>Ga0136611_10002812_pt1 | contig 12171 bp, 10 predicted proteins | sample AntDrymUQ2232306_2_FD_106645 | JGI IMG/M metagenome (GOLD analysis project Ga0136611, IMG submission 106645) | Polar desert sand microbial communities from Dry Valleys, Antarctica - metaG UQ223 (23.06) | ecosystem: Environmental > Terrestrial > Soil > Desert | place: Antarctica: Dry Valley... | reverse complement strand
CTGGAGCGCCTGATCGAAGGCGCCCGGCACGTCGAGATCCAGGTCCTGTTCGATCGCGCGGGGAGCGGCGTCCACCTCGGGGAGCGCGACTGCTCCGTCCAGCGGCGCCATCAGAAGGTGCTCGAGGAAGCGGGCTCGCCTGCAGTCGATGGCGCACTCCGCGAGCGAATGGGCGAGGCCGCGCTCACGTTGGCGCGAGCGGTCGACTACGAAGGTGCCGGCACCTGCGAATTCCTGCTGGACGACCGAGGCGACTTCACGTTCCTCGAGATGAACACGCGCCTCCAGGTGGAGCACCCCGTCACGGAGCTGATCACCGGCCGGGATCTCGTCGCGGACCAGCTGCGGATCGCGGCCGGCGAGCCGCTCGGACTGGCCCAGGACGATGTCGCCTTCGACGGCCACGCGATCGAAGTCCGCCTGTATGCGGAAGACGCCGAGGCCGGGTTCCTGCCCGCGACCGGTCGAGTCGAGCGCCTTCGATGGCCCGCCGGCGACGGCATCCGGGTCGATGCCGGGATCGCGGAGGGCGACGAGGTGACCGGCCGGTTCGATCCGATGCTGGCCAAGATCATCGCGCACGGCCGCGATCGCGGGGAGGCGCTGGACCGACTGACGGCCGCGCTCGACTCGACCGTGGTGCTGGGCCTGGCCACGAACCTTCGATTCCTGCGCTGGCTCGTGCGCGAGCCCGTCGTTCGCGATGGCGAGGTCCGGACGAACACGCTCGATCGGATCTGGCCGCCCGACGACTGGATGGCGCGGACGGCCGTGCCCGAGGCCGCTTGGTCGGCGGCGGCATCGGCGTTGATCGAAACGTCCGCCGCGCGCGAGGCCGACCCGTGGGCCGGCGGCTGGCGCCTGAACGGGCCGCCGTCCGTGCGCGTCCTTGCGGAGGATGAGGTCCGACAGGTCACCGCCATGCCAGCCGTCGAGGGGTTGCCTGCCGCCGCGGAGTTCGACTTCGTGCGCTTCGGCGACACCGTGCACCTGGACCTGGCCGGCCGCAGTACCCCGTTCCGCCTCGCGCCACCGCCCGACGTGGATCGCGCCGCCCGAGCCGCCGCGCGCAGTGGCTCCACCGGCCCGATCGACCTGGTGGCGCCGATGCCCGGCCGAGTCCTCACGATCCACGTGCCGCGCGGCGCGGCCGTCGCCGCCGGGGACCCGGTCGTCACCCTCGAGGCCATGAAGATGGAACACGCCGTCAGCGCGCCCAGGGACGGCGTCGTCGGCGAGATCGCGGTCCAGATCGCGGACCAGGTGATCCGTGGCCAGGTCCTCGCCGTGATCGACGGCGCGCCGTAGACTTCACGGCCATGGCACATCACGACGAGACCCCCCTCCCGCAGACCCGCGACGAGCTGATGGCGCTGCACCGCGCGACCCGCAGCCGGCGCAATGCCGCCAAGCACGGGAGCGAGGAGCACACCGCCGCCATCGACCTGATCGGACGGATCGAGGTCGAGATCGCCCGGATCGAGCGGGCGATGGATCCTCCCCTCGGCTGACCCGGGCCCGATGCCGACCGCCGGTCCCGACGCACGGCGCGTGCGGGTCTACGAGGTCGGACCGCGCGACGGACTCCAGAACGAGTCGATCGTCGTGCCCGCCGCGACGAAGGCGCGCTTCATCGACCTCCTCGCCGACGCCGGCCTGATCGAGATCGAATCGACCTCGTTCGTGTCGCCCCGGGCGATCCCGCAGCTGGCCGACGCGGAGGAGGTCCTCGCGAGCGTCGAGCGTCGGCCGGGCGTGCGCTACCCGGTCCTCGTGCCGAACATGCGGGGCCTCGCCCGCGCGGAAGCGGCCGGTGTCGATGCCATCGCGGTCTTCACCGCGGCGACCGATGCCTTCACGACTAAGAACATCGGCATGGCGGTGGCCGAATCGATGGCGGCGTTCGCGCCGCTCCTCGCCCGGCCGGGCGACCTCGGCTGGTGGCGGCGCGCGTACGTGTCGACCGCGTTCGGCTGCCCGTACACCGGGCGAGTGGATCCGCAGGCGGCGGTCGATGTCGGCCGGCGGTTGCTGGACCTGGGCGCGGACGAGATCTGCTTCGGGGACACGATCGGGGTGGGCGTGCCCGACCAGGTGGCGGAGGTCGTCGCGCTGGCCGAGGCCGCCGGGATCGCGATCGAGCGGCAGGCGTATCACTTCCACGACACGCGCGGCACGGCCCTCGCCAACGTCGCGATGGGGCTGGCGACGGGAGTGCGCTGCTTCGACTCGTCCGCCGGGGGCACGGGCGGTTGTCCCTACGCCCCGGGCGCGGCCGGCAATCTCGCGACGGAGGACCTCGTCTACTTCCTGGAGGCGTCCGGATGGGAGTGCGGCGTGTCGCTGGAGGGTGTGCTTGCCGCGGCACGGTTCATCGCGGACGCGCTGGGGAAGCCGCTCACGACCAAGGTCGGGCAGGCCGGCGGCTGGAACCCGGGGAGCGGCGCGGCCGGCCTCGAGTAGCACGCTCCGGCGTTCTTGCTATCCTCCGGCGACATGGACGGTGTCGTTCTCGTTCTGAACCAGAACTACGAGCCGCTCAACGTCTGCAACCTGCCGAGGGCCTTCCGACTCGTGTTCGGAGAGAAGGCCGAGGTGATCGAGTACGACCACCAGATGGTGCGGACGCCGCGGACCGAGTTCCGCGCGCCTTCGGTCATCCGCCTGCAGTACCTGATCCGGCGTCCCCGGCCACGGGTCAAACTCAGCCGGCGCGAAGTGTTCGCCCGCGACCGACACACCTGCCAGTACTGCGGCCGCCAATCCCACGACCTGACCCTTGACCACGTCGTCCCACGCCATCGTGGTGGCGGCCACACCTGGGAGAACCTGGTCACCGCCTGCAAGTCGTGCAATCACCGCAAAGGCGGCAAGACCCTCGCCGAGGCGCGACTGCGCCTGGACCGCGAACCCAACGAGCCGCGCAGCGACATCTACTCGCTGTTCACGCCGTACCTCTCGGACGACCGCAACGACGCATGGCGGACCTACCTCTTCCTGGGCAAGAACTGACGCCCGGCGACCTCGCCGCGGCGATCCCGGCGAGCGTCCACGCCCTGCTCCATCGATCCTGGGACGCCGGCCACGCGGCCTATGTCGTGGGCGGATCCCTGCGCGACCTGCTGATGGGCGGTGGCGCGCACGACTGGGATCTCGCCACGTCCGCCCGACCGGAACAGACCGCGGCGCTCTTCCCGGGCGCGATCTACGAAAACCGCTTCGGCACGGTCGCGGTGCCCGCCGATGGGCTGCCCGAGCCCGTCCAGATCACGACCTTCCGCACGGACCACGACTATGCCGACTTCCGGCGGCCCCACCGGATCGAATTCGGCGATTCGATCGACCTCGACCTCGCCCGCCGCGACTTCACGATCAACGCGATGGCCTGGGGCGCAACCCCGGCGGCGCCCGACCGCTCGACGGCACCCGACCGCTCGGCGCCGGCTCGGACCCCGCAACTCCCCGGGCTGGTCGACCCGTTCGGCGGCCAGGCCGATCTGGCCACCCGGACCCTGCGCGCCGTCGGCGATCCGCGCCGGCGATTCGAGGAAGACGCGTTGCGCATGATCCGTGCCGTTCGATTCGCCGCGACGCTGGACGTCGGCATCGAAGCCGCGACGCTGGCCGGGATCCAGGCCCGGGCCGAACTCGTGCGCCACCTGTCGGGCGAACGCATCGCGATCGAGCTTTCGAAGCTCCTGGCCGCGCCCCGTCCGTCGGTCGGCCTGCGCCTGATGAGCGACACCGGGCTGCTGACGCCGATCTCGCCCGACCTCGCCGCCCAGCGCGGCGTGCCCCAGAACAAGGTTCCGGATGAGGACCTGTGGGACCACACCCTCCGCACCGTGGACGCCGCCCCCGCCGACCCGCCGCACCTGCGCCTAGCCGCGCTGCTGCACGACATCGGCAAGCCCGCGACGTTCGCCGACGGTCGATTCCTGCGGCACGAAGTCGTGGGCGCCGAGCTCGCGGGCGGCCTCCTGGATCGGCTTCGATGGCCGCACGCGGACCGCGATCGGATCGTCCACCTGGTCCGGATGCACATGTTCGGGTATGAGCCGAGCTGGTCGGACACGGCCGTTCGTCGGTTCATCGCGAAGGTCGGTGTCGAGGCGCTGGACGACTTGTTCGCGCTGCGCGAGGCGGACAATGTGGGCTCGGGACGGGAGGCTGCCGCAGGCCGGTTGGATGAGGTGCGCGCCCGGGTGGCGGCCCAGTTGGAGGCGCACGTCGTGCTGGACCTGCGCGGCCTCGCGGTGGATGGGGATGACCTGATGCAGGAACTGGCGCTGGCGCCCGGCCCGCAACTGGGCCGGATCCTGGACGCGCTGCTGGACCGGGTCATCTCCGACCCGGCCACGAACCGGCGGTCGACGCTGCTGTCACTGGCCCGAAGCCTCGCCGCGACCGAGTCGGCCACGTGATCGCCTCACCGGCCGACGAGACAAACCCGTGATCGAGCTCCTGCTGGAGGCCGAGCGCGCCCTCTCCTTCGGGCTCACCGACCGAGCCGAGGCCCTCTACCGGCAAGTCGTATCGGCCGATCCGCGCAATTCGATCGCGGTCGTCGGGCTGGCCCGCGTCGCGCTCGAGCACAGCGATGATGCGGGCGCCCTCGTGTTCGCGCGGCAAGCCCTCGCGATCGACGGCGAGAACGTGGCCGCCCAGCGCCTCGTCGAGCGCCTCGAGGAAGTCCTGACCGCGCGCGGCGACCCGATCCCGGAACCGACGCCGGCACCCCGACCCGCGCCGACCGCCTCACCCGTGCCTGCGCCCCCCGCGGGCGAACCCGAGCACACCCAGTCACCAACCCCGAGCGCGCCAGCCGTGCCACCCCACCGGCGTTCGCTGCTCGACCGGATCCGCGGTCGATGACGGCCCATCCCCTATCGTTCGCGACATGACGAGGATCCTGGTCACCGGCGGGGCCGGATACGTGGCGTCGGTCTCGGTCGATACGCTGCTGGCCGCCGGCCATGACGTGGTCGTGCTCGATGACCTGACGACCGGGCATCGGGCCGCGGTCCCGTCGGAGGCCCGGCTCGTCGTCGGCAGCTACAGCGACGGGGAGCTCGTCGGTCGCCTGCTCGCGGCCGAGTCGATCGAGGCGATCCTCCATTGCGCGGCGCGCTCGCTGGTCGGTGAATCGATCAAGGATCCGGCGCGCTATTTCCGCGACAACGTCGCGGGCGGCATCTCGCTGCTGGAGTCGGCGCGCGGCGCCGGGGTCGATCGCTTCGTCTTCTCGTCGACCGCGGCCGTCTACGGCATCCCCGACACGACGCCGATCCCCGAGGATGCCGCGCTCCGGCCGATCAACCCGTACGGCGAATCGAAGCGCGCGTTCGAGGCCGCGCTCGGCTGGTTCGGGCGCGCGTACGGGCTGCGCAGCGTGACGCTTCGGTACTTCAACGTCGCGGGCGCGACCGAGCGGCTGGGCGAGGACCACGATCCGGAGACGCACCTGATCCCGGCCGTGCTGGCCGCGGCCGCGAGTGGTGGGCCGCTGACCCTGTTCGGCGACGACTATCCGACTCCCGACGGCACCTGCGTGCGCGACTACATCCACGTCTCCGATCTGGCCGACGCGCACCTGCGGGCGATCGAAGCGACGGCGCCCGGCGATGCTCGAACCGATGAGCCACTCATCTGCAACCTCGGCAACGGCGGCGGGTTCAGCAATCGCGAGGTGATCGCCGCGGCCGAGGTGGTCGTGGGTCGGGCGATCCCGTACACGGTCGGGCCACGACGCGTGGGCGATCCGGCCACGCTGGTCGCCTCCGCGGCGCGGGCCTCGGAGGTGCTGGGATGGCGGTCCGGGCGGTCCGGGCGGTCCGGGCGGTCCGGGCTGGAGGAGATGGTCGGGTCGGCCTGGGCCTGGCGCCGGGCGCACCCGGAGGGCTATCCGGACTGATTCGACCGCGGCCTGTGCCGCCGACCCTGGCCCGTGCCGCCGACGCCGGCCCGTGCTGCCCACCAGGCCCGTGCTGCCGCCTGACAACGCCGGCCCGTGCTGCCCACCAGGCCTGTGCCGCCGGCTGACAACCCCGGCCCGTGCTGCCCACCAGGCCCGATCCCGAACCCATCAACGCCGTCGATTCCCGCCCGACACTGTCAGTAGCGCTCCTGGGATCTTTCCCTCGTGGAGCACCGCTCGAACTGCATCTTGAGCACGCCAGCACGCTTGGATATCGGGCCGGCGCTACTGGTAGTGACACTCGCACAGGACCCGGCGGGACCCGGCGGGACCCGGCCCGCCGCAGTTTGGATCCGCTCGGTCGGAACGTCCACGACCGTCTCTCGTAGGGCATTGCGGCATCCAGTGCCGCACCCCCCGGATCCCGTGCATCAAACGCACCCAACGGCCGTCCCACCTGGGCATTGCGGCATCCAGTGCCGCACCTCGAGCAGGTCGAGCCCCACGGCCCCGAGATCGCGACCCGTGCCGCCAAGAAGGCGGCGTCAAGGCCGCAAGTGCGACGGGTCTTGCCTCGAACGGGTCCCCAGGTCCGCTGATGCGTGCATTCCATGCACAGGCGGGGCGGGGGGCGGATCGCATGGCAAGGGCGCTCCGAGCCGCGTCGCGCGGGCCTGGGCACCGGCATGGTCCCGAACCGTGGTCCCGAACCGAGGCCCCGAACCGAGGCCCCGAACCGAGGTCCCGGACCAGAACGCGCCACTTGCTAGGGCCGCGGGTACCATGCCGCCCTGATGAGCACCGACCATCCCATCGACCTCGCCCGCTCACTGCGGCCGCAAACGTTCGCCAAGGTCGCACCGGACCGCATCGTCGACCCGATCGTGGAGCCGGTCTGGGGCGGCATCCGCCTCATCGCCGCCGCGCACCCCGCCGCCGCGCACCCCGCCGGCGCTGCCCTCTTCGACCAGGGTGACGAGCTGCAAAACCAACCCCACCTGGCCCAGGCCCTCGCCACGGCGGTCGCCGAGACGACGACCCACGGCGCGATCCTGGACGGCTACCTGACCAAGCAGGTGGCCACGGAACAGGACCCGATCAACCTCGTGGATCCCGACCCCCTGCCATCCACCGGCAAGCTCGTCGCCCAGTCCATGTTCCTCGGCCTTCGGCGTGACCGGGCCGCAGATCTCGCCCGGCGGGTCGAGCGGGAACGGGAAGAGCGGACCTTCGCCCCGGACGAGGCGGTCAACCTGGTCGTCGTCGATCTTCTCTGGCTCGACGGGGAGTGGCTCCTGGACGTCCCCCTCGCGGAGCGCAAGCGCCTGCTCGACGCGATCCTGTCGGTCAGCGATCTCGTCCGCCCCGGCACGTACGTCCGACCGCCACTCCACGGGTGGATCGGGACCTGGCGCTCGCAGGGGTTCGCCGGCCTCACGTTCAAGGCGGCGAATTCGCGCTATCGACCCGGCGAGCCCGCCACCGACTGGACGACCGCCCCGATGCCCCGCCGCTGACCGACTCCGCCGCGCACCCCGTGGTACGGTGGCTCGGTGCCCGAGCCTGCCCTGACACCGGACATCCGCGCGCAGATCGCCCGGCTCGGCAAGGCCGACATCATGGTCGGCATCCCGAGCTTCAAAAACGCCGCGACCATCGGTTACGTCGTGCGGGCCGCCCAGGCCGGCCTCGTCCAGTATTTCCCGGACCTCCATCCCGTGGTCGTCAATTCGGACGCTGGCTCCCCGGACGGCACCGGTCGCGTCGTCATCGAGACCGAGCCCCCGGACTACATCGAGCAGATCCTCCTCGTCCGCCCGAAGAACAAGCTCGAACGCGTCAGCCTGACCTATCCCGAGATCGACGGGGTCGGCGGCAAGGGCGCAGCGCTGCGCACGATCTTCGAGATCGCCGCGGCCCTGGATGTCCAGGCCCTCGTCGTGGTCGACTCGGACCTGCGCAGCATCGTCCCCGAATGGGTCGAGCTCCTGGCCGGTCCCATCCTCAAGGGCGGCTACGACTTCGTGGCCCCGCTCTATGCCCGCTACAAGTACGACGGCACGATCACCAACACCGTCACCTACCCCCTCACCCGGGCCCTCTACGGCCACCGCATCCGCCAGCCGATCGGCGGCGACTTCGGGGTCAGCGGCGACCTCGTCCGGCACTACCTGACGCTCGACGACTGGACCACCGACGTCAGCAAGTTCGGCATCGATATCTGGATGACGACCTCCGCCCTGGCCGGTGGTTTCGCCGTCTGCCAGACGAGACTCGGCGCCAAGATCCACGACCCGAAGGACCCGGGCTCGGACCTCGGCCCGATGTTCCGCCAGGTCGTGGGCACGATCCTGCGGCTCGCCAACAAGCACAGCGCGCACTGGCTGGAGATCACCGCCAGCCACGACGTGCCGGCCTACGGATTCGAACGGATCATCGACCCGCCGCCGCTCGAGGTGAACACGCTTCGGCTGCTCTCGGAGTTCCATGCCGGCTCCCTGGGCCTCGTTGAGATGTGGCGGTCCATGCTCGCGCCGGCGACCCTCGTCACGGTCATGGAGCTCGCGGCCGAGGCCGGTCGACTGGGTGACGCCGCTCGCGCGAAGCTCGGCATCGGCGGGGATGTCAGCTCGACCTCGGCGACGACCCTGGAGATGGCCGACGCGGTCAGCGCGTTCCACTTTCCGGACGACCTGTGGGCCCGGCTGATCTACGACCTCGTCGTCACCGCCCGGAACCCGGAGCATCCGCTCGAGAACCTGGTCGCCTCGCTCGTGCCGATCTACTTCGGCCGGGTGGCGAGCTTCATCATCGAGAACCGGAACGTGACCACGGTTCAGGCTGAGGATCGGGTGGAACGCCAGGCGCGCGAGTTCGAGCTGCTGAAGCCCTATCTGATCGAGCGCTGGAACGCGGCCGAGCCGGGCAACGCGGCCGAGCCGGGCAACGCGGCCGCCACGTGACCGCCACGTGACGGCCAGATCGCCGCTCCCCGCGCGCATCCTGATCCCCGTCGCGAACCCCGGCACGGCCGAGGAACTGATCCGGCTCGGTGCCGCCCTGCTCGACCCGAAGGCCGGCCAACTGTCCGCCCTCGGCATCGTCGAAGTCCCCGAAGGCATGCCCCTGTCCGAAGGCGCGACGCGGGCCCGCCACGCCCGCCGGCTCCTCCAGAAGGTGCTCGACTACGCCCCGGCCGGCACGTCCATCCACCCGATCGTGCGCATCGGGCGGCACGCCGCCGAGGGCATCATCGAGGCCTCGACGGAGCAGGAAGCCGACCTCATCATCTTCGGCTGGGGCGGCAAGGCCCCGTCCGCCACCCGCGAAGGTCGACCCGTCGGACCCACCGTCTTCTCACCCACGATCGACGAGGTCGTGCGCGACGCCCCGTGCGACATCGCCGTGGTCAAGCAGCGCGGTTCGGGCGAGATCAAGCGTGTCCTCGTGCCGGTCCGCGGCGGCCCCCATGCCGAGCTCGCGATGCGCTTCGCGGATGCCATCGCCACGCGCCACGGCGCCACGGTCGTGGTCCTCCATCTCGTCCCCCCGGGCATCACCTCGGCGGTTCGGGCCCAGGCGGAACGAGCCCTCGCGAGCTTCATCAAGCAGCACCTTCGGGGCAAGGGCGAGGCCGTCCTGCGCGAGGCACCCAACGTCCGAAACGCGATCCTGCGCGAGGCGGAATCGGCCGATCTCGTCGTGATGGGCGCGTCCGCCGTGCCGGGCGGGGACGGCCCGGACTCGTACCTCTTCGGTTCGCTACCTGAAGCGGTCGCCGCCCGGGCCAAGCCGACCGTCGTCGTGGTCAAGACCCGCGAATCGATCGGTCGCGCGACCTTCGATCAACTGGCTGCCAAGGCGGAGACGCTCATCGCCGCCGACCGCGCCGCGGAGGACGCCCGAGCCATCCCGGCCCGCGTCGAGCGCTGGTTCGGTGAATCGAACTTCCACCATGCCGAGTTCAGCGACCTGCGTCGCCTGGTCCAGCTCAAGGAGAAGCTCGGCGTCACGGTCTCGCTCGTCTTGCCGACCCTCAACGAGGAGGAGACGATCGGTCCGATCGTGCGCAAGGCCATGCGCGAGATGGTCGGTCGCGTGCCGCTCCTGGACGAGATCCTCGTGATCGATTCCGTCTCGAGCGACCGGACCCGCGAGATCGCCGAGGCCGAAGGCGCCCGGGTCGTTCAGCATCCCGACATCCTGCCGCGCTACGGCTCGTTCACGGGCAAGGGCGAGGCGCTCTGGAAGTCGGTCTACGAGACGTCCGGCGACATCATCGTGTGGGCGGACACGGACGTGAAGCACTGGCACCACCGGATGGTCTACGGCACGCTCGGGCCGCTGCTCCATGAGCCGCGGCTCCAGTACGTCAAGGCCTACTACCAGCGGCCGATCGTCCATGCCGGCGTCCTGACCGAAGGCGGCGGCGGCCGAGTCACGGAACTCGTTGCTCGACCGCTGATCAACCTGTTCTACCCGGAACTGTCCGGGCTCATCCAGCCGCTCGCCGGCGAGTACGCCGGGCGCCGTTCCCTGCTCGAGGCCATCCCGTTCTTCACCGGCTACGCGGTCGAGATCGGGCATCTGATCGACGCCGCCGAGCGCGTGGGCCTGGAAGGCCTCGGCCAGGTCGACCTGGAGCGGCGGGTGCACCGGAACCAGGAGCTGGAGGGCCTGTCACGGATGTCGTTCGTCATCCTCCAGGCCGTGATGAAGCGGCTCGAGGAACGACGCAAGGCGCGGCTGTTCGCGGAACTCGGGTCGACCATGAAGCTGCCCCGCTCCGGCAAGGGGCACCTGTCCCTGGAGGTCATCGAACTGGCCGACCAGGAACGCCCGCCGATGATCCGCATCCCCGAATACCTGGAGCGCCAGCGCGGCAAGACCGTCCCGTGAGCGTCGTCGTCGAGGCGCTCGACGCGCCCCGTTATCGCGCGGCGATCGACGGGCTGGCTGAGCTGCTCGTGGACGCCGTCGAGCAAGGCGCCGGGGTGAACTTCATGGCCGGGGTGACGACCGCCGAAACCCGCGCGTGGTGGCTCGCCCGGACCGACCAGGTGGCCGACGGCATGATGGTGCCGATCGTGGCGTTGGAGGCGGGCGGAGAACGGGTCGTCGGGTCCGTGCTGCTGATCTACTCGGCGACGCCCAATTCGCCGCATCGCGCGGAGATCGGCAAGGTGCTCGTCCATTCGTCGGCGCGGCGGCGCGGGCTCGGCCGTGAGCTGATGCTGGCCGCGGAGTCGCGCGCCCGGGCCGACGGTCGATGGCTGCTCATCCTGGACAGCGTCACCGGCTCCGAGGCGGACACGTTCTACCGCTCGCTCGGCTGGAACGAGGTCGGCCAGGTCCCCGACTTCGCCCTGATGCCCGATGGCGCCTTGACATCCACGACCTACTTCTGGAAGTCCCTCCGTTGAGCGGCAGACCTGCCCGCCTGGCCTGCCGACTCCCACCCGACCGCTTACGACCGGCTCCGGCCGTCTTTCTGCTGCTCCCGGCCGGCTCCGGCCACTCGACCAGGCGACCACGCGACCACGCGACCACGCGACCATGAAGGATGTGCACACCAGCCACGCTATGGCCGATCCTTGGCCATTTGTGGCCCATCTAGGCGACGCATCATGCGTAACGTGTTCGTGCCGCACGATACGTCGCGATCCCGGGGCCAGGAGCCCCAGATCCGCCGATCGACCGGCCATTGCGTGGCTCAGGTGCACATCATTCATGATGGTCGGCGCCTGTCACGGTGGTCCCTGCTCCCGCCCTCGCCCGGTCCCCGTCGGCCGCGCTCCGGGGCCTCGCCGGGTGCCCGCCGGCACCCGTACCCGGTGTCGCGCCGCGTACCCACCAGCCGCCACCCCGGCCAAGGTCCGCTCCCACAGCGACAACGCCGCGACGGCCCGGTCCGGCGACCGAAGCCAGGCCCTCATCGACCGACCATCCGCAGGAAACGCGTTCCGCAACGCCGCCCGATGGCTCGCCAGTCGCGCGCGGTTCGTCCGGCCGGCCGCCACGATCACCCAGACCGACACCGTCAGCGGATCCCAGCCGCGTTCACGGGCGATCTGCCACGCGAGTCTATGCCGCCGACCCATCTCGCCGATCAGGACGTTGACGTCAACGATGTCCGTCTTCAGCTCGATCACGACCAAGGCGCGCTCGCCCGGATGCCACGCCAGGATATCGATCACGCCTCGCTCCCCGAAGATCGAGAACGAGACCTCCGGATCAAGGAGCCAGCTCGGCAG
>Ga0136611_10002811_pt1 | contig 12171 bp, 15 predicted proteins | sample AntDrymUQ2232306_2_FD_106645 | JGI IMG/M metagenome (GOLD analysis project Ga0136611, IMG submission 106645) | Polar desert sand microbial communities from Dry Valleys, Antarctica - metaG UQ223 (23.06) | ecosystem: Environmental > Terrestrial > Soil > Desert | place: Antarctica: Dry Valley... | reverse complement strand
CTCTTTCTCGTGCTGCTTGCGGGCGCGCTCGAAGTCCCGGATGCGCTCCGCGAGATCGTTTTGGCGAACCTTGCGCTCGTCCTTGCTGATGCTGTTGAGGTTGGACAGGAGGCCGCCCAGGCCAGCGACGAGACTGCTCAGGTTTGACAGGTCGATGGGCCCGCTCGCGGCCGTGAACGACCTCGGGCCGCTTGACGTGCCACCGTCAGCGAGCCGGTTCGCGTTGACCGCTTTCAGGAACCCACGCCAGCGGTCGGCTTGGCCGTGACGGTTGCTAATGACTTCCTCGCCGGGGGCAAGGAGGGCGGGAACCTTGTCGCCGTAAGGGAAGCGGGGACCGGGGACGGTCGCACCGTCTGCGATGCCCATCTGCGGGCCAGGCGAGCCGGTACGGACGGTTCGGATGTAGGTCGTGGCCGTGTCCCCGTCGATCCCGTTGAGGTAGCCACGGGCCGCAGAAACGGCGTCAATCACGCCCGAGGCGTCCCCGTCGATCTCCGCCTCATAGTTGCCGGTGATGAGTTCGACAATCAACCGCTCAGCCGATGTGAGTTTGCCCCTAAACGGCCCGTCGTTAGCATCCAACGTCGGCCTTGGCCGCTTCTTGTCGAAGTCGTCAGCCTTGTCAGTAGCAAGGTTGATCTTGCGGCTTGCGTCGTCGGTTACGTCGAGACGCGGTTTGCGAGTTTTCTCGAACCCGTCAAGTTGGTTGTTTAGCCGCCCCAAGATTTTGTCAATCGCGGCAGCCGCACCAGGGAACTCTTCCTTGAACGCAATCAACTGCTTACGGGCGTCAGTCAGGAACGACTTTTGTGCCGCCGAACCTGGCTTCATCTTCTCCGCAACCTGCAACATCGCGGTCACATTAGCGTCTAGGAGTTCTAGGTTCTCTCGGCCAGCAGCGGTGCTCTCACGCCAGTCATCCGCGCCGTCACGAAGCCCCTCACGCAGAGCGTCGATGCTCTCCTCGTAGCCGCGAATCGCGGATCGCTTATCGAAGAAAGCCGACAAGGTTTCCAGTTGCCTAGCCAAGTCCTCCGCATCACGAGCAGCCGCACGCATCTCACGTCCGACAGTGATGATGGAACTGCCGAAGAGAGTTGACCCCCCGATAATACCCGTCAGTGACCCTTTGAGTTCGTCAACCTTCTCCTGAGCCTGGGACGTGTTCTTCCCGAAGATTGGGACAATCTCATTCAGGCCCGCGAACATCTGCTTGGGCTTATCCATGCTGAAGAAACCAGTCGACAGGGCATCCTCGGTGGCCGCAATCTCCGCGTTCAACCCTGCGATGCCCTCACGCATCTTGGCCGGGTCTTGGGAATCAAGGGCATCCTGGGCCGCTTCGTAAGCGTCCGTCAGGTCGTTGTTAGCGGCAGCCAAGTCCATCGTGAACCCGATGGCCGCACCAGCAGCTGCGCCATACGGTCCCGCCATCGTCCCCAACAGGGCACCCATCGCCGTGTTAGACAGGCCAGCCTTGTCGTCCACGTCGGTCAGCGCCAACCCGAGGATGGCCGCCCCCGTGGCAAGGCTACGCATCTGCCCGCTGGCGACGAAACTTGCCTTCCCAGCCTTGATCGCATTGACGCTTATTCCGCTAAGCGCGGTGCTGATCGCGCCAAGTTGAACAACCTTCGCCAAGGCAATAGCACGCGACAACGCCGATAACCCGGCAGCGGCACCGAACAACACCGGCCCAGCAGGGGAACGTGCGATGGCACCCAAAGCGTCCATAAGCGCCTCGATGACCGGGAGCGATGCAGCACCCACCGGGGCCAACGCTTCAACGATTCCAAAGATCGCCTGGGAGATAGAACCCAACGTGTCCCACACCTTGGGACCGTTCTCGGTGATGTAGTCCGAAAACTCCTTGAACCCATCAGTTTCCGCGAGCCCCTTCGACCACTCCTCAATGTCCCTGGACATCTGCAAGAAGTCGCCCGAGAAATCCGAGGTCAACGGGCCGAAAGCGACCATCAAGTTTGCGAACGTCTGGAAGAAGTTGCCGAACGTCTGACCCATCTCGGTGAGGATGGGGCGCGCTTCGTTCTCGATGTAGGAGAAGAACGCCTCGAACTCCGGGCCAGCCAGGGTCTCCCCACCCTGGGCGAACAAGTCCCCGATAGTGTCAGCCATCGTGCCGACGATCCGCTCCATCTGTGGGAGCAGCGTCATCAGGCTCTCGATGCCCTCCTGGGCACCCGGCAGCATCCCCTCCTGAGCGATGTCCTGCAAGACCTGTAGTTGCGGACGTAGTTCTTGGAGGTAGAGGACGAAGTCCCGGCCAGCAGGCCCGAGTTTGGCCATCTCCTCGTTCATCTTCTCGAAGTTCTCCACCGATGGTTCGATGGCGTACTCGTTGACCGCTTTCAGGGAGTCACCCACCCCGGAGAACGCCAGGGCCGTCACCCCGGCAGCACCCGCAGCGAACGTCATCTGGGTGGCGAGACCCATGACGATCGGGATACCCGCAGCGCCCAACGGGACCAACGCGGGACCGAGAGCCAGGGCCGACTGGACAAGCAACGTGGTCCGGTCGTTGCTGGTGTCCAGGGCGTCGGACAGTTTCTTCGATGACTTTTCGGTCTTGTCGAGGTCGTTAGCCAACGTCTTAGACGCGGCAGCAGCCTTCAACAACCCAGTGACGAACGGCGCAACGTCCGCGTCAAGGCGAACCGATACCTTCCGATCAGTAACCACGGGTCGTCCTCTCAGTCATCGTCGTCGTGGGGGACCACGTAGTAGTGCACGCCGTCGTCCCAGCCGTCCGGGCGCTTCGTGTCCTCAGCAGCCTTGTGCTCTTTGGCCCGCACCTGTTCAAGTGCGCGACCCGCGTAACAGGTGAACTTGTCAACCTTGAACGCGCGCGTCTTGTCGTAGGCCACACCGACCTGCTGACCACAGCCACACCCGCACACCGATTCCTCGTACTCGGTGAGGCGTAGTGCGCGACCACGGGTCTCGTCATCCCACGCAGACTCGCGGGTGATGACCGTGTACCCGGTACGAACGTCGCCCTCGTCGTAGTGCTCGTGGATCTCGGCGGGCATCCACCCGTCGAACTCGCGAGGGCTTACGCCGAAGCGGGCTGCCGTTTTGAGGCGCGTGCGGGCTTCGCGAGAACCAGCGATGCCAGCTCCGATTTTGGGGCATCGGCAACGCTCCGGTTGACGCTGTTCACCACCGACCGGAGTTCGTTCCACTCAGAGGGATTGCACACCGCGAGGAACGCCTGCCACGACACGTCATCGAACTCCGGGTCATACAGGCACACCCGCACCGACGCATCGAGCACAGCGTCCCGGTTGTACCCCACGAACCCATCCATCTCGTTGCCCTTGCGGGGCGGATGGTTGTCGCACAGAATGCGGTACTTGTCCTGCGGCATCGCCCGGAGACGGAACACGATCACCGTGTCCTGAATCTCGGCCTCAATCTCTTTGACCCGCTCAGCCAACTTGCGGGTCTTAGCCGAGACGCCGGACGACAAGCGGGCACCGGCCGCTTCCTCTGCCCGTGCGACTGCAAGTTCCCCAGCCGCTTCGGCGTGCGCGTCCAACAGGTCAGGACGAAGACACAGTTCGGTGGTTTCCTCACGGAGTTGCGGTTTGATGCGCGCAAGAATATCCGCGCCGGACTGCGGCTTGGTGGCAGTCGGCGCGGACGTGGTGGTCATGCGGTCACCGACGTCAGGCCGGCCGCCTGCTTGGCGATCATGCCCCGAAGGACAGCGCGCCAGGAGCCGTGCGGGAACGAACCCACGTTCCCGGTCTGGTTGTGGACGTGCAGGTCGCCCCGCTCGTCGATGACGTACTTCGACCCAACGAACGTGACACGGTCGGTTTCCCCGACCCCGTAGTCCGCTGACTCGACCGTAATAACAGTGGTGTCCATGATGATCCTTCTGGTGGTGGTGGTGGGTGGTCGGCGTCCACCTCAGACGTGGACGCCGACCGACGATCAGGTGGCGATGGTGCCGTCAACCGGGCCGGCACCCCGGTACACAGCCGCCTGCATAATCATGAACTCGCCGTTCTCGTCCGTGCGGTCGCCGCCGACGATCTGGTCACCGAGGGTGACGTAGTGGACGCGGGTCAACTGCCCGACAACGAACGGGGTGTCGTCCGAGTCGAGACCCAACCTCTCCACAAGGTAGATCGACGTGCCGGAGGCCAGCAGCGTCTTGGCCGCGTTCGCCGGTGCAGCAGCAACACCCTGCGGGGCGTAGACGTACTGCAAGTCCGCGAGCGAGTAGGTGGTCCGGTTCAGTTGCTCCTGCGCCGACTTGTTGCACAGACGCAGCGGCTTCGTGCCCTTCGCGGTAGACCCGGTAGGCGACCAACCAGCCGGGTACAGGAAGCACGAGATGTCAACCGACGAAGCGGCGTTGATTTCCGTGGCGAGTTTCGGAAGCAACATATCCGCGATCGCCACGACCGCCTTGACCTTGGTGTTGCCGAGAGTGGGAATGGCATCTGGGTAAACGACAGTCACGAGGACTCCTCATTTTTCGAGGCAGACTTCTCGCTGCCCGTGGTTGGGGTGTTTCCATCCACCTGGGAGGTGGAAGCGTTGGCTTCGGCCAGACGGTCCTGCTTCTCAGCGACCGTGCCGATCTTCGGGAGACCCCTACCGTCAAGGGCCTCATCGAGGGCGGTGCCGCGCAGGTCGACCGGGTACTTCGGCCCAATCTGGATACCGTCCCTGTGGGTCGGCTTGTCCAGAGGCTTGATGTTGCAAACCTTGGCCCACTCAGCGGAGATGTTGGCCTCCGCGCCGTTTTCGAGTTTGACTCTGACGAGGTCTGGCATGGATGGTCCCTTCTAGTTGGTGAGGATGATGGACAAGGCGTAGTTGTCGACCCCGTAGAACAACGGGCTGCCGTCAGGTCGGATCGCGTCGTCGTCGCGGCGAACACGCTGCGATTCGAGAAGGTCACACAGGAACGACTGGTGCCCCGGTATCGGAATCCGTTTCCCTTGCAGGACGGCACGAATCTTCTCGCCCGCCCACTTCGCCTGGGTGCGGTCCAGCCCGACGTAGGTGACGGTGAAGAACACCGACCTGCGGCGCTTCCGGCCAGTCAGACGAACATTGTCGTCGTCACCAACCGAGGAGTAATACACGGCATAAGGCAACGCATAGGACACGATGTTGGTGGTGTTGTCCGCGAACACCAGACCGTCATGAACGGTGACCCCGGTGGCCTGGAGGCGCGGCAGGAGAACGTCATCAACGACCCTCATCCCTCGAAGCCCTTACGCCCACCGAGCACGGAACCCTCGCCGGCATCCGCGACCAACTTCTCGATCGCGGGGATGGCACGCCACAACGCCTTGCCGTGGTCGTAGACGGGTGCGTTGTTGCTCGACCCGTAGACGATGATGTGAGCGAGCTTGCCCGCGCCCTTGTACTCAATCCCGATCTCGGCGAGCAGCGGGGTCACCATCTCGTGGGAGACGTGATCTTCGAGGCCGGTGTCGAACGCGGTGCCAGGTCTGCCGAAGTAGTTACCGGCGTGACCCGTCGCGTCGACCACCATGTTCGCGTCCACGATCTTCGCGCCGTTGCGGACGGCCTTCGACGCCGCCGTCTGCACCCGTACCGGTGCGCCCGACAGGTCGATGGTGAGTTGCTTGAGTTCCTTGGTGTCGAACTTGAACGTCGTCATGCGACAACCTCGTGGACCCGGAACCGCTGGTAGACGGCCTGCGACTTGTGGTAGGTGCCCTGGATGTTGAACAGCGCCCCCACCAAAGAGGGAGAGTGGGGGGCTGCGGTGACCTCGCAGATGTGGTCGACGTCGACAGCGTCTACTGACCCGGTCGCCCCCGGCGGGGTACGGACGGAGAGCTGGAGTTGCGCGGTCAGGTAGGTCCATTCGCGGTCGCCCGCGTTGGTCTCGACGACGTTGGAGTTGATGTCTGCCTTGACCTGGATTCGGCACGGCCCCGCGTAGACGGGTACCCGTGCCGGGTACGTGTAAGCACCCGTCGCCTCGTTGATGACGGCAGGACCGACGCCGGGTTTGGTGATGATGCAGGCGTCGGTCATCAGGGCGTCGAACGCGATACGACCGTCAGAGATGAGCGACTCAATACTCACCGTAAGCGACCAATCGGACGCTGCGCTGCCCCCGCCTCGCCACGACCGTAATGTCAGCCAGCTCGTCGTCGGTGACGTGCAGGAGGCCCGAGCCGATCGCTTCGGCGCGGGTGTACTTGTAGTCGTCAATCTGCTCAGACAGTTTGCCCTCCGGGTTGCGGAGAACACGCAGCACCATCGCCGTGACAACACGGACAGCGTTCGAGGTACTCACCGTGCCTGCCAACAGGTCGGCCTCCAGGGTGGGACGACGTGCCACCAGCAACGCCCACGCATCTTCAAGGAACGCGACCGCATTCGTCGTCTCCTGGGCGGTCAGGGGACGCCAGCGAGCTGCGATGTCAGATGTCGTAGCAGGATTCGGCATCGTCGTCATACCGCCTCTCCCAGATCAAAGGAACCGTCTGCCCGGACAACCACGGAGACACGCCGCCTTCACGGCATCAGCGGGTGCCTGGCTGGCGGGAGTCAGGTTCACGAGCGCATCCTTCGCGTTCGCCACCTGATCCGGTGGACACGGCCACCGGTCCCTCTCCCGCCAGCGAGGCAACACGGTGCTTACCGCTGGCCTTCGTCAAGCGCCTGCGTAGCCTCACGAGCCTTGGCCGCAGCCTTCGCGTCCGTCTCCGGGGTCGGCTTCCCGGCAGCGGCACCAGCAGCGGTGTAGTTCTCGTTCGGAGTGGGATCGACCTCGGTTCCACGGAACCCCTGATCGGTCTCCACGTCGACCGCCTTCTGCACCTGCTTCGCGGCCGCGTCAGTGGCCTTGTCGTCCTTCTTCGTCACCATGCGAATCAGCCCCTCGATCGTTGTGCTGCTTTGGATGAGATGGAGTTCGCAACCCGGTCAGGCTGAACCTGACCGGCGTTGTTAGCCGCCATCGTGTACGTCTCCGACTCCGCATCGGTCTCAGGAGACCAACCGTGGAACCCGTACTTCTGACCAGAGTCGGCAGCGTTGCCGCCAACCGTGGCCGTGATCGTGCCCGTCGCCGTAGCCGCCACCGAAAGAACAGCAGCAGTAGCCGTGGTAACGGACGCGATGGTCGTGGAGGCAGGGATGCCGGTGCCCGTGATCGGGCGACCGGCATCCTCCTCGTTGAACGAATCCGCAGGCCCCGTGAGCGCCGTCGTCGTGGCGGTAGTGCCCACCGACGCGATCGTCCGAACCTCGGTCGTGCGACCGAGAACCATCAGAACATCAACCGGGCAACCGGGTAGCGAGCGGCCTCAGCGGCCTGGTCGTAGTTCAGCAGGTTCGCCACCTGCCAGCCGACACGGAAGGTCACGCGCAGCGCCGTCATGTCCTGCTGCGGCAGGTTGTAAATGATGGCGTTGGTGTTGTCGGTGATGACGGCCTGGTCGAGCACCTTCATCGAGATGTCGGAGCGGACACCCAGTACGAACTGGGAGAAGTCCCCGACGAACGCACGGACGTTGGTGCCCGCCGCACCACCAGTGGGGAACAGTCCCCGCATCGGGTACTGGACCGCCACACCGTCGAACTCGGAGAGCCCGCCGTTGGTGCGGAACGAGTCGAGCCGGTCACCCTGAGTGTTACGAGCAGACCGGAGACGACCCTTCAAGGTGGTCGCAGCGACAACGCCGGTGGCGTCGTAGCCGTCAGCGTCAAGCAGCGCAAGCGCCGAGTCGAGGTCGCCGTACATGCCACCCTGGGCAGCGGTCGCGGCCTCAGTGACGGAGTTGCCGGCAGCCGCAGCAGCAGCGGAGATGTTCACCGGGAACGACGCCGGGGCGTTCGTGCCGAAGAAGATCGCGGAGTCGAGCGCCCGGTAGAACGCTTCCACGAGGTAAGGCATGGCCTCGTCCCACACGTTGATCTCCACGTCCGCGAGGACGTTGTCGGGGACCGGCATGATGGTGGCGAGTTCCTCGATGTTGAGGTACTTGTTCGCCCAGTTGACCTCGGTGGTCTGCTTCAGACCGGTGTCACCGTTCACCCAGTAGGCGACGGGGAGCGCGGACAGGACCGGGAACCGGACCTGGGCACGAGACACGGGAATCCTGCGGAACAGGCCGAGCGCAGCGGAGTCGTCGGTTGCCCGACGAATCATGTCCTTCGACACTTCCTCGGGGATGAGAGAAGCCGCATCGGTGCGACTGATGATGTTGTTGTAAGGCACGGTGACTCCTTAGAGGGTCATGGGTTTGATGCAGCGGGGCCAACCGTGCCGGTTGGTGCTGCGCTTATCCGAGGCCAGCGGCCTTGCGGATGATGCTGTTCATGTCGCCAACCGGATCGGCTGACTTCCTGCTCCCACCGTCGAACGACGGGGGACCACCTGCTGGTTCAGGAACGAGCCTTTCCACAGCAGCCTTGATGGCAGCAGCGTCAGGTCGTCCGTCGTCACCGAGGAACTTGCCGAGGTCCACGAACTCCAACGCCCGTGCGGTGTCGAAGTCGGGGTTGCGGCGACCCGCGAGGGCGTCGAACCTTTCCTGCGCCAACTCGCGCCCGAACTCCGAGACGGCAGCCGTGCGGCCCCGCTCCTCGGCTTCGGTGACAGCACGCTCGGCGTCAGTCATAACCGCCCTGCGCTGCTGGTCGAGTTCACGAACCTTGGTGCTGTTCTCTTTCGACCTTGCTTCCCACTTCCGGGCCTCAGCCTTCCAGTCGGTCTCGTCCGGCTTGGCCTCGGGGGTGGGCTGGTCGGGCTGCTCCTGTGCGGGTGCGCCCTCGGGTGGTGTCTCACTCATTGCGGTCTCCTGTGCAGGATGGTCGCCCGTGCGGGCGCTTCCGCCAGGTGGCGGGAAGATTCAGCGGATGTAGCCCCATTGCCGCAACTGCGACAGGGCGGCGTTCCGGTCGGTGTTGATCTGGAAGATGGCGTCCGGGGTCAGACGCCCACCCTTCAACCCACGCCCTGGCACCTTGATGCCCGAACCACGACCGAGGTTGACGAGCTTCGCCATGTTGGCCCCCTTGTCGAGGGCCTTCTGTTGGGCCTGGGTGAAGCCGGGGCTAAAGATCCGCTCGCCGGTTTCTTTGTCGATCCGCGAGTTCAGGATCTGGCCGTCACGCCACGCCTGCATCGGGTCACCGATGAGGTTCGGGTCGACGTCCTCACCGACAGCGACCATGACGCAGTCGCAGTTGGTGTGGCGCTCGAACCCTTCGGAGTAGCGGTAGAAGCGGCCCGCGAGGATCGCGCAACGGGCGCACGACGGGGGGTTGAGGTAGCGGATATGTCCGGCCAGGGACGGGGTTGCTGCGGTAGCGACACCGTGCGCGGACCTGCCCGCGTCCACGACCTGCTGGACCGCCCTCAACGCCCGCTGGTCCGGGGTCGATGCTGCGGAGAGGTAGTCGAGAAGAACACCACCAGCCGACGTGAGTCCAGCCCACGCCGGCGGGCTGATCGGTGCCACAGGTGCCGGGTCAAGACCCTGCTCGGACGCCTGTGAGGCCACGAAGGAAGCGGCGAGGGCTGCCGCCGCCATCTGGTACCGGGCGGTCTCCTCAGCGGCCTTACGGACAGTCCTAGCCCGCCTGGCCGCCCTCAACGCCAGGGCACTCAGGCGTCGTTGGGCGAGGTAGTAGTTACGCGCCGAAGCCAGGGTTCGTGTCGCCACTACCCAAGTCCTCAGGGCTCGTGCCACCCAAGTCCTTCAAGACAGCCCGTGCGATCGGGTCGAGACCCTCACGCTGGTCGTCGCCTTCGAGGCGGGTGATCTGGGTGGCCGAGTAGCCGACGTCCTCACGGGCCTGACGCAACGAAGCGATCCCGGCCTGCAACTTCTTCACCACCGCGTCCGTCAGCTCGCCCTCGGTGCGGTACTGCGGGTCACGCCAGATGGTTTCCATCCGCGCACCCGTGGACGACGGCAGGCCGGCGACCATACGGGCGATCCGGTTCGCTTCCTCCGCGGCCTCACCGAACGGACGTTGACGTTGGGCAACCTTGGAGACCAGACCGGACTCCGACGCCTTCAAGGTCTCGCCGTTGACGTTGTTCAACTCACCGAGGAGGTACTGCGCCGGGGTGCGGGACCGGGACGCGATGTCCTTCACGTCCTCGCGCTTCGCCGCCGAGTACGGGTCCAACGGTGCGGCATCCCACTGGCCGAACTTGGTTTCGGTGACCTCGGTGGTGACCATGCGGTTGCGGCCCACGTCGATCGTGTTTGGGTTCCCGTCCTCGTCCTCGTTCGGCCACGCCGACGCCCACTTCTGCGGGAACGCGCCGTAGTCCTGGGTGATGAGTCGGTCAGCGAGAGTCTTGTTGATCCGGTCCTGGATGTCGGTCAGGTCGTACAGCTCCGAACGCCCGCCCGTCAACAACCTCGGGTTGTTCGGAATCTCGATCATCGACACCACGCCGAGAGGGTTGGTCCGCTGCCCGTTCGGCTGCTCACGCTCCACCGCACGTTCAACCCACTGGGGCTTTGCCATGATCCCCGCGGCCGGACGGTCGGCCTTGAACTTGTAGATGTGACCCGGCAACTGCAACGCCGCATGGACCTGGCCCGTCCAGTCGTCGTCCCACACCTTCAACGACGCCGCGCGCTCACGCCGATTCGTACCAGGCACGTGCTCGACGATCGCCTGGGATGCGTGCTCGACCCAGATGTGCGGGGTGCTCGCATCCTTCGGGTTCGGTGCCACATGGAAGTAGGAGCAGCCGCCGATCAGGGCTTCGAGCCACGCCATGTCGGAGTCGGAGTCGAGGCTGTTGGCCTGCCAGATCCGCCAAGTGTCATCATCGGCAGCGTCGTCGTCACCGAACCGGAACCCCTCAACGGTGAGACGCTCGGCGGTCGCATCAGCCACCAAGCCCATGTAGTTCGAGCGGGTCATCCGCAGGACACGGCGGAACTCGTCACGCGCCTGGGGTGCCAGCCACGGCAACGGGTGGTCACCGATGTAGTAGTCATTGAAGAACGCCAGCTCGTCCTGGCGGGCCATCAGACGTTTGTAGAGGCGAGCAACCCACCACTCCGGGGACAACGGCACGGCGTTAGGCACGGTGTCTCCTCATCAGTAGGCGGAAGCCCGACCCTTGACACGGGTCAGGTGCGACTTCGGCTGGCCCCAGCCGGCCGCGAGAGCATCGGCACGGGCCTCCAAGGCGAGGGCGTCACCCACCACGGAGTCGATCTTGCGGGCCGAGTTCGGGTGCTCCTTGCGGACCAGCCGCAAACGGCCACGCATCGAGATGAAAGCGTTGCCGTAATGCTCAGCAGCCAACGGGTCACCGTCATGCCACACCTCGCCGGTCTTGATCCCGGTGTTGAGGCGATCCAAGGCGTCATGCATGGCCGTGTACGCCGACGTCGCCCACGGGATCACCCGCGTCTCACCGAGCTCCTCGGACAGCAGCTCGATGTCGGAGCGCCATTCGTGCGGGTCGAAGTACCCACGGACCACGTCGTAGCGTTCGTAGGCTTCACGGATCGCGGCCAGCACCTCCAGCCGGGGAACCTCCCACCCGATCCCCGCGGCACCGTCAGGCTTCGCCCACGCACCGATACGGAACAGGAACCCGTCAACCATCCGGCACCCACGCAGCACCGTCGTGTCGTCGTTGAGGGAACCGTCGAACCCGACCGTGATCGGGGCACCCGGCTCCACCATCGCTGGTGGGCGCTCACGGTTGTCGCCGGTTCGAGGGACCGCCAGCACCGACTGACGCTCGAACGCATCCGTCGAGATCCAGGCGTCCTTCGTCGACATCGGACGGTTCAAGTAGTACCGGGCTGCCGTCGCATCATCAGGGCAGGAACGCGGGTCCAGCATCTCCCGGTAGATCCGGTCCAGGTCCATCCACCCGGCAGCGACCCCGTACACCTGACGAAGCTGCTTCATCGTGTGCTCGGCGTCGTTGATGTCGATCCGGCCCTTAGCCTCACGGTGGTCGACGTACACCGCCGCAGAGAGTTCCTTCTTCCGCCAGGCGGTCAGCGTCTCCTCCGCGATCGAACCCTCACCAGGGCGGTACGCGGTCGTCGTCTGCAACAGCCACGGCTCAGCGATCTTCCGCTTCCCCAGGTTCCGTCGCACCGTGCCGTACATGAACTTCAACTCGCGCAGCACGTACAGGTG
>Ga0136611_10002810_pt1 | contig 12175 bp, 8 predicted proteins | sample AntDrymUQ2232306_2_FD_106645 | JGI IMG/M metagenome (GOLD analysis project Ga0136611, IMG submission 106645) | Polar desert sand microbial communities from Dry Valleys, Antarctica - metaG UQ223 (23.06) | ecosystem: Environmental > Terrestrial > Soil > Desert | place: Antarctica: Dry Valley... | reverse complement strand
GTGTGCGAGAGGTATCTTCGAATTCGGCACTCGGCGTGGTCCGTTGGCCGAAAGACTCCGCATCTAACGAATCTTCATCATTGTCTCCAGCCCGCGCAGGCGGGCTTCTTGAACGGTAGCCGCGGATTCAGCCGCCGGGTGATCATGTCGCCGCCCTGTGAATTACCTGAACAAATGAACAGTAATTGGTCGCCTCTCAAGCGTCGCCGCGAGTCGAACTCTTTCGCGAGCTTGGCGGCCCAGCAACACGGTCAGTGCAAAAGCGCAGGGGGCTGCAGCGCGCGCGCCCACGCGCTGAACTTTTCGAGGACCACCATCGGAATTTCATGGGCGCCGCGAAATTCGATGAGCTCGCCCTCCAACCCCGCGTTCGTCAACAGGGTGTGCAGGCGGTGCGCGGCCTCGACCGACAGCAGGGGGTCTTGCGTGCCGTGGCTTTGAAAGAACGCCAGGCCTTTGCGCTTGGGCGCCAGGTCCTGCCAGGTTGCGGCGTCCAGCACCGTCCCCGACAAGATGCCCAGACCCAACGGCGCATCTTCCGCGTGCAAGGCCAAGGCGGTCGCCAACATGGCACCCTGGCTGAACCCGGCCAGCACCACGCTCGACCAGGAAGCCCCGAATTCGCTCAGCATTTGCCTGGCCATCGTGCGCGCTTGTTCAAGAGCCGGCGGCTTCTGGTGCGACATGTCGCGGTGGGTGCCGGCCATCATCGCCGCTTGTAACTCCACCATATCGATGGGAAACCACGCGCGGCCGACCATGTGCGGCCCCAACGGCACCTGAATCGGCGCGTGCGGAAACAGCCAGGTCGCGCCCGGAATGGCAAGGGCCTGTGCGAGCGGCAGCAGGTCGTGGGCGTCTGCGCCGAACCCATGAAACATGACGATGATGGGCCGATCGGGCAGACCGGGGACGATCAGGGTGTCGAGGCCACCCAAGCGGCGCATCTGAGGCGAGGACATCGAGCGGACTCCAGCAAGCGGAAAGGGCAGCATTGTCCGCTGGCATTTGCGTTCAGGGCTTCAACCGAAATAAATCGACAGATTTTTTCCCGTCGGCGCCCTCGTGTTGTTGGGTAACCAAGCGAACCTACATGGATTCGCGTCCCTAAACCAACTAGATAGAGTTGTTTTGCACGGGGCCCTCCTGGCGAGACCGCGTCAAGCGCCGCGCAGGCGATGCTCACGAGAGGTCAGGCGCTCGCTCGCGCACGAAGATGCCGGTACGGCCGGTCGCCGCGGGTTCGCCCAGGGCGTCGAAAAAGGCGCGGGCTTGGCGGAGCGCTTCCGGCGAGCCCATCAAGTAGACCAGATCACCGGCGCAAAATAACATGTTGGGGGCCGCCGGCTGCACCCCGCTGGCTTGGGCGCGCCGCAGCGCAATGACCAGAGCGCCTGTGCGGTGACGCAGTTGCAACTCCGCAACACAACGGCCGATCGCCTTGGCGCCGTTTTGGATGCAGATGCGCTCGACCTCCATCTCCTCGACGAGCTCGTGCAAACCGCTGCCGGGCCGCGCAGGGTCGCGCACGCCTTGGAGGGTCTGCTCGCGCGCTTCGGCCACCCGCTCCATCCATGCGGCCCGCGACAGGCCGGCTTGCCGCAGCACACGCGCCAGCACCTCGACGCCGGCCTCGACCTCGTCGGCCACGGCCTCGGTCGCGCCCAGGGCCTGCAGGCGCGGCACGTCGCTCAAGTACCTGGCCCGCATCAGGATGGGCGTTTGCGGTGCGTAGTGGCGGGCGGCAGACACCGCGCGCTGGGCGGCCTCGGGATCGTTGATCAGCAAGACCAGGGCCATGGCGTGTTCAACGCGCGCCTGGCTCAACGTCTCGGCATTGGCGATGTCGCCGTAGATGACGGGGACGCCCTCGGCGCGCAGCGAGCGCACGGTGCTTGCGTTGAGTTCCATCACGAGATAGGGCAGGTCCGAGCGTTGCAGCGCGCGCACCAAGACCTGCCCCGCGACGCCGTGGCCCACCACCACGACATGGCCCGACATGCCACTGCTGCCCGGGGTCGCGGTGGGGAGCGGCGCGGGCATCGGCAGCGACCGGCTCATCATCATCGGCGCAAACCGCACGGCGCCCGGTGCCACAATCATGGTCAAGACCGCAGCGGCCAGCACCACTTGCAAGTCCGGTTGGTCGAGCAGGCCGCCGCGCGCCGCCTCGCGACTGAGCACGAAGCTGAATTCCGAAAACGGCGCCAGTGCCGCACCCGCCAGCAGCGCGGAACGAGGTGAAAGCCCTGTGAGCCTGGCCGCTACCGCAGCAAACACCATCTTGCCGAACAGCAGACCGAAGAACATCACGCTGACTTCGACGGGCCGGTCCCACAGCGCGCGTGCGTCGAACATCATGCCCAGCGACAAAAAGAACAGGCTCGCCAACACGTCGCGCAACGGCATCACGTCGGCCAGTGCGCGGTGGGCATAGTCTGAGTCCGCGAGCACGACGCCCGCCAGGAAGGCCCCGAGCGCCAAGGACAATCCGGCAAGCGAGCTGAGCCAGGCCGTGCCGATGCAGACCGCCACCACCGCCAGCAGGAACGTTTCGCGGCTGCGCAGACGGTCCACGGCGGCAAAGAGGCGGGGCACCGCATGGCGCGCGGCAAGAAAGGCAAAGCCGAGCAACGCCACCGCGAGCGCCAGGGCTTGCAACAGGTCGCCGCCTACGGACGCGCCGCCTTTGCCCGCAAGCACCGGGATGGCCAGCATCATCGGCACGACGAGCAGGTCCTGGAACACCAGCGCACCGACGACGAACTGGCCGTGCGGGGTCTCGAGGTCCTCGCGTGTCAGCGAGCGCAAGGCGATAGCGGTGCTGGCCAGCGCAGCGATACAACCAAAGAAAACAGCACGTTGCCACGATTGGCCGAGTAGGAGCGCCACACCGGCGGCCGCCACGCCTGTCAAGCCGACCTGCCAGGAACCGCCGACCAGCAGCATGCGGCGCAGGTGGGTCAGCCGTTGCCGCGAGAACTCGAGGCCGATGGTGAACAGCAGGAGGACGACGCCGACTTCGGAGATCACCTCGATGGCGTGGACGTCCTGCACGATGCCGAGCGCGTTGGGTCCGACCAGGGCGCCCGCGACCAGAAACGCAGTGACTGACGGCACATGCAAGATGCCCAGGGCGATGGCGGCTACCGCGGCGGTCGCGAGGATGAGGGCAAGATCCTGAAGCGGGAGGGCCACCACGAAGGCTCCGGGCCCATGCGTACGGTTTGGGCTTCAACCGAAATAAATCAACAGATTTGCACGGGGCACTTTTGGGTGCGAGCACCGTAGCAGATGCAAGTGACGGCGCCCAAACGCAGCAAGGCGCCGAATCGGGCCCGGCCGAGCTAGCGCGCCAACGTGCGAACGCAGCGAAAACCGATGTACTCCACCTGGTTGCCAGGGCCATAACCGTTGCGGAAGGCAGCGCGCGCCTCGCTGTCCGGGGTGCGGTAGCTGCCGCCGCGAAATACCTTGTTGGTACCAGTCGTTGGCCCTTGCGGATCAGTGACCTCGCCGCTTGGGTACTCGCCCTGCCAGTCGGCAGTCCACTCGAACACGTTGCCCAACATGTCGCGCAACCCCCAGGCATTGGCCGGCTTTTGCGCAACGGGTCGGGGCTGCAGGCCGCTGTTCGAGTCCGTCCAGGCCACCACGTCGACCGGGCCGTGGCGCGGGGCCGGATCGCCTGCACGGGCGGCGTGCTCCCATTCCGCCTCAGTCGGCAGGCGGAAGCCAGGGCAGGCGGGGCCCAGCGCCGTCACGTCCATCCCGACAATCACATAGCAAGCCGGCAAGTTGCGCCTGCGGGACAGGCCGTTGCAGTAGGTGACCGCCTGGAACCACGACACGCCGATGACGGGGCAGGTGTCGCAGCCCGTCAGGTGGCCGGGTGTCGCCGCCATCAGGTCTTTGTACTGCGCCTGGGTCACTTCCGTGGCCTGCATCTCGAAGGTGCGCGTCAGCGTCACGCGGTGTTGCGGCGCGTCATTGTACCCCTCGCCAGCTTCGGTCTGGCTTTCGCCCATGACGAACGTGCCCGCCGGGACGACGACAAAGCCATCGCTCGTGCCACCGGCCGCGGCAACCGCCGGAGCAGCGGCAAGTTGGGCGGCGCGCGCGTTTTGGGCCAGCGCCGGGTCCGGAGCGGGCGGCGGTGCGACGGCTGGCGCAGGCGGGGGCGCGGCGGGCGGCGGCTTGGAACATGCCGATAAGCCCGTGAATCCCAACCATAAAACCCACGACGAGAGACGCTTGCTCAAAGGACACTCCGACGGCGCAAGGCCCTGTGGCCGAGGCAAAGGACCAACCCACAAAGCGCGAAACCGTGCGCTGCGTCAGGTGCGGTGGCTGCCGCTTGGCAACCGGATCTGGAATTCGGTTGTGGTTGTGGTGGCTTGGGCGAGTCTTTGGTTTCGGCATCGGACAGGGCGAGCGTTTCTTGTGCCAGGTCGCCGAGCACCGCAGTCTCGGCCAAGTCGGCCACTGCGTCCACCGGGTCCACTGCGTCCACCGGGTCCACTGCGTCGGGGGGTGGGTCGGCTTGGCTGGCGTCAGGCGCACTTGCCGCATCACCCGGGTTGTCGGCCACCGAGGCGGCAGGCGTCAAACATGCGCTGAGGTCATCGCCCCAGGCCTCGCCGCCCAAGGTCAACGCCAACACGCCGCTGCCAAAGCCCATCATGGGAATCGCGCCGTCGAATTGGCCCGCCTGCGGCCCCTCGGTTGCCAGCAATTCCGGCAGCACGCCGCCACCCGCCGCCGCCACCTCCAGCGCCCGGTTCAACAGCGTGGCGGCCTGTTTGCCCGCGCCTGGAATGCCCGCGGCCTGCATCCGCTGGAGCCACCGGACGATGCGCAAGTCCACAAATAGCCACTCTTTGCTGTCATACGCGCCGCCATCGTCATTGCGGATGAAGCCGGGACCGCCGCCCGCCAGCAGCTTGGCTTGCCACGCCTTGAGGGTCGCTTGGGCCACCGCGCCACCCGGGTCCAGCGTGCCATCGAGAAAGCCTTCGACTGCGGCGGCATCCAGGTCCTGGCCCGGCGCCTCCTCCAGGTTGCCGCGCAGCACGCCGTCGGCGCCGACGAGCTTGGTGACCACAGCGAGTTGCAACCCCTGGGCGGCCTTGCGGTAGTTGGGCGCGAGCTTGCCCTCGCCAGCCATCACGGCGAGCTGCGCCGCCCCACACAAACCGCGGATGGCGAGCAGGCTGGTGTTGGTGAAGTGCTTTTGCTTGCCATTCCAATGGACCTCCCAGATGCCCGAGTCCGCTTGCACCAAGCCGCTCGCATCGATACGCGACACCAACAAGTCCGCAGCCTTGTCGCGCAGCGCCGGCCATGCTTTGGCCACCCAGGCAGCGTCGTTGGCGGCTGTCGCATAGCGGGCGGCCTGCCAGAGCACGAGGCCGGTGTTGTCGAGCTCGATGTTGGGGCCGTCTTCGTTGCTGTCGGACTCTTCCAGCCCACCGCCGAAATAGCGCGTAGGACTCACAAGATACGGTGCGCCGACCTGGGCCTGATAGCCGCCCACCTGACCGCGCAGCACGAAGTCGAGTGCAGCCCGCGCCTCGGCATGAAACCCCGCTGCCGTGAGCGCGATGGCCGCGTAAGCCTGGTCGCGCGGCCAGGTGATGTTCCAGATGCCGGGTGGCAGGCTGGCGACAATCTGACCGAACGGCGTCTGGTTGCTGCCGGGCGGGCCGAAGTCGGGCTCGCGCACCTGGCCCATGCGCACCAAGGCGAGCGAGCGGCGCAGGGTCAGCTCGGTTTGTGGGGTCAGGTCCGGTGGGAGTTTGGCTTGTTGCTGCCACGCCGCCCACGCCGTCTGCTCGTCCTCCAGAATCTGAAGCGGTAGGCGCTGTTGCAGCCAGGCGTCGGCCTGCAATGCCAAGGCTTCGTCGCCCGCGAGCGCCCCGTATACGACAAGCGCCCCCAGCCACCGCTCGCCGCCCGGCGCCAAGGCCAACGATGGCCACTGCATACCAGCCACGCGGTCGTCGCCGATGCCAGAGTCGACCTTGCCACCCATGCCCGAGCCGTCTTGCCATTTGCCATGCGGATTCAGCGCTTCGATGGCGGCGGGCGTGGCAGCGAGCGGTGACGCAGCCCATGACTTGGCGCCGTCAATCGCACGGTAGTGCAGGCGGTGCGGCGAAGGCGCGGACTCCACGGCGACCCTGGGCGACAAGACGCGGATGCGCTCGGACTGGGCGGATGCCTCGGGTGCGCCCTGGCCGGCGTGGAAATTCAGCAGCAAGCCGACCTCGGTCGACGCCACTTGCGAACCCACGTTGCGCACCCGGGCCAACAGGACGAGCGCCCGACCTGGCAGCGATTGCGGCGCAAAAGCAAAGGTTTCGAGCTCGAGGCTGCCGAACTTGCGCACGTCGCGCACGATGCCTGTGGCACCGAGGTAGCCAAACGCCGCGTCGCCCTTGGCCCCGTCTGGATGGCCAAGCGCCGGCGCCCACACGCCTTTGCCGCCCGCGGTGCGCAGTCCGAAGTAAGCGTCGTACAAAACGTCAGGCGTGGTCTGGCCAGGGGCGGCGTGGCGGTAGAGGTGCAACCAGAAGTCGCGGATGCGCGCCGTATTTTCCTCCACCACCACCGCCACATGGCCGTTGCTGGTGGTCCGCAGGCCATAGGGCAGCGGGGCGGGCAGGGCGGCTGTGGCCGGGCGCGCCACCCACACCATCCAGAGGCACAGGGTCAACCAAGTGGCGGGCACCTTCATGCGGCCTCGCTGACTTCGGTTTGGGCCTTGTCGGTGGCGATGGCTTGCTGTGCGGCCGGACACCTCACACCCCGCGATCATGCGGCAAACTGCCGCGCTGACTCCGCAAAAACACAAACGGCGTCTCGTAGATGAAGTTACTCACGCGCGAGGTATACACATCCGCATGGTGCTCGATCTGTCGAGCCAAGAGACTCTTGTCGTTGCCGGCCCGCATCATCAAGCCCCAGTTCGGGTTGTGGATCTGGCCGGCACCTGCGACCAGCGGCGCAATCGTATTGTCCAACGCCACCAAGCGGTCGCGCAAAATCGTCATCTTCTCCTGCAATTCCTTGACCTCACCGTCGCTGCCCGGGCCGTAGCCACCGCGGTGCCGCTGGCGCAGGATCCGCAACTGCGAAAACGCGTACTCCAAGCGCTCCTTCTCCTCCATCAGCCGGTCAATGCTGGTCTGGTTTTCCTTCCACTTTTCGCTGGCATCAATCTCTTCTTCCAGCTCACGCAAAATCATGGCCGTGCGCCAACGCAGCAGCTTTTTGGATTGGTGGACGTCGCCGAACATATGGTCGCCCACGTACAGGATCTGGTCCCCGTCCAAACCCAACGATTTTTCGAGCTTGTCCGCGTTGCCGCCAAAGTAGATGGCGCCCTCTTGCAGCGAGCCCTCGACGGGGCGAAGGGTGCCCAAATCTTCGTCCACCACCTCGAACATCATGTTGCTCAAGGCAAAAAACGCCGGCTTGCGCGAGGAGATGACGATGATGGAGAACAAGTCGCGCCAGGTCATCCCTTCGGGCATGAAGCGGTCAAATGCGTACGCCATCATGGCGCGGGTGTAGCTCCACTCCGAATTCGTGATGAGCATCAACTTCTTGCCCGCCTCCTTCTGGTCGAGCAGCGTCAGCGGCAGCGCCGGGTCCAAGTCGACGTAAAGGTCGGGGTTGGCCAGGATCTCGGCCTTGAGCTCGCCCTCGACGTGCGCGCGGTCCAGCGTGTGGCGCACCTTGCGGTACAGGGCATCATACCCCATGACTTCCGGCAACTTGCGCTCGTCGAGCAGGTCGACCAATTGCGCGTACATGCAGCCTTCGCTGATCTCGAACAGCGTGTTCAGAAAGACGTAGCGCGCCGTATCCGCCAAGTCGACCAGCGTGCGGCCGTAAATCTGGCGCTGCTCGTCCATCGTCAGCGGCCGGGTGCCGTGGATCGTGTTCTTGATGTAGCCGAAGCGATTGACCTTCAACAAGTTGCCCATCTGCTTGTCGATCACCAGGCCGCGCATGACCCGCGCCGTGTCGAAGTGCAGCTCGCCGACGGGCCACCCCTGCGCCAAAAGCCGCTGCCGGATGTGGGCGTAGGCGCGGCCCTCCCACTCGCGCACGTGGTAGTGGATGAGCGTGTAGTCCATGTCGTAGCCGATCGCCTTGATCGAGCGCAGGTTGAGTGTGCGGTTGCAGAAGATCTTGCGACCCTGCGGCACCACGGCCCAGGTCTCCGCGATCTGCGCGGCGTTGATGGCGCCCCGATCCGGCGACACAGCAGCCTCGGCCTTGCGTGTCAGAGCGTCGGACACGGCGGCGTCGCGCGATTGGTTTTCAGGATGGACACCGGAGGAGCGACGGGTCGGCTGATCGATCAAGGCTGGCCTCATGCAAGCAGTGGCGGCGGACGTGGCTTTTTGCGCCCGCAGGCGAGGGCTCGGGACTCTGCCACAGCGAGGCGGGGCGCGCCACCGCAGACGCCAACGCGACGCCACCTAGGAGCCTGTCGGACTAAGGTCCGAGGGGCTCCGTCGCCTATTTTTTTCTACTTTCGCGCAAGAACCGCCTGAAATGAATTCAGGCAGTTTCACGCGAAAGGCAGTCTGCATCCACGGCCTGCTCTAGGAGCTTGTGCGCGAAACGGGCCAATTTTGGCCTTTCCCCGACAAGCTCCTAGCTCCTTGCGCGGCCTGCCGGTGCCTCGCATGCTCCCTTTCCTGGTCGCCTGCCCCTGCCTCATCGCCCGGAGTGCCCGCCATGCGCCGCCTTTTGCCCCTCCTGGCCCTTTTGGCCGCCTGTGAGCCCAGCGCTCCGCCGTTGCCACCGCTTGGCGGGCCCTTGCCTGACGCGAGCACCGACGCCCAGGTCGCCGACGTCGCCGCACCCGATCCCGATGTGGGGCTGGCGGTGGACGGCACGCGCGCCCCGGGCACGGCCACACTCAAGGCCAAAGTTCGCATGGCCAAAGACTTCCCCAACCAAATCGACAGCTCGTATCGCAACTACGCCGCAAGCGGCGGCAAATTGCAGAAGGGCGACCTGTGGTTGCAGCTCTGCGCGGATCCCCTGTGCCATGAGGTCGTGCATTCCGTGAAGGTGCTCAAAGGCCAAGCGCTCACCAGCACGGCCAAAGACATCGAGGTCGGCGCCCTGCCTGCCGGCTCCTTTCACGTCCGCTTTGGCCTCGACAGCCAGTACAGCCAGGACTACGCAGGCGCGGTGGCAGCCTCGGGCACGTTCGGTCCCTTTGATGTGCTGCAAGCCGCGGGCGTCGATCCCAAGCCACAGCCCGGCTACAACCCACCCCCTGGAGCCAAACCCGTGGCCTTGGCGGCCGATGCCACACTCGACGTCGGCGAGGCCGTGCTGGCCCGGTTGGTGGTGAGCGACCCCTCTTTGCCACTGCCCACCGAGCCGGGTCATGTCGCTGCCGCGGTCAACGGTACGGGCGGTTTTCGCAATGCGGTCAAGCTGATCGACCTCGCGGGCTTCCAGGTCCAGCCGATGGCCGTGCCCAAGGTCAATGGCCTGGATTTTGCCGGCGACTTGTGTGGCTTCGTGCGGGGGTCGGGCAGCGCCCTCTATGTGCTGGGGTCCACCGCCAAGGGCGCGTATGTCTTCACGTATGACCTGGCGAAAAAGGGCTTTGTCATCGCGCAGCCGGTGCCCCTGCCGCATCCGGATTGCTTGGATGGCAAGTGTCCCTCGGTGCCCGACCCGGGCTCGCTTCCGTGGTTGTGCAAAGGCGTGCGTGTGCCGGTGGGCGACAAGGACCGGCTCTATCTGATTGACGGCAAGGGTGCGGGCGGCCAGACGCAAACGACCTCCTACCCCATGGTCAGCCTCGAGATGATCCCGGCGGGCGGCGGCAAGTTCCTCAAGCTGCACCTGCTCAACGAGTCGCCCTTTTTGACCGGCAAGCGCTTGTTTCGCGGCATCGAGGTGTTCGAGAACGCCCTGTATCTGCTCGAACCTTCGTGGTCCAAGCAACTCGAGGACGACGCCAAGAAAGCGGGTGTGCCGGCCCAAGCGGCGATTCACAAGGTGCCCTTGCATCCGGTCTCGGGGCTGCCCGAGTGGGACAAGCGCACGGCTTTCTCAGCCGGCCAGGGCAAGGAAAAATGTGAGGGCTCCACGCCGCTCGTGCCCGCGTTTGCCAAGGTCAGCATCGGGGGTGCCGAGCGGCTGGTGGTCGGCAACGACGCGGCCCTGGGTGTCTATGATTTCGAGGGGCAGGCGCTGGGCGAAGTCGACCTGCTGCCGTACGGGCGCCTCGCGGTGGCAGCGGCAGTGTCGCCAGACGGCCAGTCGCTGTTTGTGCTGCCGGGGTGCAAGAGCGCCAAACTCAAAGCAAAGGTCAAGCTCGGCATCGGTACGAAAACGCTGGCGCTCGATCGGCATGCGGTGATGGTGCTGGACCTCGCGGGGGCGCTGCCGACCGTGCGCGACGCCGAGCGCGACTTTGACGAGGATGGCGTGGCCGACGGCGGCGTGGACCTGGATTTTCTGCACCTCAAGCGCGACCTGCTGCGGTGGTGCGAGCCGTGCTCGGGCGTCGTGCCGCCCACGGTCTATACCGGCCCCGCGCTGGTGGCGACGGCCAAGGCCTTGATTTTGCGCGGCACAGGCGCGAGCGTCACCTCCAGCGGCCTGGGCCAGGTGGGCGACCTCGGCGTGTTCGACCTGCAGACCGGCAAAGGCCTCGTTTTTCGGAAGCACAGCCTGTGGTTGGATGGGCCGTCGGCGCGCTGGGGCTTTGACATCCAGCCCGAGGTCGCGGCCAAGACGCCCCAGTTCGACCAATCGGTCAGTGCCTTGCTGTACGTCGCGCCCTGAGCGCCAGCCATGCCCAGAACGGCAGGCGCAGCCAAGCGTCGGCAGCACCCACGCGCTACGGCTTGGCCCACACTTTTTCAATGGCACCCTTGACGTTGGCCCAGCCCTCGGGGGTCGCCATGTGCGTGCTCACCGGCCCGGAATAGGGCAGGAAAACCGCGAGCTTGCCGTCTTTGCCGTAGATGATGATGTCGTCCTTGCCGCCGCCGTGCAGGGTCCACGCGGTCGTTTCGGTGGTGTCCTGAAACAGCGGAAACGCGGCCTTGGCCACGAAATTGCCTTGCGCCCCCGCGGCATACGAGTCGTTGACGGCGACCATGTGGACGGCTTTGCCTTCCTTGGCCAACACTTGCTGCATCTCATCGAGTTTCCCGACCTGGGAAACGCAGAAGCCTCAAGTCGCCGCGTATAGGCCGACCACCGTCACCTTGCCCAGGAACGTCGACAGGCCGTAGCTCTTCTGAAAGCCAGGGCTTTTGGGCTGGAAATCGACAAGTTGCCAAGTAGGGAAGGGCGCCCCGACGCAAGTGGGCCCGGTGCAGGCGACGGTGTCGGGTGCAGCGGCATCGGCGGTGTCTTGCGCGACCTCGGCGGCGGCGACATCTCCCGCAACTGCGTCGCCTTCTGCGGCATCGACCCCAGCGGTATCCGGCTGCGCCGTTTCGCTTTGCGCGGCGTCGAACTGGGGTGCATCGCCCTGCGCTGTGTCAGGTATGGGCGAATCGGCCTGGCCCTCGTCAGCTTGCGCAGCGTCGTTGTTTACGTCACTGGTTTCAGCTTGCGGGCCACTAGTCTCAGCTTGCGCAGCGGTGTCAGCCTGCGTCACCGCGTCCTTGGCGAGCTGGGGGCTCGGGTTGCCGCAGCCTACGGCCAGGGCCAGCCAAGCAGCAGCCGCTGCCCGCTCGCGGTGTGGTTGCAATCGTCGAATTTTGCGCACGTTTCTCCTTTGGCTGCCGGCAAAACGCCCGCGTCGCCCGCTGCAGCGTAGGGGCCCGGACGAGCCTCCGCAAGCTAGAGACGCGATCAATTAAGCTCGTGCCAGGTTCAGAGGCCTCGAGAAAGGGGCCGGCGGTTCCAAGATTACGCGACCCGCAACTAACGGGGCCGGCGGCTGAAAGCCGCCCGCGGCTACCAGCCGTCGGGTAACTCGCCCCGACAACTGGCCCAGTTGTCGTCCTGCAGCCGCCGGGCCCCGAATACGCCATAGACTCCGGTTTTGGAACCACGCCCACCTGCCTACACACCGCTTGTGCTTTGCGTGCAGATTGCACAATCTCACCCTCGCGCGCTGGGGGGTACCTGATGAATCACGCAAACCAATGGCTAATCCTGCCGGTCC
>Ga0136611_10002809_pt1 | contig 12178 bp, 10 predicted proteins | sample AntDrymUQ2232306_2_FD_106645 | JGI IMG/M metagenome (GOLD analysis project Ga0136611, IMG submission 106645) | Polar desert sand microbial communities from Dry Valleys, Antarctica - metaG UQ223 (23.06) | ecosystem: Environmental > Terrestrial > Soil > Desert | place: Antarctica: Dry Valley... | reverse complement strand
GGCGGCGTCACAGCGCCGGTTCTCGAGCCTGACCTGGAAGGACCTGGTCGACGGCGGCTACATCATCGCCGGCAGTCCCGACACGGTGGTCGACCGGATGAAGGACATGATCACGGGCCTGCGCGTCGGCAACGTGTTCTGCCTCATGCACAACGGCGACCAGCCCGATTGGAAGACCCGCTACTCGACGCAGATGTTCGCCGACCACGTCATGCCTCGGCTTCGCGACATGTGGCCCGACCATGCCGGCGACGATCGGTGGTGGGCCAAGCCGATCGACACGCGCCTCGACCCGCTCGACACCGTCGGCGGAACGGCCCGGCATCCCCGCACCGAGGCGGACGTCTGATGAGCTGGTCACGTGTCGACACCGTTCGGGGCACGTCCTGCCGGGTGCTCGACGTCGGTGCCGGTGACCCGGTGCTGTACCTGCACGGTGCCGGGGGCCTGGACGAAGGCGACCCCTTCCTCGAGCGGCTGGCCGAACGTCGCCGGGTGTTGGCGCCCGAGCACCCGGGCTATGGGGAGTCGACCGGCGAGGACCTCTTGGAGGACATGCTCGACTTCACCCTGCACGGATGGGACGTAGCCGATGCCCTTGGGCTCGGCCACCCCGACCTGGTGGCCCACTCAATGGGCGGGATGATCGCGGCCGAGATGGCCTGCATCTGCCCCGAGCGACCTCGCAAGCTGGTGCTGGTCGCACCGGCCGGCCTCTGGCTCGACGAGCACCCGGTGCCCGACGTCTTCGCCACCCTGCCCCACGACCTGGCCCGCATCATGTTCTACGACGAGGCCGCGGCCACGGCCGGCAGCGGTCGCCGGGGCGACTTCTCCGACCCGGAGGTGCTCGTCGAGTTCATGATCGGAAACGCCAAGCGGCTGGGCACGGCCGGCAAGATCCTCTTTCCGATCCCCAACCGACGGCTGTCGAAGCGGCTGTACCGATTGCGCGCCGAGACCTTGGTCGCATGGGGCGAGGGTGACCGCATGTACCCCTCGCCGTACGCCGATCGCTGGGCCGAGATGGTGCCGTCGGCGGAGCGTGTGACCATCCCGCGGGCCGGCCACATGGTCACCGTCGAGCAGCCCGACGCGCTGGCCCACGCCGTGGAGGCCTTCCTCAGTCGATAGGGGCTCAGGAAGCCGAGTGGGGGAACCGTGCCCACTGCGCGAGATCCTTGGCCGGTTGCGGACGGGCGAAGTAGTAGCCCTGGGCCGTGTCACATCCAAGTGCCCGGAGGGCACCGAGCTGGGTCTCCGTCTCGACGCCCTCGGCTACCACGGCGAGCTTGAGCTCGTGGGCGAGCCGCACCACTGCGGTGACGATCTGGGTGTCCTCGCCCTCGGTGCCCAGGCCGTCGATGAAGCTGCGGTCGATCTTGAGGTGATCAACCCGGAGCCGGCGCAGGTAGCTGAGCGAGGAGTACCCCGTGCCGAAGTCGTCGATGGCAAGGGACGCACCGAGGTCCCGCAGCTGCCGCAGCACCTCCGCAGCACCCTCAGGATCCTCCATCACCGCGCTCTCCGTAAGCTCCAGGCAGAGCAGCGAGGGGTGGAGCCCGGTGTCACCGAGGGCCTCGGCGACGTAGTCGACCAGGCCTTCGTCGGTGAGCTGCCGGGCCGAGAGGTTCACCGACATGACGATGGGGGACAGGGCAGGATCCGCCGCCCACTGTGCCGCCTGCCGGCAGGCCTCCTCCAACACCCACTTGCCGATGGGGAGGATGAGGCCGCTCTGCTCGACGACAGGCATGAACTCGATCGGGCTCAGCAGGCCCCGGGTCGGGTGCTCCCAACGGATGAGGGCCTCGACGCCGATCATCGTGTCGCGGGCCAAGTCCATGATCGGCTGGTAGAAGAGCCGCAGCTCGTCGCGCTCGAGTGCCCGCCGCAGGGCCTGGATGGTCTCCAACCGTTGCTTGGACTGGCTTCTCAGCGTCTCGTCGAACACGGTGTAGCGGGCGCGTCCGCGCGCCTTGGCCTCGAACATGGCGATGTCCGCGTCTCGGAGCAGCGCGTTGGCGCCGTTCTCGCCGTCGCCCCCGAACGCGATGCCGATGCTCGCGGTCAACAAGATGTCGGAGCCCTCGATGACGACCGGATCAGCGATGACCTCGAAGAGCCGCTCGGCCAGCCCCACGGCGGCACCCTGTCCCTGGATGCCCTCGCAAAGCACCACGAACTCGTCACCTGCGAAGCGGGCCACCAGGTCGCCGGGCCTCACCGCGCGCCGGAGTCGCTGACCTAGCGCAGCGATCACCTGGTCGCCCGCGGTGTGGCCGTAGCCGTCGTTCACCAGCTTGAACTCGTCGACGTCCACGAACAGCACAGCCACGCTGTCAGGACTCGTGCCGGCCCGCTCGAGTGCGGCCGTGAGCCGTTCGACGAGCACCACACGGTTCGGCAAGCCGGTCAGCCGGTCATGGGTGGCGTCGAAGCTGCGCGCCGCCTCCACCCGCTTGCTCTCGCTCACGTCCTGCACCTGGGCGAGCAGCAGGGGCCGCTCCTCGCGACTGTCGATCTCCGACGTGGTGACGACGACCCACACCGGGCTGCCGTCTTTGTGGACGTACCGCCGCTCCGCAGTCGTCGGCCCCGTGTCCCCGCTCACTCGGTTGCCCTCCGGGCCGCCATCCCCCGGGTGCAGCAGTTCGTTCCACTGCCGTCCGACGAGCTCGTCCTTGGCGTACCCGAGCAGCTCGGCGAGCTCGCGGTTCACCTCTACGAGGCAACCAGAGACGGCATCGGCCAGCAGCATCCCGGTGCCGAGGTCGTGGAACGCACTGCGAAACCGCTGCTCGGACGCGGCCAGGGCACGCTGTGACCGTCGCTCCGCGGTGATGTCTGACACGACGACCTGGCTGGCCGGTCGGCCCTCCCACGTGAAGGGCATGGACGTGATGGCCAGGTCGATGACGACACCATCGATGCGGACGGCCCGCAGGTGGGCAGGGCCGGCGACCTCACCACGGTGCTGGGTGGTGCGCACCCGCTCCTTGCCGGCTTGGACGGAATCGGGATGCATGAACTCCAGTACGGACCGGCCGACCACCTGGTCCTCCGTGGGGGCCGCCAGGCCCAGCAGCGCGGCCGAGTTGGCGTAGCGGATCACGCCACCTTCATGGATCATGATGCCGGTAGGGCAACGTTCGACCAGGGTGCGGTACCGGTCCTCGCTCTCCGCCAGAGCGCTGGAGGTGGCCGCCTCGGCGGTCACGTCACGGGTGGTGATGACCACGCCTCCGATGGCGGGGTTGCGCAGCTGGTTGTCGGCGATCGACTCCACCAGCCGCCAGGATCCGTCGGCGTGCCGCACGCGGTAGCGGGTGCCGGGGCCGGTCCGGCCGTCCTCGATGCGTTGCTGCAGCCCTAGCGCCACGCTGATCCGGTCCTCCGGGTGGCAGACGTCGAGGGCCAGCTCGCCGATCAGGCACCCGTCGTAGCCAAGGATTCGTGCCACCGCGGGGTTCCCGTAGAGGACGCGCGTGTCCTGTCCGACGACGATGATCATGTCGGAGGTGTGGCTGAGCACCCTCGACAGCCACTCGCCGGCGGCTGGGATCCCGTCCGTGGGAGTTACATGGCTCAAGGTCATCGGCCGCGCTCTGTGGTCAGGGGACCGTGGGGCACGGCGCTGCAGCAGCAGGCCATAGGACACTGATCGGACACTTGCTTCACGGGCGAGAGGAACTGGGATGCAATTAGTCCGTTCGGGTGGTGTGTCAACCAGGCCGGCATCAGGCATCCTCCGATCACTGGGACGGCGGCCACGAGAGCGCCTCGAGCCCGCGGGCCAGCTGCGGGTCGGTCTCGAGGGCGGCAGACACCCCGCTGGCCAGTGCCGCGAAGAACGGCTCCCCTTCGGGCGGCGACCAGTGGCACCCGATGCGTTGGAGCTGGTCCGGGGTGAGACGGTTCAGCTCCCCCCAGGCGACGACGAGCGTCTCTACGACGTCGGGGTCCGCCGCGGCCGCCCATCCGAACTCCTCGGCGCCGGCGGCGACGGCGCCCCAATCTGCGAGGAAGCTGTCGAACTGGTCGAGCACCTCGACTCCGAGCTCCAGGTCGAGCACGTCCAGATGGGTCCGCACCCCCTGCATGAGCTCCGTGGCGTTGGCGATCCACACCCGGGCGGCGTGGCCGTCGACCGGTCCGACCTCCAGGTGCACCATGGCCGAGCGTTGGGGCGTTCCTGACGCTCCTGGGGGTCCGGCCAGGCGGGCGCCGGCCAGTGCGGAGACCAGACCAGCGATGGGCTGTCCCAGCTTCTCGTGCACCTGGTCCGCGCCCGCGGCCATCGCCGCTCGGCGCAGCCCGGCGTCGGCGTGCGAGGTGAACATCACGATGGTCGCGTCCGGCAGGAGGTGGCGCAGGAGGGGCAGGGCCTGAAGGCCGTCGAGACCGGGCATGTTGCGGTCGAGGATGACGAGGTCGGGCCGCACCACGGCTGCCAGCTCGAGGGCGGCATGGCCGTTCGCCGCCTCACCCACCACGCTGAACTTCTGATGCTGCTCGAGGGACGCTCGGAGCAGCAGGCGCATGTCGTCGTTGTCGTCGACGATGACGACGCGGACGCGGGGTTGCGGATCCACCCCGTTCCCATCGGCATCACACGGCCGGAATGCAGCAATTCCTTCCGACGACGACCTGCACCGCTAGCGTGCGGCGGTGGGTGAACGAGGGTAAAGGGGGGGTCATGGCGGCTGCTGACACGCACAGCATGGACCCGGCGAGCGCGCTGGGGGAGCTGGCCAGGATCCTGCTCTCGGAAGGGTCGCTCGAGTCGGTGCTGGCCATGGTGGCCGGCTTGGCCATGCGCACCGTGCCTGGCGCTGAGGAAGTGTCCTTGACGTTGGTGCGCAACGATCGCGGCGTCACGGCGGCCTCCACCGGGAAGCTTGGCCTGCTGGCGGACGAGTTCCAGTACAACCTGGACGGCGGTCCGTGCCTGGATGCCTCGCGGGGCAATGAGGTCGTCGTGATCGATGACATGTCGACCGAGGGTCGGTGGCCGGACTACTGCCCGCTGGCCTTCGACGTCGGTGCGTCGAGCTCGTTGTCCGTGCCCCTGCCCGTCCAGGAGCAGGTGCTGGGAGCCCTCAACATCTACAGCACGGTGCCTCGTGCCTTCGACGCTCGCAGCGTGGAGGTGGGCACCACCTTCGCGGCCCACGCCGCCATCGCCGTCGCCAACGCCGATCTCTACGCCAGCACGGCGGAGCGGGCCGAGCAGCTCCAGGCGGCCATGAGCTCGCGGGCCGTCATCGAGCAGGCCAAGGGCGTGCTCATGGGCCAGCGGCGCTGCACGCCGAGCGAGGCCTTCGATCTGTTGATCGTCGCCTCGCAGCGCGAGAACGTGAAGCTGCGCATCGTCGCCGAACGCATCGTCGCCGGCGTCGCCAAGTAGCTGAGGCCCCCCGAAAACCGGTCAAGGTCCCGAGGTCAGGGCGCGAGACTCCCGGCGTGCACCTGCCAGCACCGGAGCGGGCCCGGTTCCTCGACGTCAACCGCACGCGTCTCCGCCTCTGGGAGTGGGGCGACGAGTCGGCGCCGGCCGCCGTGTGCGTGCACGGGGCCTACGACCATGGCCGGATGTGGGATTGGATGGCGCCGCGCCTGGCCGATCTGGGCTTTCGGGTGGTGGCGCCCGACCTCCGGGGGCACGGTGACAGCGGGCGCCTGGGGTCCGGGGAGATGTGGGCGGCGAGCGCGCTGGACCTGGCTCTGCTCGCCCGAGAGCTCGGACCGCCGGTCGGCATGATCGGGCACTCGTTCGGGGCCGGTCAGGCCATGTTCACCGGCGGCGTGTGGCCGGAGCTCGTGCGTTGGGTCGTCAACCTCGACGGTCTCGGCCAGTCCGACCCTCCGGAGGAGCGGTCCTTGGCCGAGCGGGCCGCCGACAGCTGGGCGGCGGCCGAGCGGGTGCTCTTGCGGCCTCCGCGGGTCTACGCCTCCTTGGAGGAGATGGTCGAGCGCCGGGGTTCGGTGAACGGGCGGCTCCCGACACCATGGGTGGAGCACCTCGTCCGGCACGGTGCCCGTCCGGCCGAAGGCGGCTTCGTGTGGAAGTCCGACCCGATGTTCAGCGTGGGCACGCCCGGCGAGTGGGGCCCGGAGTACGAGGATGCCGAGCTGGCGCTGCTGACCCGGCCGCTCCTGGTGCTGACCGGCGCGGAGCCCGACACCTGGAGCGAGATGTCCCCAGCGCAGATCGACGAGCGGATGGCCCTCTTCGACAACGCCCGACACTCGGCCGTCGACGGAGCGGGCCACTACGTCCACATCGAGCAGCCGGAGATCGTTCTCGCCGCCGTCTCTGCCTTCATCACCGAGGTGGCCCCGTGAGGGCAGCGGGGGAGCGCGCCCTCCCACCCGATGTGCTGGTGCTCCACGCGCCGGGCTGCACAGCGGGCGGCACGCCCTGGCGCCAGGCCTTCACCGCCGAGGGCTGGCGGGGTCGCATCATGGCTCCGGACCTGCCGGGCCATGGCACCGAGCCGGCGCCGCTCGGCGGCTCCTACGAGCAGGGGCTCGCGGTGTTGTGGGCCGTGCGCTTGCTGCAGGGACGGAGCGACGAAGATGCACCCCTGGTCGTGGTGGGCGAGCTGAGCAGCGGGTGGGCGGCCACCATCGTCGCTCTGGCCGGACGGGCGAAGGGGCTGGTGCTGGTGGACGGGCTGGGCGGCCCCTGGCTGAGCCCGAGCCAGCTCATAGGCCGTGGGCGCGACCTGCTGCGGACCATCGCCGACGATCCTCAGGCCGTCGCACCGGCGCCTCCGTCCGGCTTCGACCCTCGTCTCGGGCATGGTGTGCCCTCGCATGGCAGCCGATCCCTGGCCGAGCAGTCGGCCGCCGAGCTGGCCGTGCCAGTGCTGGTCGTCGAGTCCAAGGAGAGCGGGGTGTCCCCTGACCAGCTGGAAGCGCTGCTGCCGCACTTCTCCGCGGCGGTCACCACCGTTGCGCTCCCAACGCGGTCACCGGACAGCGTGGTGCCGGCCATCGCCGCGTGGGCTCGACGGTTCTAGCCTCCCGCGTCAACTTCCCCGTAGCAACGCCGCTCCCATGTGCAACGCTCGGACGATGAGCGAAGGCATCTGGGGCATCGAGCCGGCCGGCCCCCTGCGGGGTGAGGTCGAGGTCGGTGGCTCGAAGAACGCGGTGACCAAGCTGATGGTCGCTGCCCTGCTCGGAGATCGGCCGAGCACCATCCTCAACTCGCCCAGCAACGGTGACGTGGTGCTCACTGCGGGCATGCTGCGGTCTCTCGGGGCCGGGGTCGCGCTTGAGGGCCGCGCCGTGGTGGTGGATCCGGGGCCCATCGACACAGCTCGCGTGCCGCTCCGGTACTCCGGAGCCAACCGCATCCCCATCTTGATGCTCGGTCCCCTCGTGCACCGCCTGGGTGAGGCCTTCGTACCCTTGGCCGGCGGCGATCGCATCGGCACCCGACCGGTCGACTACCACCTCGACGCCCTGCGGGCCTTTGGCATCGAGGTGACCGAGACGGTGGACGGCATCGAGGCCAAGGGCACCGCCATCCGAGGTGCCCGCATCCGGCTGCCGTTCCCGAGCGTCGGAGCCACCGAGACGGTGCTGTTGACGGCGGCGTTGGCCGAGGGCCGGACCGTGCTCGAGAACGCAGCCGTGGAGCCTGAGGTGGTCGAGCTGGCGCTGTTCCTGCAGCGCATGGGTGCAGGCATCGAGCTGCAGCCCGATCGACGCTTCGTCATCGAGGGCGTGTCGAAGCTCGGAGCTGCCCGCCAGCGCCTGGGCGGCGACCGCATCGAGGCCTTCTCCTACCTCGTAGCCGGGCTCGTCACCGGCGGCCGGGTGCTGGTGCGCGGCTGCAGCCAGGACCGCCTGGTCACCGCCATCTCGACGCTCCGCCGGATGGGGGCGAACTTCGACATCAGCGAAGAGGGCATCGCCGTCGAGGGCCACGGGTTGCGCACCGCCGCCGTCCACACCGACCCGCACCCCGGGTTCATGACCGACTGGCAGGCGCCGCTGGCGGTGCTGTTCACCCAGGTGCACGGGATGTCGATCCTGCACGAGACGGTGTTCGAGAACCGCCTCGGCTACGTCGCCGCTCTGCAGCAGATGGGCGCCGAGGCCGAGCTGTTCGACCAGTGCCTCGGAGGAAGCGTCTGCCGCTTCCACGAGAGCGGTTGGCGCCACTCGGTCGTGGTCCGGGGCGGTTCGCCCCTCCACGGCACCGAGCTCGAGATGCCGGACATCCGGGCCGGGTTCGCATATGTCATCGCCGCGGCGGCCGCGGACGGCAGCTCCGTGCTCCACGGCGTCGAGCAGCTCGAGCGGGGTTACGACTCAGTGCTCGACAAGTTCCGGTCGCTCGGGCTCGGCATCACTCTCATCGAGAGCACGTAAGGAGCGGTCGCTGCCGACATCTCTTCGGGCCGCCCGCAAGGGAGGGGCACCGACGGCCCCGGGCTCCGTCGATGTCGTGCCGGACGTCGGCCCCATCTCTGCATCTCGTGGGCTCGTCCGGGCTGGGCCGCTCGCGCTGCTGGCCGCGCTGCCTGCGCTGGTGTCGGCCGTGCTTCTGCTGTTCTCGCTGAACGGCCGCTTCCTGCCCCACGGCGACCACGCCATCCTGCAGCTCTCGGTACGCCAGGTCGGCCGGGAGCCGGTGCTCCTCGGCTCCTACTCGCGCTTCGGCTTCTATCACCCCGGTCCGCTTGCGGCCTACCTGTTGGCCGTCCCCTACCGGCTGCTGGGCGGAGCCTACGAATCGCTCTCCATCGGTGCCCTGCTGATCAACGCCGCCTCCCTCGCCGGGATCGCGGCCGTTCTGCGCCGCCGGTTGGGCCGCGCCACCGCGCTGTGGGGGATGACGGTCTTGGCGGTGACGCTGCGCACGCTCGAGCCCGGACTTCTGCGCGACTCCTGGAACCCTCTCCTGCCTGTGCTGCCGTTCCTGCTCCTGGTGCTGCTGGGCTGGACGGCGCTGCGGGGCGACGCCTGGGCGCTGCCCCTGGCGGTGTTGCCAGCCTCGCTGGCCGTGCAGTCTCACGTCGGCTACCTGGCGCCGGTGGCCGCAGTGGCGGGAGTCGTGTGCATCGGGCTGTTCCTGCGCGTGCGGCGGCTGGGCCCTCGTGCGGCGGTGCGCTGTCCGGGGGCGCGACGCCGCGTGGCCGCGCTGCTCGCCTCCGCCGGGGTGGCGACGCTCCTCTGGACGCCCCCGATCATCCAGCAGCTGACCGGTGAGCCGGGCAACGTAGGCCAGATCCTCCTCTACTTGAGGGGCGGGGAGTCCCACTCCTCCCTGGCCATCGGGCTCCGGTCGATCTTGGACGAGTTCGCGCGGCTGCCCTCGTACGTGCTCGGCGTCGACCCGCCGGACAACCCGGTCCTTCCGCACGGCTGGCCGGTGTGGGCGGGAGCCACGGGGCTGGCTTCGTTCGCCGGTGCGGTTGCGCTGGCTGCGTGGCGGCGCCGCCCGGACCTCCTGTGGCTGTCGGCGCTGACCGTCGCCGTTGCCGGCGCCGGCGTCGCCGCGGTGGCACGCATCGAGGGGCTTCGCTACCTCTACATCACCCGGTGGGCCGCGGCGGTGGGAGTGCTGGCCTGGGTCACCGTCGGGGCGGCCGCCTTGTCAGAGCTGTACCCATGGCTGCGTCGCGCCGCCGAGCGTCGACCACGGCTGCAGCGAGCGCCTGGAGCCATCACCGCGGGCCTCACGCTCCTCGCCGTCGTCACGACTGGCATCCTCACCGTCTCCACCGCAAGGTCGGACACGCCGCACACCGATCAGCGCGGGCACCTGTCCCGGCTGGTGGAGGCGGTGGACACGGATCTGCGCAACACCGGGATGGTCCGGGCCGACGGCACCACCGAGACGGTGCGGGTCGACTTCGCCGATCGCGGCGATCTCATCGGCGTGTTCTTCGACGGCTGGGGTGTGGCCCTCGGTCTGATCGACAACGGCGTCGACGTCCAGGTGAGCCCCCATTGGGAGCTGGCCTTCGGCCGACGCTTCGTGGAGCGGGCCTACGAGGCGCGCTACGTCGCCACCATCTCCTACGCCGACGGCTCGCCCCCGCAGCCCGAGCCGGGCCAGCGCCTGCTCGCCGTCTCCGGGCCGTACCAGGTGTACGCAGGACCGGTGCCCACGTCGCCGACGACCGGGCAGCCGTGAGGCCGCCGGCGCGGCGCCCTCGGTAGGATTCGAACCTACGCCACCGCCTCCGGAGGGCGGTGCTCTATCCCCTGAGCTACGAGGGCTGGGGCCAGCCGGTCACTCTACTGTCCCGCCGCGGCCTCCCCGGCCCTACCATTGACCGGATGCCAGGATGGAAGGTCTTGCTGGTCGACGACGATCCCGTCATCTTGAAGCTCCTCCGCGTGAACTTCGAGATGGAGGGCTATCTGGTCGTCAGCGCCACCGACGGCCAGGAAGCGCTGCAGGCGGCCCGGGCCGAGCGACCCGACGTGGTGCTCCTCGACGTCATGATGCCCGTGATGGACGGGCTGGACGTCAGCCGCGCCCTTCGGGCCGGCGAGGCGACCCGCGACCTCCCGATCATCCTGCTGTCGGCCAAGGCCCAGGCCTCTGATCTGGAGCGCGGCGTCGAGGCCGGGGCCGACGACTACATCACCAAGCCCTTCGACCCGCTCGAGCTGCTCGAGCGGGTCGGCCAGGTGTTGCACCGGGTCCGCAACAACCCCTGAACAGGGCGGCCTCCTCCTCGCCGTCGGCGCTCCGGTGCCGGGCTGGGGCGACCGGAGGATCCCGTACTGTGAGCGGAATGCCCGGCCTGCCCCACCACCTGCTGCCGGACACGGCCACGATCGCCGGCGACGGGCGCCTCACCATCGGCGGGTGCGATGTGCTCGACCTGGTCGAGCAGCACGGCACACCGGTGTTCGTCTACGACGAGCAGCACCTGCGCAACCGCTGTCGTGAGGCGGTAGACGCGTGGGGGCCAGGAGTTGCGTACGCCTCGAAGGCCTTCCTCTGCAAGGCGATGGCCGCCCTGGCCCACTCCGAAGGGATGTGCATCGACGTCTCCACGGGCGGGGAGCTGCACGTGGCGTTGGCCGCCGGGGTGCCGGGCGACCGTCTGGTGCTGCACGGCAACAACAAGTCGGTGGTCGAGCTCACCGCGGCCATAGATGCCGGAGTCGGACGCATCATCGTCGACTCGTTCGACGAGCTCGACCGCTTGGATGCGCTGGCCATCGCTGGAGCCCATCCCCAAGTGCTCCTGCGGGTGACGCCCGGCGTCGAGGCCCATACGCACGCGTATGTGATGACCGGTCAGGAGGATACGAAGTTCGGCTTCTCGCTGGCCAGTGGCGCAGCCCAGGCGGCGGTCGACCGCGTGCGTCGCATCCCAGGAGTCCAGCTGGTCGGGCTGCACGCGCACATCGGCAGCCAGATCTTCCTTCTCGACTCGTTCCGCAAGGAGGTCGAGGCGCTGGCCCGGTTCTTCAACCCGCTGGGCCTGCCCGAGCTCTGCCTCGGCGGGGGGTTGGGGGTGGCGTACGTCGACGGAGAGCACGCGCCCACGATGATGGAGTGGGCGGCCACGGTGCGCGAGTCGTGTGCCGCCATGGGTGTGGCTGACGACGTGCGCCTCTCGGCCGAGCCGGGGCGCTCGATCGTGGCGGCCGCGGCGATCACGGTGTACCGCGTCGGCACGGTGAAGCACCTGCCTGACATCCGCACCTATGTCGCCGTCGACGGCGGCATGAGCGACAACCCCCGGCCGGTGCTCTACGGATCGGGCTACGAAGCGTTCCTGCCCCGCGCCACCGATGCCGACCGCACGATGCAGGCCACGATCGTCGGCAAGCACTGCGAGTCGGGTGATGTGCTCGTGCGCGACGCGTGGCTGCCCGATGACCTCGAGGTGGGTGACATCCTGGCCACACCGGTCACCGGGGCCTACGGGCACTCGATGGCGTCCAACTACAACAAGGTGGCGCGGCCACCGGTGGTGTTCGTTCGGGATGGTCAGGCTCGCGTGGTGGTGCGGAGGGAGACCTACGACGACCTCCTCCGGCTCGACGCCTAGCGTGAACCCGATGACCGAAGCTCCTGTGGTGCGGGTGGGCATCCTCGGTTGTGGCACCGTCGGCGCCGCCCTCGTGCAGCTCCTGGTGGAGAAGCCGGAGGTGATGACGGAACGCACCGGGCTTCGCCTCGAGG
>Ga0136611_10002808_pt1 | contig 12178 bp, 14 predicted proteins | sample AntDrymUQ2232306_2_FD_106645 | JGI IMG/M metagenome (GOLD analysis project Ga0136611, IMG submission 106645) | Polar desert sand microbial communities from Dry Valleys, Antarctica - metaG UQ223 (23.06) | ecosystem: Environmental > Terrestrial > Soil > Desert | place: Antarctica: Dry Valley... | reverse complement strand
GGCACCGTCCACACGCTCACGGGGCGGGTCACACCTGCAGGATCGGCACTCCTAGCGGCCGGTCCACCGCGGCTCGCGCTTGGCCAGGAACGCGCCAACGCCCTCGGCGGCGTCCTGCGTGGTGTTGAGCAGGGACAGCTGTGCCTGCATCGCCTCCAGCCCCGGCGCCAGCGTCGTCTCCATGGCGGCGGCGAAGGCGGCCTTGCCCAGGCGCACCGCGACGGGCGGCTTGGCGGCGAGCGCCGCGACAAGAGCCGCGGTCTCGGCCGCCAGGTCGGCGGCCGGGACCACCCGGGACAGCAGCCCCATCTCGAGCGCCTCCGCGGCCGGCACGCGCCGCGCCGAGAGCATCAGCTCCATGGCGCGCTTGGGGCTGACGTGCCGACCGAGCAGGGCGCTGACCATGAACGGCCACAGCCCGAGGTCGACCTCGGGCAGCCCGAAGGCCGCGGCGTCGGAGGCGATCACCAGGTCGCAGCCCAGCACCAGCCCGACACCGCCGGCCAGGCACAGGCCCTGGACCGAGGCCACCACGGGTACGGGGCAGGCCCGCATGGCCAGCACCACCTGGCGCAGCAGCCCGCGCCCCTCGTGCACCTCGAGGCCGGTCGCGGTGGGCGCCATCTGGACCAGGTCGGCGCCCGAGCAGAAGACGCGCTCGCCGGCGGTGGTCAGCAGCACGACCCGGGCGTCCCCGACGTCACGCAGCGCGGCGAGCACGGCGCGCAGCACCTCGGCGTTCAGTGCGTTGCGCGTGGGCTCTCGGTCGACGTGCAGGCGCAGCACGCCGCCCTCGCGGGTCACGACCAGGTCGGGCACGTCGGTCCTCTCGCAGGCGCTCAGGGGCGGGCAGACTACCGAGGGTGTCCCTCGTGCTGGTGGTCCTGAGCGTCGGGCTGCTGCTCGGCTGGCTCGCCGGCGGCTGCCTCGACCGGCTGGGCGGCGTGGTGCTGCGTCGGCGCCGGCTGGTGCTCGGAGCCCTGGTCGCACAGCTGCTCGCCACCGTGGTCGGGGGGCCCGTCTTCCCCCTCGGGCTGATCGTGTCGGCCGGCCTGGCCATCGCCTTCCTCGGCGTCAACCGGAGCCTGCCCGGTACCGGCCTGGTGGCGCTCGGCCTGCTCGCCAACGCCCTGGTCGTAGCGGCCAACGGCGCGATGCCGGTCTCAGCCGTCGCCGCGGCCCGGGCGGGAGTGCCCGACCCGGACCTGGCAGCAGACCTGCGCCACGAGCCGGCCGACGCCCGCACCCTGCTGCCGTGGCTCGGCGACGTCGTCCCCGTGCCACTGCCGGTGCGGCCGGAGGTGGTCAGCCCCGGCGACGTCCTGGTGGCCGCCGGGCTGGCCCAGCTGGTCGTGGCCGGGATGCTCGCCCGGCGTGCCGTGGTCCCGGTGGACCGCCACGGGCAGCACCGCCGCGCGCTGCCGCCCCTGCCGCTCGGCGGCCTCAGCCCTGCTCGTCCTGCGCCCGGGCCTCGGGGGCCGCGGCGGTCGTGACCGCAACCCGGCGTGGGCGTCTCTCGCTCAGGATCACTTCTGTGCAACCCTTGGGGTCGTCGTCACGAGGGAGGACCAAACCATGGCCAAGCGAGGTCGCAAGCGCCGCGCGCGCAAGAAGAGCGCCGCCAACCACGGCAAGCGTCCGAACGCCTAGGACACGCAGCGAGCCCCGAGAGCCCCGGTCCCAGGACCGGGGCTCTCGGCGTGGGGCCAGGCGGCTGCCATCAGGGCCCGCACCTCACGGGTGGCGCAGCTGCCAGCCCGCCCACGCGCTCGACACCATCGCCGTCAGGTCCCGCGTGGCGGTGAACCCGAGGCCCGCGCGGATCCGGTCCACGGCAGCGACGATGCGCGCCGGGTCGCCGGGCCGTCGTGCGACGACGTCCGGGGTGGTGTCGCGTGCGGTCACGTCGCCGACGACCCGCAGGACGTCGAGCACCGAGCTGCCCTCACCGCGCCCGATGTTGTACGTCGCCCCCGCCGCACCGGCGCGCAGGGCCTTCGCCGCCGCCAGGTGCGCCTCGGCGATGTCGGCGACGTGGACGTAGTCGCGCACGCAGGTGCCGTCCGGCGTCGGGTAGTCCCCCCCGAAGACCCGCGGCCGCTCCCCCGCCTCGAGCCGCTCGAACACCATCGGGATGAGGTTGAAGATCCCGACGTCGCCGAGCTGCGGGGACGCCGCCCCGGCCACGTTGAAGTAGCGCAGGTTCATGGCCCGGATGCCGTACGCCCGCTCGCAGTGCCGCAGCACCCACTCGCCGATCAGCTTGCTCTCACCGTACGGCGACAGGGGGACCCCCGGGGTGTCCTCGTCGACCAGCTCCACGTCAGGAAGGCCGTACGTGGCCGCGCTGGAGGAGAACACGACCTCGCCGACGCCCTTGTCCCGGCAGGACTCCACCAGCGCGATCAGACCCTCGACGTTCTCGCGGTAGTACAGCAGCGGGTCGGCCATCGACTCGCCCACCTGCTTCTTGGCGGCGATGTGCACGACGCCGGTGACCCCGTGCTCGCGCAGCACCCGACGCACCAGGCCTCGGTCCAGCACGCTGCCCTCGACGAGGGCCGCGGCGGGGTCGACCCGGGAGCCGTCGCCCGTGGACAGGTCGTCCAGGACGACCACCTCGGCGCCGTCGTGCACCAGGGCCCGGACGACGTGCGCCCCGATGTAGCCGGCGCCACCGGTCACCAGCCAGGTCATGCGGCAAACCTAGCGACTACTCCGCGCGGTACTCGACCTGGTCGATCTGCACCCGGACCTCCCGGATGCGATGCAGCACCCGGTCCCGCAGGTCGATCGGCGCGGGGTCGCTGCCGCAGCAGCGGGCCACGAGAGTCTTGACGGCCTGCTCCAGCCCGTACTGGCGCAGGCACGGAGCGCACTCGTCGAGGTGGAGGCGAACCGCGTCGTGGTGCTGCGCATCCTGCTCGCCGTCGAGGTAGAGGTAGACGGCCTCCAGTACCTCGCGGCACGGCGTGTCGTGCGGGTCGCCGCAGCTCATGCCTGCTCGCCGGTCCCCGCCTTGACCAGTCCGCGCTCGACCGCGTAGTCCGCGAGCCGCAGGCGCAGCCCTCGACGGCCCCGGTGCAGGCGGCTCATCACGGTGCCGATGGGCGTGCCCATGATCTCCGCGATCTCCTTGTAGGCGAAGCCCTCGACGTCGGCGAGGTAGACCGCCATCCGGAAGTCCTCCGGCAGCGCCTGCAACGCCTCCTTGACGTCGGAGTCCGGAAGGTGGTCCAGCGCCTCCATCTCGGCGCTGCGCAGGCCGGTGCTCGTGTGCGCCTCGGCCGCCGCGATCTGCCAGTCGGTGATCTCGTCGGTCGGGCTCTGCAGCGGCTGGCGCTGCTTCTTGCGGTAGGTGTTGATGAACGTGTTCGTCAGGATGCGGTACAGCCACGCCTTGAGGTTCGTGCCCTCCTGGAACTGGTGGAACGCCGCGAACGCCTTGACGAAGGTCTCCTGGACCAGGTCCTCGGCGTCGGCCGGGTTGCGCGTCATGCGCAGGGCGGCGGAGTAGAGCTGGTCGAGGAACGGCAGCGCGTCGCGCTCGAAGCGCGCCGTGCGCTGCTCGCTGGTCTCGTCCTGGTCGATGCCTGCCACGTCCCTGCCCACCCCCTGCGCCCGTGTGCTCCGGTCCGGCTCGGGAAGCGGGCGGACCACCACGACCGGCTGGTCGGGCGTGTCCGAGACTACGCGCGGGACCGACAGCCCCGCTCCTCCAGCAGCCGGCTCGAACGTTGCCCACCGTCGCGGGACCGCTCGCGTGCTGCCGGGGCCGTGCGCCCCGACCGGGCTCGCCGTCGCCATGTCCGCTCCCGTCCTGCAGCCCCGGGGACGGGCTGCTGCCTCATCCAGAACGCCAGCGACGAGGGCCGGGATTCCCGCAGGTCCGCGACGCGGGCGGCACGTACGATCCGGCGCATGGAAGGCCACCACCCCGCCGTCGAGCAGTACCTGGAGACGATCCTGGAGCTCGAAGAGGCCGGGATCGTCCCGATGCGCGCGCGGATCGTGGAGCGCCTTGGGGTGTCGGCCCCGTCGGTCAGCGAGACCGTCAAGCGCCTCGAGCGCGAGGGCTACGTGACCCTCGACGCCGACCGGGTGCTGCACCTGACCACGCCCGGCCGCACGTACGCCACGTCGATGCTGCGTCGCCACCGGCTGGCGGAGGTGCTGCTCGTGGACGTGCTGAAGGTGCCGTGGCCCCAGGTCCACGAGGAGGCCTGCCGCCTCGAGCACGCGATCAGCGACAACCTCGAACGCCACCTGGTCGCGCTGCTCAACGACCCCGGGGTGTGCCCGCACGGCAGCCCGATCCCCGGCTCGGCCAACCTCGTCGAGACCGGTCCGCTGCAGCGCCTGTCCACCGTCCCGGCAGGTGGCTCGTGCGTCGTCCGACGCATCGACGAGCACCTGCAGACGCTGGTCGTGCGCATGGAGGAGCTCGAGCTGGCGCGGCTGCTGCCCGGCCAGGAGGTGCTCGTCGGCGCCGCCGAGGACGGCCAGGTCCATCTGACCGTCGAGGGGGTCGGCGTGCTGGTCGACGAGGCCGTGGCCTCCGAGGTCTACGTCAGCGTCTGAAGCCAGCCCGCCACCGCGTCGCGGACCTCGCCGAGGACCTCGGCCGACGAGCGCCCGTCCTTGCGTCGCACGCTGAAGGCGTGGTCCGCCCCGGCAACCACGTGCACCACGACACCGGGCTCGGGCTCCGGGACGCCGAAGGCATCACGCGCTCCCTGCACCACCAGCCGGGGCACCGAGGGCAGCTGCAGCTCCGCCAGCCGGCTGGCGCGCGGCGCCTGCAGCGGGAAGCCCAGCGCGAGGACTCCGACGGCGCCGACCTGGTCGGCGGTCCGGCAGGCCACCCGTGCCCCGGCGCTGCGTCCGCCGACGACCAGCGGGCCGGTGAGCGTCTGCACGACGGCCGACCAGGCCACGTCCAGACGCCCCGGAGCCTCCGCGACCCGGCGGCCGGCGACCCGCCAGGGCTGCTCGACGCGCACGACCGCCCACCCGGCGGCCAGCGCCGCGTCGCGCGCCGCCAGCAGGTCCGCCGCGTCGACACCCCCGCCCGCGCCGTGCCCGAGGACCAGCACGGGGGCCCGGCCGTACGCGCCCTGTGTCCAGCTGCGCGCCGGCCCGACCGGCGTCGCCATCGTCGCCGTCACAGCCGCAACCTCGCACGTCGGGCGCAAAGGGGGTGTACGGGTCATCTCACCGAGGGTAGGCAACCGGCCATGTCCAGCCCCCCGGTCGCGGCGCGCCCTGCCAGCCCGGTGCCTGGGGCGGACTCGGCGTACTGGACGTTCTACTCGGCCGTCGCCGCCGCCCAGCTCGCCGCCTGGCTTCCGACGCAGCCGCAGCGGGTGCTGGACCTGTCGGGCGGGCCGGCCTTCTCCGGGCAGCTGCTCGCCGCCGGCCACGAGGTGGTGCACGTCGGACCGGCCCCGTCGCGAGCGACCCCGCCGCGACTGCCAGGGCCGGGACGGCTGCTCGCGGTCGTCGCGGACACCCGGTCCCTGGGTTGGCTGGCCGACGACAGCGTCGACCTGGCGGTGGCGGAGAGCAGGCTGCTGTCGACGTGCCTGGCCGCCGAGGTGACGCTCGAGCACCTCGCGCGGGTCCTGCGCCCGGGCGGGCGGCTGCTGCTCGTCGTCGACTCCCTGGCGCTCGGGCTGGCTCGCCTGGCAGACCAGGGCCGGTGGGCCGAGCTCGCGGACGTGCCCTCCGCCGACGTGGTGCTGGTGCCCGACGAGGACGGAGCCATCAGCCGCTGCTTCTGGCCGGCGGAGCTGCAGTCGTTGATCGAGGGGGCCGGCCTGCACGTGGACTGGATCCGCCCGCGCTCTGTGCTGACGCCTGCGACCGTCGAGCGGGCCCTGCAGCACGGGGGCGGCGGCGCGCTCGCCACGCTGGTGCGGACCGAGCTCGCCCTGGCGGTGGACCGCCAGGGCGAGTCGACGGGGCTGCACCTCATGGCCAGCGCCCGGCTGCCCTGACCGGGCTCCCTCTACAGGCCGGCGGCCTCGGCCTTCTCCTGGTCGGCGATGCACCGGGCCGCCTCGGGGCGGACCTCGAGCCGGGCGTCGGGGATGGCCTGTCCGCAGTCGACGCACGTGCCGTACGTCCCGTCGTCCAAGCGGGCCAGCGCAGCCTCGACCTGGGCCCTCTGGTCGGCAGCGTGCTCGAGCAGGTTGGCCTGGTCGTCGGCGTCGGTGATCTCGCTGGCCGTGTCGGCCGGGTGCTGATCGGAGTGGCTGATCTCGCTGGAATCCCCGGCCCCCTCACCCTCGAGGATCGCGGCGGCGCTGTCGATCTCGCGGATCATCTGCTCGAGCTGCTGGCGGGCGTCCTGCTGGTCCACGACGGGGTGCTCCTGGTGTGGTGGCGGGTGTGTCCGCCCCTGCCTACCCGCTCGCCCCGTCGCCTAGCCGCGCCAGCATGTCACCAAGATCTTCGGAGCATCCCCAGCACCATCGTGCTGTGGATCCGCCGAAGATCTTGACCGGTGGGGGCGGCGGCACGGGCAGGCGGGCGGGTCAGAACAGGGTCGGCGCCGGGCCGGGCTCGAGGGGCTCGACGAGCTGCGGGCCGTCGTTGCGGACGTTGCCGACTGCCGAGGAGACCGGCCAGGCGTCCAGGACACCAGGCGTCCCGGGGACGAGCAGGTCCGCGCCGGGGTCGTCCCGCGCCGGGTCGAGCCAGCGCGACCAGTCCTGCGGGAGGACGAGAAGCGGTGTCCGGTCGTGGATCTCGCCGTGCTCGTCGGCGGCTGACGTCGTGATGACGGTGCACGTCCACAGCCGCTCGCCATCCGGGGGCGACCACACCTCGTACAGCCCGGCCATCGCCAGCGGGGAGCCGTCCCGGGCGGACAGGAAGTACGGCTGCTTGCGGGGGCCGTCGGCCTGCCACTCGTAGTAGCCGTCGGCCGGCAGCAGGCAGCGACGACGCTGGTAGGCCGCCCGGAAGGCCGGCTTGGTCTCGACCGACTCGACCCGGGCGTTGATCATCCGGGCGGCACCCTTGGCGTCCTTGCTCCACGACGGCACGAGCCCCCAGCGCAGCACCCGCAGCTCGCGGCGCTCGCGGTGGACGACGGCGTACACCGGGTCGGTCGGCGCGACGTTCCATCGTGGGGCCAGGGCCTCCCGCGGCTCCTCGGCCTCGAACCAGGACGCCAGGTCCTGGGCGCTGCGCGCCGAGGCGTACCGACCGCACACCTAGGGCCTCCCCGGCACCGGGGCGCCGAGAGCCGGGGCACCGACAGCCAGGGCACCGACAGCCAGGTCGCTCGCACCCCCGGGGCCCGACGGAGCGGACCTCAGGACCAGCGGCACCGGGCGCACCGGCCCAGGGTAGGACGGCGGGACCCGGCCGCGTCCCGGTCCGGCCACTAGCCTGCTCCCATCACCGAGCCCCGTGCGACCACGCCCGACCCCTGGCCCGCCCCGCGCGCCCGGGGGCCCCTGCGCGCAGTGGTCCCGCTGCCGGGTTCCAAGAGCCTGACCAACCGCGCGCTCGTGCTCGCCGCGCTGGCACCGGGCAGGTCGGTCGTACGACGGCCGCTGCGCTCGCGCGACACCGAGCTGATGGTGCAGGCGCTGCGCGGGCTGGGCCTGGAGGTCACCGACGGCGCGGACGGGGCCTGGGTGCTCGACGTCCCCGACGGGCCGGCCGCGGCCCGTCGGGCCGACCTCGACGTGGGCAACGCCGGGACCTGCGCCCGCTTCCTGCCCGCCGTCGCCGCCCTCGGCACGGGGACGGTCCGCATCGACGGCGACCCGCGGGTGCGCGAACGGCCGCTCGGCCCGCTGCTGGCGGCGCTGCGCGCACTCGGCGCCGACCTCGACGGCATCGACGCGCTGCCCGTGGTGGTGCGCGGGACCGGCCGGGTCGTCGGCGGCGCCGTCGAGGTGGACGCGTCCACCTCCTCGCAGCTCGTCAGCGGACTGCTGCTCGCGGCCCCCCGCTTCGAGCAGGGAGTGACCGTCACCACGGTCGGCGACGTGCCGAGCGCCCCGCACCTGGCCATGACCGTCGAGGCGCTGCGGGCCGCGGGCGCGGTTGTCGACGACACCGAGCCGGGCTGCTGGTCGGTCGCACCCGGACCGCTGACGGCCCGCGACGCCCTGGTCGAGCCCGACCTGTCGACCGCCGCGGCCTACCTGGCGGCGCCGCTGGTGGCCGGCGGCTCGGTCACCGTCCCCGGCTGGCCACGGGGCACCTCGCAGCCGGGCGCGGTCCTGCCCGAGCTGCTGGCGGCGATGGGCGCCGACGTCACCCGCACCGACGACAGCGTCACCGTCAGCGCCGGGGACGGGCTGCACGGCCTCGAGGCCGACCTGCGCGACGCCCCCGAGCTGACGCTGGTCCTCACCGCGCTCGCCGCGCTGGCCGACTCCCCGAGCCGCCTCACCGGCGTCGCGCACGTGCGGCTGCAGGAGACCGACCGGCTGGCGGCTCTCGCGACCGAGCTCAACGCCCTCGGCGGCGACGTGCAGGAGCTGCCGGACGGGGTCGTGGTGCGCCCGCGCCGGCTGACCGGCGGCGTGATGGCCAGCTACGACGACCACCGGGTGGCGATGGCCTGGGCGGTCCTGGGGCTCGGCGTCGACGGCGTGCTGGTCCGGGACGTCGCGACGACCCGCAAGACGGTCCCCGACTTCGTCGGCTCGTGGACGGCCATGCTCGACGCATGAGCACGGCCGCGTGAGCCCTCGGGAGCTGGACGAGGACGACGTCCGGGTCCGCCCCGGTCGCAGCTCCCGCCCTCGTACACGCACCCGCCCGGCCCACGACGACGCCTCACCCGCGGACGTCCTGTCGGTGGACCGCGGCCGCTTCCGGCTGCGGCACGCCGAGGCCGGTCTGCTGACCGCCGTGCGCGCCCGCGAGCTCGGGCGGCGGGGGGTCGTCGTCGGGGACCGCGTCGCCGTCGTCGGTGACCTCACCGGCGGGCCGGACGCGCTGGCCCGGATCGTGCGCATCGAGCCCCGCACGTCACTGCTGCGTCGTACGCCGGACGACTCCGACCCGGTCGAGCGGGCCGTCGTGGCCAACGCCGAGGTGCTCGTGGTGGTGACGGCCCTGGCCGACCCCGTACCGCGCCCGCGGCTGGTGGACCGCTGCCTGGTCGCGGCCTACGACGGCGGCCTGGTCCCGCTGCTGTGCCTGACCAAGCGCGACCTGGCCGACCCGGCGGAGCTGCTCGCGCTCTACGAGCCACTGGGGGTGGAGGCGATCGTCACCGGCCCGGGCGCGGACGACCCCGGGGTGGAGCTGCTGCGGCAGCGGCTCGCCGACCGGACCAGCGTGCTGTTCGGGCAGTCCGGGGTCGGCAAGTCGACGCTGGTGAACCGACTGGTGCCGGACGCCTTCCGGGCGGTCGGGGACGTGACGGGGGTCGGCAAGGGCCGGCACACCAGCAGCTCGGCGGTCGCCCTGCCCCTGCCGGGCGGCGGCACGGTCGTGGACACCCCCGGCGTGCGGTCCTTCGGGCTCGGCGCGGTCACCGCCGAGCGGGTCCTGGCGGCCTTCCCGGACCTGGCCGAGGGAGCGCAGCAGTGCCCGCCGGGCTGCACGCACCTCGACGGCGTCGTGGGCTGCGCACTGGACGGCTGGGCCGCGCACGGCAGGGCCAGCACGGCACGCCTGGTGTCGCTGCGCCGCCTGCTCGCCGCGCTGGCAGCCCAGGACGACTAGAGCTCGAAGCTGCACCACCACAGCAGCGCGGTCAGCGACAGCCCGTCCACGACCTCGCCGCCAGCCAGCAGCTCGCGGAGCCGGGCGACCGGCACCCACTCGACCTTCAAGGACTCCGCCGGGTCCGACGGCTCGCCGACGTGGACGGCCCCCGCGGCGGCGTACAGCTCGAAGCGCTGGTCGGACAGCCCGTTGCTCGGGTGGTAGCCGTGCATGCGACGCAACGGGCCGGGAGCCCACCCGGTCTCCTCGAGCACCTCGCGCGCGGCGGCTGACTCGAGCGTCTCGCCCGGGTCCACGCCTCCGGCGGGGACCTCCCAGCCCCACGACCCGGTGATGAAGCGGTGCCGCCACAGCAGCAGCACGCTGTCCTCACCCGTCGGGCCTGGACCCCTGACGACGACTCCCACGGCCGGGCGCGGCAGCCGTACGACGTGGTGGTCGAAGCGGGCGCCGTCGGGCACCTCGACGTCCACGAGCGACATCGAGACCCAGGCGCTGTCGTAGACCGACCGCTCGCCGTGCACCTCCCACTCCACGGGGAAGACGCTAGGCGGTGGCCTGCTCGGGGAGGCGGGCTGTCAGCCGGGCATCCTGGGCGGGTGCAGACCCCGGAGCGCCGCTCGTGACCCACGACCTGGACGACCGGCCTGGTGACCCCGTCGTCGTCGAGACCTGGCTCGGCGCGCCCGCGCGGTCGTACGCCCGCCGTCCCGCCACCGTCCTCGACGTGCTGGACCGGGCGGCACGGCGCTGGCCCGACCGGACCGCGTTCGTGGACGTCGACGGGTCCCGCGTCACGTACGCCGCGTTCGCCTCCCGGGTCGAGACCGGAGCGGCCGCACTGCGGTCGCGGGGCCTCGCCCGCGGGGCGTCTGTGGCTGTCGCGTCCGGCAATACCCTCGACCTCGCGGTCACCGTGTTCGCCTGTGCACGGGCAGGTCTGGTGATGGTCGGGCTCAACACCCGGTTGGCCCCGCCTCAGTGGGCGTACATGCTCGAGCACTCCCGCGTCGCACTCAGCCTGGCCGCCCCCGAGCATCTGGCTGACCTGCCGGGCGCCGAGCCGCTCGGCGCGGCGCTGCGGTCCGTCCCGGACCGGCCGTGGGCCTACACCGAGGCTGACCGGCCGGCCCAGGACGCGACGTACGCCGTGGTCTACACCTCCGGCACGACCGGTCGTCCCAAGGCCTCGCAGGTGGTGCACCGCGCGTCGGTGCACTCCGGCATGAGCTATCAGCGGGTGCTGCAGCTGCGTCCCGACGACGTGACCGCGGTGCTGTTCCCGATGTACTACATCTCGGCGATGCACGCGCACGTGCTGCCGGCGATGCTGGCCGGGGCGACCTGCGTGCTGGTCGACACCCAGAGCCCGCGGGCGTACGTCGCGCTGCTGGCCGAGCACCGCGTCAGCTGGGCGTACGCCGTGCCGTCGTGGTGGCGACTGTGCCTGCGCGACAGCGCCTTCCGGGACCTGCCCTCTCTCAGTCGGCTGGCTGCGGGCGGTGCGCCGTTCCCCGTCGACCTGGTCGCCGCGCTGCGCGAGCGCCTGCCGGGGGTCCGGCTGCACGACGTGTACGGGCTGTCCGAGACGCACTCCCCGGGGTGCATCGCCACTGACGAGGACCTGCGCACCCACCCCGGCAGCGTCGGTCGCACGCTGGACTGCATGGAGGCGCAGGTGCGCGGCGAGGGCGGGACGACACTGCCTGCGGGACAGGCCGGCGGGCTGTGGCTGCGCGGGTCGCTCGTGACGACCGGCTACGCCTTCGACGAGGCCGCCACCGCGGACGCGATCGTCGACGGCTGGTTCGACACCGGCGACGTGGCCCGCCTGGACGACGAGGGGCGCGTGACCGTGCTGGACCGGACCAAGGACATGATCAATCGCGGTGGGACCAAGGTGTTCTCGGCTGAGGTCGAGGAGCTCCTGCGGCGCCATCCCGCCATCGACGACGCCGCCGTGGTCGGCGTCCCGGACCCGCTCGCCGGCGAGAGCATCGCGGCGTACGTCGTCGCCTGCGCACCGGTCACGGCCGCCGAGGTGCGGGCGTGGGTGCGCCAGGGGATGGCCGACCACGCCTCGCCCAAGCTCGTCGAGCTGGTCGAGGCGCTGCCGCGCAACGCCGTCGGCAAGACCGACAAGCAGGCGCTGCGGGCCCGGCTCGCGCCCCCCGCCTAACCTGCACCGGGTGACCCTGCTCGCCGGCAAGAACCTGCTCGTAACCGGTGTGCTCACCGAGACGTCCCTGGCCAGCGCGGTCGTGCGCACCGCCCGCGAGCAGGGCGCCGAGGTGCTGCTGACCTCGCCGCTGTGCCGCGGCTGGACGGTGACCACGCGGGTCGCCACGCGGCTCGGCGTCGACGCCGAGGTGCTCGAGCTCGACGTGACGCTGCCCGACGACCTCGCGGGCCTGGAGTCCGCGATCCGCGCCGTCGGGTGGGACCGCGTGGACGGGGTGCTGCACGCCAT
>Ga0136611_10002807_pt1 | contig 12180 bp, 11 predicted proteins | sample AntDrymUQ2232306_2_FD_106645 | JGI IMG/M metagenome (GOLD analysis project Ga0136611, IMG submission 106645) | Polar desert sand microbial communities from Dry Valleys, Antarctica - metaG UQ223 (23.06) | ecosystem: Environmental > Terrestrial > Soil > Desert | place: Antarctica: Dry Valley... | reverse complement strand
TAGTTAAAAATTACCGGCGTTGAAAACAAAGGACTTGCGCCGTCGGTTTTGTTGCCCCATATAAAATGGCATCTCTAAGTTGTTGATTTTCCTAATTCAATTTCAACTACTGATTCGCATTCATCACGCCGCCGAATCGCTTAAATCTTAAGGTTTTTTTAGCCTCTAAAATCCAAATATAATCATCTCGCCACCTGAACTGTTGCTATTTTCTCCTTTCTTTTCCTCCGCCAAATAACCTTGCGCGACGAAAAGTTTGACGATGGTGCGGGCATCATTTCGCTGAAATTTATTGGAGAACAAATTCATTCGGTTGAGGTCGGCTTTGCCGAGCAGTTGGATTTGGTTGATGTATCGAAACAACAAAAGACCGTCCCACGAATAGCCATTGACGCGCATCAAAAGCTCGCCTTTTTTGAAATTGCGATTGCGTTTATTGTATTTGCTCAAAATCGCGGATGCTTGCACGAAGTCATTGATTTGGTCAACAATCGGGTCGAAAATACGAAACGCTTCGTCCGGGTTGATCGTCGCGTAACCTCTGACGATTTCCATCAATCATTTAATTCGTCTTCGTCTTCCGGGTATTCGTTCGCCAAAGCTTTCGCGTCTTTCATCAATGAGGCGGCGGTTTCGCGGTCTTTTTCCGTCGCTTTTTTATGAAAGTCCGTCGCTAATGCGACCAGCTTTTGAATCTGAGTTTTCTTTTTGGTCAAGTTGCCGATAAGTTTTTTCGCTTCGTCGAGCTTGCCGTCTTTCGCCGCGCGGCTGATTCTCGCCGACTCGAATTGTTCGCTGGCGTTTTGTCTGGCTTTTTCGTCGGGGATTTGTTCGATAATTTTTTTCGCCCGCGCTTCGTCTTCAATCTGCCCGATTTTATAAGCCATAGATTGATAAGCGTTGGTTCGTTCAAATTCGTTGAGTTTCGGTATTTCGGCGAGAATTTCTTCGGGCGTAGAATTCGGATTCCAGAGTTTTTCCTGCTGTTGAAAACGCTTTAATTCGGGCGGTAGGTTTTTCGTCGCTTCGGTTTGTTTCTGTTTTAAAAGTTGAACTTTTTCCGGCACGATCTTTTCCAAATTCGGCATTACCTGCGACATTCCCATCGTCATCTCCAGCGAGTTCGACGGCTGCATAAATGTATTGACGAGCTTATCGGCGATGTCCCGCAATTGCCGGTCGGTAAATTTAAATTCTTTTTCTTTCGCGGTTTTCGGCTGGTTCGGGTTCGTGGCAAATTGCAGAAAACGAATCGCTGCGCCCAAATCTTCGCGCTTTTTGGTTAAATCGGTGTCAACGATTTTTTTGACGACATCATCAGCCAGCGCGGACGCTTTTTTCTCGTCCTTTTTATTGATTTTTTGCAACAACGGCAGCACATTCCACGAAATTCCTTTCGCTAAACTTTCCTTGATTAACTTGATAGCTTTGTCAGGATTTTGCTCGGCGGCGAGAACGGCGAATTGCTGTTCGAGCGCGATTTCCTGCCGGACGCGGTATTGTTCCGGGTTGTAGTTGAGCATTCCGCCATCTTGTTTGGCGTTCGGGTCAGATGCCTTCGCTAACATTTCGCTCATCTTCGCCGGTCTGGTTTGCACGAGCAATTCCAACGCTAAGTCGGCATCGTGTTTGGCAATCATCGGCAAAATCTGATTGCGCGTGTCGCTGAACTCATACAATTGAGCGAACGGGTCGTCGGTTTCCTTTTTTTCTTTTTCGGCTTCGGCATTGGCGACGACAATATCGTTTCCCGCGCTGCGAAAAAGTTCGCGCGCGCGTTTTTCGTCAAACTTCCAATACAAATCTCCGGCAATCGCATAAACAATCGCGCGATTCTGCGGCAGTTTCAAAACCGCCGCTTCGCCGACGGCTTGGTCGAGCATTTCTAAAACAGTTTTTTGCAGCTCTTTCTGCTTCTTCTCTTTTTCAGATTGCGATTCAGTTGGCGGGGTTTGGGCGAACGAAACGGTAAAAAACGCCAAACTCAGAATACTTAAATAAACAAAGCGTCGGAAATACATATTGAAAACTCCTTTTGCGGGATTTATTTGGGTCCGCCTATCTTAGCTCAAAAATGTATTTTACGAAAGGATTTTTCGGGCTTTTACTGCCACAAAAAAACGCGAAATTCACAAAATTAAAAGTAACATCTAAATCTTTGTGAATTTCGCGCTTTTTTGCGGCTATCGGTTTTTGTTTACAAAACTTTTGCAGTCAAAGTAACTTCCTTGCTTTTCGGCGGATAGCAAACTTCGTCAGTGCAGGCTTGATAGCGCACGACGGCGCGAACTTTGACGACGTTTCCTTTAAAGTTGGCGGGAACTGTTAAATTAAATCCAAACGCGGTGCGACCTTCGTAAACATTAATCGCGTCTTCGGAGAAAGCGAATTTTCGATTTTTACCGCGCGGGTAGTTGACCGCGCTGACTTTCGCGCCGACCGCGCTGACTCTGACGACCGTCGGAATCGCATATTCGCTGTTCGGACGGCTTGAATTAACGTGCAATCCGCCGGGAACGCTCATCACAATCGTGCCTTTGGTCGCGCCGCCGCGCTTGACCGCGCCGATTGAACCATTAATTGTTTGCGCGTTTGCTTCAACTAAACCGCTTGCTAAAAAAATAAATGCTGTAAATAAACCGAATAAAAGTTTGTTCATAAATTGTCCTCTAACGATAAATGATGTCATATTGTTTTTTCGAGATGCTTTATTTTAAATTTATTTGACGGCGAAACTCTCAATCATCTCCGCTATTTCATCCGCAAATTTTATCCTGTGTTCTTGCAATACAGAAATCTGCAGTTCATAAGTTTTCCGTTGCTCTCTGCTTTCGACGATTTTCCAAGATGAAAAAATCGGCACGTCGTTTTCTGATCCTTCAGTTTCGAGCAGAAAAATGCGTTGTCCTTGAGAGGCATTTTCAGAAAAGTTCTTCGACTTAATTACATCGGCGGATTGTTTGGCGTGTTTGCAAACCGCGTCAAAGCTCAAAGCAGAAATTACGCGTAATTTTGCCCGCGCTTGTCTGAAATCCTTTGCCTCATCCGTTCCGAAATCCTTTGTGTAAGCCTCGAATGCAAAAGCGGAATCGTCGTTTATTGGATTGATAAAACCGGCGGGCTTATTAATTATAAAATCTTTTGTGTCAATCGTTTCGGGTTCGTAAGCCTGCGCCGCGCTTTTTTTGATTCGAGTCGAAACGTAAACCATCAACGCGACGACGATAACTCCGACGAAAAAAATTTCCATATAAATCAATAAAGAAAAAAATCGAAAGTGACAGCGTTTCGCGCTCGAAAACTTGTGACCCTTCTTTCACTTTTACACTGTAATTTGCACGAGATTCGCCGAGTCTTTCGCCGCCAGTTGTCCGCAAGCCGCGTAAATATCGCGCCCGCGCGGACGGCGGACGTAAGCCGAAATGCCTTTCGATTCTAAAATCTTTTTGAACCGCTCGACCTGCTGAAAGTTAGGCGGATGGTATTCGAGCGGCTCTGCCGAATTGTGCGGAATTAAATTGATTTTTACTTTCTGTAAATGGTGTCGGCTCAACAAGTCGGCTAAAGCGCGAGCGTTCAGGTCTGAGTCGTTCACGCCGCCGAGCAGCACGTATTCAAACGTAAACCGCTCGCCGCGCCGCAGAGTTTTTTCAACTTCCTTAGCCGCCCGCAAAAGTTCTTCGATATTCCAGCGTTTGTTGATCGGCATCAATACATCGCGCAGTTCATCCGTCGGCGCAGACAGCGAAATAGCTAAATTAGGACGCTTTTCAAGCCGAGCAAATTCGTAAATCTTCGGCACGATTCCGGCGGTCGAGACCGTTACTCGACTCGGCACTATATATAATCCGCTTTCGTCCGCCATTATTCCCAGAGCTTTAATCAAATTGTCAAAATTTAAAAAAGGCTCGCCCGCGCCCATCGCCACCAGATTCGTGCCGTGCGGCGTTTCCGCGCCCGTTCCGTAAACATCATTCAAAACGACGATTATCTGCTCGACAATCTCGCCCGCCGTCAGATTTCTCAATAATCCGAGCTTCGCCGTCAAACAAAAATCACATTTGAGCGGACAGCCCGACTGCGACGAAAAACAAATCGTGTCGCGGTTTTCGGTTGGAATGTAAACGGTTTCAACCGGAAAGTTATCGTGAGTTTTCATTAAAAAACGGCGCGTTCCATCCGTCGAAACATAACGGGATTCGACTTTTAAAGTTGAAGCCGTCGCCGTTTTATTCAGCTTTGCGCGAAACGCTTTCGGCAGATCGGTCATCTCGTCGAAATCAAGGGCGCGTCTTTGGTGTAAATTTTTGAAAATTTGCTTTGCGCGGTATTTCGGCTCGCCGATATTTTGAACAAAATCAGTAAGTTCGCTTGTCTGAAGTCCTGTTAGGTGAAGTCTCTCGCTCATTACAAATTTATTTTAGCGTATTTTTTGCCACACCGGGAGTGCGGACGACTCGTCCGCTAAGATTTCGCCGGCAATGTAAAAGGTTTTAGTAAAACTCAAGTTTGAATTAAATTGAAAGTTTTGTCCGCGCTGTCTGCGCTCAATGCGGACGAGCCGTCTGCGCTCCGACTATGCTAAACTTTTTTGCAGAAAGTCTCTATGAACAGAAAAACGCTTATCGGCGGCTTAATCGCTTTGGCAATCGTTGTTTTGCTGATAATTGCCTGTGTCTTGATTGGAAGAAAAATCTGGCAAGCCGTTAACGAACGCGCCGAAAACGTCGAAACGACGCAGCCTGAACCGCCGCGACAGCCGCACGCGCCGATTACCGATGTCGAGCAAGCGCAGCGAACATATCTCGCATTTGGCAATCCGAGCAATGCGACAAACAACATCGCAAACGCCGACAATTTCTTGATGGTCAATAACGCCTACGCGCTTTCCTACAATAACAGCCGCGGCGCGGCGAATTGGGTGGCGTGGCGCATTACGACAAGCGATTTCGGCGCAGCCGAGCGGCAGGATAATTTCCGACCCGACCCGAATCTGCCCAAAACTTTCACGCGCGTCACGCCGGCAGATTATACGGGAAGCGGTTTTGACAGAGGACATCTGTGTCCGAGTGCAGACCGTTCGAGCAGCCCGGAAGCCAACAGCGCGACATTTTTTATGACGAATATGATTCCGCAAACGCCGGATTTGAACCGCAATGTGTGGAATGATTTTGAAACTTATTCGCGCGATTTGGTCAAAAGAGGTAAAGTTGATTTGTATGTCGTCGCGGGTTGTTATGGCGATAAAGGCAGGTTGAAGAAAAAAGTAGTTGTGCCGACCAATTGCTGGAAAGTAACTGTCGCCGTTCCGCAAGGCGCGGATTTTTCCGTTACTAACGAAAACACGCACGTCACAGCGGTAGATATGCCGAACGCGCCAAATCTCGGCAAACCAAATTGGCGCGACTTCCGCACGACGGTTCGCGCCATTGAACAAAAAGTTAATATCAATTTGCTGTCGAATCTGCCGCCCAACTTGCAGGAAACGCTTGAAAATCGCGTTGATAATAAATAACTTAAGTAATTTGAGTCGCGCCTGCGATAAAATAGAAGTATGAACCAAACGCTTTCAAAGGAAATGCAGCAGCACACCTACGCGATTATGAACCGCGTCGAAGATTCGCACTGGTGGTATGTCGGTCGCCGCCAGATTTTGGAAAGTTTTCTCGAAGGAATAATCCAAAATTCAAAATCTAAAATCCAAAATCCAACGATCCTCGATGTCGGCTGCGGAACGGGCGGCAATCTCGAAATGCTGGAGAAATTCGGCGCGGCGGAAGGCGTTGACGTTTCCGACGACGCGCTCGAATTCTGCAAATTGAAAGGTTTGACGGTTCATAAAGGTTTAGCGGAAAGATTGCCGTTTGCCGATGAAAGTTTTGATGTCGTCACCGCGCTCGATGTCGTCGAACACCTCGACGACGATGTTGCCGGACTCAAAGAAATGCAGCGCGTTCTTAAAAAAGACGGCAAAACCTTAATTTTCGTTCCCGCATTTATGTGGCTCTGGGGCGTACAGGATGACGTTTCCAATCACCGCATTCGTTACACGAAAAAACAGATTGTCGAAAGATTGGAAAAATCCGGTTTTGAAATCGAACGCGCGACTTACGCCAACTGGACTTTTTTCGCGCCGATTTTGGGCGGCAGAACTTTGATGAAAATTACCGGCATCAAACCCGAATCGGAAAACAACATCAATGTTTCGGCTTTAAATGGCGTATTTGGCAAACTCTTTGGCGCGGAAAGATTCTGGCTCAAAAACTTCAATTTCCCGTTCGGCGTTTCGATTGTCATTGTGGCGAAAAAGGCAGCATCTTAATTACGCGATAACTTCCGCCTCGCTTTCAAAAGTCCGCGAAATTTTATCCAAATTTAAACTCCGCGCCGAAGCATTAAAAATTTCCTTATAAGTTTCGCCTTTTTCGTAAAGCTCTTCGTGCGTTCCGCTTTCGACAACGCGCCCTTCTTTGAGAACGAAAATAACGTCTGAATCAATAATCTGCGAAATGCTGTGCGAGATGACGACGACTGTGCGTTGTTCTTTTATCGCGTCGAGACTGTTTTTGATTTGCTCGGTCGCAATCGCGTCGAGGCTTGCCGTCGGCTCATCGAGAAAAATTATCGGCGGATTTTTCAGAAAAAGGCGCGCAATGGCGATGCGCTGCTGCTGTCCGCCGGAAAGTGATTGCGCCTCTGATTCGTATTTATGCGGTAGTTCTTCGATTTGGTCGTGCAGATAAGCCTTTCGCGCCGCCGCTTCGACTTCCGTGAAACTCGCGTCAATGTTTCCGTAGCGAATGTTTTCCTCAATCGAGCCACGGAAGATATGATTCTTTTGCAAAACCAATCCGATTCTGCGGCGCAGAAGTCTGGTGTCGTAATCTAAAATGTTTTTGCCGTCGAGGAAAATTTCGCCCGTCGTCGGCGCGTAAAATTTACACAAAACATTCAGCAAAGTTGATTTTCCCGCGCCGGAAAGTCCGACGAACGCGACGTTTTTTCCCGCCGGAATCGCCATCGAAACATCGAATAAGGCTTGCGTTCCGTTCGGATATGTAAAATTTACGTTTTCGAGCTTAAATGCGCCGCGCAGATTTTCCGTTCCCGTCGCGCCCGATTCTTCAATCGCGTCGTCCGCGTCGAGAACTTCAAAAAATCCTTCGGCGTAAGTCATCGCTTCGTTAATTTCGTCGTAAATTCGGTGAAGCTGACGAATCGGCGCAGAAACATTATTGAAAAGCAAAATGTGAAACATAATCGCGCCAATCGTCATCTGCTGGTCGAGAACCAGATAAGCGGTGAGAATGATAATCAAAACCACGCCGACCTGTTCGACGAAAGTTTTCAGCGCGTCGAAAACGTAGTTGGTTTTGCGCTGCTTGATTTGCGCGTCAATCAAATTGCGCTGCAATTGTGCCTGTTTTTCGCGCTCATAATCTTCGCGGACGAACGATTTGATGACGATGATTGATTCTATGATATTAAATAAACCGTTCGTTTTCGTTTCGCGCAAAGTTCGCAAACCGCGCCGCACACCTTTTAATAATCCGGCTTGCCGCCAGCTTAATAAAAAATAAATCGGCATAATCGCCGAAGCGATTAAGCCGACGTAAAAATTGGCGTAGAACATCACGACGAGGGCGAAAAGCGCGTTGGCGAAAAGCGGCAGAAGATTGATGAAAATGTTTTGAACAAAGCGCGTCAAACTTTCCGCGCCGCGGTCAATTCGGGTTTGCAGCTTGCCGGTCGCGTTCTCGTCGTCGGCGAAATAAGCGTAGCGGTAGGTAAGCATTCTCTCGACGGCATATTGCGCGAGCTGGCTCGAAAGGTTGATGCGAATTTGTTCGCCGAGCATACTTTGCCCGTATTTAACGGCGATATTCGCCAATTCCTTACCGAACAAAATCGCGCTGATAAAAAATAAAAGGGAAAAACTCTGCTGCGCGGTTACGCCTTCGCTCAATAATTGCTGAATCGTATCAACCGTGTAGCGCAAAACTATCGGGTTGATTTGCGCGATGACCGCGCCGATTAAAGTGAGAAAAAACGAAATGATGACCAGCGATTTGTAAGGTTTGACGAACGGCGCGAGCCGGACGATAATTTGCCAGATATTCATCTCAGAAAATTATTTATTCTGGTCATACAACGCCAGACCCAGACCGAATTTCGCGCTGGCGCGGCGCAGAGCCATACTTTCCGCGTTCGAACTGGAATCTCCGTAAGAATCCAAAGTTTCATCTTCCTGCCCGGTCGCTTCACGATAAACCGCGCCTTCTAAACACTGAATCGTCAGCCGTACGGTCATAATCAATTTTCCCGCCACCGAATCAATCGCCCTGATTTCATAACACCAACCGGGCGCGAAATGGTCGAGATATTTCACTGCGTCGTGCCAGGCGAGATAAGTTATTTCTTTTCCGCCCTGCCGCCGCTTGCGCTGATGCTTTTGGGCAATTGGCTTGGACAAATCCTTGACAATCTCGCGGATAGAACGCAAATCGGCTTTTATTTCGTTAACTTGATTGTTGGTTGTTTCAGTTTCGATTTCTGCTTGCGTTTCCATTTTAATCGTTCCTTACAGGTTTAATTCCCCTTAGCTTGCTATGGAACTTCCGATTTAAAACCGCGTCAGCTTGCTGCGCGGAAAATTTATTAAAATAACCTCACGAAAGAACTTTGTTGCATAGATGAAACATTAACATTTTAATTTATCCAAATCAAACAATAGTGGCTTAAAGTTTATGATTAAAGAGATTAGTGAATTCCGACTTGACTTGTAATTTCCCAAATTATTGAATAAACGAAAACCGCTAGACCGAAAAAAGATTGCCACCTTGGCAATGAAGAAAGTGCAAACACAAAAGTCAAAAAAGAACTAACAATGCTGATGATTGATAAATTTGCCAAAATCTCATCCGAGTGGAAAGTGCGTTGAACGCTCATTGAAGTGCTTAAAATCAAAAACACAAATGCGAAAAAAATACATATCCATTTTCTAATCTCTTTATGCATAATTAGAATTACCTCATATCGTAACCGCTTCACGATATTCGCCCCAAACGCGTCTTAAACGGTGAGAAATCTCGCCGACGGTCACATAGCTTTCGACGCAATCTAAAATACTCGGCAAGAGATTTTCATCTCCTTTTGCGCCTTCCTCTAATTTTGCCAGAGCGATTTGGGCTTTTTCCGCGTCGCGCTTTTGACGAACGGCGCGAAGGCGTTCGATTTGGTTGCGCTCGATTTTTTCATCAACCTTTAAAGTCGGAATCATTTTATCTTCAGCAATCTGGAATTTATTTACGCCGACGACGACAGCATCCTCGGTTTCAACCGCTTTTTGATAATCAAAAGCGGCTTCCTGAATTTCGCGCTGCGGATAACCGTTTTCGATTGCCTTTAACATCCCGCCCATCGCGTCAATTTTTTCGATATATTCGACCGCCTTTCGTTCAAGCCCGTTCGTCAATTCTTCAATCGCGTAACTTCCGGCAAGCGCGTCAACGATGTCGGCAACGCCGGATTCGTGGGCGATGACTTGCTGCGTCCGAAGCGCGATTCGCGCCGCCGTTTCGGTCGGCAAACTCAACGCTTCGTCCATTCCGTTCGTATGTAAAGATTGCGTTCCGCCGAGAACCGCCGCCAGTGCCTGAATTGTCGTGCGCACGACGTTGACTTCCGGCTGCTGCGCCGTCAAGGTCGAACCGGCGGTTTGCGTGTGAAAGCGAAGCATTAAAGATTTCGGATTTTTCGCTCCGAAGCGGTCGCGCATAATCTTCGCCCAAAGCCGACGAGCGGCGCGAAATTTGGCGACTTCTTCGAGAAGATTGTTGTGTGAATTAAAGAAGAACGAAAGGCGCGGCGCGAAATCGTCAACTTTCAATCCGACGGAAATCGCCGCGTCAACATAGGCGATTCCGTCCGCTAGAGTAAATGCGATTTCCTGCGCGGCGGTCGAACCGGCTTCGCGGATGTGATAACCGGAAATCGAAATCGTGTTCCAATTCGGAACTTCCGCCGCGCAGAAAGCGAACGTATCGGTAATCAATCTCAAACTCGGTTTCGGCGGGTAAATATAAGTTCCGCGAGCGATGTATTCTTTCAAAATATCGTTTTGAATCGTGCCTTGAACTTTGTCGAACGAAACATTTTGCTTTTTCGCCACCGCCAAATATAAACACAAGAGCGTCGAAGCCGTCGCGTTGATCGTCATCGAAGTGGAAACCGTGTCGAGCGGAATCGCGTCGAAAAGCCTGAGCATATCTTCCAGCGAATCGATCGCCACGCCGACTTTGCCGACTTCGCCCGCCGCGAGTTCGTCGTCGGAATCAAGCCCGATTTGCGTCGGTAAATCAAACGCCACCGAAAGTCCGCTCACGCCTTGCGACAAAAGATATTTATAACGCGCGTTCGATTCTTCGGCAGTCGCAAAACCGGCATACTGGCGCATCGTCCAAAAACGTCCGCGATACATATTCGCCCGCACGCCGCGCGTGTAGGGAAACTCTCCGGCGGCTCCCAAATCAGTTTCGTAATCAATTTTTGTATTCGCCGGATTGTAATCGTTGGGCAATTCGATGCCGGAAGAAGTTTGAAATTTTTCGCGTCGTTCCATTTATTTAGTTTCAGGTTTCAGGTTTCAGGTTTCAAGTTAAAACTAACTCAAAACCTACATTTTTGAAAACTAGAAATGCCATCCGGCGCAAGCTGACAGAAAAACCTGAAACCTGAAACCTGAAACTTGAAACTTATGTAAGTCTCGCGTAGCATCTTCATTTAACGCGAAAATGGAACTTGACGAAAGGGCGAAAAAAGCAGTGCGCGAACTTGGCGATGCGATAAACGTAGCGGTGGAAAAGAACGTGCGCGTGGCTGAAGCGATTGAAACCTTGCGCGAAATCGGTTACGAGCCTAATTTAACTCTTAAACTCGAAATCGGCTTGATGGAAATCACGGGCAGTTCCGACGATTTTCCCGAAGACATCGAACTTGATTTGACCGACGAAGACGTGCGGACGCTGCGCCGTATGAAAATCCGCCTCGAATAAAATTTATCGAATTCCTTGAATTACTTTAATTATTTTTCCGAAATCGAAGAACTGTTCGTTCGCCGCCGCGGGCGCAATTTGCTTTTGTCGCCGCTTGATTGGGCGTTGATTGAAAGCTGGCAGGAGCGCGAAGTTCCACTGCACATTGTCTTGCGCGGCATCGAAAAAATTTTCGACAGCGTTGATCTGCAACCGGCGCGGAAAAGAACCGTCAAAAGTCTGCTTTACTGCAAAGAGGAAATCGAAGCGCAATACGCCGAGTGGCTGGAGAGGCAGATCGGCAAAAACGGCGCGGGCAAAACTCAAAATTCAAAAATTGAAAATCAAAATTTTAATGCTAAAGAATTGGTTTCGCCGAAAACTGAACTTTTCCCCGGCGATATGGTTGACGCGCATCTTAAAAAAATTTCACTAGAGTTGAAATCAGCAAAAGACAAAGCAAAAGGTGATTTGCGGTCGGATTTGGAGAAATTTTTGAACCGCCTTGCGGAACTCAAACGGAAGTCACACGCGGCGGAAAATCTTGAGGACTCGCTGGAAAAGTTAGACGCTCTGGTTGACGAAAGCCTGCTTCGTAATTACGAAACCGAAAAATTGAAAGGCGAAATCGAAAAACAAATCGCCTCGTATAAAAACAAAATGGAATGGGAAGTTTATCAGCGAACTTTTGATTTGATGCTGCTCAAACGTTTGCGTGAGCAGGCTGAAATTCCGCGTCTGAGTTTGTTTAATTTATAAATTGAGGTTGAAAACATTTATTGAGCAAACAATTTAAAGTCGGCGAGCTGCTCGACGTAAAAATTGAGAAAATCGTGCCGAACGGTTTCGGTTTGGCATTCGCCGAAAATCTCACCGTGTTCGTTCCTTTATCCGCCGGAGGAGACAAACTTCGCGTTCGCGTCAATCAGCTAAAAGGCAAAACGGCGTTCGCCGAAATCGTCGAAATTCTCGCGCCGTCAGATGAGCGAACCGAGCCTCGCTGTCCATACTTCGGACGCTGCGGCGGCTGCGATTTTCAGCAATTAAAATACGAGGCGCAACTGGCGGCAAAAGTCGGTATCGTCCGGGATTGTCTGACGCGCATCGGAAAAATTAAATACGAACGGGAGATTTCGATAATCGGCAG
>Ga0136611_10002806_pt1 | contig 12181 bp, 8 predicted proteins | sample AntDrymUQ2232306_2_FD_106645 | JGI IMG/M metagenome (GOLD analysis project Ga0136611, IMG submission 106645) | Polar desert sand microbial communities from Dry Valleys, Antarctica - metaG UQ223 (23.06) | ecosystem: Environmental > Terrestrial > Soil > Desert | place: Antarctica: Dry Valley... | reverse complement strand
CGGCGCCGTCGATGCCGGGGATCCGCGCGGTCACGGTCACGGGCTGGCCTTCGCGAACCTTGGTCGAGCCTGGCGCTACTTGGATCGCGTACGAGTGGGGGAATAGGTAGGAGCCCGCCACGTTGACCGCGCGCGCTGCCGACGGCGCAAAGAAAAAGCACGCTCCCGCAAACACCGCGCTGCCGACCGCGCCGCCAATCGCGGCGCGCCGCATGCTATCTCCAGTGACGATGCGGTTGGGATCGATGCCGCGAGCCGCGCGAATCGCGTCGGCGACCAGATACTCGACGACCGGAGTGGACACCGCCTGGCTCTTGTCCACGGCGGTGACGACCACTTCATCGAGACCACCCGCCTGCTCTTCGATGAACCGGGCAATCTGGCGATCGGTGGGCTGCACGCGCAGCGGCAGCAACGCGAAGGACAGGGAGACGCCCGCCACCAGGCCGACGGTGGCCACGACGATGACCAGGGGGATGCCGTCCTGGGCGAGGAGCCAGACCGCGAGCAGGCCGACCATCAGCATGGCCGCGGCGGTCAGGGCTCCGAGCATCCAGGCGCGCAGCAACGCGCGGCGCGACCAGCGCGCCCGCACGCCGGCGAGGATGTCTCGTAGTTCGCCCGATCGATCCGCCATAAATGATTTTACGTTGCTCGACGTCCCAACAACGCTTCTCCTGCGAGTGCCGCCAGCATCACCAGCAGGCCAATTTGCCACCATCTTTGGCGGTCTTCGAGATCCCGCGCCGTGCTGCCGGCTTCCCGCAGGGCCGCGCGGTTCGTGCGATCGATGGCATTGGTAAACTCTTCTACCGTCGTCGCGGCCGGATTCGATTCGGCCGCCTTCGCGCCTTCGGGGCTACGGCGGGCCAGGCTGATGTTCCGCGTCAGGTACCGTGCAGTCTCCACCGTGAACGGCACGAATGCCGGATTCAACGGGAACCGGCTCCACTGGTTGTCGAGGTCGGAGGTGAACACCACCAGGCGGCCCTGACCGACCGTCTGCTCGGTCAATGCCGCATCGCCACCAGAGAACCGCGCCAGCACCGTTCGATCGGCGTGATCGTTTAGACGCCGATGTTGCTCCACCTGGACGTCTCCAAGTGCGCCGGACGGATTTAGAAAAGGACGAAAGATGGGATGACGGCCGTCGTTGGCGATCATGGTTGCTCCCGGAGTCCTGACCGGTGACTCGTCGAACGACAGCTGGACGCCCAGTACGTCAGGGAGGGTCCCGGGATCCACGTCCGGGCCCAGCGCAAGGAGCACCTGCCCGCCGCCGGCCAGATACCTGTTGATCAACTCGCGGCCCCCGCGATCGAGCGTTCGCGTCCCGAGCACGAACATCGCCGCCGTCCGTGACACATCCTCGCCGCCCGCCGCCACATCACGGCCATCGCGCACGTCGACGTCGAACTCGCGCCCCGCGCCGGCGACCGTCAAGGCGCGCTCGACATAGAGTCCGCCGACCGCCCCGGTCGGATCGGCCACCACCACCGCGATCGGGATCGCGGCAACCGCCTCGAGCCGGACGGTGCGCGCGTTGTCGGCCTGGTAACCCGCAGCGTCATCGACGCGAACCTCCGCATCACCTGATGCCGGCAATGCGGCGGCGATATCCACGTCGGCGGCGCCATTGGCGCCGATGGTGACGTCGGTCCTGGCAATCTCCTTGCCGCCTGCAATGATCCGCACCGGCACGCGCACTTCGCTGTTGCTGTAGTTCTGGATCGACGCGACGATGCGCCGGTCGCGCTTCTCCGCGGAGGTGACGGCGAGATTTCCCGGCGGCGGGGCCAGGCTGATGACTTCCAAGTCGACGCCATCCGGCACGCCGCCCTCGTCGTTAGCCTCCCAACCGGCCTGCTGCAGATCGGTGATCACCACGACACGGCCTTCGCGCGCGCCGATGATTTCGCTGGCGCGGGCCAGCGCGGTCCTGAACCGCGTGCCGCCATTGCCAGCGGCCACCTGGTCCAGCGCGGCGGCGATCGCCGAGCGATCGGTGGTCGGCTGCACCAGCACACTTGCCGCGTCCGAGAAACCGATCACGGCGAGCGCATGAGCGGCCGGTGCGGACGCCGCGGCGCGGGACGCGGCGTCACGCGCCCGATCGAACTGTCCCGGCGCGGTCATGCTCATCGACGTGTCGATCGCAATCACCGTCAGTGGCGCGGAATCCGGAGCGGCGGCGCCGGCAAAGTAGGGACGCGCGAACGACAGCGCCAGCAGGATCAGCGCGACGACACGCAACGCGAGTAACAGCAGCTCGCGCAGACGGCGGCGGCGATGGTGCTGGACGGGAGCGCGCTTCAACAGGCTGACCGCCGGGAAGTCGATCACCACTTCGGTCCGGCGATGAAACAGGTGCAGCAGAATCGGCACCGCGGCCGCAGCGGCGCCGACCAGGAAGAGCGGCGACAGAAAAGAGATGCCGAACATCACAGCACCTTGCGGCGTGTCATCAGGTACGCCATCAGCCCGAGCTCGAGCGGCTGCGACGTCTCGAGCAGGCAGTAGTCGATGCCCGCGACGCCAAGCTCATGGCGGTAGAACGCGATCAGCCCCTGGATTTTTTCAATGTAGTCGGCGCGGATCGTGCCGGGCACCGCCGCCACTTCCTCGTCGGTCTCCATGTCCCGGAAGCGTGCCGCTTGCTCGAAGGGAAACTGCAGCTCGTAGGGATCGAGGATGTGAAACACAATCACGTCGGTGCCGCGAATCCGGAAATGCTTGAGGCCTTCGAGGACCGCTGCCGGATCGTCGAGCAGATCGGACACCAGCACGACCATGCCGCGTTTGCGCACCGCCGCCGCGAGATCGCGCAGCGGCTTGGCGACGTTGGTGCGCGTGCCCATCTTGATGCGCTCGAGCGCCAGCAACACCGCGCGCAGGTGACCCGCCCGCGCGCTCGCCGGCAGCAGCGCCGCAATGCGGTCGTCGAACTCGATCAAGCCAAACGAATCACGCTGGCGATGCATCAGGTAGGCAAGTGCGCCGGTTAAATACGAGCCGTACTGCAGCTTGGTGATCTCGCCGGAGCCGTATCCCATCGATCGGCTGACATCGAGCAGCAGGTGGCACGTAAGGTTGGTTTCCTCCTCGTACTTCTTGATGAAGTGCTTGTCCGAGCGAGCGAACACCTTCCAGTCGAGGTTGGCGAGATCGTCGCCTGGCAGGTACTGGCGGTACTCCGCGAACTCCACGCTGAAACCCTTGTACGGACTGCGATGCAGGCCGGTCAGGAATCCCTCGACGATCGTCCGCGCCTTGAGATCGATCGTACCAAGCCGCGCAATGACCGCTGGATCGAGATAGCGTGCTGGCCGCGCCATGGTGGTAACGCGAGTCTTACAATCCGCTGACCGGCACCGGGACGGCGTCGAGCAACTGCTCGACGATGCGATCCGCGGTGATGCCTTCGGCCTCGGCGTAGAAATTCGGCAGCACGCGATGGCGGAAGATCGGCTTGGCGAGCGCCTGGATGTCCTTCACCGACACGTGGTGGCGGCCGTGCAGCAGCGCGCGCGCCTTGGCGCCAATCACCAGCGCATGCGACGCGCGCAACCCGGCGCCCCACTTCACCCACTTCTCGATGAAGTCGAGCTTTGCACCGCGGCCCGGACGCGAGCTGTCCGCCAGCCGCACGGCGTAGCGCACGACTTCTTCGGCGACCAACACTTGGCGCACGTAGTCCTGGATTTGCAGGATGTCCGCGCCGTTCAGCACCCGCGCCGGCTCGGGACGCCTGGTGCTGGTGGTGTCCGTCACCACCTGCACTTCATCGTCTTCCGACAGATACGTCATCACGACGTTGAACAGAAAGCGATCGAGTTGCGCTTCCGGCAAGGGATACGTGCCTTCCAGCTCGATCGGGTTCTGCGTCGCCAGCACGAAAAACGGCCGCTCGAGCTGGTAGGTGCGGCCGGCGGCCGTCACATGGTACTCCTGCATCGCCTCGAGCAACGCGGCTTGGGTCTTTGGCGGCGTGCGGTTGATTTCGTCGGCCAGGATGATCTGCGCGAAGATCGGGCCCTGCACGAAGCGCAATGAGCGCGTGCCGTGGTCTTCATCGAGAATCTCGGTGCCGGTAATGTCCGCCGGCATCAGGTCGGGCGTGAACTGGATGCGCTTGAAGCTGAGGTCGAGAATCTGCGCGATCGTCTTGACCAGCAGCGTCTTGGCGAGGCCGGGGACGCCGGTGATCAGGCAATGGCCGCCGCAAAACATCGCCATCAACACTTCGTCGACGACCGCGTCCTGTCCAACGATCACCTTGCGAAGTTCCGCGAGGATTTTCAGGCGGCTGTTGGCCACCTTTTCTGCGAGGCCTTCAACCGCAGCGCCGGTCGTGTGCATGTGGCTCCGTCTGTGCTCAGTGCGTCAGGGAATAAATCACTTCGTTGATCAGCATCTGGTAGGACTGCGCGGTCCACTTCAAGTAGCCCGGGTATTCCTGCGCGTTCGACCACTCGACGCCGTCGCCCATGTCGGTGTTCCAGTTGATCAGCACCATCGGCCGGCCCTTGTCGTCGAGGATGCCGCGCAGGTGCGCGGTGAAGCCGCCCTTCTCCCAGGTGCGGCCGCTCAGGAACGACCCGAGACCGGGAATCTGCGGATACTTGTCGATGCGATAGAAGCAGGTGTAGATCGGATGCGGCGGCGCGATTTCCACGACCTCGCGATCGGGAAACACGCGCTTGAGCTGCTTTTCCGTCAGCTCCCATTCGTAGGGGCCGTGAAAATCGTCAAACGTCAGCGTGCCGCCGCGCAACAGGAACTCGCGCAGGATCGGCACCTCGGTGTCCTTCAGCTGCAGGTTGCTCGGCTCGACGATGTAGATCCAGGGATTCTCCCAGAGCTTCGGATCGTCGAGCGACAGCACGATCGGCTCGCCGACGTCGATCGCGGTGACGGACTTGATGCGCCGCGACAGGTTCTGCTCGGCGGCGGGGGCATCGATCGCCCACGGCTCATCCCAGTACGCCAGGCGCGAGGCCGCGCCGCCTTCGTTATCAAACGACCCGTACTTGATGCGCGCGAACGTCCACTTCAGGCCGGCGAACTTGTTGCCGTCAATCGCCGGAACCTGGGCCGCGATTTCTCCAGCGCACCACGCCAAGCAAACAACGAGCGTGGCGACTCGCAGCACTAGCGACTTCCTTCGGAGAGCTTCAGCAGCAAGTCCTGTGCTCGATTGAAGGTTGGCGCGATCAGCAGCGCTTCCATGACCTGCTTGCGTGCTTCGTCCCGCTGCCCCGCTCTGAGCAGCGCCTCCGCAAGATCCGCATGGGCGCCCGCCTTGTCGAGCGGCTTGGCCGCAAGCGCGACGCGGAACAGCCGCACCGCATCCGCGTTGTCTCCGCCGCTCAGCGCAAGGCGCCCCAGCGTGCTGTGCGCCGCGCCGTCGAACGGATCGACGGCGACGATGTGCTTCAGCGCCGCCTGCATGCGCGCCGAATCCTTGGCATCGAGCAGCGTCACCAGCTGGCGCGCCGACGCGATGTCGGTGTGGCTGTAGCTGGTGAGCGCCTCGAGCGCGCGCGCCGCGCGCGCCTTGTCACCTTTCTTCAGGGCGAGCGCGGCAATGGCGGCGTGCGGACTGTCCTCGCCGGGCACGTTAGGAATCAGCTCCGCGGCCTTTTCGAATGCCGCGATCGCCGCGTCCGGATTCGACGCCGCCAGCGCTTCGCCGAGCGCCATCTGCGCGGCGAAGCTCTCGGGATGCGCCGCCGCGGTGGCCTTCGCCTTGTCGAGCGGCATCTCTGGCGTCAGCTCCTCCGGCGCCTTCAACGCGCGGCGCAGCTTCGCGTAGCGGGTCTCGAGCGAAGCATCGAACCCCTTTTGCAATTCGTCGATGTCGACGCCGAGCGCCTTGGTGATAGCCGTCTCGGTGTCGCTGCCGTCGGCATAGGCCGCGATCAGCGCGCGCAGCTTGGCCTGGCCGTAGGTGTTGTGAATGTGCTCGACCACCAGCGATGCCTGGTAGTAGGCGAAATTAATCGTCTGCGAGCTGCTGAACCCGGAATTCAGGTCCTTGATCTTGATCACCTGGCCGCGGTCGATGGCGCGCGCGAACGGGACGTCCATGTCGCGGCCCCAGTCGGCGCGGGCGCGGCGCTCCTCGAACACCGAGGTGCCTTCGCTCAACCAGCGCGGCAACCGGTTGCCGGACAACTGCAGCGTAATCACGTGCGCCATCTCGTGCCAGAGCGTTTCACCCCAGTTGAACGAGCCGGGCTCGCGCGCCGTCGGTGAATCGAGGGTGACAACCCGGCCGAAGCACGCGCCGAGCGCGCCCAGCATGCCCGGCAACCCGAGCGTGCGCACCGCGAAGTCGTCGTGCCGAGGGAACATCTCGACGAGGATCGGTCCCTTCGGCGTGAAGTCCCAGCGCTTGCTGAGCGTGTCGAGCGCCTCCTTGGCGAGCATCGGCACGTAGTTCTTGAGCACCGGGGACTCTTCCGGCGCGAGCCGGATCACCATGATGCCCTCGTTGATGGTGTCGAAGGGCTCGAGGTTGTCGAGCAGCTCGAGCAGGTTGTAGGTCTGCACGTCCCACTTGTCGATCCGGAACGCGGTTTCGAGGTTGCGGCGGGCGTTGCGCTCATCGCCCGTGCGCATCAACTGCTGGCCGAGGTCGGCCACGGCGCGGATGTTCTCCCGGTCGAGCGCGATCGCCTTGCGGGTGTGCTCCACTGCCTCGTCGAAGCGGTAATAGTGCGCGGTGATCGAACCGACGATGCGATGAATCTCGCCATAGGTCGGATGAATCTTCAGCGCCGCCGCGATCGTTTCCTGGTATTCCTGGTCGTGGCCCTCGACGTAAGCCATCGCCGCTTTCATCGACAGCGCTTCGAGGTGCCTGGGATTGACGGCGAGCACGGCGTCGATCGCGGCCTTCACGTCCGCCTTCTTGTCCGAATACACCGCAACCTGCGCCAGCACCAGCTGCGCGCCGGCGTCATTCGGGTTCACCTTCAACGCGCGCTGCGCGAACTGCACCGCCTGGGGCGGGTTCTCGTCCTCGAGCGCCTGCGCCATGCCGACCAGCGCGGGGCCGTACTCGGGATCGGTCTTGAGCGCTTCCTGGAACGACTTCGACGCGTCGCCCTTGCTGTACTTTTCGAGAAACAGCAGGCCCCACTCGGTGTTGACGCGCGGATCGGCCGGTGCGAGGCCGATGGCGTCGCGGAAGTACGACATCGAATCGTCCACTTGATTGAGCGCGCGGGCGGCGCGAGCGGCGCGCAAATAGTCGCGCGCGCTCGGGTTGCGCAGGTCGGCCATCAGGATCAGCGTCAACCCACGCCGGCCCTCCGTTCGCTTGCCGATGCCCAGCTGCAACAGGCCAAGCTCGAGCGCCGCTTCCCCGCCGCTCATTGCGGTGGCGAAGGGCTGCAGGATCGATTCCGCACGCGCGTAGTCGCCGCGGGCGACCATCGACAGTGCGTGCGAGACCGCGATCGACTCGTCTTTAGGAAATGCCTGCGCGACGGTGTCGACTTCGGCGTATCGCCCGCCGCGCAGCGACTTCTCCGCGGTGGCGCGCGCCGAGGTGACGTTCTGAGCCTGCTCGGCCGTGACGCGCGGCGTGATCCCGGCCGTCAGCATGACCAGGAGAACGAGAAGGGATAGACGGCGAAGCATCTTGTTTGGAGTATATCCCCGCGGGTGTCCGCCTTTTGGCGCACCTGTCAGTAAGACGACCGGCCTAGTACAACGGTCTCCACGTAAAGAACATCACCGCCACAAATCCCTGCAGCATCGCGAACAGCGCAATCCAGGCGGTGCGGTGGCGGGCCGGCACCACGGCGCCCATCCATAAAAACACCGGGAACAGGATTGATGTCACCCGTCCCATCGACAGCATGCCGCCGGCCGCCATCGGCGGCAGGATCGTGATCGGGATCAGGATCGCCAGCGCCAGGCCGAAGCGACGGTAGACCGGCCAGATCGCCGCCAGCGCGAGCAGCACCGCGAGCGAATAGAACAGATCGATGGTTTGGGTCGAGGCGTACGAATAGACGCCGTTATTCGCGATGAAGCCGACGCGATCCGTCACCAGCGAATCCAGGCCTCGATACACCCGCCCCCACGCCACGTTCTGCATCGTCCAGGTGAACGGATTACCGGTCAGACGATAGATAAACGCGGAGAACATGAGCATCCCGTAACCGGGAGCGCCGGCCGCGAGCAGGCGGACGCAGATCGTGCGCCAGCCCGACGGCGGCGGAAGGATCGGCCGCCACTTCACGGCATCCCACGCCGGCGCGATCGCCATGATGGCGAGCACGATCGAGAGCAGCGACCCGTTCGGCCGCGTCAGTCCGCAGGCAAACCCCCAGAGCGCCGCGCGCCACAGTTGGTTGTGATGATAGTGGTAGACCGCCCCCACGAGCGTCAGCAGGAACAGGCCTTCGCTGTAAGCCGCGCTGAAAAACACCGCAAAGGGATACGCGGCCAGCAGCATCACCGCGGTCACCGCTTTCTCCTCGTCCTTCAACAGGCTGCGCGCCAGCCGCAAGAAGTAGGTGAGCGCGATGAAGAACGACACCAGCGAGATCGCGACGCCGGTCCAGAGCGGCTGGCGGCCCAACACCACGGACAGGTAGCGCATCGACATCGGGAACGCGGGGAAGAACGCGATGTTCTGTTGATAGTCGGCGCGCGCGTTGGGGTCGAAGCGATACCCCTCGGTCGCGATGCCGAGATACCAACCGGTGTCCCAGCGCGCGGGCAGATCGAGCAGGTCGTTCGAATAGATGCGCCATCGGCTCGCCGCTTCCGGCGGGAAGCCGATCAACAACACCGCGAGAAAGCCAACCGCGAGCACGCCGAGCCGCGACGTGAGGTGAATCGGCAGCACGGTGCGGGTGTCCGGCGATCGCCACCATGCGATCAGGGCGCGAGACAGCCGCTGCGGCAGGGGCTGTCGGCGGACGAGCGCGTGTCGCAGCGCGAGCGCCACTGCGCTCCACATCGCCGGCCGCCACCAATCAGTGACCGAGACGCGGTGGTCGAACACCCACACCCGAAACCCGCCGCCAAGGACGACGGAGATGGCGACCAGGGCCATCACCACGGCGAGGACGTCGAGCGCCGTCGCCCACTTGGGCAATTTCACGCTGGTTATTTTATTCTCCCCAGCGCCCGGTCTTCGATGCGAATGCGGGCAATCATCAGCGCGCCGAATCCGATCGCCGCGAGCGTGCCGGCGATCGGCGCCCAGACGATCGCGGCGACGCTGACGATCTCCCCCACTACCGCGAGGTAGTTGGGATGGGAGATGAACTGGTAGGGTCCCGTTGCGACAAGCGGGTCGCCGGGCACGACCAGCACACGGTAACTCCACTTCGATCCGAGCGACGAGATCGCCCACACCTTCAGCGCCTTGGCGAGTCCGAACAGCGCGAGGCCGATCATCAGGATGTCTCGTGGCGCCGGACCGGTCAGCGCGCCCTCGACGCCCATCGCGATGAACGCGCCGGGATAGGCGACGCGCATCAGCGAGATGACATCGCCCTCAGGCTCAATGGCCCCGCGCGCGCGCAACTGCTGCTCATTGAACGCCGACAGGATCGCCTCGCCGGCCATGATCAGCAGCGACGCGATGATTGTCAGCGCGGCGATCGTTACCGCAGGGCTCATGTTGTTGGTTGCTGCTCCCTGTGGTGTCCGGTTTCAGCCGGACCACAGTCGCCAGCGTAACTAATCATCTGTCCGAACAACGATGGCAGGACCCTGGCGGTCGTGGCCGCAACCGTCACGCTCGACGGCGACGAGACGAGCGATCTCAGCACGCGATTGAATCGCCACTTCGCCTGGAACGCCCGACGGCGACGGGCCGCAAGCTCGAGATGCGCGCGATCGAGCGACAGGGAGCCGTCGAACACTTCTTTCACGATCGCGGCCGCGAGCTCGGCGCCCATCAGCGCGAAGCGCAAACCGTCCCCGGTCATCGGGTCGATAAATCCCGCCGCATCGCCGGCCAGCAGCAATCCAGGCTCGCCCGAGGTGCTGGCATCCACCGCCATCGGCCCGAGCATCACCGGCGCTGCCGCGGCGCGCGCGTTCGCAAAGCGAGCGGACAACTCAGGATCGGCATGCAGCATCTTGTGCAAGGCGTCGGCCGGCTGGGCGAACGGCAGATCGGCGAGACCACCAGGCACGACCAGGCACGCATTGGTCAGGCCGCCCGGTACCGGCGCCACGCCGATGTAGTGTCCTCGCCGCACGTGCATCTCACCGAGCGAGGTCATCCCCGACACATCGCTGAAGTATCCGCCGATCGCCCATCGTCTCGGCCGCTGCGGCTGACGAGAAAGGCTCCTGCCGATGGCGATCGCCGAGCGGCGGCCATCGGCGGCGATCACCATGCGCGCCGGATGCGTCAGCGCCTGGCCAGAGCCGCCGGCAGTGATCACGCCGGCGATCCGATCGTCCGCGATCTTCACATCACGGATCGCGACCTCCTGTTCGATGGTCGCGCCCGCCGCGATCGCGCGATCGATCAGCCACTGATCGAGCACTTTGCGCGTAATCGACCGGCCGGCGATCCCGGCGCCATATTCGCCACGCACGCACACCCCGCCCGGGCCGGTCAGCAACATGCCGTCGATCGGATCGCTCTGCGCGGTCAGCGTGGAGACGTCCTCGTGACGGCGCAGCACCGCGAGCGCGCCGGGATTAAGCGTGTCGCCGCACAGCTTGTGCCGGGGAAACCGCGCGCGATCGAATACCCGCACGCGCAGGCCCGCCCGCGCCAGGATGGCCGCGGCCAGGGCGCCGGCCGGTCCGGCTCCCGCAATCGCGACGTCATCCATTTCGGGGCCCCCGACGCGCGTAATTTGCGCGTTGGGGTGAATCTGAACGGCCGACCACGAGCGCGCTGTTCTTCGAACCGAATCCGAGGCAATTACAAAGTGCCGCGACCGGCGAGGCTTCGCGGCCTTCGTTCGGGATGAAATCGAGATCGCAATCCGGATCGGGAGTGGCCTGATTGATGGTCGGCGGCAGGAAGCCGCGTGCCAGCGCCAGCGCGGTCGCGACCACGCCGGCGGATCCGCTCGCACCCTGCGGATGACCAATCATCGACTTGGTCGACGATCCCGGGATGCGGTCCGCCAGCGCGCCGAACGCGGCCCGCGTGCAGCGCGATTCTATCGCGTCGTTCAGTTGCGTCGACGTGCCGTGATAGTTGATGTAGCCGATCTCTTCAGCCGCGCGCCCTGACTTGGCAATTGCCTCGTGCATGCAGCGCACGATCTGTTCGCCGTCCGGATCCATCTGCACGCGGTGGTAGGCATCGCAGGTCGAGGCGTAGCCCTCGATGGTCGCGTAGATCGGAGCGCCGCGCGCCCGCGCGCGCTCCTCGAGCTCGAGCGCCATCATCCAGGCGCCCTCGCCCAGCACAAAGCCATCGCGGCCCTTGTCGAACGGGCGCGATGCCTCCGCCGCACGGTCGTTGTAATGTGTCGAGACAGCGCGCATCCGCGAGAAGCCGAAGATCATGCCGGGCAACACGCAGCCGTCCGCGCCGCCGGACAGCAGGACGTCGAATTCCCCCTGGCGCAGCAGCATGGCGGCATAGCCGAGCGCGTCGGTCGAGCTCGTGCAGCCGGTCGACAGCACATGGCTGATGCCGCGCAGGCCGAGCGCAATCGAGATCTCACTGGAGACCATGCCGCAGATCCCGACCGCGATCGCGTAGGGCGAGACATGCTGGCCGTTGTTCTGGAAAAAATCCTGATACTGCTTTTCGCCGACGTCGATGCCGCCGCCGCCACTGCCGATGATCACGCCGGCTTTGGGCTCGGCGAACGACAGGCCAGCGTCGTTCCAGGCTTCGCGGGCCGCGACCACCCCAAACAGCGCCGCCCGTGAGTAGCGTTTGGGGTCTGCTCTTGACTCACGCGCTCCGAGCTCACCGTCAAGCGCCATCGCCGAGGAAATGTCGAGCGGCGGAACCGGGGCCGCGACTTTGCAGGGATACGTCGAGACGTCAAACTCGGTAATTTCGCGTGTGCCGCTCTGGCCGCGCCGGATCGCGTCCCAGAACACTTCGCGGCCGACGCCGAATGCCGAGACGACGCCGATTCCGGTAATTGCCACGCGCGGTTGTTTCAAGGTTCTTATAATAGCCTCCGTGTCTAAGCTCTTCCGCTGGGTCGGCGCGCTG
>Ga0136611_10002805_pt1 | contig 12182 bp, 8 predicted proteins | sample AntDrymUQ2232306_2_FD_106645 | JGI IMG/M metagenome (GOLD analysis project Ga0136611, IMG submission 106645) | Polar desert sand microbial communities from Dry Valleys, Antarctica - metaG UQ223 (23.06) | ecosystem: Environmental > Terrestrial > Soil > Desert | place: Antarctica: Dry Valley... | reverse complement strand
CGTTGCCGAAGCGCACCGCCATGACGGCCATGCGCGTGTGCTCCTGCAGAGCCTGGCACACCTCCTCGGCGAGACGCTTCGTAGCGCCCATGACATTGGTCGGGTTCACCGCCTTGTCCGTGGAGATGAGAACGAATCGCTCGACCCCGTGCGCCGCGGCGACGCTCGCCACGGCATGAGTGCCGAGGACATTGTTCTGGAGCGCCGCCCACGCGTTCTCGTGTTCCATGAGCGGGACGTGCTTGTACGCGGCCGCGTGGAAGACGACGGCGGGCGCATGGCGGGAGATGATTTCCTTCAGACGCGCCTCATCCTTGACGTCGCCGATCGCGCACACAAGATCGAGTGATGGGAAGTTGCGCTCCATTTCCTCGCTCATGGAATAGAGCGCCAACTCGTTCAACTCCAACATTACGAGCACTCGCGGCTCATAGCGTGCGATCTGGCGGCACAGCTCGGATCCGATCGAGCCGCCCGCGCCGGTGACCATGACCGTGCGGGCGCTGAGAAGCTGATGGAGGCCGGCGTTGTCGAGCACGATCGGATCGCGGCCGAGGAGGTCGTCGAGCTCGATGGCGCGCAGGGCTGAGACCGTCACCCGACCGCTGACGAGGTCGTCGTAACTCGGCACGGTGAGCACCTTCACGCGCGCGCCGTTGCACACCTGCAGCGCAGCCCGCCGCTCCTCGTGATTTGCGCTCGGCATTGCCATCACCACGTGTCTCACGCCGATGCGCGTGGCGATCCCGGGCAGCTCGGCTATGCGTCCATACACTTTGACGCCGTTGAGGAATCGCCCGGCCTTTTTGGGGTCGTCATCCAGAAAGCCCACCACGCGCCATGCCGGACTGCGCTCGAGCTCGCGCAGGAGCGTCAGCGCGGTGTCGCCCGCCCCGAGGACCAGCACGGGCTGACCCTGGTAACGAAGCTTGCCGTAGACGTCGTGCTCCTTCCACACGCGGTAAGCCATACGGCTGCCGCACATGATGAGGAGCAGCAGGATGGGATCGAGGAGGAGTACCGAGCGGGGTACTGCGACCGGCAAAATCCCGGTAAACACCAGTACAGGTGCGACCAGCGCAGCGACGGCAACCGCAACAAGCAGACGCTTCAGGTCCTGCAGGCTCGCATAACGCCAGATGCCGCGATAGAGGCCGAAGCTCCAGAAAACGAGCGCCTGGAGCGGCATCACCCACATCAGCGTTTGCCACATGACGAGCATGTAGTACGGCGAGATATCCATGTTGAAGCGCAGCCAGTGCGCAACGACCCACGCTGCCGCCGCAGCGGCTACGTCATGGAAGAAAACGAGTAAGACCCGAAGCACGATGTCGGGCCTTCAGCCGCGCACAGCCGCGGCCATGACCTTGCGGACCGCCATGGCCGTGTCGGCGATGTCGCGCTCCCTGAGCGTCGGGTGCACCATGAACATGAGGCTCGTTTCACCGAGCGCACGTGCAACCGGCAGGCGCACGTCAGGACGAAGATCAGTTCCGGAGAACGCTTCCTCGAGATACATCTCGCTGCAGCTTCCCGAGATGCAGGGAATTCCTTCGGCGTTCATCGATTCCACGATGCGCTCGCGCGTCCAGCCTGCTGCCAGTCGCGCGGGTATTACGTGAGCGTAGAACTTGTAGTACGCGTGGCCCATCTCGGGGGACGGTGCCGGTACGGTCAAACCGTCGATGCCTCGCAGGCGCAGTGCAAGGAGCTCCGCGTTCCGGCGCCGCGCTGCGAGCCATTTCGGCAGCTTCAGAAGTTGCCGGCGTCCGATCGCTGCCTGCATTTCGGTCATGCGCCAATTCGTGCCGAAGGACCCATGCAGCCAGCGGAACCCCGGCGGGTGGTCTCGCTTGAACACGGCGTCATAACTTTTACCGTGATCCTTGTATGACCATGCGCGCTCCCACAGCACGGGGTCGTCGGTGACGAACATGCCGCCTTCGCCGCCGGTCGTCATGATCTTGTCCTGACAGAACGAAAAAGCGCCGATGTGGCCCATCGAACCGGTCACACGCTTCCTGTAGGTCGCGCCATGACTTTGCGCGCAGTCCTCGATTAGTTTGACGTCATGCTCGTCGACGAGCTCGAGAAGCGGGTCGATGTCGCATGGCCAGCCTGCGAGGTGCACTGCGATCACCGCGCGTGTTCGGGGCGTCAGGGCGGCACGAACCGTTTCGGCCGTCAGATTTCCGGAGCTTGCATCCACATCCGCGAACACCGGCCGTGCTCCACGCAGCACCACGCAACTGGCCGTCGCAAGAAACGACCGCGAAGGCACGATCACCTCGTCGCCGGGCCCGATGCCAAGAGCGTGAAGAGCGAGCTCGAGCGCAACGCTACCGTTGGCGAGCGCAACGGCGTACTTGCTTCCCACATACTGTGCAAACTCGGTCTCGAATGTCGTACCTTCCGTGCCGGTCCAGTAGTTGGCCTTTCCTGAAACCAGTACCGCGCGCACGGCGTCGATCTCGTCGGAATCAAAATGCGGCCATGCCGGAAGCGCCGTCGTTCGCACCGGCGTCCCGCCGTCGAGCGCCAGCACGGCGCTCGAGAGCTGAGGCATTCCGATGCTCAGGTCAGCAGACGGCATGGGCTCCCTCCTGCGCGCGCGCCATCGGGCACATCCGACAAAACCGTCGAGCCCGCACCGACGACCGCGCTTTTGCCCACGCGCACGCCGGGGATGATCGTGGTGCCTGCGCCAATCAGCGTGCCTGCGCCCACCGTGACGTGCCCACACAGGTGCGAGCCGGGCGCCACGTGAACGCTGTCTCCAAGCTCGCAATCGTGGTCCACCGTCGCGCCTGTATTGATAATGACATTACGCCCCACCTTGGTTCCCGAGTTAATGACGCACCCTGCCATAACCACCGTTCCGTTGCCAATCTCGACTTCACGTGCAACCGTGGCAGAAGGGTGCACGACGCTGGTCAGCGAGCAGCCGTTGTCCAGCAGCCAATCGGCGACGCGTTCGCGGATTGCGTTATCACCGATTGTCACGATGCCGACGTTCGTGTCGGTGCGCCGCGCGAGAAGCTCTGCGCGCCCGCCTATGACCCGATAACCCAACAGCACGGCGCCCTGCTTTGCAGCCGCATCGTCGCACACGAAGAGTACCTTAGCGGCTGCGGCGCGCTCCAGCGCGTCGATGACGACCTTTGCGTGGCCGCTTGCGCCAAACAGAAACACATCTTCAGCCTCAGTCATCCCGGGCGCTGCCGGTAAACCGGGCCATCGTTGCGTTGCCCGGCTGTGAGATGCCGTGCGGACGGATGAGCCGGAGAACGGTCAGCATCAGTATCTTCATGTCCAGACCCAACGACGCGTGCTCCACATACCACACGTCGTGCTCGAACTTTTCCTCCCACGTGAGCGCGTTGCGTCCGTTGACCTGTGCCCAGCCCGTGATGCCGGGGCGCACTTCGTGCCGGCGGGCCTGCCGGGTATCGTAGAGCGGCAGGTATTCCATCAGCAAAGGTCTCGGGCCGACGAGACTCATGTCGCCTTTGAGCACATTCCACAATTGGGGGAGCTCATCGAGGCTCAGCTTCCGCAACCACATTCCCAGAGGCGTCAGCCGGGCTTCGTCGCCGAGCGGCTCTCCGCGGCCCGACTTGGCGGCGGTCATCGATCTGAATTTGTAGAGCACGAAAGGGCGGGCACGAAACCCCGGCCGTTGTTGCGCAAAAAGTATGGGAGAGCCGAGCCTCGAGCGTATCAGCGCGGCGACGATGAGAACCAGCGGCAGCGTGAGCAAGAGGACTGCAGCCGAAATCGTTACATCGAGTATGCGTTTCCCTGTCGTACCGTATGTGAAGGACATGCCTGGAGGGGCAGCACCCCCGAGCGTCGACGAGCGCGGCGGCGCCGTGAAGACCGAATCGTAGCGGCTCGCTCGGTCTTTAGTCAAAGCGTGAGCGCTCTTTCGAACGTGCTGCTTGCCGCGCGCTCGGGCTTGTGGACGGAACTACCGACTCATAGAACTCGACGAAAGCAACGGTGAGCCGGTCCTGCGAAAAATCCCGCAGTGCGCGCTCCCGCGCTGCATGCGCGAGGTGCTCGCGCAGCGCCGGGTCGCGACCGAGTCGTTGCATCGAAGCCGAAAGTGCCCCTACGTCATGCGGCTCGAAGAGCAGACCGCCGACACCGTCTTCTATGGCATCGACGATGCCGTAGATCCGCGACCCGATCGCCGGCAAGCCCGCGGCCGCGGCTTCGAGCGCCACGATACTGAAGCCTTCGCGGTGGCTCGGCAGACAGAAAACGTCGGCTGCGGCCATGTAACGCTCCGGATCCGCGCGGAAGCCCGCAAACCGGGCGCGCTCCACTCCCGCTCCACAGGCGGATCGAATCGATTCTCCGAGTGCGTCCTCGTCGGGTCCGACAAGTACGAGATACGCGCTCTCGTCGGCGGCGGCGACGCCGGCGAAGGCGCGCGCGAGATCGAGAACACCTTTGTCGCGGGTGAGCCGGCCAACAAAAAGAAAAACAAGGGCCGCGGCCGGGATTGTCAGCTCCCGGCGCACCGAATCGCGCGCCTCGGCGTTCGAGCGAAATCGACCGGCGTCGACGCCGCACGTTGATCCCGACGCGAGTACGGAGCCCTGACGGGCGTCCAGCACCCCCTCCGCGCGCAGGAAGTCGAGCTGGGCAAAGCCGTCGGCGAAGAGGTTCGTATCGAGCTTCGCGATGATGCGATCGAGCGCTTTCAGGAGCCATCGCCCGAAACCTCTCCGCGTCGACCAGACCTGTCCGGTATAGGTATGCACGCGCACCGGCACCCGAGCGATGAAAGCCGCGAGCGCGGTCAACAACCCCGCTTTCGGCGTCATCGAATGAACCAGCGAATAGTTGCCGCGCCTGAGAATGGCAATTAGTTGCAGCAGCGCACGCAGGTCAGCGAACGGTGCAATCTCACGCTCTATCCTCGCCCGGATGCGCGTCGCCTGCTGGAGATCGGGGTGGCGGAGCGACTCCGGGTCGGCGTTCGCGACGAGATCCACCTCGTAGCGCTCGCTCAGCGCTCTGATGTGACGCGCGAGGAAGGCCTCCGCCGTCATTGCGCTCGAAACAACGAGGCAGATTCTCTGCCGCGAAGCCCCTCGCGCCCGGCCATCGTCCGCCACCGTCATGACAGTTGCACCCTGGAGATGGGCGCTTTCATTCCTCGATGATTTTCCAGCGCGCGCCGCTCCACAACCCACGGAAGAAACCCGGGAGCGGCTTCAGGCTGCGGTTTTGCAGTGATTGATACGCGGCGTCGAGGAAAAGCCCGCCGGCCAGCAGAATGAGATGCGCAGCGCGGGCGCCCTCTCCGCGGCGCTTCTTGTAAAAAACGAGGAACTCCCGGACTTTGCGCTCCTGACGCGCGCCAAGTACGGCGCGATTCGCGGGCGACATCCGGTGCTCGAGCCGCGCGTTGGGATTGATGTACAGGCGAGGTCCGAAGACTCGGGCGACACGAGTCGAAAAGTCGATGTCTTCAAGCGCGAAAAAGCCGTTCGCAACATCGAAGGGCACTGCTTCGAACACTGCGCTGCGGTACGCCGACAGGCCGCCGCTCAGATAATCACTGGGAATCAGCGGCAGGTTCGTGCCGGTTACGACGCCGGTTACGCCGACGCGCGCGTCATGAAAGATGCCGCGGTGAAAGAAGTGAAAGAGACGAAAATAGAACGGCGCGAGCGGCGGGAGGTTGGTGACAATGCCGCACGAGCCGACCATATCGGGGTTTTGTTCGAAGCCGAGCTCGATGTTACGCAGATAATCACTTTCCAGGACGACGTCGTCCTCGAGGAAGCACACGATATCGCCGTGCGCGTGGCCGACGGCTGCGCTCTTCGCCGCCACGAGGCCCGCGATCGTCGCATCGAGAACGTAGTCGAGCTTGAGCGATACGCCGGCGCTTCCCACGAGCTTCAACACGCGGTGCCGCGATGATTCGTCGTGGCTCTGGTCGATGATCAGAAGCTCGTCAGGCAGTCGCGATTGCGCACACACCGAGGCGACCGCGCGCTCTAGGTCGTCGGGCCGATTCCGCGTGGGAATGACGGCGGTGATCAGCACGGCGCGATCTCGTCCGCCATACGCTCGATATTCTCCGGTGTGGGCTCGACTAGGTAGCGCTCCGCATACGCGCGAGCCTCTTCACGCAGGCGCGCGAGCTCGTCCGTGCTGCGACCCATGATCTCTGCGATTGCCTGCGCGACGTCGGCTGCCGTGCGTGCCTGCATGACGAAGCGGTGCTCACCTGGAATCGGATTGCCGGAAGGCACGTCACCGATGTCGAGGTAGATCGGCAGCCTCCCGTAAAGCATTCCTTCGAGCGCGACGGTGGCGGAGCTGTAGAGGACGATCGCCGTCGCCGCGAAGTCTTCAGCCAGCGCGCGTCCACTCGATAGCATCACGTGAACCGGCCACTCGTACTCCGAATAGAGATCCGCAATCGGTATCGTGGGATGCGTTCTCACGATGATCGGCTCGGAGGATGTGCGGCTGTATTCATGAAGCACGCGAAGTATCTCCCACGCTTCTGCGCGGCCCGACGAGATCGGCGCAAGAACGCCCCATCCGGTGGGCGCCGGCACCTGCAGACGCCGCGCGCGCAGAGCGGCGCCGGCGCGCACGAGCGAGCGGGCCTGTGGAATGTTCGCTCGCACGAGCTCAGCCGTGACCTCCCCACAAGTGATGATGGCGTCAGGCAAGTCTGCGAGGCCCCCGAGACCTGCACCGCCGCTGAACGCGAGATGACGCGGTGTGATTGAGCTGTGCTGATAGCCGACGCAGCGGGTCACACCATGGCGGCGCGCCGCGCGCAGCAGGCGCTTTTCCCAAGTCCGGTTTTCAAACGGATAAAGCACAACCTTCGGCTTCAGGCGCGAGAACATGTGCTCGAATGCGTGCGCCATCACGTGAAGCATGACGACCTCGCCTGAAGCATGCTCACGCGCTCGCAGGTATGAGGTCAGCACGGGTACTTCGCTGTTGTCGGCACTCTCATCAGACTTTGACGCGAGGTACACGCCGAGGGCGTCGCGCGGCTCGAGAAAAGCTTCGAGCGGTGCAACCATTTCGTTCGAAACCAGGCGCAGTGTTTTGCCGGGTGCAAGATAAACCGTCGCTACCTTGCATCTACTACGCAGGCATGCGGCGAGATCGCCGAAATACGTATCGGAGCCGCCGCCGGAAAGAGCGTCGCCGATAGTAAAGACGAGCACGTCCGGGGACGCAACCGATGTTTTGGCGAACAGTCTGCGCGCGAAGCTCCGCGCGCCGCGCGCGAGCGCGCGTTTTGTCGATGGCGAAAAGCGAGGACGGGCGCCCGCGCCGTCGAGATCGAACGTCACCAGCGCCGCCTTCCACGGATCTACGATGAGGGCATGTAGAGTTGCCCCGGGTTCATGTGCAGCGAGCCCATGGAGCATGAACAGAAGCGCCACGTCCGGATAATCGGGCACCGCGAGCAGCACTCGCGAAGAATATGCAAAGGATGCGTCGGGGTCGGCGCGAGCTGCTACGTCGAAGTAATCGCGCAGAAGGGCCTCCGCGCGCGCGCGGAGCGAGGATTCCGCTATGAGATCGGAGTGTGAGTTGCGGTAGCTGACGTTTGCGACTTCTCGCAGTAGCGCGGCGCTCGTCGCACTGCGGTCGAATATTGCGTACTGGGCGCAGCGGGTGGACTTCAGCGCTGAGAGAAAGGCCTCGGCCGAGCGATGGGCGTGCAGCCTCACGCTCTAGGGCGCAGACGACTATCCGCGCGCGCGGTAGCGCTCACTCATGCGATCGGTTTCGAGCTGCCGACCATCGGCCAGATTGAAAAGATCCGTGTTCGAGAGCTTCACGGCTTCTTCAGCGGGCAGGTTGTGCCGATTCGTGTACACCAGCGCATCTGCATGCGGCAGAAGCTGGTCACACTGATCGCAATACGGGAACATGCCGAACTGTTTCATGCGATGCGCGTGGCGCAGCAGGCGGTATTTCGCGCCGTTCAGAATGCCGAGAACGCCTTCTTCAAAGGCGTTCCCGAGAATGATCTGATTGTTGTAGTCATAGCAACACGGGATCACCTCACCGTTCCACTGGATCTGGAAAGGTCCATTCTCAGGCCGCCCACAGCTGGTTTTCTGGTCGAGCTCGCGGTTTCGATAATCGCGCCCATCTCCGAAGTTATGGGGTTTCCAGATCTCCACCGCGTCGACTTTGGGCACCCAGAATTCGCGAAACGCATCGGTGTCGGATTTGTTCTCAGGAAGCTCCAAATATGAGATCTGAACCCGCGTGGGCGCTTTCATCTCATCGCGCAGGCGTAGGAATTCGAGAACACCTTTCAGGGTGCGGTCAAAATCGAGGCCTTGCATCACTGCGTTGTACGTCTCCGGGCGCATGCCGTAGAAGCTCACGCGCATTTCCGAGAGGCCCGACTCCATGAGCTTGCGCGAGCGGCGGGGGGTCAGGGCGGAGCCGTTGGTGATGAAGTACGTCCCCAGCCCTTTGGAGTGGGCGTACGCGACCTTGTCCTCGAGGCGCTTGTCGAGCATCGGCTCGCCAAAACCGGTCAGCACGACCTTCTGCGCGCCGAGCTGCACCACCTCATCGATGCTCTTCTCGTACTTAGCCTGGTCCATGATGCCGTGCTCGCGGCCGTGCTCGTGCTTGTCGCGCGGGCACATGATGCAGCTCGCGTTGCAGTTGTCGGTGACCTCGTAGCGGACTTCCGGGTGCAGGAGCTGAGTTATGGCGGGCTCGTCCTCGAGCTCGCGTATCAGCCCTGCCATCTCACCCGCGGCCGTGACGACGCTGCCGTCGCGCAGAAGGCGCTCCTGACTGTAGCGGCTTTCGTCGACGATACGGATGGGAATGACGCGCTTGGCGGTGCTGAGCATGGATGCTCCTCGAGAATCGGCAGATTTTACACGAACCCGCTGATTCTACGAAGCTTATTCGGGTGCCGCGAGATCCGGCGCTAGCCCGGCCGCATCCGTGTAGGGCCCTGACTTTTCCACGGAAATTGTTCACATAATGCGCGCAGGCCCCACCGCGCCGGCTTCGAACAGGTGCTGCTCACGGCACATTTCCGAGAACACGCTCCGCGGATCGGCGAGCAGGTCTTCCCAGCGTCCGCGAGCGATGATGCGCCCGTTTTCGAGCACCACCACCATTTCGGCCCAGCGTGCGCTCCTGAGCCGGTGCGTCACCATCACCACGGTGCGGTTCTTTGCCGCCTGCTCGAGCGCGTGAACCACGGCCCCCTCGGACGCACTATCGAGCGCGCTTGTGGCTTCATCGAGCAGCAGCATGTCGGGATCGTGAACGATGGCGCGCGCGATGGCGATCCGTTGCGCCTGGCCGCCTGAGAGGTTCACGCCGCCTTCCCCGACGGGGGCGTCGTAGCCGCCCGGCAGCGATTCGATGAAGTCGGCAATCTCCGCGGTCGTCGCGGCTGCGCGCAGGTCGCGCTCGGATACGTCAGGACGAAAAAATGCGATGTTCTCGCGAATCGTGCCCTTGAACAGGAGGACGTCCTGGCCGACGTAGCCCATGCGTGAGAGAAACGATGCCCGGTCAATCGCCTCGATGTCCCGCCCGTCGATACGTACCGATCCGGACTTGGGGGCGACAACGCCGATCAGCAGGTTGAGCAGCGTCGACTTGCCCGATCCCGATGCTCCGACGATCGCGACCACGCTACCTTTTACTACTTCGAGCTCGATGTCCTTCAGCACCTCGCCCCGTCCCGCGAATTCCACGGTCACACCGGCGATGCGCAAATGGCTCTCGATACGTTGATACGGCTGCCGAACCGCCTCGGTGTGCGTCGGCGTTTCGTTCAGCATCCGATAGAGCTGCTCTACGTCGGGTAGCACCGAGCGCACCTCGAGGGGCAGGCGCGCCAGCGCCGCGACCGACGGCAGTACCCTTACGAGACCCACTGCGAATATTCCAATCATCACAACGTGCTCACGGAACTGCCCGGGAAAATACATGTAGGCTGCGGACACACTACCTGCAAAGACGCTAAACGCGAGCAGCTCGAAAACGTGCCGTGGCGATGCGAGCAGCAGCGATAGCTGTGCGTGCGCGGTTTTGGCGGTGAGGCTTAAACGTTTATAGCCTTCGAGCCAGTGCGCGTCGGCATGCGCAATGCGGATGGGCCGTATGCCGTGCACCCATTCAGTCGCGAGTCCGCTCATACCCTGCTCCGCGTCGCGTCGCCGTGTCGCCTGATCGTACGAATGGCGGCTCATCTTTCGGACAACTACGAAATAAAGGATGACCACGATCAGAGCGAGTGCGAAGGTGACGCGGGGTTCGACGACAACAAGCACCACGACCACCGACAGCAGGCGCAGGAGATCCACGGCGCCGCGCGGTAGTGCATACAGAAGGTTGGCGAGCATTTGGGGCGGCACGCTGAGACTGTATGTGATGTCGCCTGTGCGTGAGTCTGCGAAAAAGGACAGAGGTTGCCGCCGCAGGCGTTCGAGTAGTTCCTCTCGATACTGGTGCAGCACGCCGCTGCTCGTATGTGAGACCCGGTACTCGTACACGAGTGCTATCACACCTTTGATCAGCGTGAGCACGAGGAACACAACGCACGCACTGAGGAAGGGGTCGCGCCCGGGCACTGCCAGGAGCTGCGTCAGCGAGCTCAAGACCGCGCCCGACGCGGCGCTCGCAGCGGGTGTGCCCACGAGCATATTCATCACCGGAATGAAAGCAAGGAGACTGGCGGCTTCGAGTAAGCCAACGAGAACCCCAAGCGCTCCCAGCGCTGCATATCGGCGCCAGTGGCGGCGCAGGAAGTAGAGAATTGCCGCTGAACGCATCCTCGATCCGTAACTCATCAGAACAGCTTTGCTGCGGCGGCACGCACAAAGCAGCGAAGCTGTCGAAGCTGCAGTGGCAGGGCTTCCGTAGGTGAAGCGCGGGCATCATACACCCGTCATGCGGGCCGGCCGCTGCTAAAATACGGGCTTTCCCCTCGTTACCTTACAAGGGTCCACCACAGCAGCAAGCGAGCGCGGGGTCGCTCCGGCCGCTTCGTTGAACAGGCAAAAAATGCACATCGATGTGCTGTCGGATGGCTACCGTGACGATGCGATGCGGCCATCGTGCGAAACGCCGCGGCGCGTCCTGAGTGAGTCGATGTGAAAACCGCGGTCGAAGAAGAAATCGTGATCCTGGAAGCGTGCCCTGCTTGCTCAGCCTCACGCCTGCGCACGCTTTCGCCGCCTGCGTTGCGCCGAATTTTTGTGACCGATGGGCCGGAGATGGCAGCGCGCATAGGCGTGTGCGCGTGCGCAAACTGCGGACTCATTGTGCTCAATCCCCGCCTGTCCACAGCCTCGCTTGGGAAGTATTACGCACGCCAGTCGCGCATGCCCCGAGAATCACTGGCGCCTGATTCGCCGATCGCGCGAATGATGAACAACCAGATCGATGTCATCCTCAAACACATAGATCTAGTCCACGGCAGCGCAGTGCTCGAGATCGGCAGCGCCGAAGGGTATTTTTTGGAGCGCCTTGAAGCAAGGGTTGGAGGTATCGAATTAACCGGCATCGAGCCGTCTGCGCGATACGCGCAAAGCGCCCGCGAACGCCTGCCTCATGCTGCCATACACGAACGGATATTGGAGGCGGCCGTGTGCGAAGATCTCGGCACGCACGATCTGCTCGTGGTCCGGCACGTGCTGGAGCATCTGCCCAATCCGGTGGATGATCTGAAGCTGATGCGCCGGCTGCTGACGCAATCCGGCATCATTTATATAGAGGTGCCGGACGTCACCAGTATTCCGCCCGCTCTCTATCATTACTTTTCCCATGAGCATCTTACGTATTTTTCGCGTGAGACCATGGAATCCTGTCTTGTGCGGGCAGGACTGACTGCGCTTCAGTTGGAGCGTTTCTCCGGCTACGAGGCGGGATCAGGTTTTTCCTATCCCGTGTTGAGGGTACTGGCGACAACAGCCGATAGTGGTACTGCTGCGCGCGATTATCCGCGTCAGCCGGATGACATCTGGCGGCGGTTCACCGCCAATGACACAGCGTTTCTTCGTCAGTGCCTCGGCGCGGCGAGAACGAGGCTGGACGCGGCGCTTCGTGCCGGCAAGCGCCTCGCCCTATTCGGCGCCGGGCCACATACTGTCGACGTGCTCGACCGGCTTGATCCCGTGAACTAT
>Ga0136611_10002804_pt1 | contig 12185 bp, 11 predicted proteins | sample AntDrymUQ2232306_2_FD_106645 | JGI IMG/M metagenome (GOLD analysis project Ga0136611, IMG submission 106645) | Polar desert sand microbial communities from Dry Valleys, Antarctica - metaG UQ223 (23.06) | ecosystem: Environmental > Terrestrial > Soil > Desert | place: Antarctica: Dry Valley... | reverse complement strand
CGGTTGACCATTCGCTACGAGCGGCGGGTGGACATCCATCAGGCGTTCCTGACGTTGGGCTGTGCGTTGATCTGCTTCAACCATCTGCCCCGTGACGAAGGGTTATGAAAGGCACTCTTAGCAGGTATGTTGAGAATTTAGCCAGGGCCCTACCATGAGGAAGCTTGGGGAAGCCGGATCCTGCTTAACCGTCAGTCCGGCTTCTCTGAGCACCCACAATGATGGCTGCGTGCTCGTGGCGAATGCGTCTGACTGTCCACGCTTGACGGCGATCAGTGCGCCCCGCATGATTCCGGGAGCCAGGCTATCCGCAAGAGACAGGATGAGGGCAACCCATGTCGATTTCACCCTCGTCCACTACGCCCGATGATCCGCCTGGGCCTGTAGTTCCCCTCCTCCATGAGTTCTGGCCCCTGCCCACGACGCTGCCGGTGTCGTCCACGCCGCTGATTGGACGCGAGCGGGACGTAGACGCGGTTGGTGCCCTCCTGCGGCGCGGGGACATCCGGCTCGTGACGCTGACCGGCCCAGGCGGAGTGGGCAAGACCCGCCTCGCCATGCAGGTCGCCGCCGATCTGGCGCCGGAGTTCGCGCACGGGGTTGTCTTCGTGACCCTCGCCTCGGTGCGGGATCCGGCGCTGGTCGTCCCCGCTATCGCCCAGGAGCTTGGGGTCCGCGCGGCCGGCGGACGATCCCTGGTCGCACACTTGAAGGCGTCCCTGGTGGCGCGCAGCATGCTGCTGGTGCTCGACAACTTCGAGCAGGTCGTGGAGGCCGCCCTGGTGGTCGCCGACCTGGCGATGGCCGGCCCGTCCCTCTCCTTCCTGATAACAAGCCGGGAACGCCTGCGCCTGTCGACTGAGCACGCCTACCCGGTCCCGCCGCTGGCATTGCCGGCGGCGCGGGAGCCGGCAGTGCTGGAGCGTGTCGCCGAGACAGCGGCCGTCCGCCTCTTCGTCGAGCGCGCCCAAACGGTCCAGCCCGGCTTCGCCTTGAGCAACTCCAACGTCCAGGAGGTAGCTGCGATCTGCCACCGGCTCGATGGTCTGCCGCTCGCCCTCGAACTCGCCGCCACCCGCGTTGGGAGCCTGCCTCCGGCGGCGTTGCTGACCCGCCTGGCGCAGCGGTTGCCACTGCTTACTGCTGGGGCGCGGGACCGCCCCGCCCGGCAGCACACGATGCGCGGGGCGATCGCCTGGAGCGAGGACCTTCTGCCCCTGGAGGAGCAGCACCTCTTTCGCACCCTCGCAATTTTCGCCGGTGGCTTCACGCTCACGGCGGCGGCGGCGGTTGTGCCCGACCCGGGGACCGACCTGCTCGACGGGATCATCTCGCTCGCGGACAAGGGCTTGCTGCAGCCCCTGTCGGGTTCGGCGGCCGAGCCGCGTTTCGGGATGCTGGAGACGATCCGGGAGTACGGCTGTGAGCGAATGACGGCCAGCGGCGAGGCGGCGACCGTTGGCGCCGCGCACGCGGCCTACTTCCTTCGCGTTGCCACCGCGGCGCGGGAGCAGATCGAGGGTCCCGGCCGGCTGGCGGCGCATGACCGGATCCGGGGCGAGATAGAGAACCTGCGGGCCACACTGGAATGGGCGCTAGGTGCCGGTGATGCCGAAACGGCCCAACGGTTGGCGAGCGAGCTGGCGCGGTTCTGGGTGAACCTTGGTGACCTCGCGGAGGGACGCGCCTGGCTGGAGCGGGCGGTGGCCCTGACCGGTCCCTCGCCGCCGCCCACTCGTGTCGACGCGCTGTGCTGGGCGGCGGCTTTCGCCAGTCTCCAGAATGATAAGGCGCGGGCTAACGAGTTGGCTGCGGAAGCATTGCGGTTGGCGCGGGCCTGCGGGTTCCAGTTGGGCGAGGCGCTGGCACTGTTCCAGCTCGGGGACGCGGCGGAGGCCGCCGACCCCGACCTTGCGGAGGCGTTGACGCAGGAGGCGCAAGCGCTGTTTCAGCAGTGGGGCGAGCCGGTTTGGGAAGGCATGGCGCTGCGGCGTCTGGGGGAAATAGCTGGCCGGCGGGGCGACCGGGATGGGGCCGCCGCCTGGCACGAGGCGGCCTTTGCGATCTGGCGACAGCTGGATCACCCGTGGGGCATCCCGGACGCGTTGCGGACGCTTGCCGACGACGCGCTGGCACGGGGTGACATGGACACGGCCCGGGTCCGCTACCAGGCAAGCCTGGTGCGATGGCGGGACCTGCGGGAGCGGCTGCACATGAGCGGCTGTTTCGCGGGGCTGGCACGGGTGGCCCTGGCCGCCGGTCAGGCCGAGGTGGCGGCGCGCCTCTTTGGGGTGGTTGGCGCGCTCGACGCGGCGATGGGGTACGTCCCACCACGCGAGCTGTACGTGGCAATCGCAGTGGCCACGGACGCGGCCCGCGCGGCTATTGGGGCGGCCGCATTTGGCGCGGCGTGGGAAGAGGGCGGCGCGCTCTCCGTGGAACAGGCGGTCGCCGAGGCCCTGGCCGTGGACGCGTCCGCGGTTGAGGTTGGCGCCGACCTGGCACTGACTGGGCATGAGACGTCGGCGAACGCACTTTCCTTCGGCGGCCATGGCTTGACGCCGCGCGAGCAGGAGGTGCTGCGGATGATGGCCTCCGGCCAGTCAAACCAGGAGATCGCCAGCACCCTGTTCCTCAGTGTGGGCACCGTCAAGGTCCATGTTTCCCACATCCTCGCGAAGCTGGGGGTGAAGTCGCGCGCTGCCGCCACGGACTACGCCCACCGCCACAACTTGGCCTGATCCACCCGCACCCCATCGCCCAAAACGATGCCTAACTTAATCCTTCCTCGTCAATAGGTGTCTATGACTTTGGTCGTAGACGGACGCGTGGCGAGTCATCTGCGAAATATGACTTTCGATAGGCGCGCCGATATCTCTCCACGTCCATAGTGAATCCATCTCAGACAGCACACCTTCGGTGCGGGACCATCGCCTGAGTTCGCTCAGGTACCGAGGTGCGGGACTGGCGTTCCCGACCTGGGCTGAACTGTTGACAGGCCGGACCGTGGCATGGCATGGCAGGCCCTCACACGCGGAGGATATCGTTATGAAGAAGCATCTCTTGATTTTACTGGCTGCCCTCAGCCTATCCACTGTCCTGGCACTGCCCGCGAGCGCGCAGACCATGATCTCCAGCACGCCTTACTCCACGACCATGGATGTCAGCGGTCAGTCCCTGTTTCGCTTTCAGTACACGGCTCGGCCCGGCGAGACCGTGACTGCTGATACCGGCCGCAGCACGAGGAGCGTGAGACCGTTTTATCCCGATACCGAACTGTCTGTCTATGATCTATCAGGGGCCCTGCTTGCTTTCAACGATGACTATTATTCAAATTTGGCCTCCCGCGTAGAAGTGGGTCCGTTCACGACGAGCACGACGCTCATCTTCGAAATTACGAAGCACCAGGCTGGAGATGAGCCTCCGTTACCTCCATTCCTCTCCGGGACCACCCTGGTTTTTGACGTGACCAGCGAGGGCGGCGTAGCCGAGCCCGTGGTCACGGTCGACGGGTTCTACAGGCCGGTCGACATGGGCATCGTCAATGACGTGCGGGGAGGTCGCACGGTACCGCTGAAGTTTGAGGTCGTTAGCGACGGCATCGAAGTCACTGATCCCGCCGTCGTGGCATCGTTCGCGGTGATAGGCCCCAACGGCCCCGTCGACTTCACGTCTCCAGGTGGCACCGGTCTACGCTACGACACCGAGGTCGGGCAGTTCATCATGAACTGGCAAGTCCCAACGGCTCCGGGCTACTCCGAGGTCACCATGACGCTTGTTTCTGGCCAGACTCTAACCGCCGCTTTCAACGTTCGATAATGGAGTTTCATCGCTAGTCCATAGCGATACGCACGGCCTCGCCATCTCGTCGGGGTCGTGTATGTCCTAGCCGTAGTGATACGCATGGATCTATTGTCAACGGAACCTGCTACGCTCGACGGTGAGCAACACCTCCGCCCCAAGACTCGGCGCCCGCCTGGCAGCGTACATGCGGTCGAATACGAGCGAGAAATCGGTCATGGTCCGGTCGGCGAGTCGCTTGACGACCGCGCTTCAGACCCTCCTCTGCAATCCGCGAGACCGCATTGTGTGCCACGATCGGCACGACTCGGAATTGACGCAGGCGGAAACGGGTATATGTTGTGTCCCAGATCCACATCGTTTCCCATGCCCGCCGTTGGGACACTGAGCGCAGAGGCGCCTGCCGCTGCCACGTTGCATCACAAGGAGCACCGATCATGGTCTCGAAAGTCAATCAGGGTATCTCGCGTCGTGAAGCCCTCCTGGGAATCGGCGTCGGAGCGCTTGGTGTGGCCCTGGCCAGCGGCGGCATCGTCGCCTCGGCCCAGGAAGGCACCCCTGCTCCCCAGCCCAGCCACCCGGCTGCCGGGTTGTGGCAGTGGACGAATTATCCCGGTGAACCGAATACCGACATCTCGTACGCCATTTTGACGGAGACCGGAACCTACGCCGACGCTTGGTACGATCGTCTCGTGAGCGTCGGGGAGTGGCGCGCAACCGGGGACCGAACCGCCGATCTCGTCATCGTCACCAATGAGTTGATCTCGCTGATCGACCTCTTTGCGCAAACTCCCGTCGCCGTCCCGAGAGATCTGTATGAAGCGACTCCAGTCACTCTTTGGCGGATTGCGCTTGAGTTCGATGAAACGGGCAACCACTTTACCGCAACGGGTATGGCGGAAACCCAGGATGCAAGCGGAACTGTCCTTGACAGCGCCCCGTACACCGGCCACGGCGATCGCATGACACTCGCCGCTGCTTCAGCTACCACATCGTAGGAGGAACCAGCACACGCACCAGGGAAGATGACGACGGCCTGTGGTGTCCCCGCTGGCGGTCTCGCATCATGATCATGCGGGCTCGGGGGCCGCTCCTCGCGGCCAGGGCCCTCCCCCTCCTCCGCTATGCTCCGGCCCTGCGGATCACCCAGTCACCCCGCCAATTGAACGGAGAAGTGTTTCTCAATGCCTTGCCAGTTGACCAGTGAAACGGGTGAGCATACCCAGCCGCTTTCGTGAGCGAAGGACATCCAGATGAAACCGACGACCGATTACGACGACAAGATGCGCGTCTATGCAGCCGCCGTCGCCTACCGTCAGGGTCGGCTCAGCCGGCGCAAGCTGCTGAGATACCTCGGGTCGGGGGGAGTCGCCCTCGGGTCGGGGCTCTCGTTCGCGCGGCAGCCGATGGCGAGTCCGGCGGCGGCCAGCCTGCTTCAGGATTCACCGGTCCCGGCCGACGTGACCAACTACCTGACCGACGTCGGCGGGCAATTCAAAGGGACGACGATTAGGGTCGTCACCGAGGATACGCCACCAGGTGCCGCGATCCGCACCCTGATGGAGGAGCAGTTCATCCCGTTGACGGGGATCAACGTTGAATGGGAGGTCGTGCCGCTCGATCAGGTGCTCGCCAGGGTCAGTGTCGACGCGGCCCAGAAACTCGGCCAGAACGACATCTACTACCTTGACCAGTCGTGGGTCGGCCGTTTCATCAACGATGCGTTCGATCCGCGTGAGCTGCTGCAGGCGAAGCCAGACCTTGCCTTTCCGAGGTACGACTTCGACGACTTCCTGCAACCGCTCGTCGACCACATTGCCTCGTACGGTGGCCAGATGATTGGCCTCCCGTGCGACGCGCCGGTCTTCCTCTACATGTACCGCACCGACATCTACGAGGAACTCGGACTCCAACCAGCGGCGACGCTGGCCGAGTACCTCGCCAACGCCAAGGTGATCAACGAAGCAAAAAGCGCTCAGGGCGTCTATGGCACGGTTGGCCAGATGAAGAGCGGACACTACTCGCTCACCTGCGACATGACGGCCTACGTGTGGGGGCACGGCGACTCGGTCTTCACCGCCGATGGCATGTGCGCGCTCAACGACGCCAACGCAATTGCCGGGCTCGACTACCTACGCGAGTTGCAAACGACCATGCCTGACGCCGTCACCACGTATGACTGGGGCGGGCAGGCAACAGCGATCCAGAAGGGGCAGGGCGGTCAAGTGCTGACCTGGAGCGAGGATTTTCCAGGGTGGGACGACCCGGCCACGTCGGATATTTCCGGCTTGATGCAACCGGCCGTGCCGCCCGCCGCTGTGGAGCTCCGGCCACCGGATCAGGCCGCGTTCGAAGAGACGCCGGAGGTGGGGCACCAGGGCGGCAGCGCCTACTGCCTGTCCCGTTACTCGAAGCACGCCGACGCTGCCTGGGTCTTCCTCCAGTGGGCGACCAGTTCCGACACCCAAACCCGCGCTTCGATCCTCGGCGGTGGGGCGGGCCCGATGCGGCGCTCGACCTACGACGACCCGCGAGTGGTGGCGATGAAGCAAGTCGGGGCCGGCACCACCCGCCACTTCGACGCGATGTTGCAAACGATCGAGACCCGGATGGGCACCGAGCCCCATTTGCCGCAGTGGCCGAAGATCGCAACTGACGTGATCGCGGTCGAGCTCGGCAAACTGACCACCGGCGGCTACGCGTCGACGAAGGAAGGCGCCGATGCGATTGTCCAAAGGGTCAACGAGGCGGCTAAATAGCGAGTCGCCACTTCGTCGAAGCGTACAGTCGACATCACCTGCATGGCTCCGACGGCCTCCAGCTCGTCGTCGGCCACGATTCCTACCTGGCGCAGGAGACCCAGGTAGTCGGCCACGTCCCATTGTTCCACCAGCTGTCCGCAGCGAACGCGGTAGATGGCCACCAGTTCATAGCTCGCACGGTGTCCGGTCGCCGGTGCACCCCACACTTCAAGAGGGGCTTGTTGGGTACCAGTCCAGCTCAACCGCATCACCACCTGGTCACCTTCGGCCTTGAGATCCTCGATCGTAATCTGCAGGTCGGGAAAGTCCGCCAGGTTTCATGGGCGCGGCGGACATCGTCGCTGTTGCCCGGTTCGTTGCGCTATGGACGCCCAGGGTTGTGGCGGACAGAATCATCGGTCAGGGATGTGTCGGCACGCTCCGGCAGGCGATTGTTGTACACCTCGTCCCAGTAGCGGTCCACGAGGTCCTTATTCTGGTCCGGCGTCGTTGGGCAGGCGGACGGACTGGCCTCCGGCGTGGCGCCTTCGGTTGCCGCGAACCGGCTTCCTTTCGGCACCAGTATCCCCACCAGCAACGCACTCCCCCCACGGCCACGCGACCTTGCATTATGCCCACTCCTCTCGCTCACCTATGCGCTGACAACCGATTGGTCGGCGCATGCTACAGGTGAATCCCTACCCGGACAAGCGGCCAGTCAGACGAGCACCCGCTGGGATTGAAGGCTCGGCCCACATTTTTCAATGTCAGTTCCGCATCAGAAGGTCCGAATAGCCAATGACGCCGTTGTGAACAACGGTCTCACCTTCGGAGGTGATGACAGGATTGGCGGCGACAAAGTCGGCCACCGCCACGTTCCCGGCCTCCAACTGTTCGGCCGTTTCCCAGATATTGAAGGATACCCGTCCGCCGGCGGCGTGCATCCAGCAGTACAGGACGAAGCCATCCATCGTCGCCAGAATGGGCCCGAACCCCTCGGACGCGGATCGGATCACGCCTTCAATGTCGGTATCGGGTGCGTTGCGCCGGTGCCGCATGGTGATGTGGCACCCATGCAGAAGTGGTGGCAGCTCTGACGCCGGTCGGTCCGTGAGTTGATAGATCCGCACCTCACCCTGCTCGGTGATGGGGGTTTCCGGTGTCAGGCGGGGATCCATACCCTCTACATAAGCCTCAGCCACGGCATTCGCTTCATCGGCAGCCCAAGCGTCTCCAAGCAGCGTGACATTGATGGTGCTCCTGGGATCAGCATCATCGAATGCGAAGATATACCCAAAATAGTCAGATAGGGCAGCAGTCGACGGCAGGAGTCGGAACATGACATCAGGATAGACGGCCTGGGCCAGCTCGGGGGTGGAATGGGTCCGCACCCGGGCAATGCCAAACCCGGGGCCATTGATGCCATCCGTATCGGGGGTCGCGATCGGACCTGGTCCGGGCGTGGCCTCCTGAGCCCGGACCGTCAATCCGGTCGCACCTTGCATCACCGATGCTGCGAGCGCCGTACCGAGCAATCGCCGTCTGGTCACGTGCATGGTCAATCTCCACTGATGAATGCGGCCAAAACGGTCACGTCCTGATTGTTCATGTTCATGTCGTCCTCTTCATCACCCCCAGCTGCTGCGCGGCACCAGAGACCGGTGACCCGGAACTCTCCTTGAATTAGTCGTTCGTCGGCATGAACACCTCGAAGGTCTTGGTCCAGGTCTGGTAGTCCGCTGAGGGATCGACCAATACGGTGCCGGTTGCGCCACGGTAGGTGCCGGACCCGCCAACAATCGTGGTCAGGGACGGCTCACCCGAACCGCGCTGGATGCCCTGGATCTCCAGGGTGCTGCAATCCGCGAACAGGACGGTTTCTGTGCAGTGGTTATCCCCGGCCGTATTGAGCGACATGCAGGAGCCATGGGTCAATGCGCCTGTATCCTCCTCATTTGCTTCGTCGTACAGCGGGTTTGGGCCCCAGACGGTCAAATCGCCAGGGCTTGTTCCGGATTCACCAAGATCAAGGATAGTCACCTGTTCCGGCTGCTCCACGAGGATAAAGACGGTGCTGTCTTCACCGATGACCGGCGTTGCCTCCTGCGCAGAGGACCCGCCAGGGATGAGCAGGGCGGATCCAAGCATAAGAAGAAACCCGGCATATGAACAGAAGCTGAACATTCTGGCCTCCAGACCGGTAGATGGACGATTGGGAAAGCACTGTCCGCAGCCTGGCATCCCTTTCGATGCATACTGCCCTTGCGCTGGGTCGGTTGATGGCGGGAGGACGGCCCGGGCCGCCCGGTCCGGTAACAAGGAAGCGGCACCCTCAACCCTTCCCGAATCATGACTCCGTTACCCCGAGTAGGATCTCGCGAGCAGGGCCGGTGCGACCAGCACCTCTGTGTCCCGATCATATGGCTGGCTCGGGCTGCCTGCGACAATCAGCGAGGCGCGCTCCCACGGGCGGTCCTGCGCCAGGAACGCCTCCTCCTCGACCATCCACGCTCCCCACAAGGCACCTGCAACCTCGGGCCCTCCGTCACGGGCAATCCCCCGTCGCACGGCCTCCTCGACATCGGCCTGGACCCAGGCGGAGCGGTCAATCCAGGGCCCGAGCGCCGTCCGGCTGGAGCCGACTCCTTCGACCACGACTAGGTCCAGCCCGACCGCAAGGGCGATCAGCCTCCTCTGTCCGTAGTCGTCTCCATCAGGAGGGCGGTAGTGCACTGCGCACCCAGCCCGGAGTGGCCGGAGCACCGCCTCGACCAGGAGATCAGTCCAGTCGAAGAACGAATGGCCGATGAAGTCATCCGTATGTACTACGGCGGCATTGGGAATGGCGCGGCAGAGACGAGCGGCCAGGGTGGACTTGCCGCTGCCGGCACGACCGTCGACGGCCACGATCCGCGGTCGACCAGTAGGGGCAGGGCCACGATCGAGGACCAGAGCCAATAGCGTACAGATCGGCACGACGGACCACGGACCTGCCGGTGGCTCACCGGCACCGAGTGTCATTGCCATGGCACACCTTTCCAGGTACCGGTGCCCAGCGCGGTGAGTGCCGCGCTGGGCCGCCGGAGCGAATAGTGGTGAGGACACCGGTGACGTAGGCATGGGTGAGGGAGCGGCGCGGCATCATCCCGGTCAGGTGCGTGGAGGTCCGTCGTGCCGTCCGGCTCGCTTCTGGACGCGTGGTGGTTGGCATCGTCGAGGTCCTTCACCCGGTAAGGGCCTGGGCTGAAGTGGCGGCGGTCCAAGTTGGATCCCTGATCCCCACTATGGGGCTGGGCGGGGAGCGGCGCATCTGTCGGAGGTCGTATTTCGCGAGGGAGATGGCACGCACCGGTATACGACTAAAGTCATAGACACCTTTTGATGAAGCCGCCGCGAAATATGCCTTTCGATAGGCGCGCCGCTCACCCTCCGCATCCATAGTGAGGATCTCGGGTCGTTTCGCCCGTGCAGACCTGTGGCTTTCGTACACCGAGAGCTTCAACGTTTTGAGCAGGGAGACACTCCAATGCGCAATGTCAGTCGCCGTACCATCCTGGGGCAGGCTGCCGCCGTCGGGGCCGCCCTTGGCCTGGCCAACCTTGGTCGCACCACCGCTCAGGAGGCCACTCCGGCCTCCGGGCCAATCACGGGGACGGAAATCGCCCCCGGCGTCGTCGCCGAGGTCTTCGCCGCCGGCCCGTCGGCGCGGGCGCCGGGCCAGACCGTTTACGTGGCTCGGTTCACCTTCCAGCCCGGCGCCGAAATCTTCCCCCACAGCCACCCTGGCACGACTATCGACGGCGTCGTCTCCGGTACCTGGGGGTGGACCCTGATGGCGGGGACGGCCCACGTCGTGCGGCGAGCGGCTTCAGGAGAGCCCGAGCCAGCCGAAGACGTGACTGAGTTAGGCACGGAGATCATCCTCGAGCCAGGTGACGCCATCTTTTATGAAGACGACGTCGTCCATACCGCACGGGGGGCCGGCGCCGAACCGGTCGTTGTCAACTCCTCGCAACTGCTGACGGCAGGAGCGCCACGGATGATGGCGGACATGGCTATGGGCACTCCTCCGGCATAACGACCGCGGTCCGACCACCGGTACCGGTGTGGCCAACTTGCAGAGGAGCTTTCCGATGTCTCGATTTTCGAACGCATCACCACGGCTCTCACGCCGTGTGCTCATCGGCGCCAGCCTGGGCAGCGCGGCCCTTGTGCCCTTGACGTCGGGCAATCGAGCTTCCGCGCAGCCGGATGCGACGGACCTCGCGTGGCAACCTGAGGCCACACCCTCGCCCACGGTCTGGCGCACGTGGTACCTGACCTCGCCTGATGAGCTGCGTCCTGCTGCCCCGGGTGCACCCACTCAGGTGGAGATCGATGAGGTCATCACTGCCCAGGCCACACCATCCGACGCGACGGTGGCGGCCATTGGGCGCTGGGGAAGCGGTCCGGCGGTCTTTGCCTGGTCGCAACTGGCGGAGGAGGTCTCGACTGAGTTCGAGGTCAGTGGCATGTTTCTCCGTCGCTTCCTGGCCGTCTACCACACCGCCCTGCAAGATGCCGCGATCGCGGCCGAGGACGCTCAGGAGGCTCTCAACCGGCCCAGTCCGGGTGCGGCGAGTGACCGGGTTGTTCCCGCTGCCGGGATCGACCCGGTACGCCCGTCGTTTCCCTCGGAGCATGCTGCTGTCGCCGGTGCGGCGGCTACGGTGCTTGCCTATCTGCTGCCTGATGCAGCCGGTGGCCGGTTTGACGCGCTCGCCGCCGAGGCGGCCGCGTCGCGGATCGCGGCGGGAGCCGCCTTCCGCAGCGATATCGACGCTGGGCTGGCGCTCGGGCAGGCGATCGGTGAGAAGGCGATTGCCCGGGCCGGGGCCGATGGCTCCGACGCCGAGTGGGATCCGGCGACGATGCCGACCGGACCGGGATTCTGGCAACCGACCTCACCGGAATTCGTCGAGACGCCGCGCTACCCCATGGCGGGGTCCTGGATGCCCTGGGTGCTGACCAGTGGTGACCAGGTCCGCCCCGCCCCGCCGCCCGAGTACGGCTCGCTGGTGTGGGAAGCCGAGCTCAAGATGGTGAAGGAGATTGCCGCCAACCTCAGCTTCGAGCAGGAACGGGCGGCCCTCTGGTGGGGCACTACAAACTCGGCGGGGCTCGTCAACGGATGGGCTCGTGAATTGATCAGCAAAGCTAGCGTAGGCTCGGCGCAGGCAGCCCAGATCCTCGCTGACCTCCACGTCGCCAGCGCCGACGCCCTGATTGCCGTCTGGGACGCCAAATACACCTGGTGGACCGCACGCCCAGTTACCGACGACCCCTCCCTCATGCCGCTCATCCCGACGTCACCCTACCCGTCCTACCCGTCGGGCTACGCGGGGGTAATGGGCGCCGGAACGACCGTCATCGGGCACTATTTCCCGGAAGCTGCCGATGACATGGCTGATCGCGCCTGGGAGGCGGCGGCGTCGCGGGCCTGGGCCGGGGTCCACTACGTGATCGACGACGACGTAGGGCTCGCGATGGGGCGGCAGGTTGGCCGGCTGGTGTGCGCCCTTCCCGGCGCCAATCCCGCTGACGACGCCTAGGGAGGGGAGCCTAGGGTTGCCAGCGACGCTTTGCCCGCTTGCCATGAAATAT
>Ga0136611_10002803_pt1 | contig 12188 bp, 6 predicted proteins | sample AntDrymUQ2232306_2_FD_106645 | JGI IMG/M metagenome (GOLD analysis project Ga0136611, IMG submission 106645) | Polar desert sand microbial communities from Dry Valleys, Antarctica - metaG UQ223 (23.06) | ecosystem: Environmental > Terrestrial > Soil > Desert | place: Antarctica: Dry Valley... | reverse complement strand
GCGATCACTTTGGTCAAAAGCGAAGCGGACGTTTTGCCGCTCAAAAAAGGTAAAAAGATTTTTCTATTCGGCGTGACCAACGGCGCAGATAGCAACTTCGTTTCCAACACTTTTCAAAGAACTCTGCGGGCGGCGGGTTTTAATTTTGAAGCGGTGATTCTGGACGAACGCGCCACCGAAGAACAAATCAATGAAGCCAGAAAAAAAGCCGGTGAAGCCGACCTCGTTCTCGCCGGACTTTTCGGGCGCGTGCGAACCGGCGCAAAAAATTCGGTCGGTATTCCCGAAGCGGGCGCGAAAATTCTACGCGAACTTTTGCAAAGCGACAAAAAAGTTATCAATGTCAGTTTCGGCAATCCGTATTTGCTCAATAATTTTTCTGAAATGAAAACTTACATCGTCGCTTACGGTGATATGCCGAGTTTGCAGAGAGCGACGGCGCGCGCACTTGTCGGCGAGATTGAATTTAAAGGAAAATTGCCGATTTCATTGGGCGATTATAAAGCCGGAACCGGCTTGCAAACTGAAAAACCGTGACCTTACCGATTTATTTTAGCGAGAACTTGGTCGGAATCAAAGATTTTTCGCCTGATAGAATCCAATTTTTCCGGTGTGCGGCTGAAATAACTACGGTGAATTTGTTCTGTTTCCCAAAGTTGCAAAGTTTTCCGGTAAGCACCGTGCGCGATCTGAGTATTCTCTAAATCTTTCGTCATTTGCATATAACAATCGCCGATGTTTTCGTGCATTACGCCTTCGGCAAAAACAAAATACGGATTCTCCGGCGCATCTTTTTTCAGACGTTCAAACGCGGTTTGGTATATTTCAAGAGCTTTCGGCGCGTCGCCACCTTGCCGCAGAGCGTCGGCGTAGTGATTTTCGGCTTCAAACCTAAGCGCGCGAAATTCCAGATTGGCAGAATCGGCGACGATTAATTTATCGTAAATTTCGACGGCGCGTTTGAAATCGGCGAACGCATCGTCGAACTGTTTCTGCGCCGCTTTGGTTTGCGCCAGATACCATAACGCCTCGCTCAAATCGGCTTGCGATTCGCGGTCAGCCGCGTCTTTGACGGCAACCGTCTCGCGTCTTCGCCAATCTTCTTCGAGCATTTGCCGCGATTGCTCCAGCCGGTCGGTTTCCCGATAAACCATTCCGAGATTGCCGTAGGCGGTGGACAGATCGCGGCGGTATTTTTTCTTTTCGGGATGCGCGGCGACGAGTTTTTCAAATCCGTCGAACATTCTTTCCAAGCGCACTTCGGCTTCCGTAAAAAGACTTTCGTAAAATTCCGGCGACGAGCCGATACGCTTCAGTTCGATTGCCCGCAAAGCTAAATTTCTGCCGATGCGGTCATTCAAAACGGCAACCGCAACCTCGACGTTTTCGTTGTCGGGCGCGCGTCGAAAAAGGTCTTCGTTAAATGTCAGCGTTCGGCGATAAATATCTATCGCTTCGGCAAATCGTCCGCCTTCGCGCAACGAGTCGGCGTATCTGCCGTTGGCGCGAACCAGCAGATACTGCACTGCGCCATCATCGGGCGCGAGCGCGGCTTTCTCTTCGACCAGCCGGAGAGCTTTCCGTTGCGTGGCGACGGAATCGGCGTGCGCGAAAATGCGCGACTGCATCATCCCCAATGTTTGATACGCGACGATCAAATCGTCAACGGCTTTTGCGTGAACTTCCGCGTTCGGCGAAGCGGCGAGCTTTTCGAGAATGCCGACGGCTTTGCGGTAATTTTCGATGGCTCCTGCCGTATCGCCGATGTTTGAATAATAAGTTTTGCCCTGCACGTCGGCGAGTTTGACGTAAGCGTTGGCGAGTTCGCGTTGCAGTCCGGCATCGCCGCCCGCGTCTTCCCGCGAAAGATTATCGAGATATTGGGTTGCGTCATTGACCAGCATTTTTCTGATTTCGGTCGAACCTTGTAAATTGGCGATGCCGTCGTGATATTTGTAAACGACGTTATTGGCGAGTTCGCGGACTTGATTAAATCTTTGTTCGGCAAGTCTGCGCTCGCGTTCGGCACGAATATACTGCCACGAAATGCCGATCACGCCGACGATTAAAACGAGAAAGACGAGCGCGGCGGAGGCAACGGAAACGCGATTGCGGCTAATAAACTTTTCGGCGCGATAGGAAAAGGTGTCGGGGCGCGCCGTCACGGGCAAACCTGCCAGATGCCGCCGCAAATCTTCGGAAAACTGCTCGACTGACGAATATCTGCGCGCCGGTTCTTTCCGCAAAGATTTCAAAAGTATATTATCCAGATCGCCGCGCAAATTTTTTGATGTCTGATTTTTTAAGCGCGGGTTAATCGCCCGCCAATTCTCCGATGTCGGCTGTTGATGCCGGTCAGTCGAACTCCCGACTCCCAATTGCCGGCGGCTGACCGCTTCCGAAGGTTTTTGCGGATTGGTTTCGCAAATAATCCGTGCCACTTCATCAATCCGGCGGTTCGTTACGTCGTAGGGTAATGCGTCGGTCAACAGTTCATAAAGAATCACGCCCAGCGAATAAACGTCGGTTGCGGTCGAAACGGTTTCGCCGCGAAATTGTTCCGGCGAGGCGTAATTCGGGGTGAGCATTCCGAAGGATGTCACCGTGCCTTTACCCGCTGTTTCCGACTCGGCTTCGTCAAGCAGTTTCGAGATGCCGAAGTCGAGCAGTTTCGGTTCGCCCTCGCCGTTGACGATAATGTTCGACGGCTTTAAATCACGATGGACGACGAGCCGCGAGTGCGCGTAGGCAACCGCTTCGCAGATTTTGCGAAACAAAATCAGTCTTTCGTTGACCGAAAGATTTTTGCGCCGCGAAAACGTCGTCAAATCCTCGCCTTCGATATATTCCATCGCCAGAAACGGCACGCCGTCGCCGGACGCGCCGACATCAATCAGCCGCGCGATGTGCGGATGTTCGAGGGCGGCTAAAATCTCCTGTTCGCGGCGAAAACGCCTGGTGATGATTTCCGAATCCGCGCCGTGACGAATAATTTTAAGCGCGACGCGCTGTTTCAAATCCACACGCTCCGCCAAATAAACCGCGCCCATCCCGCCTTCGCCGATTTTCTTGACGATTTTGTAATTGCCGAATTTGTCCTTTGCCGAAAATTCCTTTTCGGTAAACAGCGCAAAGCCTTCAAAGGTCTCGGCGTTTTCATCGGAGACCAGCAGTTTTTCGACCGCCCGCCGCAGCTCCGCATCGCCGTCCGTTTTGCCGTCCAAAAACTCGGCGCGCGATTCCCTCTTCAACTCGACGGCTTCGTTGAAAATTTCCTTGACGACATTCCATTTCTCAGGAGTCATAGTTTTCGGTTTTTGCGACGGTTTGTTTGAAAAATTGATTTATCAGAATCTAAATCGCAATTGAAAAAATGTCAAAGCAAATCGTGCAGTCTGTCATTCGGAGGAGAAATTTGCGGCGGCAACAGCGAGCGAAAAATTTTAGCAATGGGTCTTTCGACCGCGCGTTCAATCGTTTTTGAGTTGATCGTGCAGCCACGCTTTAGCGATGCGCCATTCGCGTTTAACGGTCGAATCGGAAATTTGCAGCACTTCAGCGATTTCTTCGTTCGTCAAACCGGCGAAAAATTTCAGTTCGACGATTTTCGCCTGTTTCGGGTCGAATTCGGCGAGCGTGTTCAACGATTCGTCGAGCCGAATCAGATTGATGTCCTGCCCGCTGGTGAAATCCACAATCTCGTCGAGCGCGAGCTTTGTTTGATTGCCAAAGCGTTTTTCGGCGTTGTTTTTGACGGCGTGGTTCACCAGAATGCGACGCATCATCTCTGCCGCCAATCCGAAAAAATGCGCCCGATTCTGCCAATCGGCGGAGTGCTGCTCGACCAGCCGCAGATACGCTTCGTGAACCAGAGCGGTGGGCTGCAAAGTGTGGTCGGAGCGTTCGCCTTTCAGACGGCTCGCCGCCAATCGCCGCAATTCGCCGTAAACAAGCGGAAATAATTTGTCCAGAGCTTCACGGTCGCCGTTTTGGTATTCGCGCAGATAGATTGTAATTTCGTGTTGCGGGAGCATATTCGTCAATTACACGGAGTGGTTTTATTTTACAGACAATCAAAAAATTTTCAAGAGTTTATTTGTGTGAAATTTATTCCGGCGATCTAAAACGGCGCGTTAAATTCTATCTCCCTGTCGGAATTTTTCTTTGCCATTTTGTTTTTACCAGCGAATTTTTTTGAACCTTTTCGCCAATGTACTTTGCGTTTATAAACAGACGGCTTAATACGAAGGAGAAAAATTAATGAAAAACAATCAATCAACATTTAAAGCCAACCTGAAACTTTATTAAATTTACGCGCTTTCGACGCTTCTTTTCGTAACTATCGCGCCGCTGCGCTCGCTTGCCGCCGATGGCGATGTGGACACATCTTTCGGCACGAGCAGCATCGTCAATGACCGACATCGCCGTTTGGCGCAGCGGCATTTTCTATATCAAGCAAAGTGCCACTTCACAATCGTCGGCGCAACAGTTCGGCGCGGCTGGCGATGTTCCGGTCGCCGCGGCGTTCGTTCAGTAGCGCATCTGGGAAATCGGGCGAATTAGATTTTGTGAAATCAAGCGGGCAAAGAAATCGGTATCTCGAATTTCAACGCTTGCTCGATTTCACAAAATCGAACTTCTGATTATCGAATTTTTTTTGATCCTTTTCGCCGAAAGACTTTGCGTTTCAACAATAGAGAGCAAAATTTATTTTGCTCATCCGGTAAAAACCAAAAACTGTTTTTCAAATGGTTCGCGGTTACGCAACCGACAATATTACATATAATTTGGAGAATACTAATGACGACAAAAATTTTGCTTTTCGCGCTGACTTTTCTTTTAATGTTCAGCAGTCAAACTTTTTCAGCACCTTTCGCGGGCGAACTGGACCGCAGTTTTAATCCGACCGTTACGCGCGGCGAAGCCCGCGTGCGGGCGATTTTAGTGCAGCCGGACGGCAAATATGTGATTGCCGGCAGATTTCACAAACTCAACCATCAACAAGTCAACAACGTCGCACGGTTTAATGCCGACGGCACGCCCGATTTGACTTTCGACGCGGCTGGAACGGTCTACGGCAGCGTGTCGCATCTGGCATTGCAGTCGGACGGCAAAATTATCATCGCCGGAGGCTTTACTTACGTGTCGAGACAACTGCGCCGCAACATCGCGCGGCTAAACGCCGACGGCTCGTTCGACGCTTCGTTTAATCCGAATCTTCAAAGCTCAAACATCAACGCAATCGCCATTCAGCCGGACGGCAGAATTCTGGCTTACGGCAGTTTTACCGTTAACAACGCTTCGAGAAGTTTTCTGCGTTTTAACACGGACGGCTCGATTGACTTGACCTTTACGGTTGATCCGGGTTTTATCAATTCGATTGTCGCGCTGCCGGACGGAAAAATTTTAATCGGCGGCAGTGCTTTTACCGTCGGCGGACAAACGCGCAACGGCATCGCCCGCTTGAATTTTGACGGCACGCTCGACACGACGTTTGCCAATACGAACGCCGGTGTCGCGTCGGGCGACACCGTTTATCGAGTCGCTCTTGCGCCGAACGGCAAAATATTTATCGGCGGATTGATTGGCACGGTCAGCGGACAGCCGCGCCGTAGACTTGCGCGGCTCAACGCCGACGGCACGCTCGATACGACTTTCGCCAATAATCCGAACCGCAACCTCGTCGTCAGACAGATTGTCGTGCAGTCGGACGGCAAAGTCATACACACGAGCGACAGTCAGGCGATTTACCGCGACAACGCCGACGGCACGCCCGACCCGGATTTCACGACGCGCAGCCGTATTTTTTCGCAAGCCGATACGCTTACTTTGCTGCCGGACGACCGCGTTTTGGTCGGCGGTTATATGAGCATTTACAATTCTCTGCCGACGACATTAAACGATACGAGAGACCAGCCGCTCGCGCGACTTGCCGCCGACGGCACACTCGATGCCGCATACGAGCCGGACATTACAACCGGCGGCGGAGGTTCGAGCGATTTCACCGACGTTATCATTCAGCCGGACGGGAAAATTTTATTTGCCGACGAACAAGGTCAGGTCAATCGCACACCCAGACCGCGAAGTTTGCACGTCGTTCGTTTTAATCCGAACGGCTCGATGGATAATTCCTTCGCTTTTCCTCCCACACTGCTTTCTTCCGGCGACCGCGTAACTCGCCTGGCTTTGCAGCCGGACGGTAAAATCATTTTCGGAACGCTGGGGTTTTCTACTCGTCTGCTCTACCGCTTAAACCCGGACGGCACGCACGACGCTTCGTTCGATGTTTCGTTCGGTGGCATCTCAACCGGCAACGGGCGAATTCTGGATATAAAAGTTCTGTCGAACGGGAAAATTTTAATTCTCGGCGGTTTCACGGGTGTTAACGGTCAGCCGCGCCGAACGGTCGCGCTGCTCAATTCGGACGGCAGTCTCGACCCGTTTAACCCGACTTTCACCACTCCGCAAACCACTACTCCTATGCTCGGCGCCATCGGAAAAGACGCAGACGGAAAGTTTTACATCGGCGGCGATTTCTTCAATGTCAGCGGCGCGTCAAAACCTAAAATCGCCCGTTTCAACGCCGACGGAACGCTCGACAACACTTTCACTTATACGGAGCAGAACCTTGCGTTCATTACGCCGAGCTTGATTGAAGTGCAGCCGGACGGCAAACTGCTCCTCGCCGCCGCCAATAATCTTTTCCGTCTAAACTCAAACGGCGCGAGAGACACCGGCTTCGCCAATGTTTCTTTCGGTAATTCGGGAGCGGCAGTCATCCGCGCCGTCGCCGTTCTGCCGAACGGTAAAATCATCGTCGGCGGCAACATCAACGTCGGTCCGATTGGCGTCGAAACTCCGCTTCGGCGTTCCGGCTACGCGCGGCTTAATTCGGACGGAACAATGGAAAACAGCATCAACATCGGCGGCGGCACGGACGGGCTGGTTTTCAGAATCGCCGTGCAGACGGACGGCAAAGCCATCATCGCCGGCAGCTTTCAATACGTCAACAATATCTCGCAGCCGACACTGGCGCGCCTTAATGCTTCTGCTCAGACGGCAAATTTGATTTTTGACTTTGACGGCGACGGCAAAACCGATATTTCCGTGTTTCGACCGTCCAACGGCACTTGGTATCTGCAAAACTCGACCGCCGGATTCTCCGGCGCGCAGTTCGGCGTATCAACCGACCGGATCGTTCCCGCCGATTACGACGGCGACGGCAAAACCGACCTCGCCGTGTTTCGCGCGGGCGTGTGGTATTTGAACCGCAGTCAGTTAGGTTTTACCGGCATCTCGTTCGGCGCGGCGGACGATGTTCCCGTTCCGGGCGATTACGACGGCGACGGCAAAGCCGATGTCGCCGTGTTTCGTCCGTCAAACGGCACCTGGTATTTGCAGAGAAGTCAACTCGGTTTCACCGGCGTGCAGTTCGGTCAAACAGGCGATAAACCGGTGGCGGCGGATTATGACGGCGACGGCAAAACTGATGTCGCGGTCAATCGCGGCGGCATCTGGTATCTGAACAGAAGTTCGCTCGGATTTACGGGCATTCAGTTCGGCACGGCGGACGACCGACCAACTCCAGCCGACTACGACGGCGACGGCAAAGCCGACATTGCCGTGTTCCGCCCGTCAAACGGAACATGGTATTTGCAGCGCAGTCAACTCGGATTCACCGGCATTCAATTCGGTCAGACAGGCGATGTCCCGACGGCGGGCGATTACGACGGTGACGGGAAAGCGGATGTTGCCGTGTTCAGAAGCGGCGTGTGGTATCTGAACCGCTCGACCGCCGGGTTTACGGGCGTGTCATTCGGCGCGGCGACAGATTTGCCAACTCCTTCGGCTTTCGTGCGGTAGCGGCACGAATGCGAAATTGAAATCGCGCAATTCGCAAAATTATTCGGGCGGGTGAAAAAGATGCTGATGCAGATTTTTCGCCCGCGATTTTCCTCGCTATTCCGTTTGCGGAAACAAACCTTTTGACCCTTTTTATTGATGCAATCTGCGTTATTCAATTAAGGATATAAACACCGGCAGAATAGAGAAATTTTATGAAAAACAATTCTTTCAAATCTAAAAACAAATCGAGATTCTTTTTAATTTACGCGCTGGCGGCAGTTCTTATGACGATTGCCGCATCGCCCGCCGCATTTGCCGCCGATGGCGATTTGGACGCGACGTTTGACGGCGACGGCAAAGTTTCGACCGATGTCGGAGCCGCATCTGATTCAGCCAATAATGCCGTGCAGCAGACGGACGGCAAAATCGTCACGGTCGGCACGACGCGCAATACCAATGACAACAGTCCTGATAATCTTTTGTTGGCGAGGTATAACACCAACGGCTCGCTCGACCAAACTTTCGGCACTGGCGGCACAGTTGGGATTATTGATTCCACTAATCCTCAGTTCTTCGCAGCGTCGGGCATCGCCTTGCAGGGAGACGGCAAAATACTTGTTACGATCAGCGGAAATAGAATTTTCCGTTTTAATCAGAACGGTTCGCGCGATACGACTTTCGGCACCAACGGCGCACTGACGATTGCGGCGAGCGGCACTATTTCGCTTATCAATTACGGCGATGTGAAAGTTCTGCCGGACGGCAAAATTCTCGTTTGCGGAACGGCAAGCAATAACACATTTATCCAAGGATTCGGGCTGGCGCGTCTTAATCAGGACGGTTCGTTAGATACGAGTTTCGGCACGGGCGGCATCGTTCGCACCGCTTTTACCACCGGAACCGCCCTTGCTAATGCGTCGGAAATGGATGTCGCGGCGAACGGAAAAATCGCGCTCGGCGGTTCGGTCGGTCCGCAAACCACTCCGGCGCAAGTCGGCATCGCCGTCTATAACGCGAACGGCTCGCCCGATACGACTTTCAATACGGACGGTAAACTGCTCGTCCCGACGACGAACGTCAATTTTTTCGGCTCAATCGCGCAGCAAACCGACGGAAAAATCGTCATTTGCGGCAGAAAGTTTCGAGACGGTGATACCAGCCCAGCCCCTTATTTACAGCGTTTCACGGCAACCGGCACACCCGACACCGCCTTCGGAACGAACAGCGAAGTTTTCCCGACAAGCACTAATCGTCCGCTGATAACTTTGAACGACGTGGCGGTGCAGCCAGACGGCAAAATTTTAGGATTTGGCAGCGCGTTCGTTTCGTTTCAAGGCAATTTGTCGGCGTGGCTAACCGTCGTGCGGGTGTCGCCAAGCGGCGTTTTGGATGCGACTTTCGGCGCGAACGGCATTGTCACGACACCATTCAACACCAGTTTCAGCGGCAATCAATCGCAGGCACTAGCCGGATTTTTGCAAACCGACGGCAAAATCGTCGCCGCCGGAGTGGAAAACGTCATCAATCCGACCACTGGAACTAGTAACGTAAATATCGCCATCGCGCGTTACTCAAACACGGCGGGCAATCCGACGGTGAATAATCCGACGCTGCGGTTTGCCGATTTTGACGGCGACAGCAAGAGTGACGTTTCCGTTTTTCGTTCGGGAACTTGGTTTATCAATCCGTCGAGCAATCCCAGTTTCGCCGCTGCGCCGTCTGCCGCTTACGGCGTTCAATTCGGGCAAACGGGCGACATCACCGTTCCCGCCGATTACGACGGCGACGGCAAATCGGACATCGCGGTTTGGCGCGGCGCGGCGTTCGCTAATTTTTATATTTTGAATTCTTCCAACAATACTTTTCGCGCCGAGCAGTTCGGGACGACGGGCGACAATCCGACCGTCTCCGGCGATTGGGACGCGGACGGCAAAGCCGATTTAGCCGTTTATCGCGGCGCGGCGCAGAGTTTCTTTTACTATCGTCCGTCGGCGCAAGCGGGCGTGAATTTCGTTCCGATTCAATGGGGAACGTCGGGCGATACGCCGATCTTCGGTGACTTTGACGGCGACCGCCGACTTGACGCGACGATTTATCGTCCGGCGAATAATACATTTTACGTGCGGCAAAGTTCCAACGGTGTGCCGCTGATTCGGCAATGGGGGAACGCGCTGACGGACGCAATCTTTGCCGGAGATTTTGACGGCGACGGGAAATCGGACTTCGCCGTGCAGCGGTTCTCCGGGGAGCCAGCCGGGACGTGGTATGTATTGCAGAGCAGCGGAACGACGCGCGCCATTGTCTGGGGCTTAGGCTCAGACGTGCCGGTGCCAGCCGACTACGACGGCGACGGGCGGATGGATGTGGCGGTTTTCCGCCGCTCAAATCGCACTTGGTATATTTTGGGCAGCAGTGACAACACCGCGCGCTATTCGGTATTCGGGGCAAGCACTGATTTTCCGCTGCCGCTCAATCTAGTTAGATAATTTATAGGAATTTCAAAGCGCACGTTTTGGGAGAACCCGCTTTGGAAGGATGAGGGATAAAGGACGAAGGATGAATAAAACTACCGGTTAGCGGTTTTATTCTTTCTTCGGACTTTGTCCTTCAATCGCTTTTAAAGCGCAGCTAATGAGTGATCTTTAATCCGGCTTTGCTTCTCCGACGTTTTTTGCGGTTTAATAATCGTATGAATCCGTCCTGGACAATCGAAAATTACCTTCAAGTCAAAAACAATCAATTTCATATCAATGGCGTTTCGGCGGTTGAATTAGCCGTTCAATACGCCACGCCGCTGTTCGTTTTCAGCGAATCGAGAATTCGGCACAATATCGAAAGATTAAAACGCGCCGAACGGGAAATTGATTGCCCTCTGAAGATTTGCTACGCGGCGAAAGCCAATTCCAATATGGCAATTTTGCGCGCCGTTAAAGATGCGGGCAGCGATTTGGAGGTTAATTCCGGCGGCGAGCTTTTTAAGGGTTTGCAAATCGGTTTCCAGCCGAATCAGATAATTTTCAACGGCACCAGCAAAACCGAACGCGAACTCGAAGAGGCGATTGACGCGGGAATTTACGCGATAAACGCCGACTCCGTTTATGAAATCGAATTGATTGAACGAGTCGCGCGGAGGTTAAACAAACGCGCCAATGTTTCCTTAAGATTGGTTCCCGAAATCGAAACCGACACTTTACACGGACTGCAAACCGCCCTGCTCAAATCAAAGTTCGGAATGATGCCAAACGAAGCGTTGGCGGCTTTCGGGCGTTGGAAACCTGACGATGAGTTTTTGAATTTATGCGGCATTCATTTGCATATCGGTTCGCAAAATCCGAATGCCGCGCCTTACACCGAAGCGTTAAAAACACTTTTTGAAAATTTGCTGGAAATTTACCGGGCGACCGGGCATCGGCTTTCACACCTAAATCTCGGCGGCGGTTTTCCCGTTAACTACTTGCGCGACGATTCGCATAAAGACTTTTTCACCGTCGCCGAGCGCGAGATGTTTGCGGCTGATTTTGAACCGGCTGAGGCAATACGCAAGGCTTGGGAAATCGTCAAAAAACTTGCCGCCGGTGCTAACGCCGCGCATCTTTTAAAAAATATCACGCTGCTTTTAGAACCGGGCAGAAGCGTGATTTCCGATGCCGCAATTTGTTTGACGACCGTGAGAAATAGAAAGGAACGTCCTCTCAGCCAAACAAATGCCGGGATTCAAAACAAAATAGATGCTGGAGACAAAAAAGAAGAAATTGAAGAAAAGCCTGTTTCGTTCGGTCCCACATCTTTTGAAATCGGTTCCGCCAATCCGAATTTCGATAAAGACATCTGGCTTTTGACCGATGCCGGTTTTAACATTCTGCTTTCGATGGAAACTTACAAGTGGTATTACCATCTAATCGCCGCGAGTCGCGCCACCGACGCGCACGATTTTCCATACAAAATTGCCGGACCGTTATGTGACGGCGGCGATGTATATTTTGACATCGAAGGCAGAGACAGACTTCCCGAATATCGTCTATTACCGGAAAACATTCAGCCGAACGAGGTTTTAGCCTTGCTCAACTGCGGCGCGTATTCCATCGCGCAAATGTTTCCATATAACGGCAGACAACTTCCGGCTGTCGTTTTGATCAAAGCCGATGGAACAGTCGAACTTGTCAGAAAGCGCGATGAGTATGAGGATTTACTGATTAACGACATTTGGTGAGAATCAATTACGAATTTCAAATTACGAATTACGAATGTCGGAATTATTTCTTCATTCGTAATTTGAATTTCGTATTTCGTATTTTAATCTGCCGATTATCTGACCAGCGTTCTGAGGATTTCCTGTTCCGCGT
>Ga0136611_10002802_pt1 | contig 12188 bp, 11 predicted proteins | sample AntDrymUQ2232306_2_FD_106645 | JGI IMG/M metagenome (GOLD analysis project Ga0136611, IMG submission 106645) | Polar desert sand microbial communities from Dry Valleys, Antarctica - metaG UQ223 (23.06) | ecosystem: Environmental > Terrestrial > Soil > Desert | place: Antarctica: Dry Valley... | reverse complement strand
TTCATGCGTCACTCCTGATCAGGGCCAACAGGTCGTCTCGGGTCTGCTCCATCGTCACGCGGTCGACGGCCTCCGCGTTCAGCCGCAGCAGCGGCTCGGTGTTGGACGAACGGACGTTGAAACCCCAGTCCGCATGGGTCGCCGAGAGCCCGTCGAGATCGTCCAGCTCGACGTCGTCACGGACCGCGAAGCGGGCCCGGATCCGCTCGATCACCGCGGGGGCGTCGGTCACCACGGAGTTGATCTCGCCGCTGCCGACGTAGCGGTCGTAGTCCGCGAGCAGGCCCGACAGCGGCCGTTCCTGCTCCGCGAGCGCGGCCAGCACGTGCAGCGCCGCCAGCATGCCGGAGTCCGCACGCCAGAAGTCGCGGAAGTAGAAGTGCCCGGAGTGCTCACCGCCGAAGATCGCGTTGGTCTCGGCCATCACGGCCTTGATCCCCGAGTGTCCGACCTGGGTGCGCACCGGGGTCCCGCCGAGCTCGCGCACGATCTCGGGGACGGCCCGGCTGGTGATCAGGTTGTGGATGATCGTGGCGCCCGGCTCCTTGCGCAGCTCTCGGGAGGCGATCAGCGCGGTGACGGCCGACGGCGAGACCGCCTCGCCCCGCTCGTCGACGAAGAAGCAGCGATCGGCGTCGCCGTCAAAGGCGAGCCCGAGGTCCGCGCCCTCGGCGACCACCCGCCGCTGCAGATCGACCAGGGTGGTCGGGTCGAGCGGGTTGGCGTCGTGGTGGGGGAAGGTCCCGTCGAGCTCGAAGTACATCGGCACCAGCTCCACGAGCCCGTCGGGGAGCCGCCCGAAGACCGCCGGCACCGTCAGGCCGGCCATCGCGTTGCCGGCGTCGACGACGACCTTGAGCCCGCGTCCCTTCACGGGGGCCAGGCTGAGGACGTGGGCCGCGTAGGCCTCGAGCACGTCGTGGAGGTCGATCGCCCCCTCGCGGCTGGCCCGGCGGGCCGGGCCACGCGCCACCACGTCACGGATCGCGGCCAGGCCGGTGTCGCGGCCCACGGGGCGCGCGTAGGAGCGGCACAGCTTGATCCCGTTGTACGCCGCCGGGTTGTGGCTCGCGGTGAACATCGCGCCCGCCTGACCGAGGAAGCCGGAGGCGAAGTAGAGCTGGTCGGTCGACGACAGCCCGATCATGGTGACGTCGGCACCCGCCCCGGCGGCGCCCTCGGCGAACGCGCCGGCCAGGCTCGGCGAGGTGGGCCGCATGTCGTGGCCGACCACGACGGTCGGCGCCTCGGTGACCTCGACGAAAGCCGCGCCCACCCGACGGGCGAGCTCGTCGTCGATCTGGTCGGGGACGGTGCCGCGGACGTCGCACGCCTTGAAGACCTCGGCGAGGTTGGCGTCGTCGACGGCGGGGGTGGTCACGGACGGAAGGCTAGCGGCCCTCAGTCGGACGTGAGCATCCGCAGGTGTCCGCGGCGCACGGTCTCGCGGCCGGTCTCCTGCACCCGCTCGACCGGCTCGGGTGCCGGGCGGGCGGCCTCGCGCACCGCGTCGGCGAGGGCGAGCAGGTCGTCGGTGGTCGGCGCACCCGCGTGCGGGTCAGGGGCGAGTCGCAGGACCTCCCAGCCGCGGGGCACCGACAGTCGCTCGCCGTGGTTGACGCACAGGTCGTAGGCGTGCGGCTCGGCGTAGGTGGACAACGGGCCAAGCACGGCGGTCTGGTCGGCGTAGACGAAGGTGAGCGTGGACACCGCGGCGCGCCCGCAGGCGGAGCGCGAACAGCGACGGGACAGACTCACGGCGCCGAGGCTACCGGCGACCCGGCCCCCTCCCGATTAGGCTCGCGGTGTGCCTCCGACCCCCTCCTGGCAGACCGACGCCCTCGAGGTCCAGGCCTCGGGCCCGCCGCGCCGCCGGGTGCGCGAGCGCCGCGGCCGCGGCCTGCGGGGACCCGAGGTGCTGCCCGCAGTGCCTGGCCGCTCGGTCAGACCCACCTCGCGCCAGCGCTTCGACGACCTCGCGCTGCGCCTCGTCTCGGAAGTCGACGAGCGTTGGCAGGACCGGCTCGGGCTGCTGGAGTACGCCGTCGAGGACGCGCCGCAGATCCCCGACGACTGGCACCCCGACACGGTGCCGCTGTCGTCGCTGATCCGCGGGACTGGCACGCAGGCGACCCGGCTGGTGCTCTTCCGGCGGCCGATCGAGCACCGCTGCGAGACCCGCGACGAGCTCGAGGCACTCCTGTTGACCGTCGTGGTCGAGCAGGTCTCCGAGCTGCTGGGGCTGCCGGCGGAGGATGTCGACCCCCGCTACGAGCAGCCCTGAGCGGACCGCCGGTGCCGGTCAGGGCAGGGCGGGGCGGACGTTCGGCACCAAGCCCCTGAGCACGGTCTCGTGCAGCGGCAGCGACGTCGTACCATCCGGCCCCTGGGTGACCACCGCCGCGACCGCCGGGGTGCGGCTCAGCTCCAGGGCGACGTACGCCGTGCCGTCGGGCAGCCGCACGGACACGCTGCGGTCCGGACCGACCTCGACCCGCTCCTCCCCCAGCGAGCGGCCGCCGGCCGCCCGGGAGACCACGGAGGCGACGCCGGGAGCCGTGGCGCCGGCGACGACCAGGCGCGACCGGCCCGAGGGCACGACCGTGGCAGCGCGCTCGCGCACCGGGGCCGCCGCGACGGTGTGCGCGAGGTCGCCGTCGGTGATCGAGCGCACGGACGCCGAGACCGGGTGCGTGGCCTCGATGAGCAGGCCGGTGGCGCCGGCGCGGATCTCGGCACCGAGCAGGTCGTCGAGCGAGACCGACTCGATGGAGCCCGGCGCGACCCGGATCTCTTCCAGGCCCTCGGGGGCGAACACGCTCTCGGGCGCGACGATCCGCACCTCGACCCGGGTCTCGTCGGTGCCGCCGTTGGCGATCGTCAGCCGGCGTGAACCCGCCCCCGTCGGCAGCCCGAGCACGAGGCCGGATGCGGCGGGCGCACCCTGCGCGGGCACCCAGTCGTTGGTCGACGGGCCCGCACCGAGCTCGTCGATGGTGTCCCACACCGAGCTGACCAGCCGGCCACGCGAGACCACGACCCGCACGGCCAGCTCGGTACGCCGAGGGATGACCCGGGCCAGGTCCAGCTCGATGCTGGACCGCCCGGGGACGCGGACGCCACGGACGTCGGGCACGTCGAGCGGGCCGCTGGGCGCCAGGATCGTGAGGTCGGCGATGGCGGGGCCAGGGTCGGGGTTGACCAGCTCGACGACCGAGGAGTGCTGGGGACGCGCGCCGACCCCGGTGAACCATGACTCGGACACGGGAGTCCCGCACGCGACGGCGGCGCGGGCGCCGCTGCGGCCCGCGAGCAGTCCGGGGGCCCAGGCGTCCTCGCCGGTGAGCACGGTCGCGCCCGGGGCGTTCGTGGCCGTCAGCCGCCCGGCCCGGACGTCCATGGGTCGGGGCTGGCCGTCGAACCGGTCGAGACTGACCGTGCCGTCCTCGTCCGCGGCGGCGGAGCCGACGAGCACCCGGCGGGTCTGCCCGTGGGGTGTCGGGCACGCGACGCTGGTGCGGGTCAGCTCGGTCAGCTGCGGCGGGCGGGACGCGTCCTCGGTGCCACCGGTGGGGACCAGCGCCAGCGCACCCACCGTCAGCAGGGGCAGCAGGACGGCCAGCACGAGCGCGGGCGCCACCGGCCGGCGCGGGGCCTCGGCGGTACGACGGCCGCTCAGGGGGGTGCTCACCGGCGCTTCTCCCGCCAGGTCGGGACGCACAGCACGGCGATCACCAGCACGGCGACGAGCTGGACGACGAGCAGCACCGTCCGGAGCGTCGACCCCGGCCCGGACACGGCGTCGGCCGCCGGCGGCTCGTCGACCTTCCAGGCCCGGGTGGCACGGTTCTCGGCCGAGGCCTGGCTGAGACCGACCGTGGCGTCGAGCTGCGCGGCCAGCCGGCCGTCCGCCGGCGCCGGGAGCACGACGTACTCCACACCGCGGGCGACGAGCTCGGTGACGGTCTCGGGTGTCGGGCGGGACACCAGCGTGCGCAGGGTGTCGGGGAAGGTCTCGTCGACGGGGGTCAGCGCGAGGATCTCGTCCTCGCCGAGGGTGTCACCGTCGTCGCGCCGGATCAGGTAGCTCAGACCGCCCTCGACGTCCCCGCGCACGACCAGGACCCCGTGCTCGGGGCCGAGCTCGGAGCTCTGGCTCATGTACGCCGGGATGTCGGACTCCTCGCCGTCGCCGAGGTCCCCGTGGTCGCCCGCCGCGAACCAGACGGACCCGGCCGCAGGCAGCACCAGCGCGAGCGCGATCGGCAGCACCGCCAACCGGTGGCGCCAGCCCGCGGCGGCGAACCAGCCGCTGCGCGCCAGGGCCCAGCCGCCGCTGACCCCCGCGACCACCAGGGCCCCCTGGATGACCGGGATCAGCGAGGCTGCGCTCGGGTGCAGACTCCCGCCGGTGACGGCGACCGTGGGCAGGGCCACGAGCAGCGCGGTGACGGCGGCCAGCAGCGCGACCGCCCAGCCGACCAGGGCCGGGGTACGTGAACGGCGGGGCACGAGCGCCAGCAGCGCGACGGCGAGGAGCGGGACCGTCCACCAACCGGGAGCCCCGGCTCCGTCGACTCGGCCGAGAAGCAGGTCGTCGAGACCCGCGGCCGACACCGGCAGCCGTCCCGGGTCCAGCAGGAGCCCGCCGGGCCGGCCACCGAGAAGCATCGGCACCCACCAGGGCGCCAGGACGAGCGGGACCACGCCGAGGGCGACCAGGGGCGGGCCGGACACCGACCGGTCGGTGACCAGGCTGCGGCTGTAGGCCAGGCCGAGGACGAGGACGGCCAGCGTGGTCAGCACCATGAACCAGAAGAGGGCGGGCCCGAACGCGGCCGCCAGCGCGAGCAGCAGCCCGGTGCGCCAGGCCGCCCGCCAGCGCCGGTCCCGCTCGGGGTCGGCGAAGCCGAGGGCGGCGTGGACCAGCCACGGCAGGATCGCGGCGACCACGACCTGCCCCAGGCGACCGGCCCCCCACGAGCCCGCGACCGCGGGCACCAGCGCGTAGGTGGTGGCTCCGCCGGCCAGCAGCCAGGGCGGCAGGCCCGCCGGGTCCAGGAAGCGGCCGACCACCCGCAGCAGGCGCCATGCGCCCCACAGCGCGACCGGCACGGCGGCCACCAGCACCAGGCTGACGGCCGGTGCGGGGCCGCCGACGAGCGAGGCCAGCAGTGCCAGCGGTGCGAGCGAGGGGGGCGCCGTCGCGTCCGTGCCGAGCCCCAGCGGGTGCCAGTGCTCGGTATAGAGGCGCCACCAGTCCGCGGCCTCGGCCGGCGCGGGTGCGAGGGCACCGCCGGACACGGCCCCCCAGGCCTGGCGGGTGCCCACCAGGACGGCCAGCACGAACCCGGTGACGCCGAGCGCGACCGGGTTGGTCAGGAACCGGTTCAGCAGGCCGTTGTCGGGCGGGATCTCGTCGTCGTCCTCGTCGTCGCGGACGACCGGTCGCCGGCCGACCGGTCGCCGGCCGGCCGGCACCGAGATCGGCGGCGGCGCCTGGGCTACGGAAGCGGCGCGCCGGCGCTCGGCCACGTCCTGGGCCCGGTTGCTCGCCGCGGCCGCGAGGTCGGAGACGAAGTCGAGCCCGTGCCGGTAGGGCAGCCACCAGGGCGCGAGCAGCGGGGCCACCTCGCGGGCGTCGGCCGTGGCGAGCGGCCGGCGGGCCCGCCGCGCGCGAATGATCTGCCCGGGTCTCGCATAGAGCGAGAGGAGCGCGGCGACCTCGTCGAGCGCCTCCCCGACCGAGCGGACCAGCAGGAAGCCGAGGACCCGGAGCACGGTGCCGACGGCCAGCCGCACGATCCGGAACGGCAGCGCCCGGCCCGGACTGTTGGCGAGCAGCGTGAACAGGGCGGCCCGACGCTCCTGGTAGTGGGTGTGGCGCCCGGTGAGCGACGTGCGCCGGCTCCCCCGGTGGGCGGCCTCCGCGTGGAACACCACGGCCCGGGGCACCATGATGGTGCGACGGCCGGCCGCCGCGGCACGCCAGCCGAAGTCGATGTCGTTGCCGAAGACCGGGAGCGCGCGGTCGAAGCCGCCGAGCTCACGCAGGGTGCTGAGCCGGACCAGCATGCCGGCGGTGTTGACGGCGAGCACGCGGCGTACGTCGTCGTGCTGGCCCTGGTCGTACTCGCCACGCTCGAGCCCGGTCTCGCGTCGCCCGGTGGCCGAGATGGTGATGCCGACCTCCAGGAGGCGGCGCAGCGAGGGCCACTCCCGGAGCTTGGGGCCGAGGATGTCGGCGGCCGGGTCGGCTTCGGCGGCCGCGAGGAGGGCGGCGAGCGCGTCGGGCGCCGGGTTGGCGTCGTCATGGAGGAGCCAGACCCACTCGGGCTCACCGGCCACCTCGAGGCCCAGGTCGACGGCCTCACCAAAGGAGGTCTGCCGCCCGGCCGTGCGGATCGCGTCAGCTCCGAGGGCCTCGGTCAGCAGTTCGAGCGTCTCGTCCTTGCTGCCGGTGTCGACGGCGACGACGCGGTCGGGAGGGCAGGTCTGGGAGCGGAGCCCGTCGAGCACGGCGGGCAACCAGCGGGCGCCGCCGTGGCTGACCAGAACCACCGTGACCGACACCGGGGCAGCCTAGCCAGAGGCCCCCCCGCGTCGACCAATCGACGGCAGGGTCCAGGTTCGTCTCAGACGGCTTGCTTCTTGAGCTTGCGACGCTCGCGCTCCGAGAGACCGCCCCAGATGCCGAACCGCTCGTCGTTCATGAGAGCGGACTCGAGGCAGTCGTTGCGCACCTCGCAGGTCAGGCACACCTTCTTGGCCTCCCGGGTCGATCCCCCCTTCTCGGGGAAGAACGCCTCGGGGTCGGTCTGCGCGCACAGGGCGCGGTCCTGCCAGCCCGCCTCGTCGGCGTCCGGTTCGAGAAGAAACAGTTCCCTCACAGCTTCGCCCTTTCGACCCGTGGTCCTCGATGTGAAGAACACTAAGGGAATTACATGCCTGTCGTACCCGAAAGTCAAGATTCCATCTGCTATAAAACCCGCTCCCGCCGCGGGCCTCCCCCGGCCGGTGCGGCAGGGTGTGCGCATGCGGTCGCCGTCCGAGGACTCCTCGCCCGTCCGGATCACGGTGTTGTCCGGTGGCGTGGGCGGAGCGCGGTTCCTCCAGGGCCTCCTGCATGCCGAGCTCGAGCACGGCCCGGCCGAGGTCACGGTGGTGGCCAACACCGCCGACGATCTCTGGCTGCACGGCCTCAAGATCTGCCCCGACCTCGACACCGTCATGTACACCCTCGGTGACGGCATCGACCCCGACCGCGGCTGGGGTCGCCGCGACGAGACCTGGAGCGTCAAGGCCGAGCTGGCGGCGTACGGCGCCGAGGCGCCCTGGTTCGGCCTGGGGGACAGAGACATCGCAACCCACCTGATGCGCACCCGGATGCTGGAGTCCGGCTACCCGCTGTCGCAGGTCACCGAGGCGCTGTGCCGGCGCTGGCTCAGCCCGATCTGGGGGCGGGGTGTCCGGCTGCTCCCGATGAGCGACGACCGGATCGAGACCCACGTGGCCGTGGCCGATGCCGGGGAGCCGAGCGGCCGCCGGGTCGTGCACTTCCAGGAGTACTGGGTGCGACTGCGGGCCGAGGTGCCCGCCGAGGCCGTCGTCGTCGTCGGCCTCGAGGAGTCGACTCCGGCCCCTGGTGTCGTCGACGCGATCGCCGGTGCCGACGTGGTCGTGCTGCCGCCGTCCAACCCGGTCGTGTCCGTCGGCACGATCCTCGGCGTGCCCGGCATCCGGGAGGCGCTGCGGGACACCCCCGCCCGCGTCGTCGGCCTCTCCCCCATCGTCGGCGGCGCCCATGTGCATGGCATGGCGGCCCAGCTGCTGACGGCCATCGGTGTCGAGGTCTCGGCCGCGGGCGTCGCCCTGCACTACGACGCCCGCTCGGCGGGCGGGGTGCTCGACGGCTGGCTGGTCGACACCGTCGACGCCGAACAGGTGGCCACGGTCGAGGCGGCTGGCATCGCCTGCCGGGCCGTACCGCTGATGATGACCGACCACGACGCGACCGCCGCGATGGCCCGGGCGGCGATGGACCTGGTGGGTGTCTGATCGCGTGACCCTCATCGTCTGGGCGCCGGACGGCGCTCCCGAGGTGCACGCCGGCGACGACCTGGTCGCGGTGCTGCTGCCGCTGCTCACCGGCCAGCCCCTGGCCGACGGTGACGTGGTCGTGGTGACGAGCAAGGTCGTGAGCAAGGCGGAGGGGCGCGTGGTGACCGGTGACCGCGAGAGCGCCCTGGCCGCCGAGACCGTGCGGGTGGTCGCCCGCCGCGGTCCGACCTCGATCGTGCGGACGCGGCACGGGCTCACCATGGCCGCGGCGGGGATCGACGCGTCCAATGTCGAGGCCGGCCACGTGGTGCTGCTGCCCCTCGACCCCGACGGCTCGGCCCGCATCCTGCGCGCCCGGCTGCGCGAGGCCACCGGGCTGGACGTCGCGGTGGTCGTCACCGACAGCGCGGGGCGTGCCTGGCGGGAGGGGCAGACCGACATCGCGATCGGCGCCGCCGGGATCCCCGTCGCCATCGACCACCGCGGCCTCGTCGACGCCTACGGCCACGAGCTCGCGGTGACTGCCCCCGCGGTCGCCGACGAGATCGCCGGCGCGGCGGAGCTGGTCCAGGGCAAGCTCGCCGGCCGGCCGTTCGCGGTGGTGCGCGGCCTCGGCGAATGGGTCCTCCCTCCGGGCGAGGACGGCCCGGGCGCCGCCGCCCTGGTCCGGCCCGACGCCGGCGACCTCTTCGGGTACGGCGCCCGGGAGGCCGTCGCCCGTGCCCTCGCCGGCCGTCCCGAGGACCGGGTCGGTTTCGGTGCTCCCGCCACGACCGAGGAGGTCGTCGGCCTGCTGGCCCGCGTGCTGGGTGACGGCGCCCGCATCGACGTACTCGGCCCGGACCTGGTCGAGGTCGACGACGACCCGCGCGTCGCACCCCTGCTCTTCGCGTGCGGGTGGGAGACCGACGCGCGAGAATCCGGTGTCCGGCGCCGCTGGCACCCAGCGGTTCCGTAGACTCACTCCTCGACGTACCCGTTGCACAGGCGAGGAACCCCCACGTGGCCAAGACCAACAAGTCCGAGAAGACCGAGCGCCAGGCGACCGTCGACAGGATGCTTGCCAAGCAGAAGGCCTCCGAGCGCAGCCGCGGTCTCCGGATCGTCAGCGTCTGCATCGTCATCGCGCTGCTGATCGTCGGCGCCGCTGCCTACGGCCCGGTCAAGCAGTGGTGGACCCAGCGCAACCTCCCCGCCCTGAGCGAGATCGGGGCGGCGGCCTCCTCCTGCGAGGACGTCGTCACCAAGCCCGCCGACGGCGGCCAGGACCACGTCCAGGTCGGCACACCCCTCACGTTCGCCGACGCCCCGCCGGCGTTCGGGCAGCACTACGACGTGTGGGAGCCGATGGACCGCAAATTCTACTCCACCGGCGACCGGCCCGAGGTCGGCAAGCTGATCCACAACCTCGAGCACGGCTACACGATCCTGTGGTACGACGAGACCGCGGCCGACGACTCCGACATGGTCAACGATCTCCGCGCGATCGCCTCGAAGTTCTCGGGCGACGACGGCAACTACCGCAACAAGTTCAAGGTCGCCCCCTGGACCTCCGAGGACGGCGACCCGTTCCCCGAGGGATCGAACGTCGCCCTGACCCACTGGTCGGTCGGTGGCACCGGCGACGACGCGACCGGCGAGCAGGTGGGGGTGTGGCAGTACTGCTCCGCCCCCAGCGGCGCGGCCGTCGAGGACTTCATGCTGGACTACCCCTACGTCGACTCGCCGGAGCCCGACGCGGTCTGAGCTACGTGATGCCGGGGTCCGACTCCCGGAGCCCGGCCACGATCGCCTTCACGTCCTGGGCACGCGCGGTGGTGGTCACCAGCAGCGCGTCCCCGGTGTCGACGACGACGACGTCGTCGAGGCCGATGACCGCGATGGTCCGGTCGCCGTGCGGGACCACCAGGCCGGTCGCGTCGATCGCCCGCACGCGGGCGGGGTTCCCGACGACGGTGAGTGTGTCCGGGGCCCCGAGGATCGACGCGAGCGATGCGAAGTCGCCGATGTCGTCCCAACCGAAGGAACCGGGCACCACCGCGACCCGGCCCGCTTCGCCGGCGGGCTCCGCCACCGCGTGGTCGATCGCGATCCGCGGCAGTGTCGGCCAGACCTCGGGCAGCGTCGCGGGGTCGGCGGCGATGCCGCGCAGCGCGGCCGCGAACTCGGCGTGGTGGACAGCGAGAAGGTCGAGCAGCACGGTCGGTCGGGCCACGAACATCCCGGCATTCCAGCGGTAGCGCCCGCTGGCCAGGTAGTCCGCGGCGACCTCGGCCGACGGCTTCTCGACGAACGCGGCGGCGGCGTGCGCCCCGGGGTGGCCGGGCAGCTCGTCGCCGAGGAGGAGGTAGCCGAACCCGGTGGCGGCGTACGTCGGCTCGATGCCGAGGGTGACCAGCCAGTCGGCGCGGGCGACCTCGACGGCGACGCGGACCCGGTCCCGGAAGGTGTCCGGGTCGGTAATCACGTGGTCAGCGGCGAAGGCGCCCAGCACGGCCTCCGGGTCGCGGCGCTCCAGCACGGCCGCAGCCAGACCGATGGCGGCCATCGAGTCCCGCGGCGACGGCTCGGCCAAGATCCGCGTGGGGTCGATCTCGGGCAGCTGGGCGGTGACCGCGGCGAGGTGGGCCTGCCCGGTGACGACCAGGAACCGGTCGGCGGCCAGCGGGGCCAGCCGGTCGACGGTCTCCTGCAGCAGCGTCCGGCCGGAGCCGGTGAGGTCGTGCAGGAACTTCGGCGCGCCGGCCCGCGAGAGCGGCCAGAGCCGGGTGCCGGCACCGCCGGCGGGGACCACGGCCCAGAAGGTGTCGCTCATGGTCGGTGAGGCTACTCGGCTCCGTACGCTGGCCCGATGACCACCTTCGCCACGGTTCTCGCCGGTCGGCTGCGCGCCGACCCGGGCCGGCCGCTCATCACCTTCTACGACGGGGAGACCGGTGAGCGCACCGAGCTGTCGGTGGCGACGTACGCCAACTGGGTGGCCAAGACCGCCTCCCTGCTCGTCGAGGAGTGCGACCTCACCCGGGGCGACCGGCTCCTGGTGGACCTGCCGCCACACTGGCTCGCACCGGTCTTCCTCGGGGCGGCCTGGACGGTCGGCCTGACGGTGGTCTTCGACGAGGAGTCGGGTGCCGCCGACGCGATGGTCTGCGGTCCGGACGGCGTCGAGGGGTGGGCCGTCGCCTCGGCGGGCCGGCCGGTGGTCGCCTCGGCCCTGCTGCCGCTGGGCGTGCGCTTCCCCGGCCCGCTGCCGGCCGGGGTCCTCGACTTCGGCGTCGAGGTGTGGGGGCAGCCCGACTCGTTCGTGCCGTGGGACCCACCCACGGCGGACGACCCCGCCGTGCCCGGCACCACGCAGGAGGACCTCGTGCGCGCGGCCACCGCCGGGAGCCTGCCCGAGGGCTGGGGCTTCACCGACGGCGACCGCCTCCTCACGGAGACCGGCCCGGCTTCCCCTTCCGGTCTGGCCTCCTTCATGGAGCCGCTTGCGCGCAACGGCTCCATCGTCTTGGTGGTGCGAACGGACGCCGACCGGCTCGAGGCGACGTACGCCGCCGAGCGGGCGACGGCCCGTCAGTCCGCCAGGTCGTAGTCGTTCATCCCTTCGCCGAGCAGGACGGGCTTGGAGAAGCGTTTCCCGGTGCCCTGCAGCACGAACAGCTGACCGGTCGCCTTCTTGCGCAGCAGCACGTCGGGGTAGCCCGTGACGTCGAGGTCGCTGATGCCGATCGTCCAGTCGAACCCGGACAGCCGGCCGCGGACCTTGGTCGCGGGCCCGGTCAGTCCGCCCGGACCGTTGCCCCGGTAGAGCACCAGGTTCTTCTGGCGGCGGAAGATGCTGTCGGGAGCCCCGTCCGCATCCATCCGGCCGATGCCGACCTGGAGCTTGGCCTTGATCTTGGAGTAGGCGGTGTAGCTGCCGGCGAACCCGGCAGCGCCCACGCCGGGGTAGATGCGCATCGCGCTCTTGCGCGGCTGGCCCATCAGGTCCGGCCAGCCGTCGCCGGTGACGTCACCGACCGCGGCGAGCAGCCGGACGCCGTTGAAGGCCGTGCCGACGAGCACCGGGGCGGCGAACTGGCCCTGGCCGTTGCCGCGGTAGAGCTGCAGGGTCTTGTCGGACGTCC
>Ga0136611_10002801_pt1 | contig 12189 bp, 7 predicted proteins | sample AntDrymUQ2232306_2_FD_106645 | JGI IMG/M metagenome (GOLD analysis project Ga0136611, IMG submission 106645) | Polar desert sand microbial communities from Dry Valleys, Antarctica - metaG UQ223 (23.06) | ecosystem: Environmental > Terrestrial > Soil > Desert | place: Antarctica: Dry Valley... | reverse complement strand
CGGCTACGTGTGGTCGGTGATCAAGCCCCTGGCGCTCTTCTCGGTGCTCTACGTCGTCTTCGGACGGTTCTTCAAGCTCGGCGTCGGCTTCGAGGACTATCCCATCTACCTGCTGATCGGGATCGTGCTCTGGACGTTCTTCGTCGATGCGTCGACGCTCGCGCTGACCTCGATCGTGGCGCGCGGCTCGCTCCTCCGCAGGCTGGTCTTTCCCCGGCTCGTCGTCCCGATCTCGCTGACGCTCACCGCGGGCCTCACCTTCTGCGTCAACCTGATCCCGCTCGCCGGGTTCCTCGCCTGGAACCGGATCGCCCCGCGCCTCGAGTGGTTCTTGCTCCTGCCGCTCGCGCTCGAGCTGTGCGTGTTCACGCTCGGCGTCTCGATCATCCTCGCGACGCTCTTCGTCCGCTTCCGTGACGTCGGCCAGATCTGGGAGCTCGGGACGCAGCTCGCCTTCTACGCCTCGCCGATCATCCTGCCGGTCGGCTACCTGCCGCCCTGGTTCCAGCCGATCACGTTCCTCAATCCCTTCGTGCAGATCATGCAGGACATGCGGGCCGTGATCATCCCGGACGTCAGGGACATCACGGCGGCGGACAGCCTTGCGGGGTTCGGTGGACGACTGACGCCGATCGCCATCGCCCTCGCGACGTTCCTCTTCAGCCTCTATCTCTTCAAGCGGGAGTCGCCGTGGTTCGCCGAGCGGGCCTAGCCGATCCGCCGGCGACGGCGCGATCGGTGGCGGTCGAGGTCTCCGCGATCTCGAAGTCGTTCATGTTGCCGCACGAGGCGACCTCGACGTTAAAGGAGCACTTCCTCCACCCGTTCGAGCGCAGGACGTTCGAGCGCCAGCAGGCTCTCACCGACATCAGCTTCTCGGTCGAGACGGGTGAGTTCTTCGGAATCATCGGCCCGAACGGCAGCGGCAAGAGCACGCTGCTGAAGATCATCGCCGGGATCTACCAGGCGGATTCCGGCACGGTGCGCGTCCACGGCAAGATGTCGCCGTTCATCGAGCTGGGCGTCGGTTTCAACCCCGAGCTGACGGGGCGGGACAACATCCGGATCAACGCGACCTTGCTCGGGCTCTCGCGGCGAGAGCTCGACGAGCGCTTCGACAGCATCCTCGAGTTCGCAGAGCTCGAGCGGTTCGTCGACCAGAAGCTGAAGAACTACTCGTCCGGGATGCAGCTGCGGCTCGCGTACTCGATCGCGATTCAGGTGCCGTTCGACGTGCTCCTGCTCGACGAGGTCCTCGCCGTGGGCGACCAGGAGTTCCAGAAGAAGTGCGTCGCGACGTTCCACCAGATGAAAGCGGACGGCAAGACGATCGTCTTCGTCAGCCACGATCTCAAGAGCGTCAGCGACTTCTGCGACGGCGCGCTTCTTCTCGAACGCGGTGTGGTGCGCGCCCTCGGGCCCGCCGAGGACGTTGTCGCCGACTACGTCGGCGTGACCTGAGCGCGTGCGCCGCGACGCTGGATCGCCGCATGGCTCTGCAGGGCGAGGAGCCCGGCCACGATGTACGGAAAGAAGTTGACGGAGTGGAGGACGACCGCAGCCGCCAGCGCCTGCGACTCCCCGATTTCGAAGAGCGCGAGCGTGAAGATCGTCGCGGCCTCGAACACCCCCACCCCGGCGGGTAGTGACGGAATGACGAGCGCGAGATTGGTGGTGACGAGTACGAGCAGCGCCCCCTCGATCCCGAGGCCGAACGAGAAGCCCTCGAGGACGCACCAGTAGGAGACACCTGCGACAAGCCACCAGAGCATCGTCACCGCGAACGCCGCCACAGCGAGCCTGGGCCGGTGGAGCGCCCCGAGACCCCCCGCGAGGTTCGACGCGGCGGTGTCGGTACGGCTGCGCGAGATCCGGGGCAGCAGCGCCAGCGGCGCCAGAACGAGCCGCAGGAGCCGATCCTCGAACACGAGCAGGCAGGCCACGCAGATCGCCACGAGCGCGATGAGCACGAGCGCGAGGATCGCCGCTGCCCTGATCCAATCCAACTGCGGGAGGAACGGCCAACTGACGAAGAGGAGGACGAGCAGGGCCAGCACGTCGTAGATCCGTTCGACCACGGCGGTGCCCAACGCCTCGGCGCGCGACGTACCCGACTCCTGGTTCAGCGCGACCAGGCGCGCGGCCTCGCCTGCGCGCAGCGGCAGGATCTGGTTGAAGAAAAGGCCGATCAGGAGAGCGCGCAGGACGGCCGGAAACGGCGGTCGCGTCTGCGGCAGGAACAGAAGCCGCCAGCGGATGGCGCGCAGGTAGAACGTCGCGACCAACGCGACGAGGGCGGGGAGGAGCCAGAAATACTCCATCGTCGTGAGGCCATCCCAGAAGACCCGGAAGTCGACGTTTCGCACCGCCAGCGCGCCGAAAATGAGCGATCCGGCTACGCCGAGCACCAACGCAAGCGCCCGCCGTGTCGATCGTGACTCCATCGCGGGTGCAGGTTAGTGGAGATCGAACTCGCTCTCGCCCGAGTAGGAGGTGGAACGAACGTCCGCTCGTGCGACGGGCGCTAGCCTTCGGACGGCGCGACCTCGCGTCCTCGCAACTTGGGAACCCCGAAGCGACAACGCGGTTCGGGACACACAGTCCTGGCATAGACTCCCGCTCGTGCGCCAGCATGATGTTCATTACTTCGCGCGCTGGCTCGTCGAGCCCACGACGCTCGAGCCCCTACTAGTGGGCGACGGTCCCAGCCTCACCACCCGGGCAGGCGAGCCGGTTCCGATGGTGTCGGGGGTGCCGGTATTCGGCCGCACGAAGCTTTCAGCTTCACAACTCGCCGAGCTTTCGTTCGACCGCCGATACCTCGCCGAGGAGAGGGAGAAGGCCGAGCAGCGGGACGCGACCGGCGATCGCCAATCGCTCGAACACAGAACCGAGTGGTGGCAGCCGTGGATCGATGCGAATGCTCTTGCCGATCCCGAGACTGTGCTTGTGTGCCTCGGGGGCGCGTTTGTTGACGACCTCCCCGCCGTGAGAGCCGTCAACAAGTTCAACGTGGACCACCTTGCTGACGTCTACACGGACATCGCAGCGCCGGAGATAGCGACACAGGACATCACCTTCGTCTCCTGTCCCGCGGAGACATTGCCGTTCGCAACCGGCACTGTCAACGTTGTGTATTCCCGGAACGCGCTAGACCATTTCGACAATCCCCTCAGAGTGCTGGAGGAGGTCCACCGAGTCCTGCGCCCGGAAGGTACTTTCCTGTTCGCCTGCTACTTCGACTCGACATTCCTCGACCCCGCCGAAACGGCAGTGGTGGATCGGCATTTCGTCGACCGCTACGTCGCTTCGCTTTTCACCGAGGTTCATCTCAAGCTCGAGCCCATGCCGCCACAGACGGTCGTCGGCCCGGGACGCACCAACCTCATTTTCTATGTCGGTCATCCGAGGGCAGACGGCCGGCTGCCCATCACCGCTGACGCGCTGGAGTGGTCGGCCCGTCTAACCGACGAATTTCAGCGGGCGCTGGCCGAACGGGTTGGGGAATCGCCCGAGTCGGCAAGGCATGCGTTCGCCGCGACACTCGAAGCGCCACCCGTCATGCCTACGGATGCCCATCGGCAGGCATTTGCCGCGCTCCAGCTACTCGCCATGACCGATGAGAGAGCCCTCCGGACTGCGGCTCAGACGATCATCGACTTCGGGCTTGCCGACGACTGGCGCTCCGTCGCGAATCTCGTTCTCAACCTCTATGGGTGGTCCCTCGACGAGTTGCCACCCGTCGAGGGCACGCCGGCGACTATCGCAGTGCGTCCGTGCCTCGATGAGTGGAAGTGGCTCGCGACACTCTGCCTTTCGGCCACCGCACTCGGCCGCGACGCTCTCGCCGCGAACCTTCGCGGCGCAGCTGGTCACAGCGACCCGCGCGCGCTCGACTGGATCGACCGCGCCGAGTTCACCCTCGACGCCCGCAAGCCGCTTCCCTCTGGGACTGATGGCGGTATGCGGGCTCTACGTGAGAAGCTCGCTCAGGTCAGGTCCGCGCTCGGGCGCTGATCCTTACCGGACGCTGCGCGAGAAGATGCTGACGCGGAACTGGACCAAGCGAAGGCGCTCTTGCGGAACAGCAGCAACCCGTGCAGGAAGCGGCTGATGTTCGTCGTCCCGTACGTCCGCGCCCCTAGCGAACCGGTCGTGGCTCTTCTAGCTTCTAGGGCCGCGACTTCTCGAGGACCGTGAGACCATCGACTCCGCCGCGAATCAGCTGCGACACGACTGGAGTGAGCCCTTCCTTCCAGGCGTAGTGCTCGAAGAGCTCCCGCGACATGAAGTTGCGCCACCCCGGATGAGTCCTGTACGAGCCGGTGGGTTCGGCGCTGTAGTTCGAGTAGTGACACAGTGCGCGCCCGCCCGGATGCAAGATCCTAGCGAACTCCCTCAAGTAGGCACGGACGACATCGCTGTCGAAGTGCACCATCGCGTCGAACGTGTAGACGAGAGTAACCGTGCGATCCGGGATCTCCGGCAGGCTAACCCCGTCGTTGTGCACGTACGTGATGTTCCTCGCCCCCGCGAACCGCTGCCGGAGCACGTCGAGGTTCTCACGGTTGATGTCCACCAGGACGAGGTGAGGGGTGAGGTGTCTGAGCTTCTCGCTGTGGCGGCCGTGGCCGGCCGCCACCTCGACCACCGACGTGAAGTCGCAATCTCGAAGCTGTGGCCAGATGAGGGCTTCCCAGTCATCGTCCAACACGGCCTCCGCCTCGGCGTAGTACTCGCTGTCTTTCCAGTCGTCCCCGACTCGTCGTGCCAGTGTTTGGAGAGCATCCTGCCGGGGCCTGCGGCGTGTCAGCAAACGCCTCAGAGGGGCGCGCCAAGCCGCGTCTCGTCCGTCGCTCCCTCGCCCGATTGGAGCCGCGTCGAGGTCGCGCGTCTCTGGGGACTCGCCCATCCAGGCGGATGCAGCGAGTGGTCTCTTCGCGGTTGCGAGCTCGCCCAGCGCTCGCGCCGAGTCGCCGCGGCCGAGTGCGGTCGCCGACAGCCGGATGGTCGCATACCACTTCCACTCCTCGAGGAGCGGGCAGCGGATCAACTGCCCGCGAGGCGGGGATGGGAGATCGTCCAGCGACCATCCGTAGTGCCCGAGGACGAGGTTCGCCACGCTGCGCCAATCGGGTCCGAGGCCGTGGTCACGGATGGTGTGGGCCGCCGCCAGGAGCGCCTCCTTATCGAACATGGCGAGCAGCTGGAGAGCTGCGAAGACTTGTCGGTGTGCGTCCGTTGGCGTCACCGGGGGCGCGACGAGGGTTGCCGCGAACGAAGACTTGGACTTCTCCGAGTCGCCCGCAACGCGCTCTGCGAGCGCCTGTTGAAACGAGCTCGCCAAGCGAGCCGACCACTCGATCGTCGCGCGGTCGAGCGGAAGTCGTCCGCCTGGTTTGGGCGAACCCACGTAGCAAAGCCATTGTGTTTGCGCCTGGCCGACCGAGACTTGATGAGGCGGTACGGGCTCCAACTGACGATGTCTCTCCACGAAGAGCGACGCGACGAAGCGGTCGAGGAAGTCGCTGTCGACGACCTTGCCGGCCACGTCCAGGAAGGTCGAGTCGTAGAGGCAGGCAAAGAGAAACGTCCCCGCGGGCTTGAGAACACGATGAACCTCTTCGAGCACCAGCAAGGGGTTGTGGACGCGATCGAAGCCACTCCGCGAATACACGGCATCGACCGTCCCGGTCGCGAAAGGCAAGGTCTCAGCGGGGGACGAAACGAACGTCGTGGTATGACTGGCGACCTCCGGCGCGGCAAGCTCGGCGTACACGTCTGCCAAGTGGTCGACGTTGAACTTGTTCGCCACCCGAAGGTCGGGTAGGTCATCACCGAGAGGCGCGCCGAGGCACACCACGCACGCCTTCGGGGCAGAGAGCGTCTCCTCGTCGAGCCAGGGGCGCGACCAGGCGTAGCTGCTCTCCGGGGCGGGGAGCCACACAGGATCTGCTCGCTGCTCGGCGAGCCGGCGCGGAGCATGCGATAGCTCGGCAAGCTGGGCCGTCGGTAGCTGGTCCCGTCCGAAAACAGGCACTCCATGCGTAAGAGGGACGGGATGTCCGGCCTGCGTGACGAGAGCATGCCCGTCGGCCCGCAACGGCTCCAACGTGATCGGCTCGACGAGCCACCGAGCGAGATAGGCGGCGTCGTTCTGTCGCACTCGAGGCCCTTGTGCCAAGCTACGCCGCAGACCGGAAGACGGAGACGCGGAACTTGCGAAACGCAAAGACGGTCATGCGCAGGAGCAACAGGCCGTGGCGGAAGCGGCTGATGTTGGTCGTGCCGTACGTACGCGCGCCGTAGCGCACCGGCAGGTCGACGATCTTCAGGTTGAGGCGGGCGGCGCCGAAGAGCAGGTCGAAGTCGCCGAACGGATCGAAGTCGCCGAAGTACGCTCGGCCCGCGGCGATCGCCTCGTAGTCCTCACGGTGGAGAACCTTCGTCCCGCAGAGGGTGTCCTTGACGTGGTGGCCGGTGATCGCCTTGAAGATGAGCGAGAAGACCTTGTTTCCGAGAATGTTAAGGAAGCGCATCGAGCCGCGCTCCATGTCGTAGACGAGTCGCGACCCGTTGATCATCTCGCCGCGGTTCGAGATGAGCGCCTCGTAGAACTTGGGCAGATCCTCGGGCTGGACGCTGACGTCGCCGTCCAGGATCATCAGCACCTCGTTCTTGGCGGCCGCGAAGCCGGTGCGGACAGCGTCGCCCTTGCCCTTGCCCGGCTGAACCAGCAGCGAGATGTTGCGGTCGGGGTGCAGCTCGATCTGACGCTCGATCACCTCTCGGGTGTCGTCGGTCGAGTTGCCCTCGACGAAAATCAGCTCGGTCCCCGCCCCCATCTCGGGTGTCCGCTCGACAATCTGCGGGATGTGGCCCGCCTCGTTCCGGCACGGGCAGACGACGGTCACGGAGAGCTCTCCGAGCGGCTCCGGGGTTGGGCGCGCGACGATCCAGTAGCTCACACCGAACTTCGTGAACGGCCAGATGCTGCCGACGAAGGAGTTGACGAAGGTCGAGAGCAACGGCACACGCTTGGGCAGCATAATGCGGGTGCTCGACGAGACGATCTCGAACCCCGAGAGGTGGAGCAGGTTGCGGACATCTCCGGGGGAGACCCAGTTGCGGATCGGCTTCCGCGGGCGTAGCCCGAGCCGCTCGGTGAGTCCGAGAATCGGCCGCCAGGCGGGGTTGTAGGAGTTGATCACCACTCGCGTACGTCGATGAGAGTGAGCGGCTGCGTTCTCGAACACTGCGAGCAGGTCGTAGACGTACGGAACGACGTCAGACAGGACGATGTAATCGAACGACGCGCCGACGTCCGCCGTTTCTCCGGGCGCGCCCTCGAACCGCAGTTCCGGATGCCGGCGGCGCGCCAGCTCGACCATACCGTGGCTGACATCGATGCCGACCCCCATCGACGGTCGTAGCGATGCGAGCAGGTCGCCCGCCCCGGAGCCGACCTCGAGGACACTGCGACCGGCCGGAACCAGCGACCTGTAGATCTGCTCGATCGCGCCGTGATAGCCGGCGTTCCGTCGCCGCCAACGCGCGTCCTCGCCGCTGAACCGGTCGAAGAACGCCGCGATCTCGGCGTATCGTTCCGAGCCTGGCGCCTCCCGTACCTCGGGCTCCGGGACGGAGGTTTTGGCGGCGTCGGGCATCCGGGCTGATCGTAGCGGTGTCGCGCGCCCTGGTGAAAGGTGCTGTCTACACTCCGCGTGTGGCCGCAGACGTGAGCACCGCCGCGCCGAGGCGCGCGGCAACAGCACGGGCGGCGGTCAGTCTCGTCCGCTTCGCGCCCGTGCTTCTCGGCATCGTTCTCGTCCTCCCGTCACTTGTCTGGGCCGCCCTCGACCGCTCGATCTGGCCCTGGGATCCGGCCTGGTACGGGAGCGTGTCGCTCGAACTGGCGGCCACGTTCGAACGCGACCTCGACGCGTGGGGCGCCCTGATGACGAACGCGTTCGGCCAGAAACCCCCGGCCGTCGCCTGGTTCGGGCAGCTCTTCGTTCCCCTCGGGGATCTCTTCGGCCAGGACGAGCCGGCGCTGCTCATCTCGGTTCTGGTCTGCCTGGCCGCCACCCTCGCGCTCGTGTACGCCGCCGTCCGGCGGCTGGCGGGGAACCGGGCCGCGCTCGTCGCCACACTGCTCCTCGCGGCGGCGCCCGTGTTCGTTTCGATGAGCCACGAGTACTTCGCCGAGCCGATCCAAACCGTGGCTCTCGCCTGGCTCCTCTACATTCTCGCGTCGGCCGCGAGCCGCCGACCGGCACTGACACTCGTGCAGATACCCGGAGTCGCCGCTCTCGGCATGCTCGCGAAGCTCTCCTCGCCTGTCTACATGGCCGTGCCGATCGCCGCAGCGCTCGTTCTTGCCTACCGGCACCGCGGCGACGGCGGCCACCGACCCCCGCTCCGGCGGGATCGCGCGGTCGTCGCGAGCGGCATCGTCTCGCTGCTGGCCATCGTGGGTGCCGTGTCTTGGTATCGCGTGAATCTCGACCGGGCGCTCGATCACGCCCGGCTCTCCTCGGCGGACACCGGCCTGTACGGAACCGACCTCGGCTTCGCGCGCCAGCTTCCGGACTGGATCGAGCGGATGCGCGACGTCGCTTTCCTCCCGTACTTCTGGCTACCGCTTGCGGCGCTCGCCGTCGTCTCGCTCGCGCTCGCCTGGCGGAACGGCGCGCGCGCGAGCCCCTGGGACCCGAGGGTGGTCGCATCGGTGGCCTGCCTTGCGTCCATCGTGCTCGTGCTGACCTCGTTCGCGACCCAGCCGAACCAAGAGATGCGCTACCTGCTCGGACTCGTCCCCTTTCTTGCGCTGGCGGTCGCACTCGCGATCTCTGCCGCCCGCGTCCGAGCACTCGTGGCGCTGGCCGTCGCCGTCCTCGCGATTGAACTCGTCGTCGTAACCCTTCAGGGCTTCGGGTACGCGCGGCAGGCATCCCTCACGTCGTACCCTGTGAAGGAGCTGACGAGGACGGCCGGCTTCGCGCAGACACTGGAGAACACCGTCGCCGACACGTGCGGGCCCGAGTCCGCCTATCGGATCAACATGGTGGGCGCCGACTACCCCTGGCTGAACCACAATTACCTCAGCTTGCTGGCGATCGAGGAGCACGCTGACGAGGGCCTCACGTGCTACTACACCGCGCTCGGGTACGCCGAGGGAGATCCGGAAGTCGCCTGGAAACGGCTCCTCGAGTTCAAGTCGCCCTACTACATCAGCATCGACTACGGGAACAGCACCAACGCCCTGCCACTGGCTTTCCAGGCGATGATCCGGCCCGATGACCCCTTCAACCAGGTCAACCGCGCTGTCTTCGCTCGCGTGATGGCGTCCGGCCTCTACAAGCTCGTGCCGGGCAGCAGGCGCGACGGGCTCGTGATCCTGCGGTTGACTGCCTTGGCCGAATGACCGAGAGGGCGACAGCGGCACCGCACGACACCTCGCCGGCAAACGCGGAGTCGCCGGTCGTGACCGTGCTGACCGAGGCTACGACCGGAGAGAGCGCGATGCTCCGCGCGACCGCTCGCTCGTTGGTGGAGCAAACGCTGCAAGCGTGGAGTTGGGTGATTGTCTCTGTGACTCCCCTCGACCCGCCTATCGCCGATCAGCGCGTGCGCATGGTCGACGCCACAACTCGCGCCGCCGCGATGGCGGCCGCGTTCGAAGAGTCGGACGGACACATCGCCCTCGTCGAAGCCGGAGTGCTGATCGAACCAACCACGCTCGAGAAGTGGACGTGGTTCCTGCACACCCACTCCGACGCACCGGGCGTGCTCGGCACTCGCGACGCGGACGATCCGCGCGCGCCGCGACTGCTCACCCGCGAGGCCGTGGTCCGAGCCGGCGGGATCGACGCGGCGTACGCGAGACTCCGCTCCGGAACCCTCGAGCGCATTCCGTACACCGGCTGGCCGCCGGTTCACGGTGCGTACGCGATCGAGCCCGAGCCGCGCCGGTTGCCAGTCACGGCGCCGAACGCGTGGATCCAAGAGGATTGCCCGTGCAAGAACCACCACGAGGCGGCCGGGCCGCGGTTACTGCTGATCACGCCATGGATGACGCTCGGGGGGGCCGATAAATTCAACCTCGACCTCCTGCCCAGGCTGCGGGCATCAGGGTGGGAGATAACCGTCGCGACGACGCTGTCGGGCGATCACGCGCTCCTTCCGGAATACGCCGCACATACCCCCGACCTCTTCCCGCTATCCCACTTCCTCGAGCTTGTCGACTATCCGCGCTTCCTCACCTATCTGATCGAATCGCGGAGTCCCGACGTGGTGCTGGTCAGCAACAGCGAGCTCGGATACCGCCTGTTGCCGTACCTGCGCTCGCGATGCCCTGAAGCGGCATACGTGGACTTCTGCCACAGCGAGGCTGAGCACTGGATCAACGGCGGCTATCCGCGGCTTTCGGTGGAGTACCAAGAGGTGCTCGACCTGACGGTCACCGCCTCGGCCCATCTGCGCAACTGGATGATCGCCCGTGGCGGCGACGGCGAGCGCATCCACGTCTGCTACGCCAACGTCGATGCCGAGGCGATCCGCCCCGACCCGGAGGTGCGCGTCCGCGTCCGGGAAGAGCTTCAGCTCGCGACCGACAAGCCCGTGATCCTCTTCGTGGGACGTGTTTCTGACGACAAGCAGCCAGACGTGCTGGCCGAGACGATGCTCTCCCTGCACGAGCGCGGAGCGCCCTTCCAGCTTGTCTTAGCGGGAGACGGACCCGACCTCCAAAAACTGCGTGGCTTCTTCGACGAGCACAAGCTCGCCGACCGCGTCCGACTTCTCGGCGCCGTCGAGCACGATCGGCTCGGCGAGATCTACGCAGCCGCCGACATCGTCTTCCTCCCCTCTCGGTCCGAGGGGATCGCCCTCGTCCTCTACGAGGCGATGGCGGCAGCGATACCCGTCGTCGCCGCTCGCGTCGGCGGACAGGCCGAGCTCGTCACGGCCGAGACCGGGATCCTCGTTCCGCGAGGGACGGTCGCGGAGGAGGTGGAGTGGTACGCGGATGCAATCGCACCGCTTCTCGCCGACGCTGGGCTGCGCGAACGCATGGGGCGCGCAGCGAGGTCCAGGATCGAGCAGAGCTTCCAGATCGGGAGACTCGGCGAGAGAATGGAGGAGCTGCTGGAGTTGGCGACTCAGATGCGACAGGGCGACCCGCGACCCGTTCTGGGGCTCGGCGTCGGCCGTGCCTTCGCGACCGAGGCGATCGAGCTGACACGGGGGAACATTCTCTTCCACGCGGCCTGGGGCGGCGCAGTGAACGCGGGCGGCGAAGCGCCCGCAAGGGCAAGGTCATACCTGTTCCTGCAACGCGTCGGGGGTCCCGCGTACCGCTGGGCGGTTGCGCACGGCGCCCCGGGTCTGCCGGCCCTACGCGACGGCCTGCGTCGCCGACTGATGGGCTTCTGACCCGATGGCGCAGCGTGTGGGCATAACTGGTGCCTCCGGCTTCATCGGCGGCGCGCTCCTCCACTGGTTGACCGAGCGGACGGGCTACGAACTAGTCGCCCTGACTCGAACGATCTCGCCGGCGCGGCCGGCGGCGCACCCGCGCGTGACGTGGCGGCAGGGCGACCTAACGTCTCCGCAAGACGCGATGGAATTCGTCCAGGGTCTCGACTGCGTCGTGCACCTCGCCCATACAAACACGCCGCTTACGTCGAACAAGGATCTCCCGAGCGATGCAGCGATGAACCTCGTGCCGACACTCAGCCTGATCCAGGCTCTCCGCCACCGCGACGCCGATTGCCACGTCATCTTCGCCAGCAGCGGGGGTGCGATCTATCGCGGCAGCGTGGATCGGACTCCCGTCACCGAAGACTCTCCGGTCGAGCCCGCGACTTCGTACGGGATCCAGAAACTGACAACCGAGCATTACCTCCGTCTTGCCGCTGGCGAAGGCTGGCTCTCGGCGTCCGTGCTTCGGATCGGCAACGCCTACGGAGCGCTCCTGCCACCGGAGCGGCTGCAAGGCTTTCTGGGGGTTGCGGTGTCGCAGCTCGCACAAGGGCGGCCAATCCGTGTCTTCGGAAGCATGGCGAACGTCCGCGATTACGTGCACCTTGACGACGTCTGTCGCGTGATCGAGCTCGCACTCGAGCGCCGGCCGGAGTTCGGCGTCTTCAACGTCGGCAGCGGTCAGGGAGTCTCGGTATCAGACCT
>Ga0136611_10002800_pt1 | contig 12192 bp, 9 predicted proteins | sample AntDrymUQ2232306_2_FD_106645 | JGI IMG/M metagenome (GOLD analysis project Ga0136611, IMG submission 106645) | Polar desert sand microbial communities from Dry Valleys, Antarctica - metaG UQ223 (23.06) | ecosystem: Environmental > Terrestrial > Soil > Desert | place: Antarctica: Dry Valley... | reverse complement strand
TTCTCGGGCGCGTTCGGTTCCATGACTAAGAGACGGGTTACTCCAGATGCAGCAATCTGGCGAGCGCGACCATCTTACGTTCGACGCGATGGCGGTGGGCACAATCCCGGTTCGTCGCCTACGGTTGCAGCATGGATTGGAATTCCTGGACACCGCGTGAACGGGCGAATCTGTGCTTCATCGTCAGAGACGGGCGCGTTCTCCTCATACGCAAAAAGCGCGGACTGGGCGCGGGGAAGATCAACGGACCCGGCGGGAAGATTGACCCTGGCGAAACTCCGCTCGAGAGCGCGATTCGCGAGACGCAGGAGGAGATCGGCGTTACGCCACTCGAGGTGGAGGAGCGTGGGATGCTGCACTTCCAGTTTGCGGACGGCTACCGCCTTCATTGCACGGTTTTCCTCGCGAATGATCTCCGCGGCGAGCCGGTCGAGACGAGCGAAGCAGTGCCGATGTGGGTGGCGCTGGACGCGATCCCTTTCGAGGAAATGTGGGAAGACGACCGCTATTGGCTCCCCGAACTGCTCGCTGGAGGCTGCTTCAGCGCGTGGTTTGAGTTCGATGGCGACCGCATGCTCAGCAGGCGTGTCGAATTTCTCCCCCAGAGCACGAGAGCCCTGACCCCGACCTAAGGCGCCGCACGTAGCGCCGAGCGGTGTTCGCCGTTGCTTCGACCACTCCGACCGGTAGAGTCCGGATCGATGAAAGCCGTGCGCTGGAAGCGCTTTACCTGGACCCTCTCGACTCTGCCTGCGCAGGTGCCGGCTTTGCCGGAGCGCTACACGGTGCGCGCCGCCAGTCGGGAAGATCTGGAGATCGTCAAGCACGTGATTTTCAGCGCCTTCGCATTGGATTCGGCGTGGAGCGACACCCTGGCGACCGCGCGCGAGTGGCTGGAGCACCAGATCGGCCTGGCATTCGAGCGGGAGAGCGTGCCCGCTCTGGTCATGCAGCATGGGCAGCGGATCATCGCCGCGTCAGCGCTGACGACGGAATTCGACGCCGAAACGCATCTTCTCTCCGGGCCGTGCGTTCTGATGGAATACCACAACCGCGGAATCGGCAGCGCTTTGCTGTTTCACTCGCTTCGGCAACTGAAACAAGCAGGGCTGGAGCAGGTCAGCGCCGTCACTAAAGAAAACGTGGTCGTCGCAAAGTTTCTCTATCCGAAATTCGGCTCAACCCAGGCGGACCATGCGTTCGAACCGGGGCTTGCTTCGACATAGGGCTGAGGAGCGCGCAGCTTTCCCATGGGACGGCTCTTTCACGGCTACGAGCCCGGCGACTTCTTCGACGAAATGTTCGAGGCGCCTGGCCGGGTGCGACCGCACTACGGCCAGCTCCTGAAGCGCTTCGAAGCGTTGAGTGAAAGCGAGGTGGAACGGAAGTATCACCTCGCTACCCAGACATTCCTCAACCAGGGCGTCACCTTCACGGTCTACTCGGATGACCAGGGCACGGAGCGGATCATGCCGTTCGATCCGATCCCGCGCGTCATTCCTCATGCGGAGTGGGAGCATATCGAACGCGGCCTGATCCAGCGCATCACCGCGCTAAACCTGTTTCTGCAGGATATCTATCACGAGCAGCGGATCGTCCAGGAAGGCATCGTGCCGGAGGAGGTTGTGATGACGGCGAAACACTTCCGGCCTGAGTTAATCGGCTGCGATGTGGCGCAGAATACTTACATTCACATCTGCGGTAGCGACCTCATCCGTGATCGAGATGGCAACTATCTCGTGCTCGAAGATAATGGACGCTGTCCGAGCGGAGTAAGTTACGTGCTCGCGAACCGGGAAGTGATGAAGCGGGTATATCCGACGCTCTTTGCGCAACACAAAGTGCGTCCCGTTGGAAGCTACGGGCAGGATCTGCTCAACGTCCTTCGGTTTGTTGCACCGCGGAACTGCCCCACCCCGGAAGACCCGAACGTCGTTCTCCTTACGCCCGGCATTTACAACTCTGCCTACTTCGAGCATTCATTCCTCGCGCGCTCGATGGGGGTGGAGATCGTCGTCGGGCAGGATCTGGTGGTGAAAGATAACGTCGTCTGGATGAAAACGACGAAAGGTCTGGAGCGGGTGGATGTGATTTATCGTCGAATCGACGATGACTATCTTGATCCGACAGTCTTTCGCTCCGACTCCATGCTGGGAGTCCCGGGCCTCGTGAATGCCTACCGCGACGGGAACGTCAGCCTCGCCAACGCCCTCGGCACCGGCGTTGCGGACGATAAGGTGATGTATTACTTCGTGCCGAGAATGGTGAAGTTCTATCTGGGTGAAGAGCCGATCTTACCGAACGTGCCGACATATCTTTCGATGTTCGACGCGGATCGGCAATACATCCTGGAGCACATTCGGGAGCTGGTGATCAAGAGTGCCAATGAGAGCGGCGGCTATGGCATGCTGATCGGGCCACATGCGACCGCGGCGGAGCACGAAAAATTCCGCCAGGCGATCCGCGCCGACCCGCGCAACTACGTCGGGCAGCCGGTGATTTCACTTTCCCGTAGCCCGAGCGTGTGCGACGGCGCCATCGAAGGGCGACATGTCGATCTTCGTCCTTATATCCTGTGCGGCGAAAAGATCACGATCATCCCTGGGGGACTTACTCGGGTAGCTTTACGCAAAGGCTCTCTCGTGGTGAACTCTTCTCAGGGCGGTGGCAGCAAGGATACGTGGGTGGTGGATGAGAGTGATGACTCGGAGCCTGCTTCCGATCATGTAGCATGCTGAGTCGCGTCGCAGATTCACTCTACTGGCTCGCGCGCTATATCGAGCGCGCCGAGAATCACGCCCGGATTCTGGATGTGAATCTCCAGGTCACCCTCGACTCAGCGGCCAACGGGACTGCTGCGGAAGGGCGCGACTGGCAACCGATCCTCGCGACCTTCGAAGATCAGAAGCTTTTCAATTCACTCTACGCGGTGACGAACGCGGACAGTGTTTGCGAGTTCGTCACTTTCGCGAAGGAAAATCCCGCGTCGATATGGTCATGTGTCTCGCTGGCGCGGGAGAATGCCCGCACCGTGCGGGAATACATCTCCAGTGAGATGTGGGAGCGGATCAATGAGCTTTATCTCTGGCTTCGCTCCGCCGGCGCGCGCGACTTGCAGGAGAGCAGCGGCATCGACTTCTACCGGCAAATTGTCGACTACTCGCATCAGTTTCACGGCACGACGGACGCAACCCTGACCCACGGCGAAGGTTGGAATTTCATTCAGGTTGGGAAGTTTATGGAGCGCGCAGACTCGGCTTCCCGCATTGTCGACCTGAAGTATCACATCCTCCTCCCGAGCAATGAGCCGATTGGCGGGAATGTGGACACGGTGCAATGGCAGGCGGTGCTGCGTTCATGCAGCGGGCTCGAGGCGTTTCGCAAATCGCATCCGGGCCAGGTGACGCCTTGGGACGTGGCGGAATTCATCATCCTTCATGAGAGCTTTCCGCGGTCGATTCGCTTTTGCGTAAATGCCTTCGACGCGGCGCTCCACAGGATCAGCGGCTGTGATCGCGCCCATTTCTCGAACGAAGCGGAGCGGGCCTCCGGCCGACTCTGCTCCGAACTGACTTACACGGGCATCGCGGAGATTTTCCAGAACGGGCTGCATGAGTATCTCGATGGGATTCAGGTGCATCTGCACGACATCGGGATCGCGATGCACGCGGCGTTTTGCGACTGGATGGAGTCGCCAGAGGCAGCGCTTCCGACAGGACCGGCGCCGCAGACGCAGCGGCAAGGGAGCTGAAGAGGGCGACGGTCGAGCGCCTCCGCAGGGGGAGCGCTATGACTTTTATGGCAAACGCCGCGAGGTGAGCACGCCGGCTGCTAATCACAACGCCATGATCACGCTCACCAGTCTGCCTGCCGAGGTGGACATCGACTCTTCAGATATGACGACTGCCGCCGTTGCCTCCGCTCCCTCGTGCTACTCGGTCACCGTCTTCACCCAGCGCTGGAGGGAGGTGCGTGATTTCTATGTAGACCTTTTGAACGCCGATGTGGTCAGCGAGCGGACGGATCGCTACTGCGAGATCAACCTCGGTGGCGTCCCACTTTCCATCCGGCAATGTGAGCACGGGGAGATGGTTAGCTATTTTCATCTCTACGTCTCGATGAAGAGCCGAGAGAGCGTTCTCCACGAATTGCGCCGGCGCGGCATCATCGTCACGACGGTGGGGCCGTATACCAATTTCCGCGATCCGGAAGGTCGCGTGATCAAGCTTTCCGAGGAAAAGACGGTCGTTTCCTGACGTGCCTCTGCGGGGTGGGTAGGTTGCGTGCAGCCATGCGCGCCGAGCCTGCCCATCTCGACGGGCAGGTTAAGCACTGGCGAGCGCCGGAAGAGCAACCCGCTGTTCGCCGGTATAGACGTTCATCGTTTGCCCGCGCAGGAACCCGATCAGGGTCTGGCCGCTCTCCCGGGCGAAATCGACGGCGAGGCTGCTCGGTGCGCCGATCGCGGCAATCACCCGAATTCCGGCGGTGTAGGCCTTCTGCAGCATCTCGAACGACGCGCGTCCGCTCAGCAGGAGGATATTGGCGGCAAGCGGGGTGCGCTTTTCGAGGAGCGCGGAGCCGGCGAGTTTGTCGAGCGCGTTGTGCCGGCCAACATCTTCGCGGATCCCAAGGAGCGATCCGTGACGATCAAAGAGCGCGCAGGCATGAAGCCCGCCGGTTCGTTCGAAACTTGATTGCACGCGCGAGAGTTGCGCTGGCAGGGAAGCGATGATTTCTGGCGTGACGATGAGCGCGTCTGTTAGCGGCTGCCGGTGCCGGAGCACCGCCTCGATCGAAGTCTTCCCGCAGATGCCACAACTCGAGGAGGTGAAAACGTGCCGTGAGAACTTTTCCGGGTCAAAGTCTCGAGGTTTCGTGAGGCCGACGTCGACGGCATTGCCGCTACCGCCGGCGGGCACGCAGGTGGTGATGTCGAATACATCCGCCGCCGAGCTGATGATCCCTTCACTGAGCAGGAAGCCGGCGGCGAGCTCACGATCCGCACCCGGGGTGCGCATCACCACGGCGAGCGAATGGCCTTCGACGCGGATCTCCAGCGGTTCCTCAACGGCCACTTCGTCCGCTCGTCTCTCGCCGCGCCCGGGCAACGCGATGCGCAGGATCTCGAGAGCTGTCGTTTCGCTCATGAAAGGGCGGCTTTGCGCCGATGGACGAATCCCGCTCCGGCGAGCGCTTTAGAATTCGATCGGGGCGGGTGGATCGAGTTTGAACGCGTCGTTCTGCGCCGGCAGGCTTTCGACTGGCCGGACGGCCTCAGCGCGGCGCACTTCGACTTGACCCTCGACGGGAGCCGCGGGAGCGGGGACTTGCGCAGAGCTGTCCACAGGAGCGACCTGGCCGGTGAGTGCCCGCGCGGCGAACGCGTTGCTAACCGCTTGCACGGAGTTGTATGGATCCACATCGCCGATGACCGTTGGAGCGCGCAACGCCACCGGCACGTGCGCAGCCACATCGACGGCCAAGGCTGCGCGCGGCCATTCGCCGCTGGCGACGCTTTTCACAAAGCTGCGTCCGCCTCCGCCGTGGACGTCGCATGGATCTTTCGGCGTTTGCTCCGCAGTCGCCATTTCGAAATAGGTGGTGCGCCGCTGCACCTTTTCGCCCGTTTCCGAGTTCTCAACGGTCTCGATGCACTTCGGTGTCGCGAGCAGGCCAGACGAGGTGCAGATCTCGCAGCGGTTCAAGCCGGGAGGGCGCGCGATTTCCACCGGCCGATATTCCGCAAAAGTCGCCTTCATCACGTCCGCCCAAATCGGCAGCGCCAATTCGTTGCTGAATGCGCCTCGGTAAATCGGCTGCGGCTTGTCGAAGCCGACCCAAACGCCGCAGGTGACGGCGCTCGAGTAGCCGAGGAACCATGCATCCGTGAAGTTGTAAGCGGTGCCCGTCTTTCCCCCGAGCGAGAATTTCTTCACGCCAAGTTCATTGAAGGTCCGATCCGCGGTGCCGCGCTCGAGCACCTCCGCGAGACACGAATGCACCTCATAAGCCACGGCGGGCCGGAGCACCCGCTTGGTTTCCGGCTTGGCCTTGTAGACCACCTGGCCATCCTTGTCCTCGATCCGCTCAATGATCCAGGGTTTGAGCGGCCGCCAACCGCCGTTTGGAAAGATCGTATTTGCGAGCGTCATCTCCATCAGGGTGACCTCGCTCGAGCCGAGAAACGTTGACGGATATTCCCGCAATGGACTTTCAATTCCCGCCTGTTTGGCGACTTGGCCAACGAACGCGATCGACTCCTTAGTGTCCTTTCCGATCGAGCGTCCCAGCCGAACAGACGCGGCGTTTTTCGATCTCACGAGCGCGTCGCGCGCGGAGATTACGCCTTCATACTTGTTGTCGACGCGTTCAGGTCCCCACTCTCCGAGAATTCCTGTGGTGCCGCCGATCATTACCTCTCGGTTGTCCATCACCTCGTCTTTCACCGTGGTGCCCGGGAAGAGCCCGCGCTCGAACGCGGCGGCATAAACCAATGGCTTGAAAGCGGAGCCGGCAGGGCGCCTGGCGAGGAGCGCACGATCAAATTCGCTGTGCTGGAAGTCGCGTCCACCCACGAGCGCGACGATCGCGCCGCTGGCGTTGTCCAAAACCACGATCGAGCCTTGCAGATACTCCGGCGCGGGAAGCAACGGAACTTCGCCGTTCGGCTCCGGTTTCATCTTCGCGTAGGCCTTGAACTTGGCGTCATACTCCGCGTAAGTCGGGTGATCGAATCCGTCGTGGCGCTCTGCCACAGCGAGATGGTCCCGCAGCGCCTGCTCCGATTTCTTCTGCAGCTCGGCGTCGATGGTCGTGAAGATGCGATATCCGTCGCTCACCGCGCTATCACGACCGACGAGCTTTTGCACCTGCTGCGCGACTTGATCCGCGGCATACGACTCCTGATGAATCGGCCGGCGGTTCTTGACGACGAGATCCTCCTTCACGGTGCTCTCAAACTGCTCCCGCGTGATGAGCTCTGTCTCAAACGCGCGCTGCAGCACGTGGTTCCGCTGCTCGATGCAGGCCTCACGATTCCGCCACGGCGAGAGGTTGCTTGGGCTCTTCAACAGCCCGGCGAGTGTTGCTGCCTCGGAGAGCGTGACATCCTGCGCGCGCTTTCCAAAATAACCGCGTGCGGCCGCTTCCGCGCCGTAGAACCCAGAGCCAAAAAAAACGCGGTTCAAGTAAAGCTCAAGAATTTGAGTTTTCGGGCACCGTTCTTCGATCTCCCGTGCGACGAAGATTTCGAGCAGCTTGCGCTGATACGTGCGGTCGTTTGGTGGCAGCTCGTTTGGGAACGTATTCCGCGCGAGCTGCTGGGTGAGGGTGCTCGCGCCCTGCCGCTGCTTTCCGGCCTGGTAGTTCTTCACCATCGCCCGCCCAATCCCATACCAATCCCACCCATGGTGTTTGTAAAAGCGCACGTCTTCCGCCGCGACCACCGCCGTGAGCAGGTGAGGGGAAAATTCCGCGAGCGGCACTTGGTCTCGATTTTGGATGAAGATCCGCCCGAGCACCGCATTCCCGCGGTCGTAGATGATGCTCGCCGACTCCATTTCCCAGAGACGCGAATAGTCGAGCTGACGCGCCTTCGCTTCCCAGCGTCCTTTTTCAACCAGGACAAGGATCCCTGCGACGACTGCGAGAACGCCAACGATAATCAGGGCGCTGAGAAACCACGGCCGCGTGTAAAACGGTCGTCGAGGTCGGACGATGTCCCACATGGGCGGCGGTGCGTTCAAAGCGGGAAGCTACGTCACACGATTCAGGGCGGGGTGCAAGGAAGGAGGCGCACCGCAGTGAGTGGGCCGACATGAGCGAAACCACTCCAGAAGTCCATGAAACGCCGCTCGGGGGGATTCTCCGAGACGAGCTCGCGCGCGCGGGGCGAATGACGTTCCGCGATTTCATGGAGCGTGCACTCTACGACCCGAGGCACGGATATTACGCCCGAGGCGCGGCGCGGGTCGGACGGAGCGGCGACTTTTTCACGAACGTGAGCGTCGGACCTCTTTTCGGCACATTGCTCGCGCGGCAGTTTAACGAGATTTGGGAGCGGCTCGGGCGGCCGCAGCCTTTCACGATCGTCGAGCAGGGCGCCCACGATGGCCGCTTTGCGCACGATATGCTGAACGCGCTGCGCAAGCTCGCGCCGGAGTGCAGTGCCGCTGCGGAATACTTCATCGTCGAACCGTTCCCGGAGCTGAGAGAGAGGCAAAGGCTGACCCTCGCGGCGGAGGACCGCGTGCGCTGGACGGATTCGCTAGACGCTCTGCCGAGCTTCACCGGAGTGCACTTTTCCAATGAGCTGTTGGACGCATTTCCGACACATCTGATCCACTACGACGCCACCGGTTGGCGTGAGCGCTGGGTCGAGTGGCAAAATGGTCAGTTCACGTTTACCGACGGCCCTCTTTCGAGTGACTCGCTGGTTGCCGCCGTCGCGGAAATTGGCCCGCGATCCCCGGGTTACAGCACGGAGATGAATCTCGCGGCGCGGCAGTGGCCGGGAGACGTCGCGCGCAAGATGGAGCGGGGGTTCGTGCTGCCGATCGACTACGGCCATGCGCGCTCGGAGTTCTACGCGCCGGAGCGAAGCACGGGAACGCTGCGCGCCTACAGTCGCCATCGGGTCGTTCCCGATCCGCTGGCGCGCCCGGGAACTGTCGACCTCACGGCGCACGTCGAGTTCACGAGCCTTGTGGAAGCAGCCGAGACGGCCGGCCTCCGGCTGCACGGTTTCACGGATCAGCATCACTTTTTCGTCGGGCTCGGCCGCTTGCACTTCCCTGATGGCATCGTCCCGGACGCGGCAGAACTGCGGGAGTTCAAGACCTTGATGCACCCCTCGCTGCTTGGTCTCAGCTTCAAAGTGCTCGCACTCGAGAAAGGTCTGCCTCCCGGTCCGCCACTCTCCGGATTCGGGCTGAGCGGAGATGCACGCCGGCAGCTCGCATGACCCTGAGAAACTACCAGCGCTCCGCGGTTCGTGCGAGTTCCTCGAGGACGTTTTCCACCCGCTTCAGATCTCGTCTCCGTCCTTTCGCGGGTTTCACCTCGAGCCCTCGCAGGAGCATCAACATATCGCGCATATCGTGCACCCGATCCCGGGAAGCGTCTTTCGCTTTCGCCTGCACGGCGACGGCCGTGACGAGAGCGTCGATGTCGCGCTCTACCTCGGCGGAATAGCGTTCGACGATCTCGCGACAGATCCCACGCAGGTTGGCCAACTCGTCGGCCAGTTGCTTCGTGGGCAAAGCGCGCTTCGCGCGGGTCTTACGTTTCGGCAGAGTTTTCACGGGAAGCTGCCACCGTGCGGAGGTCTCCCGGAACGTCAACGCCGGGAATGTTACGATCCTGTCACCGCGCTTCGCGGCGGCGGCGCGCCGCCAGCGAGAGCGCCCCGAATGCGACGAGCGCGGCCGATCCAGGCTCCGGCACGAGTCGCAAGGCGATATCGTTCCCGCCGGCGAAGGAATTGGCATCCGCATCCGCGGAGTAGCTGATTTCGAGAAACTGCGATCCGAAGGCGACCTGCGAGCCCTGCGCGAACGTGCCGTTCACCGCGTCCGTCCCGTCGTTCCTCACGATGAAGAGAATTGAATTTGAGTCCATCGTGAAACCGCTCATCGCCGAGAGTTCGAGAGTCCCGCCGTTCAACGTGACGGTCCCGTTCACGTCGGCTTGATCATATCCAGTGATTCCATTTCCGCCGGCAGTGATGCCCCCAATTTCGATGGCGAACTTCGCTCCCGCGCCCGCAAACGTCAGATCCCTGGTGTTGAAGATACTGGTGCTCCCCAGCGTTCTGCCCGGCGCCAAGGTGCCGCCGGCCTGGACGCGAACACTACCAACGTTACGGAGCGTTGGGTTTGCGTCGATCCGGCTGCCACCGAGGACCGCGCCGCTGTAAACGTCGGTGGCGAAGCTGTTCGCGCTCGATCCATTCACGAGCAATTGGCCCTGCCTCACGATGGTCGCGCCGAGGTAGGTATTGGTGCCGGTGAGTTCGAGAAGTCCGTCACCGGTTTTCAAGAGATCGTTATGCAGAGCGCCGGTGATGTTGCCGCTCACGCGCGCGGAATCGGTCCCGGAGTTCGGGTTATCGGTCACTCGGAATTCCCGCGCGTTGTAGTTAGTGGCGGTGCCCGCTTCGGAAAGCCCGATATGGTCGACCAGAACGACACGCCGGTTCGCCGTTGCCGACCCAAAGGCGAGCGCGTAGCCGCTATTCACGAAGAAGCGAGACTCCCAGGCGATTGCGGTCGGTCCCGCGGCGTTCAAATCAACTGTCGCGTCGATGTTGGGATCGCCGAAGGCCGCGAAACCGCCGCTGCCTCGATCCTCATCCACCCCAGCGCCAAGCCCGAGGTTATCCGCAGGATTAAACCCGCTCCAGCTCACCGTGCCGTTCGTGTTTCCGAGCGCTCGGGCGAAGGTGTTGCCGGTAATCTCGAGCACGCCGCCACGGAAGCGCAGCTCGCCCCCTGGGAGGCTCACCCCCGGCTCCGCCCGCAGCACGCCTTCGTTGATGATCGTCGAAACGGCAGTAGCGGCATTCCCAACTGACGCGAGAGCAAGCGTGCCTGCTCCTGCTTTGACGAGCGGCCGCGCGGTGCCGTTCGCAACGGGCACGTTGAGATTCAAGATGGCCGCCGGATTCTGCACATGGACGTAGCGCGTGTCGCTGCCGCCCAAGCCGCCACTGCTGGCCGCCGTGTTGTTGATCGTGTAGCTCGTCGCTCCCGCGAGCAGGAGCGCATTGGTTTCGAGCGTCCCGGTGCCATCCAGAGACAAGGTTTGTCCACCGGCACTGGGTTCGATCTTCAGCGAGTTCAAGGCCCGTGGGCCGCCGCTGATTACCGCACTTCCATTTAGCGCGGCGTTCGCCGTCGGCGCGCTCGACGCTGGAAATGCTGTCGTCGCGACCGGCTTGATCCCCACCGCCGCATCGTAGGTGGCAAAGCTCGACCCGTTCACGGTGGCCCAACCAACCGACGCGTCGGATGCGCCCGACTCAGAGTTCTTGAGCAAGCTGCCATTTGCTGCGGATTGCATCACCGGCGCGGTCGTGAATTTCACCTGCGGCTGACTGCCGGCCGTGCCGAGCGTCCCGCCAGTCGCCGAAAAATCGATCGTCGCAAACTCATTCACAGGAGCCGTCCCACCGAGAGTGAACTCGCTATTATCGCGCTTCAGGTTGCTGAACTGCAGGAGCGTTGGCGCCGTTGCGGAGTTGTGCTCGATCTGAATGTGCACTGCGCCCGACCGCGCCTTCGTGGCGCCGAGCTGCAGTTGCGAAATCTGCTCCGTCGTCCCTGAGCTATTTCCGACGAGCGTGAAGGTGCCACCGCCGTTGGTGTCCAGCCCGGTGCCGCTCGAGCCATTACGCAGACGGTCAAGATTGCCGGCAGCGTTATTGAGCCGGAAGTTTCCGCCCGCCAAAACGATCGCGCCCGACGTCTGGGCGACTAAGGAGGCCGAGCCTCCGAGTTCCAGGGTGGCGCGGCCGCCGACGAACACGTCTTTCGCGGCAGCGAACGTTCCGGTGAACGTCTGCTTCCCTTCCCCACGCAGGGTAAAGGCGGCTTCGTTCACCGTGCCAGTGCCCACCGCTGAATTGCGCACGGTCCCACCGAAGGTGCCGTCGGTGAGTGCGGTGACCAATAAGGTAGCGCTGTCGAAGTTCGTGGTTCCGCCGCCGGAAAACTCCTGACGCGCCTGCACCGTGCCGCCTGTTCCACTCAAGGTTCCAACCCGCAGACCGGCCTTTGGATCGTTATCCGGGTCGGCGGGCGCGCCCGGCTGCACCAGGAGTGTCGCCCCCGGCTTGAGCGACACGCTGTTGCTGCGCAGCGCCGTCGGTCCAGCGACCGCGTTGTTGTTAAAGCGGATGGTTCCGCCGTCGATTTGTAAACTGCCGACCCATGCGTTTTCGGACGGCGCGTTCTCGTTCAAAGTGCCAAAACGGAAAGTGCTGTTACCCGTCTTGACGATGTCGGAGACCCCGAAGAGCCCGCCATTCAGGGTGATAACCCCTGCGCCGTCTCCGCTCCACGCCACGTTTGATGGCAGTTGCATCTTCAGGTTCACCGTGACTGGTCCACTGCCGGCAGCCACCAGCGCCGCGTTTGGACCAACCAGTTGCAGCGGCGCGCTCGCAGGCGCGGCGGCGATCACAGGAGC
>Ga0136611_10002799_pt1 | contig 12194 bp, 14 predicted proteins | sample AntDrymUQ2232306_2_FD_106645 | JGI IMG/M metagenome (GOLD analysis project Ga0136611, IMG submission 106645) | Polar desert sand microbial communities from Dry Valleys, Antarctica - metaG UQ223 (23.06) | ecosystem: Environmental > Terrestrial > Soil > Desert | place: Antarctica: Dry Valley... | reverse complement strand
TGGCACCCCGAGCCGCCTTCTGCTCCACGTGTTCCAGCCCCTCGCCCACGTCGGCGGCCAGCTCCCTGATGTCATCGGTGAGCGCCGGCGGGGCGTCCAAGGAAAAGTGGGCCAACACGTCCGAGCCGAGCGCCTCGCGCAGGTCGATGGTGGCCGTGATGCGGCGCTCGGCCGGCGCGGCCGGAACCAGGGACGCATCCTCCATGTCCTCGGGGCGTATGCCCAGCACCACCTTCCGGCCCTCGTAGCCGCGCAGCGCCGGTCGGCGGGCGACGACCTCCTCGTCCAGCGGGAGGCGGAAGCCACCGACGTCGACGGCAAGCACCCCGTCGGTTCGAGTCAGACCCGCCTCCACCAGGTTCATGGCGGGTGAGCCGATGAACCCGGCCACGAAAAGGTTGACCGGGTTCTCGTAGAGAGCCTGGGGCGTGTCCACCTGCTGCAGGACACCCTTGCGGATCACCGCCACCCGGTCGCCCATGGTCATGGCCTCCACCTGGTCGTGGGTGACGTAGATGGTGGTGACGCCGAGGTCTCGCTGCAGCTTGGCGATCTCCACCCGCACTTGGACGCGGAGCTTGGCGTCGAGGTTGGAGAGGGGCTCGTCCATGAGGAATGCCTGGGGATGGCGGACGATGGCCCGGCCCATGGCCACCCGCTGTCGCTGTCCACCGGAGAGCGCCTTGGGCTTGCGCCGCAACAGGTCCGTGAGGCCGAGGGTCGATGCCGCCTCGTTCACGCGGCGGTCGATCTCGGCCTTCGACACCTTCTGCAGCTTCAGGCCGAACGCCATGTTCTCGTACACGCTCATGTGCGGGTACAGGGCGTAGTTCTGGAACACCATGGCGATGTCCCGCTCCTTGGGCGCCACGTCGTTGACCACCCGCCCGCCGATGGTGATGGTGCCCTTGGAGATGGGTTCGAGCCCGGCGACCATCCGCAACGCCGTCGTCTTTCCGCACCCGGACGGGCCCACCAGCACCACGAACTCACCGTCGCCGATCTGCAGGTCCAGCGAACGCACCGCTTCGGTGCCATCGGGATAGACCTTCCACACGTCGGTGAGCTCGATCTCAGCCATGCGCACACTCTGCGGTGGTCGATCGCTCGACGAGGTGGATGGCCAGCTCGTGCACGCCTGGCGCGGGGAGGCCTGCGCCTCGGAGTGCTTCGAGCAGGATCGATGCTCCCCGGTACCCGCTGTCGAAGAGCGGCTGGTGCACCGTGGTGAGACCGGCATAGGTCGACAGCTCGACGTCGTCGAAGCCCACGACCGACAGGTCGCGCGGCACGTCGAGGCCGGCCTGTCGTGCCGCCTCGAGCACGCCGAGGGCCTGCATGTCGGAGGAGGCGAAGATCGCCGTCGGCCGGCGTCGACGTGGTTGAGCCAGAAGGTCGGCGGCCAGCTCGGCAGCCAGTCTGCGGTCATGCGGGCCGTACCGGACCAGGCGCGGGTCGGGCGTCATCCCGGCCTCTCGGAGCACCTCGTCATAGCCCTGCTGGCGGCGGGCGCTCGAGGTGAAGCCGAAGGCGTTGGCCGGGTCGTCACCGAGAAAGGCGATGCGGCGGTGACCGAGGCCCACCAGGTGGCGGGTGGCGATGCGCCCCCCTTCCACGTCGTCGACCACCACCGATGGCACGCCCGCTCCCGAGGCATCGATCAGCACGACGGGCACGCCGGCTCGAGTGAGCCCGGCCAGGTGGTCGTGTGGCGGCGGCACCGACATCACCAGCAGCCCGTCGGCTCGGTCGCGGCGGGTGAGCGAGAGGAAGTGCTCGTCGAGGTGGCCGGGCGACTCGACGTTGAAGAGCACGAGATCATGGGGCACTCCCCCCATGGCCGCGACCACGCCCCGGAGGCGCTCGATGGCCGAGGCCTGCGTGAAGAAGGGCACCACCACGCCAACGGTCTGGGACCGACCGCGGGACAGGGCCCGAGCCAAAGGGCTCGGCCGATAGTCCAACGCGGCGATGCTGGCCAGCACTCGTGCCTTGGTGGCCGCGCTCACCTTCGGGCTGTCGTTGAGGACGCGGGACACCGTCCCTGCGCCCACGCCGGCATGGCCTGCCACATCCGCGATGGTGACCACTTCCCCCCTGCTCGCCGGCGGTGGAAGCGGTTCCATCGAGGTTCCGGAGGGGACAATACGCCCTTCGTCACCCGGGGTCAACGACCGTTCAGATCTACGTCGTGGACCGATCGCTTGTTGGGGGCGTGTCGCACCAGAGCCGCGACCATGCGGTCTCTACGCTGTCGGGCGTGCCGAAGTTGCAGCTGCTGCCCGCCGTGGACGTTGCGGACGGTCTCGCCGTCCGCCTGGTGCAGGCGGAGGCCGGTAGCGAGTCGTCCTACGGCGACCCGCTCGAGGCCGCGTTGGCGTGGCAGCGGGACGGTGCCGAGTGGGTGCACCTGGTCGACTTGGACGCCGCGTTCGGCCGCGGCTCCAACCGGGACCTGCTGGCGAAGGTGGCCGGTCAGCTGGACGTCGACGTGGAGCTCTCCGGCGGCATCCGGGACGGCGAGTCGCTCGCCGCGGCACTGGCCACCGGCTGCCGGCGGGTGAACCTGAGCACGTCCGCACTGGAGTCGCCAGGGTGGTGTGCGCAGGCGATCGCCGACCACGGCGATCGGATCGCCGTCGGCCTGGACGTGCGCGGCCTTCGGCTGGCCGCCCGCGGCTGGACCAGGGACGGCGGTGAGCTGTACGAGACGCTGGCGCGCCTCGACGCCGACGGCTGCGCCCGGTACGTGGTCACCGACATCACGAGGGACGGCACCCTCGCCGGCCCCAACCTCGAGCTGCTGCGTGAGGTATGCGCAGCCACGCCCCGCCCGGTCGTGGCCTCCGGCGGGGTGAGCTCGCTGGAGGACATCCGCGCTCTGGCCGCTCTGGTCCCGGTCGGGGTCGAGGGCGCCATCATCGGCAAGGCGCTGTACGCCGGGGCGTTCACGCTGCCCGATGCGTTGGCTGTCACGGTGGAGGCGGCCGGAAGAACACGCTGAGCATGCGATCGGGCGCCGCCCCCACGTCGTGGCCTCCGGCGGCGGCGGCTTGGTGACTCGGTGACTTGGTGAGCGCGCACCACCATGATGGCGTTCCATGTCGATGATCATCGTGTACCGAGGGGTCGGGCCGCAGCGCCGGTATCTCGCACTCAGGGCAGCGGACGCGACCGACGAAGGGGACTGAGTGTGGCGGCCGCCCTCCGGCGGCATCGAGCCAGGCGAGTCGGAGTTCGACTGTGCGACTCGGGAGCTCAAGGAAGAGACCGGACTGAGCGGCGATGTCACGACGGTCCCTGGAATGGCCTACCCGACATTCGTGCTCGAGGTCCCGCTCCACGCCCGCCGTACGTCTGTCAGACGAGCACGACGGCTTTGCGTGGGTCACGCACGAGGAGCTGCTGTTGCGGTGCCACCCCAGCGTCGTGTCGGAGAGCATCGCTGCCGCGCTCAATGCGATCGGGCACGTCGGCTAGGGGGAGCTGGCGTTTGGCGCTCGGCAACTGGCGCGTGGGCACCTGTGTGGGACGACCTCCTGAACTCGGCATCGAGGAGGTTGGGGGCTACGCAGACAGCGAGACGCGGTTCGAAATCCCGCTTGCATACGAACATGTGTTCGTGTATGCTGTCTCTGTGCTCGATCGACTGCGGCGACTCCACGGTGAGGTGGCCGACCTGACCCAGGCCTTCGACCCTGCCCTGGTCGAGGGCAGCGCGGCCAAGACGCTGGTGGAGGTGTCGGCCCAGGTGATCAAGATGCTGGTGGCCTTTCAAGCTTTGGCCGCCCGCCGGGTGGAAGCGGGCAACGCCTACGGCTGCGCCGACCGCAGTGCGGCCGAGTGGTTCGCTCGCATCGCCGGTCTGCCGGTGGGCGAAGCCAATGCCCTGCTGAGCGCAGCTCGGCGGTTGGGGGAGCTGCCCACGGCCGAGGAGGCCTTTCGGGCCGGCCACCTGAGCCCGGCTCAGGCCAAGGAGGTGGCGGCGGGAGCCACCGCCGACCCCAGTGCCGAAGCCGAGCTCGTGGACATGGCCAAGAAGGGTGACGTGGGCCGCCTGGCCAAGCGCAGTCGCCAGGTGCGCCAGAACGCCCGGGGCGAGGACGACGCGGCCCGGGCCGCCCGCTTGCACGCCCAGCGCTCAGCCCATCGACCTGGCCGCGCTGCGGCGAGGTCACACCCATGACGACGAGCGCTGCGAGATCGACGGGGTGGGCTCCATCCCGGTGACCACGGCCCGAGACCTGCTGGGGGACGCGTCTCTGGACATCGTCCTGCGCGAAGCGCACGACATCCGCTCCGTCGTCCACCCGGGACGTCACTTCACGCGAGCTCAGCGCATCGCTCTGCTGGCCCGTGACCGGACGTGCATCCGGCCGGCCTGCGACGCCACGCGGGGCTTGGAGTTCGAGCACCGCGATGGCTACGCCAACACGTCGGCCACCAGCGTGGCCAGCGGAGCGCGGGTGTGCCGGCGGGACCACGACCTCAAGACCTACAGCGGTCACAGCTACACCGGCCAGCCGGGGCTCTGGGAGTGGCACCTGCCGGATGGCACCGTCGAGCACGAGCGACCACCGCCGCCGGCGGATGACCCGGGCCCATAGACCCGGCCCGACGTCGGGCGCCTGCGGCGGGGCGTAGACGGGGGCGCGAATGGGCGAGGCCCGTGGCCGGTCGGGACAAAGCACAGAGAGCTGCGCCACCTCGGCAGGCCGGGGCGGAGGACTGCGCGTTCTAGAGGTTGACGGAGGCGCCGCCGGGGCCAGCAGCTCGGTGTGGTGGCCCTGCTTGAAAGCAGGCTGCGATCGATGCCGGTGATGGCCCGTTCGATCGGCTCGGTGTCCAAGGCCGAGCGCAAGCGCAGCCGCGATGACGGCTTCCTTGTCGAAGAACCCCGTAGCGATTCCGGTCCGCTCGGTGCATGGGGGACCGTAGTGAGGAGCGCTCACCGTCACGGGGCCCGAGCTGCGGCCGAGCCGGCCCCTATGGTCATCCGCCGTGCAGCTGCGCACGCCACGCCTTCACATCCGGCCGTTCGAGTCGGCCGACACCGCGGTGATCCATCGCATCCTCGACCTGTGCTTCGGCGACGCCTCTCTGATCGGCGACGCCGACGCCTTGCGCGAGCGGGAGTCCTGGGTGCAGTGGTCGCACCTCAGCCCGATCTGGCATGAGCGGCAGCACCAGCCGCCCTACGGGGAGATGGCCGTGGTGCACTCGGAGTCAGACGTGCTCGTCGGCTCCGTCGGCTACGAGCCGGTGCTGGAACCGATCGAGCAGCTTCCTGGCTTCGGGTCGGGGGCGGCTGGCATGCCCGGCCTCTTCAGTCCCGAGGTCGGCCTGTTCTGGGCCGTCGACCCCGACCAGCAAGGCCACGGCTACGCGACGGAGGCGGCCACGGCTCTGATCGACCACGCCTTCGAGCACCTGCGCCTGAAGCGCATCGTGGCCACGACGGACTACGACAACGTGGCGTCGCAACGGGTGATGGTGAAGGTCGGCATGACCCTGCACCACAACCCGCTGCCCACGCCGTCGCACTTCCAGGTGCTGGCCGTGCGGGAGCACCCGCTGGCCGCCAGACCCACCGGCTAGTCGCGGGCCAGGATCTCGTCCAGCCGCTCGTAGCCTTCGCGGACGCCGACATCCATGCCGCTGGCTACGAAGGCGTCCCGGTCCTCGAATGAGTCGCAGAGCGACGTCCCCACCAGACGGGTGCGGCCGCCGCCGAGATCCTCGAAGCTGATCTTCTCGAGGACGACGCCGTCGGGCATGCCTTCGAAGCCGAAGGTCTGCACGATGAGCTCGCCAGGCCGCACGTCGTGGAACGACCCGTGGAAGCCGTACTCGCCGTCGGCGTCGCTTTGGACGTAGCGGTAGGCACCGCCGGTGCGGCAGTCGAAGTGGTCGACCGACGTCTTCATGCCGTGAGGCCCGATCCACTGGGCGAACAGCTCGGGGTCGGCGTGGGCCCGGAAAACCTTCTCCGGCGCGGCGTCGAACTCCCGGATGATGCGCACCAGGGGCACCTTGGCATCGACGACGATCTCGGTCTCGTGGGTGGTGGTCATGGTCACGTTGCTTCTCCCTGTTTGCGGGGTCGACGGGGCGGAAGGGGTGGCGTGTCGTCGTCCGGCATCGACCGGAGGACGGCGTCGAGGCGGCGGTAGCGCGCTTCGGCCTGGCGGCGGTAGCGCTCGATCCACTTGGTCATCAGGTCGAACACCTCTGCTTCCAGATGCACCGGGCGACGCTGGGCCTCACGGGTGCGACTGACCAGGCCGGCGTCCTCCAGCACCCTGAGGTGCTTCGAGACGGCCTGGAGGCTCACGTCGTAGGGCTCGGCCAGCTCGTTGAGCGTCGAGTCTGCGACGGCCAGCCTCGCCACCATGTCACGCCGGGTGGGGTCGGCCAGTGCCGAGAACACCTGCGAGAGCGGGTCAGCTGCTGCCAACGACGTCCCTTTCCGTTAGTCAACCGATTGGTTGATGACACCAACATACGACGCCCACGAGTCGTTGTCAACCAACTGGTTGAGAAGCTCTATGCACCCATGGCGGCGGAGGGATGCCATCACCGCGCTGCGGGCGGCGGTTCCAGGCCCCCGAGCCGGCAGCGCGCAGGGCCTCGTCCATGAACCCGCGGAGGTCGACCAGGACGATCTCCTGGCCGGTGTCATAAGCCGGACTGGCCTGGCAGCCGGTGACGTTGCACTGGATCGACCAGTCACTCGGCAGCTCCTCGATGCACCTGACCACCAGCTCGGTGTAGCGAGGCCGAACGGACACGCCGGGATTGGTCTCGACCTCGTCAGGCACCTCGGGCACCGCCGCACTTGAGCACGAGGCGGCGCGCTCGGCCAGCAGATCGATCATCCGGTTCTCCTGGTGGTGGGCGCGGCGCTCGGCCACCCAACCGACGGCGGGGATGGCGCCGAAGCCGGCGTCCATGACCACCGCCACACCGAGCGCAGCGGCCCCCGACCGACCCGGTGCCCGCCGACGCATGGCCAAGCCGACAAGCCGGCCGACGACCAGCGGGAGCGCCGCGGTGAGGGCGAGCAGGGCAGGCCAGGCGGCGGCCCCGAACGGGCCCGCGGTCTGAGTGAGCGCGATGACCCAGAAGCTCAGCGCCGCCAGCGCCAACAGCGCCACGAGCAGGTAGTCGACCGCGGCGAGGCCGCCGCTCACACGCCGGGCAGTCATGCGCCGAGCGGTCATGCGCAGACCCTCAGCTGCTGCTCCCGTCGTCCCAGGGAAGGACGCCCCGAAACCTGCTCGGTGTGGTCCGCAGGACGTAGCCGGCCGGCGGGTTCGGCATGGGTGGGAACACCACGTCCGGGCCGAGTTGGCCGGCCGTCAGCGCAGCTCGCACATCGGCCGTCAGGAGATTCGTCATCTGCGGGACGGTACTTATCCGTGATGAGATGCGCGTCGCCACCTCGTCGTCCCCGTCGACGAAAGAGCGAAGGGAGCGCCCATGGCCGGCTACGTGCAGCTCGGTGATGTAAAGACCTATTACGAGGACGACGGCGTCGGAGACCCCCTCGTGCTCCTTCATCCGGGCGGCGCCGACTCGCGCGCTTTTGGGATGAACGTCGACGGATTGGCCGAGCACTTCCGCGTCTACCGACCCGACCGACGCGGCCACGGCCGCACCCCCGATGTCGAAGGACCGATCAGCTACGACCTCATGGCCCAGGACACGATCGCCTTCCTCGAGCAGGTGGTGGGCGGGCCGGCGCACGTCCTTGGCCACAGCGATGGCGCGCCGGTGGCCCTGCTGGTGGCCCTCGCCCGACCAGACCTGGTGCGTCGGCTGGTGTTCGCCTCCGGCGTGTTCCACCACGAAGGCTGGACACCGGGTGCCATCGATCTCGACGAGGACACCACCGCCTTCTTCACCGAGTACCACGGCGAGGTCTGCCCCGACGGGCCGAACCACTTCCCGGTTCTGGCCGAGAAGCTGGACCGCATGCACCGGGCCGAGCCGACGCTCACCGTCGCCGATCTGGCCGGCTATCCCGGACCGTCGCTCGTCATGGTGGGCGACGGAGACGACGAGATCCACATGGAGCACACCGTCGCGCTGTTCAACGGACTCCCCCACTCACAGCTGGCGGTGGTGCCGGGCACCGGCCACGGCCTGTTCGTGGACAAGCCGGACCTGTGCAACCGCCTCGTCATCGACTTCCTGGCCGAGCCCTGACCCGACGCCGCGGCCTCAGGCCTCCTCGGGCACGGCCGTGTAGGCCTCGGTCGTGCGGTCGGCTGCAGCCCTCGCTGCATCAGGGTCGTCGCCGCCGGCCACCGCAGCCTCATACCAAAGGTCGCTGCTCGCGGTCATGAACCGCCGACCCTCCTCCGACATCGCCCATGCCGCTGCCTGGGCAGGATCCATCGCCGGTGCGCCGGTGACGTGCAGGTACAGCCCCAGGAGCAACGAGTCCCATCCCACCCCCACCGCACCGGGGCCGAACTGGGCCCACAGCTCGTCGTTCACGTGGGCCACGTGCTCGAGCTGGAAGCGCGCGCACTCCGGTCCCTCCTCGGTGAGGCGCACCGTGATCCAGCTGACCTCGTCGCCGTACTCCCATGTGGCGGAGAACGTCGTCGGCGGCTCGCACGACAGCACCTCCCCACCGGCGTTGCCCTCTAGCTGGTAGCGGCCTCCGACCTCCAGGTCCCCACTGATCGGCATGGCCCACCGGGAGATCCGGTCGGCGGTCGTGCACGCGTCCCAGAGGTCGTTCACGTCCGTGTCGTAGGTCTGGCTCACGGTGATGACCCGGGCCTCACCTGCGTCCAGGGTGGTGGTGCCCACGGTGCGGCGGACTGCATTGATCTGGTGGTCGACATCGATCATGTCTGCTCCTCTTTCGTCGTTCGTCGGGCCCGCTTGCCGCGGGCCACCTCGGTGGCCAACGCGTCGAGACGGGGGGTCCAGGTGCGGCGGAAGCGTTCGATCCACTCGTCGACCTCGCTCAGCGCGTCGGGAGGAACGGCGTAGAGGCGCCGGGCCCCGTCCGGCCGCACGGTGGCGAAGCCGTGCTCGCGGAGCACCTTCAGGTGCTGGGAGACGGCCGGCTGGGTGATGCCGAACTCGTCGCGCACCGCCGCGGTCACGGCACCTGCCGGCTGCTCGCCGTCGGCCAGGAGCTCCAGGATCCGGCGGCGGACCGGGTCGCCGAGCACATCGAACGCATGCACGACCGACGGTCTATCAGCCTCAACTAATATTCGTCAAGGCTTATGTCTTGCTGGCGCTGGCCGAATGACCGCCTGGCTAGCGTTCGCTGGATGGCGGAGCCACGCGACGTCCTCGATCTACTCGACAGAGGAGCCGTGGCCGCACTCATCCCGCTGCTGGCGCCACGACTCGAGGGATGGGACGCCGACGCGTGGATTCGCGATCAGTGGGTAGCGGGGCTCGACTCGATGCTGGGATCGCGACGTTGGGTTGTCAGCGAGACCCGGGTGTCGTCGACGCTGACACGGTTCCACCTCGAGGGCGAGCACGGGACCGCCGTCGCCACGGTCATATTGGATGACGACGGCCGATGGTTCGGGGCGTCGCTCAAACGTCGCGCCACGGAGGGGATCGCCAACATCGTCCTGCAGTGCCCGTGGAACGAGGACCGCGAGGCAATGTCCGGGCTCTACGGCGATCTTCTCCGTCGCGATCAGTGGGACGTCCCGCGACTCGTGTTCGACGAGGGGCGGCCCGACGATCCGCGCCCCCGATGGCCCGATCCCGCCTACCCGCAGCAGATGCACCTCGACATTCGCGTCGGTGATCTCGACGCCGTCGAGGCGCTGGTCGTCGACCGGGGCGCCGCCCGCCTCGCCAGCTTCGAGGACCATCGGGTCTACGCCGACATCGTGGGCCACCCCTTCTGCCTCTATCCCGCAGATGTCTCGGAGCCAGCGCTGTGGCGACTCGTGATCGACGCGGCCGACCCGAACGCGCTGCATGAGTTCTACGAGCGCCTTCTTGGGACCGAGACCTCGCCGGCGCTCGCGTTCCAGCACTCGAATGCCGGGCCGCCACGCTGGCCCGACCCGGCGTACCCGGCCCAGGTGCACCTCGACCTCATGTTCGACGACCCGGCACCGGTCGCGGCGCGCGTCGTCGAGCTGGGTGGCTCCATCCTCCGCCGCCGCGACGGGGTCGCCGTCTACGCAGACCCGGCCGGTCACCCCTTCTGCATCGGCCGTCCCGGCGAGTGACTGGTAGCGGGAGCTCGCGACCTCCGCTGCCCGAGCCGTCTTCGGGTCGCCATGCACCTTCCAAAATCTGTTGCGAGAATCGGAACTGTGACGATGGCCGGGCCAGCGATCGGAATTGCCGCCCTCGCCGTCGATCATGCGGGCAGCCGGACCCGCGAGCTCCAGCCAGCTCCGCGGGTGCGTGCTGCCTCAGTCGTGAAGCCGCTGTTGGCGTGGGGCGCGGCAAATTGTGGCCCCTTTGCGAACGACCGAACCGCGTGGGAGGTGCTCGCCCGGCCAGGGGTGACGACCTCGGACAACAAGGCGACCGCGGCGCTGTGGTCTCGAAGCGGAGGAGAACGGCTTGTCGCCTCGCTCAACGACCGCCTCGGCTTGGGTTGGCACGTCGAGGGTGACGGCGAGCATCCATCCCTCCGGCTGATGGTCACCGCAGGCGAGCTCGCACGCGCGTACGCCGCACTCGCATCCGATGACACCGATGTCGGGAGCCAGTTGCGCCAGTGGATGTGCGAGGTCCCGACCGAGCAGACCTTCGGCCTCCGGCGCGTCGCCTGCGACACGCTCGCAGTCGAAGAAGGGGCAGTCGGAGTCAAGTGCGGATGGTTCGGAGGCGAGCGTGCTCACGCCATCGTGCTCGTCGAAACCCAAGGCCGCACCGTCGGCGCAGCGGTCACCACGAGTTGGTCACCGGACGCGGCGACCCGCGCGGCAGTTCGAGCCGCGATCGGACATGACATGAAGCTCGCCGCAGCGCACGACATCCTCGCAGGCGAAGACATCCGTTCCGCGACCCGCCGCGCGTTGCTAGTGGCTAGCGAGCTGTGACTAGAGGCTCAGCTGTGACCGTGGCGTTTCGGCAGAGACGTGCACGAAGTCCACGGGGAACATGGGCAAGGTGGCCATCGGCCTCGCTTCCAAAGGAAAGTTCAACGCGCCGCGGCCTGAGCGTCGCGCCCCTTACGACCAAGGTGGATAGAGGAAGCTCGGCTCGTCCGACTGCGTCCCGACCGGCACCTCGGTGACATGCCCCAGCTCGATGTGCAAGAGCGGTTGGGGGCAGCGGAGCGGGCGGCCGCCGGTGACACCATGGCGATGATGAGCGCTGAGCCGAAGCACCCGGACCTGCAGCCTGGCGACGAGCGAACCGCGCTCGCTCAACGGCTGGATCAGTACAGGGCGATCCTGTCCGCGTCGGTGGCTGATCTCACATGGGAGGAGGCCTCCACTCCTCACCTACCTGCGACGGACATGACCATCGCCGGCATCGTCCGACACCTCGCCTGGGCGGAAGACCGCTGGTTCCAGGGGCGACTGCTCGGCGTCGCCATGCCATCGCCGTGGAATACGACGGAAGCCGACGATCCAGATCACTCGATGCGCCTGGCTCCCGGCGACACCGCCGAACGAATCGTGGAGCTCTACTCCGCCGCCTGCGCTCGGAGCCGCCGCGCGCTCGACAGGTGCGAGACACTCGACACCGTCGCTGCCATCCCATCCTTCGGAAAGGGACCCGTGAACGCTCGATGGATCATGGTCCACATGATCAACGAGACCGCCCACCACGCTGGTCACGTGGATCTGCTCCGTGACTCCCTCAGGGCCAACTGAGCTCGCAGGTCGCGCAGACCCCTCGTGCGCCGAGGTCAAGCACCCCGTCAGCACGCTCACGGTTGAGAATGTTCTTCGGGGACCATGCAGCCCCTCGCCTCGCTCGGTGCTTCGGGCATGCCAATTACCCTCTCTCACCCGTGTGGTCGGGGGCACTGCTCAGGACGCGAGCGCGGCGCGGAGCTGTCGGATCCAGTCCTTGGCCATGGCGCTGCCGTTCGGGAGGTCGTCACCGGGCTCGCAACGCCAGGCGCTGACCATTGCCAGCATGAGGATCCAGCACTCGCGGACGAGCGATTGCTCGGCGCGTGGGTAGTGCGCACCTACCTCGATGGGGGGCCCGCTGGTGTTGAT
>Ga0136611_10002798_pt1 | contig 12197 bp, 31 predicted proteins | sample AntDrymUQ2232306_2_FD_106645 | JGI IMG/M metagenome (GOLD analysis project Ga0136611, IMG submission 106645) | Polar desert sand microbial communities from Dry Valleys, Antarctica - metaG UQ223 (23.06) | ecosystem: Environmental > Terrestrial > Soil > Desert | place: Antarctica: Dry Valley... | reverse complement strand
GGCAATTATCCAGCACAGGGCATCGACACCCATAGGCCAATGCTGCGTCTGATCCAGGATTGAGAGCAATTACATTTTCGCCTGCCATCTACCTTCCTCCATCTGCAACATCCGCAGCCCGAATTTCGGGTCGTTTTGGCAACTCCATCCAGTGCGAGCACGGAGACCAATCGTCCCCGATCTCGTCCATTACCACCGCCGCTCCCACGGTTTTGTGGCCGCGATAGGTGCCAATTCGCACCTCGGTAAAATCGTCGTCGACTAGACAGCAAAACAACACCTCTTTGTCCAGCGGTGGGAGGGCTGTCGTGATCGGTGTCCACTGTCTATCATTCGCCATGATTTGCTTTCCGTCCATTCATCCGCAATCTAAAAAATAACCCAGGCCGGATTTGCACCGACTAGCATAGCTTTACGTCTCGCCATTCGTTTTATCCCACGTGCCTTTTCGCGATTCGGTCGCCGTGTTCGCGTGTACCTATCACGCCGCTGGGTTGTGTTCCGTCCCTTTGTCCGCAATCTATTGTAATTTCCAAATCTCGCCTTTTCGGTAGGCCGCTACGTTGCATTGCCTGCCGGTCCTATGGTCCAGGACTCTATCGTTTTGCTCCTGGACTGTGCGTATTTTATCGCTACGCTCACCGCTGCCGATTTGCGTCTTGCGAGTGCTGTTCTGTTTTCCGTGAGACTCACCCGAACGAATTTCGATTACGCGATCCCGGATGATCTCAATCGCCCGCTGCTTATTTGCTTGCTGGCTTCTTTCGCTCTGAATGAAGACGACGATTCCTGTACCTTTGTGAGTTGCACGGATCGCGGTTGCCGTCTTGTTGCGATGCTGGCCTCCAGGTCCGTGACCGATAGTCGCTTCGAACTCAATTTCAGATTCGTCGAATTCCGATGTTTCCTCGGAAGCGGTCAGGACAGCCACGGTAAACGTGGAACTGTGTCGCCGTCCGTTTTGCTCAGTAGGCGGCACTCGTTGCCACCGATGCCCACCAGCTTCGTTCTGGAATAGGGATATGGCACCTTTGCCAGTTATCGTCAAAACGATTTCGCTTTCCGAATTCGACACCATTATGCAGCTAAAGCCCCCTCCGCTTGCACGCTTTGGCATAAATTCCAGCCATATCGCGAATCAGTAGTTTTGAATCGTCACCGCCTTCCGCTGATCTTATTTCGATTGTCACGCTTTCCATAAATTCCCTTTCTTAAAATTACCTTCGGTCCCTTTATCTGCACTTACGCGACTGGGCAATCTCTATGCTCATACTCAAGCAGATATGCGTAATTTTCGCCTAAAGCTACTTTGTCTCCGTGTTTTTTTGCGTACTGCACAAGCCGAATAAGGTTGCCGTATTTTTCGTCCCAGTTCAATCGCTGGGCTTTTGGAGTCCAGCGACGCGCTCGTGAAAAACTACCATGATCCCAATGGCTGAAATACCACGATTCAATCGTAGTATGCCGCCAAAACTGCCACCATTTTTGTCTCAGCTTGACCCTCCCTTCTTCCTGCAGGGCTTTAGCGTACTTATCTCGATACATATCTGCGTGGTCTCGCATTCTGACTTCTAAGCAACGCTGAAGCACTTCCGCTGGTACTTGAATGTGTGTCATTTTTTCTCCTTTACCGTCCGTCCCTTTGTCCGCAGTCTCAGCCATTTCGATATTCGTACTTCCGCCACTCGTGTTTGTCTCGCCTCTGTAGTTGTGCGAGTGCTTTTTCTCTGCAGAATTCGGTGGCGTATCTACGGAAAACGTGCCAGTCTACTTGCTTTTCATACAAAAACCACAGGCAGTGGTCGGGGAGTTTTCCGACGAATCGTCGCTCAATACAAAACGGATTCTTAGCTCCGCCCTTCTTTTTGTGCTTTACCGCATCGTCGACGAGCGGTGATTTGTCCCTAGTTATCTTTTCAATTGCCATTCTTGCCTTCCGTTACGTTGTCCGCAGTCTCTAAAAATGGATTGGGCTTGGAATTGCACCAGCTCGGTGACGTTCTTTTTTGGCCGCCCGTGCGCAATGGACTAAATCACCAGTTCTTGCTCTGCGTGTCACTGTCCACGCCGCCAATCCGTGTCTCCGGGGTTGTGCTTTGTACCCGGACCCCTGGCATTGCAGGGACAATCACTGTTGCGTCAGTAACCAACGGGCTAGTTTAACGTGGGGCCAAACCACGACTCAGATGAGTACAGCACGCCAGCGGCTTAATCTCTTCTCTCCGTACAGCTTCGCAAACGTGCAACGTCTCCCCGCTCGTGCATGATATGTGGCGCATCCCACCGTCTCGGCAAAACAACGGAAGCATTTTATGCCGCTCGCAAATCACATTAGTAATCCTGCACCACATTTCCCCGTTTTCGTCCCGATTAACAAATGTTTCTGGATACCACCTCGATGCTGAATTGAGCCAAAACGACTCAATATCTTTGATCGATCCATTGAAAACCCAATCGTCGCTAAGGTTGTTTTCAAATTCATCCATCTTATTATCGCCATTCATAGTTTCGTTTGCTTTCCGATCGAACCACCGGGCTAGTTTAACGTGGGGCCAAACCACGACCAACTGTGAAGGATTACTTAACAGTTCGTTTCCTTGATCCACTCGATGACGGTTGTACCGTCAATCACCCGTTTCTTGCCTGCTTGCCGCCCACTCAATCAGTTCCATGACTTTGCGTTTCCCGTCTCGCTCTGCGTCACTGTAGCCCTCCGAATAAACCGACTCGATTAACTGACGTAACCCTAAGACAAACCAAGAGTTGTTGCCGTTGTCGAAGTCGATTGGAATGGTTGGCTTTAGCGTTCCGTTGACGATTATTCGCATGTGGCCGCATTCGTGGTCGATGTCCTGATACCCAACTTCTAGTTTTTTCAGTTCCATGTGTTTCCTTTGCTTTTATTGCTCCTTTGTATGCATCCGGGCAGAAACCATTTGCCACCAGGCATGTTTTTGTCACTAAACCACTGGCAATAGATAGCCTCGCCGGATTATTATCACGACATCTTGTACATGGTAGATACGGCCTCAAACCCGGACTTCCAATCCCACTCATCGCGTACGAAGCACGTGAACTCCGCGTGCGTCAGCTCGAGCGTGTCGTTTACGTCCCACTTCGCGATGTCAATTGCGGCATCGTATTCTTTCACATAGGATCGCGGAACCCTCATCTCAACAGCGATTCCGTCCAATATCGAAAACGAGTCCCGCTGCTTGGCTATGTCCGCGTCATTGAATTCGGTTACGCGCTCTTTGGTTTTCTGATACTTGACTTCTAGTTGCTTCTTTGCGTCGGAAAACGCTTCGTCGATCTTGCCTAGCAGAGCAGCTTTGTAACCTGTCATTGCCTCGTTAAAGTCTTGAATGTGCTTAACCCGGTTGGCCTCTAGTGTCGCTATCAACTTGATGCGGTTTACTTCGACTGTGCGCGTTTCCTGATCCATTCGTGCCATCTGAGCCATTCTTTGTAGTTCCTTGCTAGTGTTTAATTACGCATGTTCCCGAAACAGTTTTCGGGAACATGTAATAAAAGCTGGTGACGTTTCCAGCGCGCCACTTTCACAGCGCCGACCTATCCGTTACGGCGTTTGCATCCCGACCTAATATTACCCTTGCGGGTTGCTGGGGCTAGGCTCCCTGGTATGTGCCTCGAATGCACATTCGTCGCTCTCAGTCTCAGCTTTTCGCAGGCACCACGCCCGCTACTTCGCCTCGCGATTTGCCTGTTTGTTGAATCGGGTGGCCCATCCCTAGCTGTGGTTAGCAGCACCGCTCCCTTCCAAGTGAGCACCCTCGGATTTACACCAAAACCTCCTTGAGTTTGCAACCCCAAGGTGTTCTAAAATTAAACTAGATGCTCATGTACAGGCTTATTTTGTCGTTTGGTCTATCCGTCATCTCCTGGCATGCAGGCAACCTAGAACTAGCGACCGACAAACTATACTCTCTGGACTCCCCCGTAGAATCTTCCAGTTCAGCCTGGGAGCTACCCAGGCACCTCGCTTGAATACTCAACTTAGTCTAAGTGAACTTGCGCTCTTTCTCCATACGCCTAAGCGTTTGTTCCGGAGTCTCACCTTTTTTCATATCGTAACCGCAACCAATGCAGCCGCCTTTCCACGATCCCGATCGCTCGCCTACTTCTTTGTTAAAGCTTACGTCGATTGATTGGCGTCTCTTAGCGAACCAAGGTATACGCCAGAAACACTTCCTACGCCACTCACGTCTTTCCACATGGATTTTGGCTATTACATTTTGTACCTCGCCGTTCTTGAGCGTATAGGTGTACGGAAACTCCTGAATCAGCCTATCATCCGGGCCATCTTTTTCCCACGAGTGTCGACAAGGTTCCCACTCACCTCGCGTATTGACGACCATGTACTTGCTGTTCACATGATCCCAGTCCCACGGCATATGTACAAACTTGGTCTTGTTGCCACGGCAAAATACAACAGAAGCATTGTCGTAGTAGACACCCCAGGACTCCATGATTTCATACGGTTCCCGGTGGTATCGGTCCAAAATTGGCAACGCTACGAGATAACCGAAAAAATCAAAACAGTACTGTTCCTCGAACAGACAGAGTCTAAGCGATAGCCCAGGCTGGCATTCTCGCAGTGAGCGTTTGATTCGACTAAGGGTAGATGCGGTCATTTAACAACGGCTCCGTGTGAGTAATATGCTATCGGAATATCGCGTATCGGCGCAAGACAGTACGTATTTGCGTTAGCTTAGGAATTCATCGACGTCTACGGACTCGCCGCTGCCCGGATTTTCGCTCGCCATGAACAGCTCAGTATCGTCTTATAAGGCCTCTAGCGCAAGCCTCAATTCCCACCAGTCGTGGTACCAGCGTTCACCGTCCTCGTCTACCGGGTAATCGTCGTCATCGTTATCTTCGTCTACTAGAACTACCTCTTGGTCTATTGCGTTCATTAGCAAGTTCTTCGCCGCAGATACTAGGGCGTCGGCTTGTTCGTCCGTCATTGGCATTCTTACACCTCGATAGTTTCACATTCGAATGTTTCTTCCGGTTCTTCTATGGCTTGCGCGGCTAGTTCTTTACCTATCCGGATAAGCCCAGCGTCTGTATGTCGAGTGTCGGCGCACTGGTACTGAGTCGGCTGCCAGCAGTTGCCGTCTTCCGGATCATTGGCGTAATCTACCTGCACAGGGCTTGAAGCCCGAGACAGGTTGCAACGTATGTACATTACCCCGTTTCCTAACGATCCGCCGTGTAGTTTATAAGTCGTGTAGCCCATAATATCCTCTCCTATCTGGTGAAATGTTATCGGTTCTTTTCTATCCAGGCCCACGCTAGACATCTCTCGAAGTCCCCCATCCAGGGCTCAGCAGCCAATGCGTCAATCAATACGACTGCGCACCAAGGCGTCGGCTCTGGCCTCTTAGATGCCGAAAAGTCTGCGCTACGGTTGTTAGGTAGCTCCGTTATATTGTGGTACAGCGATTCCAATAACGGCCAGGACATATCCGCCGAGTACGTGTCTAGCGCGACTCCGATAGTTAGTGTAGGGGCTTTCTCGAAGAACAACGTAGAAATCAACGCTAACCCGTCGATAGTCGTCTTAATACGCCAGCCTGGAAACATGTCTGGCAACGCGAACTCGCCCGGCTCCACAAACCGCGCCATGAATTCGATAGTGTCGTCCCCTACCTCGGACCGTGGCGAGTTTCGCACGTGTCCGGTGTTAAAAGTATAGTGCAGCATTTTATGCGTTTATGCTCTTTTCGAGTCCTTATTTAACGCCTGAGTCGGCTACCGGTATTCCGCCGGCAATCCGTAGACAATCGTAGCGCCTAAGAACTCCGCCGCGCATGTGTACCCTCGCCAACCTTCGATAGTCTCACCAGTATCTTCGTCGTAAGACTCTTTCACCACGTGGTAGGTCAGTTTTGCTTGCGCGTCGAACTTCCGAGCAGCGTCTAACAGCTCGAATGCTTGTTCTGTGGGGTTACGCGGAGTGCTTGACATTCCTGTAGATGTGCTGTACCAACACCACTCGCCGCGCTCTGCGGCTATTCGCTCGTCTCGGTAAATTGCGTCACACTCGATTTCTTCCTTTACGGCGCGTTTTAGACGCGTAGACCCAAATTCCGCCACCCATGCCAGCTTGTCGCTTTCGAATGCGGCCTTCTCTTGGGCTACGCGGCTAGCTCGTTCTTTGTCAGCTCGGTCAGCAGCTGCCGACGCTAGTCCCCTCTCGGCAGCCGCTTGCGCTCGCTCTGATACATTACGCTCGATAATGTCGTCGATCGTCATAGCGGTCAAGTTTCCGGTTGCTATAAAATTAGCTGCAACCCGCGTCTTGACTTCGTGCATGACGTCCATAGCTAACCCACCTGACAAAAAGTACAGTCTCGCTGCGTTGATCTGGTCTACGGTGCCGTCTTTCCGCAGAAGCCCGCACGCCTCCCAGTTGCGTAGGCTTGCGCTTAGTTCGACCGAACCCTTTTCGGCTGGCTTCCCAAACTTCTCGATGTGCTCCGCTGTACTGTCGGAAATAAGATCTTTCGGGACCACAATGAATTCACATGCTGCGTTCATACTAATTCTCCTGACCCGCCTCGGGTCGAAAATGTTTGTCACTATTAGCACTTAGCGCCTCGCTAAGTGCTCCGTCGGGCGACGTGCCCGAGTGGATTTTACTAGGTCGCTACTATGTCGTCTACGTCCAGGTACTTAAGAATTCCGGAACATAAACTCCTGGCTATTTGTGTGATCTATAAGCTCCCGAGCCCATTGCGGCTCGCAAATACGCTTGCACCTTCGTATTAGTGCGGAGGCTTTATCCTGCTTCTCTGGAGAATAGTCAAAGATACGTTGCCTTAGTCGCCGCAATATCCGCTCGTACTTTCTACAGCGGGCTTCAAGATTCACTGCATTTGATCTTATGGTTGTACCCGCCGCAGTCTACAGCTCGGGCTACTTCGTCAACGCGTTCCGGGTTGGCTGCAAGCCAGTCTTCGCCGATTATGGCCGCCAGTCGCACTAGGCCGCGTATCTGGGCCTCTATGCCGCCGGCACTAAGTTTCTGCGCCAGCCAGTACTGCGGCGAGTCTGTCTCGGTGCGAGTGTCCCCGCGATAGCCTGGGAGCTCGTACTCTACTTGCAAACTTTCTTTAGCCATTAACTGACCTCTCTTTTCTTAGTATTTTTTGCCTTCACGAACTTAAGCATCTTACGGTCGTCGCGCCAAACTCCGTCGATCTTTACTTGTATTTTTGTTACGTCAAAAGTCTCTATTAGGTCGTTGCGCACCATAAACTGCATAGCGTCCTGGTACGCTTGCCTCGCTTCGCGCATGAACCAGGATCGCCTGAGCGGCTCTTCTACTTCGATCTCCGCACGTTTTATGACGCTATTCCACATCCATAGGACGTCGTTTGCGTAGCAGGCTATCGCGTTTTTGTCTCTACTGTTCATAACCATATCTCCGGGTTGACGCGACGAGCTACACGTATCGCCATGATGCCTTGGATTATGTGCATGGCGTTCGCGATTGTTCTAGTAGCTTCTGCTCCTCGCGCGTCGGGTAGCGCTACGTACGCATTCCAGAAGTTTACTAAATGATCCATTGCTACTTTCTCCTGAGTGGTCATATCTGCTGGCTGCCCTATCCTAACGTCGACGTCTATGCCTGGCATTACGATCTCTACGTCGCCCGCGAACGTATTAGCATCAAATCCAGGTGAAACCGGCCCTAGGGCTACGCAAACTACTTCGTGCCCTGCGGTCTGCAACTGAGCAATTGCTTCGCGCCAGGTCTTTGGGTCGTGGGTGTACGCGTCGTACTCTATCGCTATTTTCATGTTGTGATCTTTCGTAATCGTTGCAACGTAGTCTTCACTACCTTGTTGACAGGGTTAGTCGCCATGCGCCCTTGTTCGAACAGCACGCCGGCGCTCTGTCGCGATACCGGCGTGTACGTCTCGGCAACTACGCGCAAATACGTATCTGGAGACGCAGCTAACCTGGCTATCTTGTCGTCTACTTCGTCGTTTATTGCTAGCGTAATAGCTTGGCTAATGCGCATTTGGTTTTCTTTCGTTAGTGTCGTCGGCACGTAGTCTTCGTCCATTCATTTTCGTGGCTCGCTTTCGGTGCTGTACATCCCGTGAGCGTCATAGGTTATAGGTACCCTCGGTACGGAAACCGTAGGGCTACCCTCTAAGGCTTCTCTGGTCGCTTTCTGCTTCCAGGCAGGCCAAGTGGCTACTATGGCGGCGGCATGTGCGCAGGCTGCGCGTAGGTCTAGTTTCATTTTCGTAATCTTTCGTAGGTTGAAGCTACTGCGTCGGCTGCCGAGTCGTATGTCGCGTCGCGTATCCCGGCGTCCGTAATATTGCGTGTCGCGTAGTGTATCTTGCAGAATATTTCGTATTGTGTTGCTCTGGATATCGCGTCGTGCGATACGACGCGTGTCACAAAACGACCGCTAATACGCGTAGCTATCGATTTTTGCATTTTTGTAGCCTTTCTTTGGTGTTTACGACCGTCCAAGAGATAACGTCTTCACTAGGCGCCTGCAGTGCGTCGTACACCGCTTCGATAGTCACTCTGCCTACCGCGTCCACTATGCGGTACTCGGGTTCGTCAGATGACGGTATGGCTACACGTAGCGCAAAGTACACAGCATCGTCGGTAGATGCGCAAATGCGCTCGGCAATCGTCCCACTGGAATTCCTCATTTGTTTATGCGTAATCGCGACGCGATTACTACGGCCGCTATGTCCTCCCACAGCGGGTATCGGCTGTGGGTTTGTGTCGCTTTAGTCACGGCAGACGATGTGAGTCGGAATACGTCGCGGTCTAGCTCTAACTCGAGCTCTCGGGAGGTAATATCGTATACCTGGTCGTCAGTTGCGCCTTGGATTCGTTCGGCTATGGTATTCGTGTGCATTTGAGCCTTTCTTGGGTTAGGGCCACTACGTCATGTACCGCCTCCTCCGCTGCGTACAATATTGCCACGTCCGCCTTAGATACGGCATCCGCGGTCGCGTAGTACACCTGGTTATCGGTATCGGCACATATAAACCCGTCGCCCTCAATATGCAGTAGCGCACTGTCTGTCGCCACGCGAATACGTACGGACAGGCTGCGTATTTTATAGAACGCGGTTCGATTAAGCCCACACCATTGAACGCCTTTTGGATATGTGCGGCTTATGTACGCCATCTGAGCCTCTCTTGGGTTTGAATTACTACTGATTGCGTCGTACGAGACACCGCAATCATAAGCGAGGCAAAAGTTGCGAAATGCGCTGAGTCGTCTGCCAGTTTGTCTGCCGCGTCGTACAGCGCTTCAGCCATTGCGTAGGCTATGTCGCCGCTATGCCCGTCGCACTCGTACCGCATACGGCTCGCTAACTGCGTACGGCTCGCTAAGTTTTTCTTGCTCATTTGTGTTTACTCGTTTCGTAAAAGACTTCCGGCATCTCACCAGCCCGAAACCGGACCTCTGCGATACGGTCGAGCGCGAGATCCACGTGTCTCGGTTCTACGCAGTTAAGATAGTTGCCCGTATACGCTTCTGTAAGCTGGATCTTCGGGTACGCGTGCAGGACGGCGATAATTTGCGGTGTCACGGTTGCGCTCCTCGGGATGTGCTTAGTTTGTGCTGTGTTGTCGATACGGCGAACTCTATAGCCTTAACTGATGGCTCGAGAAACCCTACGCGGGTTGGCGCTCCTACTGCGCCTGCGACCACTTTAAACGTCCTGCTACCGATCGGGTGGCTTGTGCAGGACGTGGCGTCTATCGCTGCTATGTAACATCCAGAACATGCCAGCGTATTGATGCGGCTGCACACGGTATCCGTTCTTTTGGGCATCCTAGTTCTTACACCCCCTACGAATCCAATCTTCCATATCTTTATGCGCCGCCGCGGCTTTGCGCTGCTGGCACGGAGCGCAGGGCTTGTCTAACAGGTCAGTCACGATCTCGACAATAGCGTTTTGCGTCTCGCTACTGGCGCCCTCCAGCGCTAACAGCCAGTTGATCTCCGTGAGTACGGCATCGTCCGTGCTTAGCCCGTGTGGAAATCTTCTACTTGTGTATGGCATTCTTACTCCTCCTAGTGTGCTTGTTCAACTCGGTACTAGTGATTTTGGCTATGCGTTCTATTTCTAGCCCGAGCACCAAGAACAACGCCAAGCGTGTCGCCAGTCGGGTAGGCCCGCATTTGCTCGTTAATATGCTTTGACCAGGCCGCGGTTCGGAGCCGCATGGCTGTAACGTAAATAACGTCATAAATTATCTCGTATGTATCTCCTGCGCTACTATCCGTAGCGTTATCGCAGGGTAGGTGCACTTGGCGGATCATCGAATCCAGCACATCGGCGTTTACCGTGTCGTGGAGTGCGCGGTGTACCGGGGTAAGCAGCTCATGATGTTCCTGGGGCCAGCGGGATATGTTGCTCACCGGATAACCGGCCTTCCAGTCCAGTCGGCTTCGTCAATCTCTCTGACTTTGTCCTGAGCATACAGCCGAGCCAGCCAAATAGCCTGGTCCACCTCTATCGCAGCTTTGTACAACAGTACGAATGTCGCCGCCTCTAGTAACGCGGGAAGTTCCCTAAAGTCTAGCGATATGGATCCAAATGACCAAACCAGGTTATAGCAGGCGACTCGCTCGTCGTAGCGTTCGCTGCCGTCTGCGTCTACAACTATGCCGCACCACTCGACAGTCGCCTGGTGGTCCAAAAGTACCGCGCGTGCTTCTTTTTCAGTTTCGGGGAGTCTCATTGAGTCTTTCCTGTGTTGAGTTTCGTCCAGGTTTCCACAGCTATTTCTATAATAGTTTGATGCTCCGAGCCGTTTCCTGTGTCGTGCGACTCGTTAAACACACGGCGCGATGTGACGTCGTACGCGTCAAGGGCTGCCATGCCGAACTCAATGGCCTCTAGCCAGTCGGCCGTAGCGATGTATCGCGTGTCACATGTCGCAGCTTCAATGCGCTTGGCTACGGGTGTGGGATACATTAAGGCTGTCCTGTATTGAGTTTCTTACAAATTTCAGCTGTTAGCTCTCTAATAAGTTTGTGCGACTCTTCTACTGTGTCGTGCGACTCGTTAAACACACCGTACGCGTCAAGGGCTGCCATGCCGAACACGATGGCCTCTAGCCAGTCGGCCGTAGCGATGTATCGCATGCTGTACCACTTAGAGTCGCTCGCCGCAGTCTCTATGCGTCTAGCTACCGGGATTTTACGCATTTGGCGAGCCTTTCCTGCGTGCAATGGACTATCTCGGGCACATGGCGAAGTATAGGGTCTAAACCGCGGTACGGATCTTTCCACCCCAACGTGCCATAATAATGGGCCGCAGTATATTGCGTCGCGTGGTACGGGGAGGCGTCGACTACGCTAGCTATGGCCGCGTGTACTGCTAATTCCCCTGCGTGCTTGATGCGGTGCGCCAAACATTTGTGCGTCATTTTTTAAGCTTTTCTTGGGTTGAAGCTACTAAGTTGTGTGTCGCGCCGTGTATCGCGCCGTGTGTCGCGTTGGATGTCCCGCTACGTGTCGCGTAGTATGTCGCGTCGCGTGTCGCGGTGGATGTCGCGAGGTATGTCGCGTCGTATGTCGCGTGGTGTGTCGCGTGGTATGTCGCGTCGCGTGTCGCGAGGTATGTCGCGAGGTATGTCGCGTCTTGGATTCTTTTAGCTAGCGGGTATTTCTGCATTTGCTGAGCCTTTCCTGGGTTGAAGCTACTGCGTCGTGTGTCGCGCCGTGTATCGCGTCGTGTATCGCGTCGTGTGTCGCGTCGTGTGTCGCGTCGTGTGTCGGGTTGGATGTCGCGCGGAATGTAGCATCAAATGTCACGTAGTCTGTCGCGGCTAATAACTCGCCAGAGGTCGTGTCGAGTGTCGCGATTTCGATCCGCCGACCTAACGGGTATTTCTGCATTTGCTGAGCCTTTCCTGGGTTGAAGCTACCGCTTCGCGTACCGCATCGACTGTCGCGTCGTGTGTCGCGTCGTATGTCGCGTGGTATGTCGCGTGGTATGTCGCGCGGAATGTCGCGTCGCGTGTCACGTAGTGTGTCGCGAGGTATGTCGCGTCTTGGATTCTTTTAGCTAGCGGGTCTTTCTGCATTTGCTCAGCCTTTCCTGGGTTGAAGCTACTGCGTACTCGACTAAGTCGTATGTCGCGTCGCGTGTCGCGTTGCGTGTCGCG
>Ga0136611_10002797_pt1 | contig 12197 bp, 14 predicted proteins | sample AntDrymUQ2232306_2_FD_106645 | JGI IMG/M metagenome (GOLD analysis project Ga0136611, IMG submission 106645) | Polar desert sand microbial communities from Dry Valleys, Antarctica - metaG UQ223 (23.06) | ecosystem: Environmental > Terrestrial > Soil > Desert | place: Antarctica: Dry Valley... | reverse complement strand
GCCGCCGCGGCGGCGAGCCAGGCCATGCCGGTGACGGAGGTCAACCGCCCGGCGAGCTGAGGCCGCTCTACGGCCCCGTACGGATGCGGGTGTTCTGGTCGTGCACCAGGCGCCAGCCCGCGGCTTCGCGGGCGAAGGTCAGGGTACGCCAGTTCTCGCTCCAGCCGGTGACGCGCGTCCCCTCGCGCGCCTCCTCTCGCGTGCGGGTGGTGACCAGCGCCAGATCGTCGCGCTCGACCCGGCCGACCGGGCGAATGGCGATGGTCCAGCCCCGCTCGGCGAACCAGTCCCGATGGAAGGCGACGTATTCCGCCCGCGTGGTGGAGCGGCGGCCGTCGGCGAAGATCATCTGCAACTGGTCGCCGGCGGTCAGGGTGCGCTCCAGCGCCGGCAAGTCGCGGGCGCGGATGGCGCGGACGTGCTCGCGCAGCACCTCGTCCAGCGTCGCCTTGCCGCCGCCGCCGCTCTGCGCCGCCGCGGCCGTGGCCGTCAGCAGCGTCAGGGCGAGGGCGGAGGCGAGGCGCATCACCAGACGCCGATCTTCTGCGCCTGCTCGTGACTGATCGGGTGGTGCGCCCTGGCGTGATCCTCCTCCGCCAGGAAGCGCACCGCCTCCAGCGCCGCCATGCAGCCGAGGCCCGCGGCGGTCACCGCCTGGCGATAGACGTCGTCGGTGACATCGCCGGCCGCATAGACGCCGGGGACGGCCGTGGCGGTCGTGCCGGGTTTCACGCGGAGGTAGCCGCCGGCGTTGGTCTCCAGCTGGCCGCGGAACAGCTCCGAGGACGGCGCGTGGCCGATGGCGACGAACAGGCCGTGGACCGGCAGGTCGCCGACCGCGCCGGTCTGGAGGTCAAGCAGGCGCACGCCGGTGACGCCCAGCGGCTGCTCGGTTCCCAGCACTTCCTCCACCGCAGTGTTCCAGATCACGTCGATCTTCGGGTTGGCGAACAGTCGGTCCTGCAGGATCCGTTCCGCGCGGAACTCGTCGCGGCGGTGAATCACCGTCACCCTGGCGGCGAAGTTGGTCAGGAACAGCGCCTCCTCCACGGCGGTGTTGCCGCCGCCGACCACCGCCACGTCCTTGCCGCGGTAGAAGAAGCCGTCGCAGGTGGCGCAGGCCGAGACGCCGAAGCCCTGGAACCTCTGCTCGGACGGCAGGCCCAGCCACTTGGCCTGGGCGCCGGTGCAGATGATCAGCGTCTCCGCCAGCCACTCGGCGCCGCTGTCGCAACGCAGGCGGAACGGGCGGCGGGAGAGGTCGGCCTCCACGACGATGTCGTTGACCACTTCGGTGCCGACATGGATCGCCTGCGCCTTCATCTGCTCCATCAGCCAGGGGCCTTGGATGGTCTCGGCGAAGCCGGGGTAGTTCTCCACGTCGGTGGTGATGGTCAGCTGGCCGCCGGGCTGCAGCCCCTCGATGACCACGGGTTGAAGGGCGGCGCGGGCGGCGTAGACGGCGGCGGTCCAGCCGGCCGGGCCGGAACCGACGATCAGGGTGCGGACGGAACGGGGTGCGGGCATGCTCATCCGCTCAGGACCTCGGTGATCGCGTCGAGGAAGGCGCGGTTCTCGTCCGGCAGGCCGACGGTGATCCTCAGATGGTTCGGCAGGCCGTAGTTGCGAAGACCGCGCACCAGCACGCCGCGGGCGGTCAGGGCCGCGTCGACCTCCGCCGCGCCGTGCCGCGCCCGCTCGCCGAAGCCCGCCAGCACGAAGTTGGCGGCCGAGGTCGGTACGTCGAGGCCGAGAGCGGTCAGGGTTCCGGCCAGTTTCGGCCGTTCGGCCTCGACCAGAGCGAGGGTGCGGCGGACGAAGTCGGCGTCGCCGAGCGCGGCGGTGGCCGCCGCCTGTCCCTGCACCGAGGTGTTGAACGGCGGACGGATGCGGTCGAGCGCGCCGACGATCTCCTCGGGTCCGTAGCCCCAGCCAACACGCAGCGACGCCAGACCGTGGATCTTGGAGAAGGTGCCGGTGACCACGACGTTGTCGGCCTCGCGAGCGAGGTCCAGGCCGTCCTCGTAGTCGGGGTCGAAGCGGGCGAAGTCGCCGTAGGCGGCGTCCAGCACCAGCAGCACGTTCCCCGGCAGGGCCGCGTGCAGCCGGCGGATGTCGCGGCCCTTGAGCCAGGTTCCGGTGGGGTTGCCGGGATTGTCGAGGAAGACGACGCGGGTGCGGTCGTCGACGCAGCGAGGGATCTCGTCGACGTCGAAGCTCAGCTCCGGCTGCGGCGCGAAGCGGACCTCGCCGCCGGCCGCGCGGATGGCGATGCGATAGGCGAAGAAGCCGAACTCGCCCTGCACCACGTTGTCGCCGGGCTCGACGTAGGCGTTGCAGATCAGGCCGAACAGCTCGTCGGAGCCGCAGCCGAACACCAGCCGCTCGGGCTCGAGGTCCCAGGCGGCGGCCATGGCCTCGCGCAAGGCGGTGGCGCGCGGGTCGGGATAGAGGTGCACGCGGTCGGCGGCGGCCAGGTAGGCCTCGCGGGCGGCTGGGCTGCAGCCCAGCGGGTTCTCGTTGGCTGACAGCTTCACCGGCCGGTCGAAGCCCAGCGCCTTCTGCTTGCCCGCGACGTAGGGGGCGATCTCCAGGATGCCAGGCTTGGGTCGCGGCGCGTGGTCGGTCATGGCCGCTCCGTCAGAGGTCGAACGGCAGCGGCGCCCAGCCGATCACGCCGGTCAGGCGGCCGGGCGCGCGCAGGAGCCGCTCGTCATGCGACTGGAAGTAACCCGCCAGGCTGAACAGCTTCAAGCCGCCGGCCTCCTCCACCAGCCGGGCTGCGGCGCCGAGCTGCGACAGGGCGTCCTCGATGGCGGCGCGGCGGCCGGGGTCGTCGGTGACCCAGAAGGTCTCGTCCTGGCCGGAGGGGCCGACCTCGCCCTCCCCCACCACCAGCGCCGCCGTGGGACCCTGCGGAGACAGCTCCGGCACGGCGGCCAAGACCTTGAGACGGGGGCGGGCGAGCAGGCGGCCCCACCAGGGCCGCTCGCCGTCGAGGGCCAGGACGGCGACGGCGCTCCCGGCGACGGCGGCGAGGGCGTCCTCGGGCGAAGCGAGCGGCTTGATCTCGGCGGCCTCGCCGAATCGGCGGCGGGCGAGGTCGTGCAGGCGGACGGGGTCGCGGCCGCCCCAAAGGCTCACCGCCGGCCGGTCGCGCCAGCCGTCGGCCTCCCGCACCAGCCCGAGCGCCAGCGCCTGGCGAGGGCCGGGTCGCACATGGAGCAAGAGGTCACGCAGGGCGGCGGCCTCCTCGGAGCGGTCGGCGGGCGCGGGGCGGGCGTCGAGCCAGGCGTCCAGGGCGGCGATCAAGCGCTGATCGTCTTCTGACGGCATCAGAACAGGTCGGGCGCGGGGCCGATGGGGATGCCGCCGACGGTGGCGACGCCGTTCTGGAAGGCGACCATCAGGCGCGACTGCTGCTGAGCGTCCTGCCGGTCGCGGGCCATCTCGCCGGCCCGTGCAGCGCCGGCGTCGTCCACCGGCTCGGCGCCGCCCAGCGCCGACAGCGTCAGCGGTCCGCCGCGCAGCAGCACGTCGATCCGACCCGCCAGCCGTCCGTCCTCCGCCAGCGACAGCGTCCCGTCCCGCGTGGTGGCGGAGTTTGGCCCCGCCTGCAGCCGGACCTCCCGCAGGCGCAGGGTTCCACCGTCCTGGCTCCAACGGCGGAGCGCCTCGGCCATGCTGTCGCCGTCAAGGCGGCCGTAGCGGGTGATCACCGCGTCCCAACGCAGCGAGGTCTCGCCGCCCTGGCCGATGTAGGACAACAGGCCCGCGGGCCGGGCGTGGCCGCGCTCCAGAGTGATCAGCAGGGCGGCCTCATCGACGCCCGGCGGCCCCCGCACGAACTCGGCGTTCAGCGCGCCGATGGTGTCGAGCAGGAAGGGGTCGGCGCCCGCTCGGGGGGTGAGGATCAGGTCGCGGCCCTCGAAAGCGAAGCGCGGCTGCGCGCCGGCCAGGTTCACGGCGCTGGCGCGGAGCACACGGCCGCGCACGTCCACCGCCCCGGCCACCGGCCGCAGGATCGTCAGCCCGTTCGGCGCGGTCGCCACCCAGCGGGTCGGGGCGTAGGCGTAGGCTTGGGCGATCACTCTCGGCGCGCTGACGCCGACCCGGTCGGGCAGCGTGGCGCGGGCGTCGCTCAGCGTCACCCGCAGGCGGAACGGCCAGCCGCCGACGCTCGCCGCGCGCCATCCGACGGCCCCCTGCGCGTCCGCCGGCTGGTAGGCGGCCAGCGCCGCCTCCACCCGCGACTTGGCGAACCACCACCAGGCGGACCAGCCGCCGACGATCAGCGCCGCCAACAGCAGGACGCCGGCCAGCCCGCCCCGCCGCGGCCGTCGTTCCCGTTCGTCGTCAGCCATGCCGTCGGTCCGCCGTGCTCTCGGCCAACAACGCGGCGGTGGCGGTTTCGACCCGCTGTTCCAGCGTGCGCATGAACTCGCCGCGCTTCAGCCCTGGAGGGACAGCGGGCAGAAACTCGAACACGGCCGTGCCGGGCGTGAGCCGCAAGCCCTTCGCCGACCAGTGCAGGCCGGAGTTCGTCGCCATGGGCGTGCAGGCGATGTCCAGGTCGCGGTAGAGAGCGGCCACGCCCGGCTTGTAGGCGGGCGCGGCGCCGGGAACCGTGCGTGTTCCCTCGGGGAAGATGACCACCTGGCGATCGTCGTCGAGCTGGGCGCGCGTATCCTCCACGAGCCGGCGCAGGGCGTCGGAGCCGGCTCCGCGATCCACCGGCACCATGCGGCTCTTGCGCGCCACCCAGCCGAATAGCGGCAGGCCCGTCAGCTCGCGCTTCAGCACGAAGGTCGGGTCGTCCAGCATCAGGAACGGCGCGATCGTGTCGAGCATGGCGAAGTGCTTCCCGGCGATCAACGACGGCCCCTGCGGGGCGTGCTCGCGCCCGCGCACCTCGACCCGCACGCCGCCAATGACCCGCAGGCCCCACAACACCGCCCGCGCCCAGACGCGGATGCCGACGCCGATCGCCCGCCGCGGCAGCAGCAGGGTCGGCGCCCAGATGACGAACAGACCGACCATCGCGCCATACATCCAGGCGCCGAACAGCGCCGAGCGCAGCCGGTTCACGGGGCGGGCGCGGGCCGCGCCGGCGTGGCGACCGGTCGCGCCGGCTCGTCGGGGCCCAGGCTGAGGAAGGCCTCGCGGGCCAAGATGGTCAGGTATTTCATATACTCGACGACCATCCGCCGGGCGCCGCCGCCGTCGCGCCACCAGTCCTCGGCGCGGAGGTCGCGGGTGACGACGGGATAGGCGATCAGCTCCACCTCCGGGAGGGCGGCGCGCACCTCCAGCAGGCTGCGCGGCATGTGGTAGTCGGCGGTGACCACCAGCAGGCGCCGGAAGCCGTAGCGGCGGGCCCACTGCGCCGTCTCCTGGGCGTTGCCCAGCGTCGACTCCGCCTGGAAACCGAGGTCCACGCAGCAGCGCCACAGCCGGGCGTCGCCCCGCGCCACCCGGCGAACCTCGGCGCGGGTGGCCTCGCGATTGACGCCGGAGATCAGCAGGCGCCGGGCCTTGCCGTCCTCCAGCAGCTGCATGCCCTCGCGGAGGCGGGCGTTGGAGCTGCCGGTCAGGGAGACCACGCCGTCGACCACCGGCGGATCGTCCGGCGTGACCAGCGAGTCCACCCGGGCGGCGAAGGTCAAGAGCCCCACCGTCCAGATCATCAGCACCACGACGATCGCGGCCAAACTCCTCACGGGGCGGCCTTGAGAATGCTCATGGCGGTCACCCGCGCCGACCAGGCCGCGACCAAGGCGGTGACCAGCGGCGCTGGCGCCAGGATGAGGAGGTCAATCCAGGCGATCGGCAGCACCGGCGTGAAGCCCTCGGCCCCGCCGAACGCCCGCGCGGCGACCGCCAGGGCTCCAGCGCCCAATGCGCCGCACAGGCCGGCCACACCGGCCAGCGCCGCGAACCGCGCCTGGAACAGCCGCGCCACGAAGCCGTCGTGGGCGCCGGAGAGGTGCAGCACCTCGACGATCTCGCGCCGGGCGGCCAGGTTCGACTTGGTGGCGAAGGCGATCACCGCCCCGGCCGCCCAGGCGATCAGGCCGCAGCCGATCAGCGCTGCGGCGCGCGAGATCAGTCCGGCGCGCCGGATGTCGTCCCGCCAGCGGCCGTGGTCGTCGACGGTGGCGTTCACCCCGGCGGCGTCCAGCGCCTGCTGCAGGGTGCGCGTCGTCGCCGGCGCGGCGGGGTCCAGCGTCACCCCCACCAGCTGCGGGATCGGCCAGTCGGCGCCGATGTTGTCGCGTCCGAACCAGGGCTCCAGCAGCGCGCGAGCGCGCTCGGGCTCCAGGGCCGTGGCCTCCGAGACGCCGGGCGCGCCGGACAGCGCCTCGGCGGCGGCGGCGGCGGAGGCGGAGGGGGTCTGGCCCGGCGCGGGGCGCACGGTGACGGTGGCCTCGCCGGTCAGCTGGGCGGTCCAGCCCGACGCGGCGCGGTCGCCGGCCAGCGCGGCCAGCGCCGCGAGGCAGGCCAGGAACGACAGCACCCCGACCACGAACACCAGCGAGACGCTGCGTCCGTCGCGGCGCGGCAGCAGCGACGCGGGCCGTCCGCGCCCGATGTCGTCCGCGGCGCTCATGGCCGACGCCGTATCCGCGCCGGCGCCTCATGCGCAAGACGTCCGCCGTCCAGCCGCAGCACCGGGGCCTGAGCGCGCTCCACCAGCGCCTGGTCGTGGGTGGCGATGACCACGGTGGTCCCCGTCCGGTTCAGCTCCAGCAGCAGCCGCAGGATGCGCACGCTCATCGAGGGATCGACGTTGCCGGTAGGCTCGTCCGCCAGGATCAGGTCGGGGCGCCCGACCACGGCGCGGGCGATGGCCAGCCGCTGCTTCTCGCCGCCGGACAGGGCGGGCGGCAGGGCGTCGATGCGGGGTCCCAGTCCGACCCACTCCAGCAGTTCGACGACGTCGTCGCGGTATTCGGAAGGCTTCCGGCCGGCGATCCGCAACGGCAGGGCGGCGTTGTCGAAGGCCGACAGGTGGTCCAGCAGGCGGAACTCCTGGAACACCACGCCTATGCGGCGGCGCAGCAGCGGCAGGGCGTCGCGCGGCTCCCGCGCCATGTCGCGGCCGAACAGTTCGAACGACCCGCGCGTGGGCGCCACGGCCAGATAGATCAACTTCAGCAGCGAACTCTTGCCCGACCCCGAAGGCCCGGTGAGCAGGTGCAGCGAGCCGCGCTCCAGCGTCAGCTCGAGGTCGCTCAGCGCCTCGGTCTCGCCGTCGTAGCTCAGGCCCGCGCCCTGGAAGCGCACGACCGGGCCGTCGGCCGGCTTCGTCTCGGGCTTTCTGGACATGGGGGCCGGAATAGGCGACCTCGGACGGGGGGACGAGACCTTCGCTGAAGGGGCGTGAGTCGCGGGCATGATACTGACCTGTCCGGAGTGCGCCACCCGTTACGCCGTGGCGGACGGCAGCGTCGGGCCCGAGGGCCGCACCGTGCGCTGCACCCACTGCGGCGCCTCCTGGCGCGCGCGGTCCGACGAAGTGCTGGAGCTGAGCGCCGCGCCGCCGCCCGCCCGCGCCGCCGAACCGCACGCCTTCTCGCCGGACACGCCGGGCGAGGCCTTGCCGCGCGCCTACCGTGAGCGGGTCGAGGCCAAGAAGCAGGCGACCCGCGCGGCGGTGACGGGCGTGGTCGCGGCGGTGATCGGCGTGATCCTGCTGGCGCTGGCGGTCACCGCAGTGGTGTTCCGCTCCAGCGTGGTGGCGGCCTTTCCCGCCACGGCGGGCGTGTACGCGGCGATCGGCCTGCCGGTGAACGTCACCGGGCTGGTGTTCGAGGACGTCAGCGCCCAGCCGGACCTGCGCGACGGGCGGGCGCTGGTGCGGGTGTCGGGCGTGATCCGCAACGTCACCGACCGCACGCTGACGCCGCCGCCGGTCAGGGCGGCGCTGCTGGACGGCCGCGGCCGGACGCTGGCGGTGACGCTGGGACGGCCGGACCGCAGCTCCATTCCCGCGGGCGAGACGCGGCAGTTCCAGCTGTTCCTCAGCGATCCGCCCTCCACCGCCAGCGACGTGGACGTGTCCTTCCTGCTGGACGCGCGGGGCCGCCCCGCGACGCTGGAGCCCGCACGGACCGTGCCGACCACGCCGCGGCTGAGGCCGGGCCCGCCGCCGCCCGCTCCGGTGGAGGCCGTGCCGCTGCCGGCCGAGGCGCCGCCGGGGTCGGCGAGCTTCGGCCGGGAGCCGACCCGGTGAGCGAACCGCAGGTGCTGCTGGACGAGGCGGGCGTGGCCGCCGCGGTGGAGGCCTGCGCCGCCGAGGCCGCCGCCTGGGTCGACGACGAGACGGTGGCGGTGTGCCTGCTGACCGGCGGCCTGTGGTTCGCGGCCGACTTCCTGCGCGCGCTCAGTCGCCGCGGGCGGCTGCCGCTGTTCGACGCCCTGTGGGTCGCCTCCTACGGCGACGACAAGAAGAGCGCGGGCTCGGTGCAGGTGCGCGCCGGGCTGCAGCGGCCCGCGCACGGCCGGAAGGTGCTGATCGTCGACGACGTGTTCGACACCGGCGCCTCGCTGATCGAGTCGGTGGCGATCGTCCGCGCCGCCGGCGCCGGAGAGGTCCGCACCGCGGTGTTCGCCCGCAAGCCCTGGCCCACCGACCGCGGCCTGACGCCCGACTACGTGGCCTGGGAGGCGCCCGCGCGGTACCTGGTGGGCTACGGCATGGACGCCGGCGGACGGCTGCGCGGCCTGCCCTACGTCGGCGCCCTGGACTGACCCAGAGACCACCTTCTGCACTTTCCCTCGCGCACGGGCGCAAACAGGCGTAGGCTCCGCTTCTCAACCTGGGAGGTGTGCGTGATGCGTACGTGGGTTGCTTTCCGGCCGGCCATCGGGCTGACCGTCGTCGCGGGTCTGGCCTTCACCGCCGGGAACGCCTCTTCCGCCGTGATCGTGCTCGGCGCCGGCTTCGCCACCGAATGCTCGGAGGCCGCCGAGGCGGGTTCCACGCGGGTCGGCGATGTGCAGGCGTGCGATCGCTCCATCGCCACGGAGGAACTCGATCCGCGCTCGCGCGCAGCCACCCACATCAACCGCGGGATCATCCTGATGCGCCGCGGCGACCGGGTGCGGGCGCTCAGCGACTTCAACACCGCCATCGGCATCGGCGAGTACGCCGGCGAGGCCTACGTCAACCGGGGCGCGCTGAACATCGTCGAGGATCGGGCGGAAGAGGGGCTGGCCGACACCGACCGGGCCCTGGCGCTGCCGCTCCGCGAGCCGGCGCGCGCCTGGTTCAACCGCGGCGTGGCCCACGAGGAGCTGGGGAACGTGCAGGCGGCCTACGGCGACTACCGCCGCGCCGCGGAGCTCAGCCCCGGCTGGAACGAGCCCGTGGCGGAGCTGGCCCGCTTCACGGTGCGCAGGCGCTGACCGTCGACGGCGGGTGACGCGAGCGGGGGCGGGCGCTAAAGCGCTCGCCCCATGCGCCTGCCCCAAGCCCGACTGGAGTCCGTACTCGACCGCTTCCGCGAGGTCGAGGCGCGCATGTCCGCGGCCTCCGACGGGGCGGAGATCGTGCGGCTGGGCAAGGAATACGCCGAGCTGAAGCCGGTGGCCGACTCCGCCGCCGAGCTGATCCGCGTGCGCGGCGAGGCGCCGGAGCTGCAGGCGATGATCGACTCCGGCGACGCCGAGCTGGCGGCGCTGGCGCGGGACGACCTGGCGCTGCTCGACGCGCGACTGCCCGCGCTGGAGCGCGGCGTGGCGCTGCTGCTGGCGCCCCGCGACCGGGACGAGCACGCCAGCGCCATCCTGGAGGTGCGGGCGGGGACTGGCGGCGACGAGGCGGCGCTGTTCGCCGGCGACCTGTTCCGCATGTACCAGCGCTACGCGGCGGCGCGCGGCTGGCGGGTGGAGGTGGACAGCGTCTCCGAAGGGGAGATGGGCGGCTTCAAGGAGGTGGTGGCGTCGGTCAGCGGCGACGGGGTGTTCGGCCGGCTGAAGTTCGAAAGCGGGGTTCACAGGGTGCAGCGCGTGCCGGCGACGGAGGCGCAGGGTCGCATCCACACCTCGGCGGCGACGGTGGCGGTGTTGCCGCAAGTCGAGGACGTGGAGATCGAGATCAACGACGCCGATCTTCGCATCGACACCTACAGATCCAGCGGCGCGGGCGGCCAGCACGTCAACAAGACCGACTCGGCGGTGCGCATCACCCACCTGCCGAGCGGCATCGTGGTGACCTCTTCAGAGAAAAGCCAGCACCAGAACCGGGCCAAGGCCATGAAGGTGCTGAAGGCGCGGCTATACGACCAGCAACGCACGGCGCTCGACACGGCGCGGTCCGATGCGCGCAAGTCGCAGGTGGGCAGAGGCGACCGGTCGGAACGCATCCGCACCTACAATTTCCCGCAGGGACGGGTCAGCGATCACCGGATCAACCTGACGCTCTACACGCTGCCGAAGGTGATGGAGGGCGAACTGGACGACCTGCTGGACGCCCTGATCGCCGAGGACGAGGCGGCGCGGCTGTCGGCGCTGGAGGACGAACTGCGCTGAATCGCGACATTGCGACCGCTTCTGTCGCAACGCACCGCGATGGTGGGGCGCGAGGTCCGGCGAGGACCCGCGAGCAACAGCGAGCGACCGCGATGACCCCTCGAATCTCACCCCGGCGACACCCGCCGGAAGTCTGGGCCGACGTGCGCGAGGCCTATTTGTCCGGCGCCACGGCGGCGGAATGCGAGCTCCGCTTCGGGGTCCGGCAAGGGGCCCTGCGCGCCCGCGCCCGCCGGCAGCACTGGACCAAGGCCGAGGCCTGGGCGGCGCGCGAGGCCGTGCTGGCCGCGACCCCGGCCGCCCTCCCGGCGCCGAGACGGGAATCCCTGGCCTTGGCCGAGATGGCGCTGGCGCGGGCCTCGGAGGCGCTGCGGGCCGGGCGGGCGACCGAAGCGACGGCCCTGATCAAGGCCGGCGACGCGGTGGGCGATTTCGCCGAGTTCGTGGCGCTGAACAGGGAGCGCGACGAGGCCGACTATAGGCGCAAATTCGCGAGCACGGGCGAGGACGGGTCGGCGCCGCCGGCCGTTTACGTCGTTAAGGATTCGTCGCCCTGGAGCGGCTGAAATGCGGCGATAACCGCCGCCGAATACGGAATTAATTCCCCACGTCGCGGGCTGAGCTATGCTCTCCGGTCATGAGCACCTCAGGACGTCATCGGCGGCGCTGGGGCCGATCTGCTGAACGGCGGCGCGGGCTCCGACGTGTTCCGGCTGAACCTGGGCGCGGAGAGCACCCAGGCGGCGTCCGACAACATCCAGGACTTCGCCACCGGCGAGGACGTGCTCGACCTGCGGCCGCTGAACCTGACCGGCGCGGCCTACGTGGTGATCCAGCAGAGCCCGGCCGGCTCGGTGGTGCTGGTCGACGCCGACGCCAACGGCGTGTTCGAGACCCGCATCCTGTTCTCCGCCCCCCATTCCATCACCGTCAGCGACCTGCGCATGGGCGTGGGCGGTACGGCGATCGGCGACGGGACCAACCAGTTGCTGCGCGGGGGCGATCTGAACGACGCCCTGGCGGGCGGCGGCGGCGCCGACACCGTGCTGGGCGGGCTCGGCGTCGACTCCCTCTACGGCCAGGACGGCGACGACCTGATCTACGGCGAGGACGGCGACGATTTCGCCTACGGCGGCGTCGGCTCCGACGTCGTCGTCGGCGGCCTCGGCCAGGACTCGCTGCTGGGCGAGGACGGCGACGACTTCCTCTACGGCCAGGAGGCCAACGACCTGCTGATCGGCGGGACCGGCAACGACAGCCTCTACGGCGGCGTCGAGCAGGACACCCTGATCGGCGGCGACGGCGGCGACGCATTGGTCGGCGAGGACGGCAACGACCAGATCTTCGGCGACGCCGGCGGCGACCTGCTGATCGGCGGGGCCGGCGACGACGTGGTGTTCGGCGGACTGGACGGCGACACTTTGATCGGCGGCGTCGGCTCCGACACGCTGAACGGCGAGGACGGGGTCGACGACATCTACGGCGACGCCGGCGGCGACGTCCTGATCGGCGGCGCGGGCGACGATCGCGTCTACGGCGGGACCGAGGGGGACCAGCTGTTCGGCAACGACGGCGGCGACACGCTGAGCGGCGAGTCCGGCGACGACGTTCTGGTCGGCGGGATCGGCGCGGACGCGTTGATCGGCGGCGCCGGCGCGGAT
>Ga0136611_10002796_pt1 | contig 12200 bp, 11 predicted proteins | sample AntDrymUQ2232306_2_FD_106645 | JGI IMG/M metagenome (GOLD analysis project Ga0136611, IMG submission 106645) | Polar desert sand microbial communities from Dry Valleys, Antarctica - metaG UQ223 (23.06) | ecosystem: Environmental > Terrestrial > Soil > Desert | place: Antarctica: Dry Valley... | reverse complement strand
GCCAGCCGGCCGGCTGGCTGCAGCTGCTCGCGATGGGATTGCTGGCCGGACAGCTCGACGGCGCCATTTCATGGCGGCGCGGCGCGTGGCTGGGCGGCCTGTTCGCCACCGTCATGCAATGCGCGACCTCCTGGTGGCTCTTTATTTCGCTACATGTCTATGGCGGGCTGCCGGCGCCGCTGACGGTGATCGCCATCGTGTTGCTGACGGCGCTGCTGGGCCTTTACTATGCCGCCGCCACAGGACTTTTTGTTGCTTTTGCGCCCGCCAGGCCTGCGCTGCGTGCTATTGTTTTTGCGGCTTTGTGGCTTCTGGCGGAACTGGCGAGGGTGAAATTTTTCACTGGTTTCCCCTGGGGCGAGGGCGGCTATGCGCATGTCGACGGCTGGGCGCGGCCGCTGGCGGCCTGGATCGGCGTGCACGGCCTGACCCTTATGGCCGCTGGCGTCGCCGCCTGGCTGGCCTTTGCGCTGGTGGCTCCGAAAACCCGCTGGTGGGCAGCGGCGGCCTTCGGCGCGGCGGCCATCGCCCTGGCCTGGCTTCCGGTGAGTCACGTCGATGATGTTGAAACCGATCCGGCGCTCGGCCGGCCGCTCTCGGTCACCTTGTTGCAGGGCAATATTCCGCAGGACGAGAAATTTCAGGGCGGCACCGGCATCGCCACCGCGCTGCGCTGGTACGGCGAACAGCTCCTGGGTGCCACAACCGCTTTGGTGGTGGCGCCCGAAACCGCGCTTCCGCTGCTGCCGCCGCAACTGCCCGTTGGCTACTGGCAGGTGCTGCGCAATCGCTTCGTCACGGGCGGCCAAGCCGCGCTGATCGGGCTGCCCCTGGGAAGCGGCGACACCGGCTACTCGAATTCTGTGGTCGGCCTCAAGCCTTACGGACCCGACCAGCCCGCTTCCGACGGCTTGTCTGGCGTCTACCGCTACGACAAGCACCACCTGGTGCCATTCGGCGAGGTCATTCCGACAGGTTTTCGCTGGTTCATCGACATGATGCGCATTCCGCTCGGTGACTTCAATCGCGGCGCGGTCGGGCAGCCGTCCTTCGACTGGCAAGGCCAGCGGCTGGCGCCCAATATTTGCTACGAGGATTTGTTCGGCGAGGAACTGGGAGCGCGCTTTATCGACGCGGCGCAGGCGCCGACGATCTTTGTCAACGTCAGCAATATCGCCTGGTTCGGCAACACCGTGGCGATCGACCAGCATTTGCAGATCTCGCGCATGCGGGCGCTGGAATTCAGCCGGCCGATGATTCGCGCCACGAACACCGGCGCTACTGTCATCATCGACCATGCGGGCAGGGTCACGCACTCGCTGCCGCGCCACACGCGGGGCGCGCTGGTCGGCGACGTGCTGGGCCGAAGCGCCATCACGCCCTATGCATGGTGGACAGCGCGCTTCGGCTTGTGGCCGCTTTGGGCGCTCGGCTTGGGCGTGCCGGCACTGGCGCTGCTGTTCCGGCGGCGCGCCTGAGCTCGCCGCTTAAAATCAAATGTTTGGCGCGCCGCCCGAGGCAGCGCCGCATTGCGCCACCGAAACCCCCGTCCTATGCTCACTTTCCAGCAAATCATTTTGAAGCTGCAGTCCTACTGGGCTGACCGGGGCTGCGCACTTTTGCAGCCTTATGACATGGAAGTTGGCGCCGGCACGTCGCACACTGCTACGTTTTTAAGAGCGCTGGGGCCCGAGCCCTGGAAGGCGGCGTATGTGCAGCCGAGCCGACGGCCTAAAGACGGACGCTATGGCGAAAATCCGAACCGGCTGCAACATTACTACCAGTACCAGGTCGTGCTCAAGCCGGCGCCTGCCGACATTCTGGAGCTGTACCTGGGCAGCCTGGCGGCGCTGGGTTTCGATCTGAAGAAAAACGACATCCGTTTCGTCGAGGACGACTGGGAGAACCCGACGCTGGGCGCCTGGGGTCTAGGCTGGGAAGTCTGGCTCAACGGCATGGAAGTGACGCAGTTCACTTACTTTCAGCAGGTCGGCGGTATCGACTGCAAGCCGATCACCGGCGAAATCACTTATGGTTTGGAGCGCCTGGCGATGTATTTGCAGGGCGTCGACAACGTCTACAACCTGACCTGGACCGAAGGCGAGCCACCGCCGGGCCGCTCCCAAGGCGGCTCAGTCCCCTCGGGGGGCAGTGAGTCACACGCAGTGGGCGAACGTGGGGGCCGATTGACGTATGGCGATGTCTACAAGCAAAACGAAGTCGAGCAGTCGAGCTACAACTTCGAGCATTCCGATGCCGACTTTTTGTTCACCGCCTTTACCGCGCACGAAAAACAGGCCAAACACCTGATCGGCGCGCAGCTGGCCTTGCCGGCGTACGAGCAGGTGCTCAAGGCGGCGCACAGTTTTAATTTGCTCGACGCGCGCGGCTCGATCAGCGTGACCGAGCGCGCCGCCTACATCGGCCGCATCCGCAACCTGGCGCGGGCCGTGGCGCAAAGCTATTACGAATCGAGAGAGCGGCTTGGCTTTCCGATGGCGCCGCGGGAGTGGGTCGAAAAAATGGCGAAAAAATCTGCCTGATGCGTTGGTCAGGCTTGGCTTGCCGGTCTTGAACTACAATGTAGATACTTGTTTCTACATGAGGAGTAATAATGGACTTGCAAATTGGAAAATGGGGTAATTCTCTGGCTGTTCGCCTGCCGGCACAGCTGGTGAAAGAACTGGGTGTTTCAGAGGGCTCCATCGTCAAGGCGGAGGTGCTTGGCGAACATATGTTGCGGCTTGAGGCATGTCACAAGGTACCGGATATCGGCGGTTTTGTGGCCGAGCTGCGGGCGATGCACAAGAACATGCCGATGACCCAGCCGATTGATAAGGACGAGCTGAGCCGCTATTGAAAAAGCTGCAGAAGCCCTGAACACCGCCTTGAAACAATGAACATTCCCGCCGAAGTGGATCGCACGATTTATGTCGATGTCAGCGTCTGGATTGCGTTGTTGAGCAATGAAGCTACCAGCCCGGTATTGAAGTCATGGCTGGAAAGCGAAACCGGCGTTTTGCTTACCTCGCGCTGGTCGGTGGTCGAATTGTCCAGCGCGTTGTCGATCAAGGTGCGGCGCATGGAATTCCCGCAAGAGCAGGCGCTTGCGCTTGCTGGGCGCTTCGATGCGCTGGTGAGCGCTCAGGTGCGATTGGTACCTGTGGCGTCCGCCGATTACGACCATGCTGCGGCCATGTGCCGAAATGCCGGATCCGGACTGCGCGCCGGCGACGCCCTGCATCTTGCCGTGGCGTCCCGAGCGCGGGCTAGCCACCTGATAACGCTCGACAAGAACATGACCTTAAATGCCGTGAAAATGGGCTTTCAAATTGTGCAAATCGAATGACAAGCAAAAACCTTCTCGTTGAATTGTTCGTGGAAGAGCTGCCGCCCAAAGCGCTCAAAATTCTTGGCGAGGAGTTCGCAAGCGAATTGTTCAACGAACTTGCCAAAAATCAACTGGTGCAAGGAACACAAAGGATGGGCGTGCAGGCGTTTGCAAGTCCCAGAAGGCTCGCGGTGCTGATTCGCGGCGTGTTGAGTACAGCTGCCGACAGGGTTCATTCGCAAAAACTCATGCCGGCGACAGTCGGATTTGATTTGGCCGGCAATGCGACACCGGCTCTGCTCAAAAAACTTGCTTCCCTGGGCGCCGATGCGTCCGTGGTGCCTGGCTTGAAGCGTGCCCTGGACGGCAAGGCCGAGACACTGTTTTACGACAGCACCGTAAGAGGCGCAACCCTCGCGGAAGGCCTGCAAAAAGCACTGCTCGAAGCGATTGCAAAGTTGCCGATCCCCAAAGTCATGACCTACCAGCTGGCCGACGGCTGGAGCGACGTAAAGTTCGTCCGCCCTGCGCATGGCCTGGTCGCCTTGCATGGCAGCGAGGTGGTGCCGGTGGAGGCGCTGGGCCTGACGGCCGGCAACACCACGCGCGGCCATCGCTTCGAAGCCTCGGTCGATCCGGTGGTTCTGAACGACGCCGACAGCTACGCCGAAACGCTGCTGCGGGACGGCTCTGTCATCGCCAGCTTCGCCGAGCGCCGCGCCGAGATCGTTCGCCAGCTGACGGCGGCCGCTGCCAAGGTCGGCGGCGGCGTCAAGCCGATCGACGACGACGCGCTGCTCGACGAAGTGACCGCCCTGGTCGAGCGGCCCAATGTGCTGGTCTGCGAATTTGAAAAAGAGTATCTGGACGTGCCGCAGGAATGCCTCGTCCTGACGATGAAGGCGAACCAGAAATACTTTCCGCTGCTCGACGCGGCGGGAAAACTGACGAACAAATTCCTCGTCGTAAGCAACATCACTCCCGACGACGCCAGCGCGGTAGTCAGCGGCAACGAGCGGGTGATCCGCCCGCGCCTGGCCGATGCCAAGTTCTTTTTTGATCAGGACCGCAAGAAAACGCTGGAGTCGCGCGTTGCGGGGCTGGACAAGGTGGTTTATCACAACAAGCTCGGTTCGCAGGGCGAGCGGACGCTGCGGGTCTGTGCGATTGCCCGGGCGATCGGTCAGCAAATCGGCGGCGATTCGCTGGCGCGGCAGGCCGATCAGGCTGCGCAGTTGGCCAAGACCGATCTGGTGACCGACATGGTCGGCGAGTTCCCGGAACTGCAAGGCACGATGGGTCGCTATTACGCGCTCAATGACGGCCTGAGCGCCGATATCGCCGATGCGATCGAAGACCATTACAAGCCGCGATTCGCCGGCGATTCGCTGCCGCGCAACATGACCGGCGTGGTCGTCGCGCTGGCCGACAAGCTCGAAACGCTGGTCGGCATGTTCGGTATCGGCAACCTGCCGACCGGTGACAAGGACCCGTTTGCGCTGCGCAGGCATGCGCTGGGTGTGATTCGGATGTTGGTCGAGGAGGACTTGGCTCTGGGAATCGAAGAGCACCTCATCCGCTTCGCTGCGCTGCAGTTCAGTGGTTTGGATGATGAGGCATTCACGGCCCTCGTTGCATTCATCTATGACCGCTTCGCCGGCAGCCTGCGCGAGCAGGGCTACAGCGCCCAGGAGGTAGATGCCGTGCTGGCCCTGCGCCCACAGCGCCTGGGCGACGTACCCAAGCGCCTCGCCGCCGTGCGTGCTTTCGCCGCGCTGCCCGAAGCCCCGGCCCTGGCCGCGGCCAACAAGCGCATCGGCAATATTCTCAAGAAAGCGCAGGAAGTCGATCCGCATGTGAGCGAGGTGCTGCTCAAGGAACCGGCTGAAATCGCGCTTTACGCAGCGATGAAAGAGGTGGTTCCCAAGGCCGACGCGCAGTTCGACGCCGGCGACTACACCGCGTCGCTGCAAACGCTGGCGGCGCTGCGCGTACCGGTCGACGCCTTTTTCGACGGCGTGATGGTCAACGCCGAAGAACTTGACCTGCGCCTGAACCGCCAGGGCCTGCTCAAAAGCCTGTACAAGGCGATGAACCGGGTCGCCGATTTGTCGCGTCTGGCCGCCTGAGCAACCGCTTCAGCTTCACATCGATTGGCGCATCCATGAAACTCGTCATCCTCGACCGCGACGGCACCATCAACAGCGACAGCGACGATTTCGTCAAGACGCCGGACGAGTGGCTGCCGCTGCCCGGGGCGCTCGACGCGATCGCGCGGCTCAACCATGCCGGCTGGCATGTGGTAATCGCCTCCAACCAGTCGGGGCTGGGGCGCGGCCTGTTTGACATCGATTCGCTCAACGCCATGCATGCCAAGATGCACAAGCTGCTGGCGATGCAGGGCGGGCGGATCGATGCGGTGTTCTACTGCCCGCACACCGCCGAGGAAAACTGCCACTGCCGGAAACCGGAGCCCGGCCTGTTCGAGCAGATCGGCGCGCGATTCGGCATCCCTCTTAAAAATGTTCCGGCCGTTGGCGACTCGCTGCGCGATGTGCTTGCCGGCGCGGCCGCCGGCTGCGAGCCGCACCTGGTGCTGACCGGCAAGTCCGAGAAACACCGCGGCCTCGCGCCGCCCGCCGGCTTGCCGCCGGATACGCGGGTGCATCAGGATCTTGCGGAATTCGCAGACCACATCTTGTCGCGCGATTCGGGCAGATCAGCGGCGACGCTATGAAAAGCGTAGCTAGCCGCGCCCGTCCGCCTTGCGCAAAAGCCCAAAAATATGCTTGAAAATGGCAGGTGTGGTGCCGCACCCGCCGCGCACGCCACAGGCACCACCCACAGAAATCCGCCATGTACCTGATCCGCTCCGTCCTGCACATGTTGTGGATGATCCTGACGGTGATTCCGTGGGCGCTTTTCGCGCTGCTGGCCTCGCTTTTCGTCAGCCGCACGGCGATGTACTGGATGTGCGCGCGCTGGCTGAAGCTGGCGGTCGACGGCGGCACCGTGATTTTGGGAATCAAGAACCGGCTCACCGGAATGGAAAACCTGCCTCGCGGCGAGCGCAGCCCGGCGGTGTTGCTGGTCAAGCACCAGTCGACCTGGGAAACCCTGACAATGCCCGCCATCATGCCGCACCCGCTGGCCTATGTGTTCAAGAGGGAGCTGCTCTACATCCCGTTCTTCGGCTGGGCGATGGCGCGCATGGACATGATTCACATCGACCGCAGCCAGCGCACGCAGGCCTTCAGCAAGGTGGTGGCGCAGGGCAAGCGCCTGATGGCGCAGGGCACCTGGGTCATCATGTTTCCCGAAGGAACCCGCATTCCGCGCGGCCAGAAAGGTGTTTATAAATCGGGCGGGGCCCGGCTGGCGATTGAAACCGGCGTTCCGGTCATCCCGATCGCGGTAACGTCCGCGAAATGCTGGCCGCGCAAGGCCTTCATCAAGACACCGGGAATTGTCGATATATCCATTGGCAAGCCGATTTCGAGCGTTGGCCGCAAGCCCGACGAGTTGATGCGCGAAGTCGAGCAATGGATCGAAGCCGAAATGCACCGGCTCGATCCCCAAGCCTATGCCGCCGGCGCAACCGAAGCGCCAGCGGCTTCCACGCTTTTTTGAGCGCTGGTGGGGATTTGACGGCAACGCCGATAGCCATGATGCAAGGGCTGCTCCGCTTTACGCTTGATCTTTTTCAGCCCGGGCCGGACGCCGCGCAGGCGCAGAGGCCGAAGACGAAGCCGCAGCCGCAGCCGCAGCCGCAGCCGACCGTTGCCGCCGCCTTGCGCCACCCACGCGCAAGCCGCGAAGCCGTGCTGCACGGCACGCTGGTAGGCTACGAGATCAAGCGCCGGAAGCGACGGACCATTGGTTTTTCAGTTGGCGCCGAAGGGCTGGCGGTGAGTGCGCCAAAGTGGGTTCCGCTCTACGAAATCGATCGCGCCGTGCAGTGCAAGTCGGGCTGGATTCTGAAAAAACTCGATGAAACCCGTGAACGCGGCGCGCGTCTGGAAGCCGCCCGGATCGATTGGAGAGACGGCGCGGTGTTTCCATTTCTGGGGCAGCCTGTCAGGCTGCGGCTTGACCCGCTCGCAGCCCATGGCCAGCTTGATCGCCCGTGCTTGGAGGCGGCTGGGGCTGTCGGCGGTACCCTGCATATCGCGCTCGCTGTTTCCGCCACGCACGATCAAATTCGGGATGCCGTAAAGCACTGGCTGCGAGCGCAGGCAACACCGCTGTTCACCGAACGGCTTGATCATTTTGCGCCCTTGCTGGGCGTGCGATGGCGCAAGCTCAGCCTGTCGAGCGCGGTCACCCGCTGGGGCAGCGCCAGTGCAAGCGGCGCCATCAGGCTGAACGGGCGGCTTGTGCATCTGAGCCTGCCGCTCATCGACTACGTTGCGGTCCATGAACTCAGCCACCTGAGGGTGATGGACCACAGCCCACGCTTTTGGGCCACCGTTGCCGAGGTTCTTCCGGCTTACGCCGATCTGCGTCGGCAACTCAAGGATGAAGCGGTATGCCGCTGGTAAGCCAGCGCTACCCGCAAGTTTGCAGATTCGCAACATGGCTACAAAGCCCCCTTATTCGGACATAAATTAGTTACAATTTGTTTCTAAACTTTGATTGCCTGTCATGAGTAAGAAGCTGATTCTCGTTGTCGAAGACAATCCAGACCATCTCGAATTGACCGTGTTGACACTTGAAGAACTTGGTGTCTGCGCCGAAATCGCCGTTGCCCATGACGGCGCCGAAGCGCTTGACTACCTGTTCGGCCAGGGGCGTCATGCCGGGCGTGACGTGCAGCAGCAGCCGGGCTTCGTTCTGCTCGACATGAAGCTTCCAAAGCTGTCAGGGCTCGATGTGCTGCGGCGCGTGCGGCGCAATCCGATCACGGCGCTGGTGCCGGTGATCATGCTGACATCGTCGGGTGAACAGTCGGACATCACGGCGTGTTATGAGAGCGGCGCGAACAGTTTTGTGCGCAAGCCGGTCGACTTTGCCGATTTCACCGAAAAGCTCGATCGCCTGCAGGCTTACTGGCTAGGCGTCAATGAACCCATGGCGGCGGTCTGAGATTTTGAGTCGACGGGCCGCCCCCGCAGGATTTCCCATTTCTTTCCTCCCGTTTCAGGTCTTCAATTCCGCGTCGATATGCACCTTAATCACAACTTGCGAGTCAGCGACATGGAAGCGCCCGAGTGGCTGCGGCCGGAGAGTGCGTGCGCGCCGCCGCGGGCATGGGAAGCGCTGGAATTCAGTTCCGACGGCATCATGGTCCTTGACGAAGCGTCGGTCATCGTTCAGTGCAACGGCCGTGCGCTCGAATTGCTTCAGTGCGCGCTGCCCAATGTCTCGGGCTGTGATTTCTGGGACGCGGTGCCCGCCGAAATCGCCGAACAGTATCAGGATGCGACGGATGAGGCGCTGCGGTTGTCGCCTGCGCACAGTTTCGTGGCGCATCAGGAGTTTGAAAACACGTCGGTCGAATACACCTTCCGGCGCCAAGGCCCCGGCTGTGTCGTCAATCTGAAGGAAGCCGGCGCCACTGAAAGGCTCAAGCGCCAGCTCGACAACAGCAAGCGCTACAACCAGCTGATTTTCGAGGCCAATCCGAACGCGATGTGGGTTTTCGACCTGGCGTCGTTGCAGATTTTTGCGGTGAATCAGGCTTCCATCAAGTTCTACGGCACTGCGCGCAAGCGGTTCCTGTCGATGGGTTTCGACGCGCTTTTCCCGGATGGCGAAGGCGCCGAGGTGCTGCGTTCGCTGCGCGCGGACAAGGACGGCAACCAGGCCGGTCCGCATCTGCTGCTGTGCAAGCAGCGCAAGATGAATGGCCAGCAGGTGCTGGTCGAACTCGCCTGGAGCGCCATCGACTGGGACGACCACCAGGCGATTCTGGTCAGCATCGCCGACGTCAGCGAGCGGCACCTGACCGACAACGCCCTGCGCCGCGTCAATGCCGAGCTGACCCAGACGCTGGCGCTGCGGCACGTTGAGCTGCAAACCGCTAGAAAGGACCTGTTGGCCTTCACCCAGGCGGTGTCGAGCGACCTGCAGGATTCGCTGCACGCGGCGCACGGCTTTGCCGCCAAATTGGCCGAAAAGTATTCGAGCGTCCTCGACAATGCCGGCCGGCACTACGTCAGCCGTATTCAGATCAGCATCCGCCAACTCACCAAGCTGGTCGATGACCTGCGAACGCTGGCCCAGCTGCCGCTGCGCCTGCCGGCGGCTGAAAACATCGACCTGGCGCCGCTGTGCCATGCGCTGGTCGCCGATTTGCGCAAGCGCAATCCGGGCCGCGAAGTGACGGTCGAGATGGAGTCCAGCCTGCCGCTGGTGGGCAGCAAGGAGTTTTTGCTGACGGCGATGGCCTGCCTGCTCGAGAACGCCTGGAAATTCACCGCCAAAAAAACCGAGGCCTGGATCGGGATCGACCTGTCGCCCGGCACCGTGCCGGGCGAGCTGGTATTGCGCGTGGCCGACAACGGCGCGGGCTTTGACGCGGCGTATGAAGGAAAACTCTTCACCGCCTTTCAGCGGCTGCATTCGTCCGTCGATTTTCCAGGCAACGGCCTTGGATTGGCCATCGTGAAGCGGGTGGCGCAAATGCACGGCGGCAGGGTCTGGGCCGAAAGCAGCGAGCAGGCGGGCGCAAGTTTTTTCATGACACTGGCGCAGCCTGCGGCTTTGGCCGTGCCCGAAGACGCGCGCGCAGACGCTTAGCCGCCCCGGGTGCGGCCGAAGCGGGCCGGCCAGCCGAACGGTCGCATCAGCAAAGCGCCTCGGCGTTATATTTGACGTTTACGTAAACGTCAATCGAAAAGCGACTTCACATGCATGCCAGCCCACCAGCACCGTCCGAGTTGTTTCAGCGAATCGAAGCGAGTTTTTTGCGCCAGGGCCTGATGCGGCATCTCGGCGCGCGGCTGCTGCGGGTCGAGCCCGGCCTGTGCGAGGTGGCGCTGCCGTACTCGGAGCGCGTCATTCAGCAGCAGGGCGGCTTTCATGGTGGAGCGATGGGTGCGCTGGCCGACATCGCTGGCGGCTATGCGGCGTTGACCCGGGTGGCGCCGGATACTGAAGTGACCACCGTCGAATACAAGATCAATTTTCTGGCTGGCTTCAGCGATGGCGAGTTGCGGGCCGTTGGCCGGGTGGTGCGGGCCGGCAAGCGCATCATCGTCACCACCGCCGAGGTCACGCACCTGAGCGCCAGCGGCCAGGAAAGCGCTTGCGCGGTAATGCAGCAGACCATTGCGCCAGTGTCGAAAAGCTATTGAACCGCAATTCATCAACCGGCCCGCCGGGGCGCATAAACCCGCTTGGCGCCAGGCCCAACGACAGCAAAGGCGCACCATGAACACAATGCCAGGACTTGACTTTCAACTCGGCGAAGACATCGACGCCCTGCGCGACGCGGTGCGCGAATTCGCCCAGGCGGAAATCGCGCCGCGCGCCGCCGAACTCGACCGCAGCGACCAGTTTCCGATGGACCTCTGGCGCAAGATGGGCGCGCTGGGCGTGCTGGGTATCACCGTTGGAGAAGACTACGGCGGCGCGTCGATGGGCTACCTCGCGCACATGGTCGCGATGGAGGAAATCAGCCGCGCCAGCGCCTCGGTGGGCTTGAGCTATGGCGCGCACAGCAACCTGTGCGTCAACCAGATCAAGCGCAATGGCACCGAGGCGCAGCGCCGGAAGTATTTGCCGGGTCTGATTTCCGGCGAGCAGGTCGGCGCGCTCGCGATGAGCGAGCCGGGCGCGGGCAGCGACGTGATCTCGATGAAGCTGAGGGCCGAAGACAAGGGCGGTTTTTACCTCCTCAACGGCAGCAAGATGTGGATCACCAACGGCCCCGACGCCGACACGCTTGTCGTTTACGCCAAGACCCACCCCGAGCTAGGAGCCAGGGGCGTCACCGCCTTCCTGATCGAGAAAGGCATGCCGGGCTTTTCCGTCGCGCAAAAGCTCGACAAGCTGGGCATGCGCGGCAGCCACACCGGCGAGCTGGTGTTCGAGAATGTCGAAGTTCCGGCGGAAAACATCCTGGGCGGTTTGAACAGCGGCGCGAAGGTGCTGATGAGCGGCCTCGACTACGAACGCGCCGTGCTCACGGGCGGACCGCTCGGCATCATGCAGTCCGTCATGGACAACGTGCTGCCCTACATTCACGACCGCAAGCAATTCGGCCAGAGCATCGGCGAGTTCCAGCTGATCCAGGGCAAGGTCGCTGACATGTACACGGTGTTGCAGGCCGGGCGGTCGTTCGCCTACACCGTCGCCAAGAACCTCGACATGCTGGGCGAAGGCCATGTGCGCCAGGTCAGAAAAGACTGCGCGTCGGTCATCTTGTGGTGTGCTGAAAAAGCGACGTGGATGGCCGGCGAGGGTGTGCAGATCTTTGGCGGCAACGGCTATATCAACGATTACCCGCTTGGCCGCCTCTGGCGGGACGCCAAGCTGTATGAAATCGGCGCCGGCACCAGCGAGATTCGGCGCATGCTGATCGGCCGCGAGCTGTTTGCGGAAACCTGTTGAGTCGATCACCCGCGAGGATCTATCCATGACCACGACGATTAAAGACCTTTTCGCCCACAACCGCGCCTGGGCCGCGCAGATGGAGGCCGAAAGGCCGGGCTTTTTCACCGGCCTGGTCAAGCAGCAAACGCCCAAGTACATGTGGATCGGCTGCTCGGACAGCCGCGTTCCGGCCAACCAGATCACGGGGCTTGAACCCGGCGAGGTGTTCGTCCACCGCAATGTCGCCAACATCGTCGTGCATTCCGACCTCAACGCCCTGTCGGCGATCCAGTTCGCGGTCGAACGGCTCAAGGTCGAGGACATCATGGTG
>Ga0136611_10002795_pt1 | contig 12201 bp, 12 predicted proteins | sample AntDrymUQ2232306_2_FD_106645 | JGI IMG/M metagenome (GOLD analysis project Ga0136611, IMG submission 106645) | Polar desert sand microbial communities from Dry Valleys, Antarctica - metaG UQ223 (23.06) | ecosystem: Environmental > Terrestrial > Soil > Desert | place: Antarctica: Dry Valley... | reverse complement strand
GATTTTTGGCATTCGCCGATTGTCAAAACGGTGGCGACGGAAAACAGAGGCATCGAAGAGTTATCAAAAGCCATCGAAAGCTACAACGATTTTCAGAAAACAGGCGCGGCGGGTTTGGGAAGAAAACAGGCGATTGCGCGTTGGCGATTATTGGAATTGCTTCAAGAAAAATTGCTGGCGGATGTTTTGAATCAGGACGGCATAAGCGAAAAACTGGATAAGCTGGCTTTGGAGATTGCGGAGAAGAAAAACGATCCGTATTCGGCGGTTGAAGAAATTTTGAGGTGAATCTGTGAGTAATAGAAGAAAACCGATTTCCCCCGAACAATCTCTGACATTTTCCGATTACTTTAACCTGCGAGTCAGCACCGAAGATATTTTGGCGTATTTCGGTTACAGCAAACAAAATGCTCTGCTCGAATTGCCGAGTTCGGCAAATCAGTTGTTGATACTGGAAAGTTTGCAGGCGCAAATAAACGATCATTTACTTCATATAAGTTTAGAGAACGAAATTACGCGCCGTGAATTTTTAATCGCGCCGATAATGTCGCAAGTCAGACGATTGACTCAATCGAAGCTACGTTCGGAGTATTGGTTTGAATATAATCATCAACTAAAAGGTTCTTTCGATTATTATTTGCGAAGAGAAAACGATTTACTTGTCGTTGAAGCTAAAAACGCCGATTTAACGAGGGCTTTTACCCAGTTGGCGGTCGAACTAATTGCCTTGGATAAAGCTGAGGAAACCGACAACAATGTGATTTACGGCGCGGTTTCAACCGGACAAGAATGGCAATTTGCGAAACTTGAACGGCTGGACAAGCGATTCTTTCAAGATGTGAACCTTTACGTTTTGCCGACAAACCTGGAAGATATTTTGCGAATTTTAGTCGGCATTTTGGAAAATGAAAATGAGAATTGATCATCTCGGCATCGCCACCAAAGGAATTGACGAAGCGTTAAAGTTTTGGCAGGACGCGCTCGGTTTGGAAAATGTCCACGCCGAAGAAGTCGCCGAGCAGAAAGTGCGCGTGGTGATGCTGCCGATTGGCGAGACGCGGATCGAATTGCTGGAAGCGACGAGCGCAGATTCGCCGATTGCGAAATTCATCGAAAAACGCGGCGGCGGCATTCATCATATTGCAGTTGAAGTTGAAAACATCGAAGCGAGCCTGGCGAAACTAAAAGCGAACGGCGCGCGTTTAATAGACGAACAACCGCGCATCGGAGCCGAAGGCTGTCTCATCGCATTTGTGCATCCGTCTTCGACTAATGGAGTTTTGTTAGAATTAATTCAAAAACAGTTATCAGTCAACAGTTATCAGTCATCAGAGATTTGATGACTGATAACTGTTGACTGATAACTGAATATCAAAAGAGAGGATTTAATACATTGAGTAATTTAATTAAAGGTGTGGCGGTGATCGCCGTAATTTTAGCTATCGGTGTCGGTTTGGTAGTTTGGAAAACCAAAGTCGGCGGACACGGCGGCGAAGCGTTGAATCGCATTACTAAAGAAGAAATGACGCTGCTGCTGGCGGATGCCAATCCGATGCAGCTTCAGCAATTATCATCCGACCCGGAAGCGAAAAAGAAAATCGCCGAAAACATCAAACAGCTTTTGGCGGTCGCCGGTCAAGCCCGCAAAGAAGGTTTGGCGGAAGACCCGAATGTGCGGCGCGAACTTGAAAGCACGCGCTCGATTGTGACTGCCAGCCTTTACGATAAAAAAATCAACGAAGGCAAAGGTCAAATGCCGCCGTTCAGTTTTATCACCGAAGAACAGGTCAAAGAATTTTGGGGCAACGCCGAGGAAGCCGCCGCCGAACCGAGCGGATTTCAGTCGGCGATGGATAAAATCGGCTTGGGCGGACTTTTCGGCAACAACAAAGCGCGTCGTCACGCGGTTGAATTTCAGCAATTTCTCGATTCTAAAATCGAACTCGCTAAAGAAACCGGTCGTTTTCCGAAAGACAAAACGCTGACCGAGGAGGAAATCAAACAGGCGAAAGGCGACTACGCAAAAATCAAGATTTACGAAGAAGAAGCCGAAGCCAGGAAAAAAGAATTGGGCGAAGAATTCAGCCGCAATCTCGAACTGCAAATCAAATTGCAGCAAGCGCAATTTTTAGCCAGCCGTTACGCCACCAAAAATTTGGTTGAGAGAGTTAAAGTCACGGACGAAGACATTAAGAAATACATCGCCGAGCATCCTGAATACAGCACGACCGATAAGAAGGCGATGGCGGAACAGATTTTAAGCCGCGTTAAAGCGGGTGAAGATTTTGCCAAAATAGCTGACGAGCTAAGTCAAGACCCTGGAACCAAAGGCAAAGGCGGACTTTACGAAGGTGTGACCAAAGGCAAAATGGTGCCGGAGTTTGAACAAGCCGCACTTGGATTAGAGGCAGGCAGCATTGCGCCGAACCTTGTCGAAACCGATTACGGTTATCACATTATCAAACTCGAAAAGAAGAGCCAAGGCAAAGACGCGACCGGACAACCGGCGGAAACTTACGATGTGCGTCATATCTTAATTACGACGACCAAAAAAGACCCAAAGAATCCGATGGGACGCGAAACGCCGGTTAACGAATTGGTGAAAGAAACGCTCGAAGGAGAAAAACAAAAGCAGGTCTTGGACGACATCGTTGCCAACAATCCGGTTGAAGTGCCGGAAGATTTCGAGATCCCGAAACCGTCGGAAGAAGATATGAACCAAATGCAGCAACAGATGATGCAGCAGCAAATGCAGCAGCAAATGCCGATGCAGATGCCGGAAGGAATGGAAATGGAAGACGAACCGACCGCGCCGAAACCGGCTTCAAAGCCTGCGCCGAAACCTGCCCCGAAAAAGTAGAGTCTTGTTAAATAATAGTGAAAAATGCCAAGCGGAAAGCAATAGAACACTTTCCGCTTTTTGCTTGTGAAATCATTTCCGAAAAAGGCGTTTGAAAGATTCAGAAAAAAGTTTTTAGTATAAAGAACGACTTGAACCGTGAGAAAACGTGAACGGTTGTCAATTTCTGGTTTGGAGACGAAAGCCGCAAGTTGTTTCGATGCAAAGCGTCAATCACGGTTCAAGCCGTTCTTTCTTAATCGTCAATCGAAAACTTTAATTCTTTGATAAAAAAAGGGGAAATCTTTTCAAAAGAAATTTCCCCAATCAAATTAACAAGTTCAGTTTTTATCAGCGCGTGAAAACGCCCGCGCCGCGTGTCAGATAATCTTGCATCGTAAAGGCGAACATAATCGCCAGCCAGAAAAATCCGGCAATCGCCGTCAGCCAAATCAGCTTTGAACTCCAGCGAACGTGCATAAAGATCAGCACGACGCACCCCATTTTGAAGAAAGCGATTAATAATGCGACCAAAGTATTGGCTCCCGGAAAAATAGTGTCCAGATCAATCGTCGCCACGAAATAAGTTAATATCGTGCCGACGACCAAAACCCCGAAAACCATAAAGTAATAACTGAGCGGAACAACGTGATGTTCTTCGTGCTGATGGCTTTCCGATTCGGTAGCTGTTTTAATTTTCTCTGCCATAAAAATTCTCTCTCAATCGCAAATCCAAAGTCCAAAATCTATTAGTGTCCGCCCCCGTGCAGAAAGTGTCTGCCTAAAAGATAAAGCAGCGGGAACAGGAAAATCCAAACAATGTCCACAAAATGCCAATACAAACCGGACATTTCAACGGGCGAATAATAATCGGCGGTGTAAGTTCCCATCCACGCTTTCCACGCCAGCCACGCCATCAATCCCAAACCGATAATCATATGCAGGGCGTGGAGTCCGGTCATCACAAAATAAATCCAAAAGAAGATGCGAACTTTGTCGCGGAATTTATTGGCGTTTAATTCGCCATTAGAAAAATAGCCGATCTTCTCGCTTTCCGTCAGATAATTTCCCTGCTGCGCCTGCACCGCTAACGAAACATCCGTCCAGACGAAAGTGCCGCCCGGATTATAATAACTGTGTTCGCCCGTCTCGTGTGTGTTCGCTTCGCTGACTCCGGTATTCAGAGATTCCTTCGGGTCTTGTGTGTCGCCGGTGCGGGTGGAAAGTTCTCTGGCATTCGGATAAGTGCCGGGAGTTTTCGCCGTCTTCATATTCAAACCGGCGACCGGAACGATTCCTTCTTTGTATTTCGCCGTGTATTCGATAGCTTTGACGGCAAGAAATACCGTGCCGAAAATCATCGTCACCACAATAAAAATAACTTGCGCGTTGCGTCTGCCGAGCTGCGCCGAACGAACTGCCAGAGCCATCGTCAGACTGCTGACAATCAGCACCAGCGTATTTAATCCGCCCCAAAACGCATCGAGGTGATTACTGCCCGCCGCAAACGCCATCGGATATTTCGAGCGAAAAACCAGATAAACGGTGAACAGTCCGCCGAAGAACATAATTTCCTGGACGAGAAACATCCACATTCCAATCGAAGCGGATTCCTGCTGCTGTCCCATATCTTCAAACTGATGCTGAAGACCGGGCGCGTGGTAATGATCGTCGTGCAATGCGTCTGCGTGTGTTGCCATAATTTCAGTTATCAGTCAACAGTTATCAGTTATCATTGAGAACCTGATAACTGATAACTGATAACTGTTGACTGTCTAAACTGTAACCCTATCTCTGTTTCTCGCGTCTTCCAAATCCAAGCCGCTTTCCTCGCCGAATTCGTAGGCTTCCCAAGTGACAATCGGCGTTTCTTCAAAGTTTTCCGTCGGCGGCGGTGAAGCGGTGCGCCATTCCAAACCGGGCAGCATCCAGGGATTCGACGGTGCTTTTGCGCCGAAGAAAATCGAATAAGTAAAATAAATCAGTGGAATAATCAATCCGATTGCGAGAATTGATGCGCCCGCCGTCGAAAAGATATTCAGAACTTGAAGTTCTTCAGGATACGAAGCGTAACGGCGCGGCATTCCCAAGTAGCCTAAAATAAACTGCGGGAAAAATGTCAGATTGAAACCGACGAAAACGATAATCGCCGCGATTTTGCTCCAGAATTCCGAATACATTTTGCCCGTGATCTTCGACCACCAATAATGCAAGCCACCCAAATATGCCAACACCTGACCGCCGACCATTACGTAATGAAAATGCGCGACGATAAAATAAGTGTCGGTCAAATGGACGGTCAAACCCATCGAGCCTAAAAACAATCCGGTTAATCCGCCGATTAAAAACAAGCCGATAAAAAACAGAGCGTACAGCATCGGCGTATCATACGAAATCTGACCTTTGTAAAGCGTCGCCGCCCAGTTGAAAACTTTAATCGCCGACGGAATGGCGACGACCATTGTCAAGAACGAGAAGACGAGACCGGCGTAAACCGATTGACCGCTGACGAACATATGATGTCCCCAGACGAGAAAACCGAAAACGGCAATCGCAATCGAAGAAAACGCGATAAATTCATAACCGAAAATCTTCTTGCGCGAGAAATTGGAAATTAACTCGGAAATTACGCCCATTCCCGGCAGAATCATAATGTAAACCGCCGGATGCGAATAAAACCAGAACAAATGCTGAAATAAAATCGGGTCGCCGCCGATTGCCGGATCAAAAATCCCGATTTTTGCCAAACGCTCTAGAGCCATCAGCAAAATCGTAATCGCAATCACCGGCGTTCCGAGAATCATCACCAAAGATGTCGCATAATGCGCCCAGACAAACAGCGGCAGACGAAACCAGGTCATCCCCGGCGCGCGCATCGTGTGAACGGTGACGATAAAATTTAAGCCGGTCAAAATTGACGAAAAGCCGTTGATGAAAATTCCCAACCCGACCGCCATCACGTAACCGTTGGAAAACGTCGTCGAATAGGGCGTGTAAAATGTCCAACCGGTGTCAACACCGCCCTGCAACAAAGCGTAAAGCGTTAAACCGCCGCCCGCCATATAAAAATACCAACTGAGCAGATTGATTCGCGGAAACGCCAAATCTTTCGCGCCGATCATAATCGGAATCAAAAAGTTTCCCAAGATTGCCGGAATTGACGGAATCAAAAAGAAGAAAACCATTATGATTCCGTGCTGTGTAAACACGCGATTATACGTTGCCGATTGCAGCAAATCGCTCGCCGGTGTCAGCAGTTCCAGGCGAATCAAGGAAGCGTAAATTCCGCCCAATGCAAAAAAGGCGGAAACCGTGATGAGATAAAGTATCGCAATCCGCTTGTGATCTTTCGTCAAAAGCCAGGATTTGAGCGTGAAGCCGTTGGTTAAGTAGCTGACCTTCGGCTCTTCCTTGATATTTTTGATATTGATTGCTTCGATGTTTTGCATAACTGTTTTTTTGACTTTTTCCCTGCTTGTCGAAAACTCCTTGATTACGGCTGCCTGTTGGTCGGTTCAGACATCGTTCGCGGCGCGTTCGGATTGCTGCCCGCGCTGTTTGAATCGCCTCTATCGGCGCGCGGCGGAATCGTGCCGGTCGTATTGGCGTTATCGGTCATCGTGCTTCCGCTTGTTGAAGTGGTCGAAGTTGTATTCGTTTGCGCGCCGCTCAAAGATTTGATATACGCGACGAGCGAGACGAGCTGCTCCTCCGTCACCTGACCTTTATAAGTTGGCATAATCGGCTGATAACCTTCGACGATCTGACCGCCCGGATTCAAAATTGAGTTGCGAATATATTCGTCGTCCGCGATTACCGTCTGCCCATTCGCCAATTTCACTTCTTTGTTGTAAATTCCTTCGATTTTCGCCCCGCGCTGGCTCGCGCCACCTTCGTGACAAGACGCGCAGCCGAGTTTATTTTGAAATAAATCCTGCCCGGCTTGCACCGGTGTTTGCCCAGACACGCTGCCTGACAGCCAATTGTCAAAATCGCGCTGCTCCATCACGTAAACCCAGCCGCCCATTCCCGAATGATTCAAACCACAGTATTCGGCGCAGAACAAATGATATTTACCCGGTTTCGTCGGCTCAAACCAGAGCGTCGTGTAGCGTCCGGGAATCACGTCCATCTTCGTGCGAAATGCCGGGACGTAGAAATCGTGCAACGTATCTTCGGTCGTCATCGTTAACTTGATTTTGCGACCGACCGGAACGTGCAGTTCGTTGATCTCGCGCTGACCGGTGCCGTGCTGAATTTTCCACATCCATTGTTTACCGACCACGTAAATTTCCGTCGTGTCCGCCGGCGGGCGATATTGATTAAAATAAATAATCGCGCCGCCTAAGAAAATCGTCATCGAGATCGCAAACGGGATAATTGACCAGACCGTTTCCAACGCGATTGAACCGTGAATTTCCTCACCCGTCGCAAATTTTTCTTTCTCGCGGTATTTTACGAAAAAGAACATAATCACCGCGACGATGCCGACCGTGAAAAACACGCTGACGGCGATCAAATAAAAATATATCGCGTCAACCTGCCACGCGAAAGTGGAAGCCTGTTCGGGAAATAATGGAACCCAAGATGTCTCTTGCATAATCTCTTTAATAATGGTGAATGGTCAGTGGTGAATGATAAATGGTCATCTAAAAATATGACTTATCATTTACCATTCATCATTTATCATTCATCACTAATTCAAATCTTTTCTACCGCGCCGCCAAAAAACAAACAGCATTCCGCCCAAACCCAAAACGGTGGCGACTGCCATCAATCGCAAAACGCTCAAAATCTGCAAACCGTATTTGCCCGTCGCCGGATTGTAGTGAAAGCAATACAAATATAGCTGTTCAGCCGGATTGCCGATGTTCCCTTCCGCCGAATCCATCAAAGCGAACTTTAAATCTTTCGGCGAATAATCAATGCCGTAAAGATACCGCGATATTTTGCCTTCGGGTGTAATAATCATTACGCCGCCCGCGTGGGCAAATTGATCTGTTGCTTTGTCATACTCATAATTGAAACCGACGGCTTGAGTTACTTTGTCAATCTCGCTTTGCGTTCCGGTCAGAAAATGCCAGCCGTTTTCCGTTTTCGCGCCGCGCCCGTATCTGTTCAAATAGCTCGCTTTTTTATTTTTCGCCAGTTCCGGCTTCTCGTTTTCGCGCGTGTCGAAACTAATCGCCACGACATCGTATTCGCTGCCCGCGTCAAACGAGATGCCTTTTAAACTGCCGGTCAAACCGTTCAAAACTTCATTGCACAGCATCGGACATTCGTAATAAACGAGAGCCAGCACTACCGGACGCTTTTTTCCAAAGTATTCGCCGAGCTTGACGACATTACCGCTTTCATTTTTGAATTCGGCTTCGAGCGGCAACTGCTCGTTTAATCGTTGTTCGATACCGACCGTTTTCAAAACCGACGGCAGCCCGGTGCTGACTCCCGTCTGTGTCGGGTCGTAAGTTTTCGGCGCGTAAAGCGGCGAATTATAATGCTCGGACTTTTGCGCCGAAACATTAATTGCCAGCAATAAAACCGCTAAACTCAATAAAAGTTTCAGTTTCAAAAACGCTGAAATGGCTGAACTTTTTTTCATAAAATTCCTTGTTCAGAAATCGCCTTTGAACGTAAAGGCGATTTCTGCATTTATCTACGTTTATCCGTCGCCGTTCTGCCCGCGCTCGAATAAGAAACTATTGAACTGGATTCGTCCAATGCTTTTTGCGTTTGTTCGCCGGCGCGCGTCTTGACGTTTTCCTGCAGCAGTTTACGTTTGGCTTCTTCAATCGGCAGTGTTACGACCATCCCGGTTTTCGCGTCTTTCTGTCCTTCCGCCCATTGTTTTTCCCACTGTCTTTCGAGTTCCCAATACTCGGACTGCGGAGCGCGCAGTTCCATATTGATCCGACCGCCCTGATCGGATTCGACACCGAAACCCGGCGCGGCTTGCAGACGCGGCTCCGGCGGCAGGCGTTCCGTATCGTTCATCATCATCGGATTTTTTTCATCTTTTGCCTCAACCGCCTGGTCTTCCATCACATTCAGCAGAAAGAACATCAAGCCGAAAGTAATGACGACTAAAACAAATAAGCCGACCGCAAAATAAACGATTCCACGTAAGCCGATCAAATTCGTTTCGTATGTTCTATCGTAGTCCACAAATGATTTCTCGTGTTTCGGTTCCATAAAACTAATTATAAATTAACCACTGACAATCAAGCATCGGAAGGCTAATTAAATCCTTTAATTTGAATTTAATAAACTTCTAATGCTCTTTTCCGTGCTTGATCGCGTTCTCTAAAAATGGGTCGTTAATCGGCAGCAGCGGACGTTTTAGAAGCTCGCCGAAAAAATACCAAAGCCAGATGCCGCCGACGGCAAACGGCGCGACGAAATCCCAAACGCTAATATGAAATCCAGCGGAATGTCCGCTCACGCGCGGACTCGGACCGATTTGATAAAATAAATCAACGATTCGCAGCACCAAAATAAAACACGCCATTATCGCCAGGTATTTAGAATTGCGTTTGACATCGCGGTTGAGCAGCACGAGAAACGGAAACGCGAAATGGAACACGATCAGCAAAATGCCGATCACGCCCCAAGTTCCTTCCATTCTGCCCAGATACCAGCGCGTTTCTTCCGGCAAATTCCCTGACCAGATAATCAGAAACTGCGAGAAATTGAAATACGCCCAGACCATCACGAGCGCAAGCATCAACTTGCCGATGTCGTGAAAATGTCTTTTGCCCAAGACTCGATTGAACGGTGCCTTGTCGGACAACACCGCCAGAATCGCCACCGCGAAACAAAAGAAACTCAACGCCCAACTAACTGCAAACAGCAAACCCCAAATCGTCGAAAACCAGTGCGGGTCAAGCGTCATCACCCAATCAATTGCGGCAAAGCTCACGACGAGAACGTAGAAAACCATCGTCGGACCGGAAAACTTAGACGCATCTTCCTGCATTTTCACCGCCGTCTCGTAATCACTGGTTTGATCCTGTTTGAGTGACCAGTTGTTAAGGAAATACGCCATCACGCCCCATAAAATGAAATACATCACGGCGCGAATGATGAACCATTCGACACTCAAATAAGGCTGTTTCCACTGGACAATCGGGTCGTCCGGCAGGTGCGTCCATTCGTAAATGTAAGTGATGCCGAACATCACCGGCAGAAACAAAACGAAAATTATCGGCAGCGTGCGCGACGCGGCTTCAGCGAGGCGGCGAATCACGATGCCCCACGCGCCGCCCGTCAAATACTGCAAAATCAAAACGCCGAGACCGCCGATGCCGATTCCGCCCCAGAAAACAAATCCCAAAAGCCAGGCGCGCAATGCATCTTCCCGCTGTTCGGGGAAAATCAGCGCGACCACCAAAAGCACTATCGAAAGAATGCCGCCGATGCCGAGCGACAAAGTGCGCCAACGAGTGATGTCCGCGAAGGGCGCGTCGTAGTTTGTATCGTTGTTCATTAACGCGCGCCTCCCGCAGTGTTAGTCGTCGCCGTGTTTGTATTATTGGTCGGCGGCGCGGTGTTGGTAGTCGTCGTATTAGCTGAAGTCATCTGCATATTTCCGTTCGGATTTTGGCTGATTTGCAAAGCTCGAATATAGGCGACGATTGCCCAACGGTCGGCAACCGGAATTTGCGAAGCGTAGCCGTTCATCTTGCCTTGCCCGACGGTAATGACATTGAAAAAATGTCCGACCGGCGCGTTTCGCAAGCGGTCGTCGTTATATGTCGGCGGTTTAGAAAACCCGCGCCGCACAATCATCCCGTCGCCGTTTCCGACCGGACCGTGACAAACGATGCAGAAAACTTTATATCGCTGCTCGCCGCGGTCAATCAATTCTTTCGTCACCGGAACGGGAAAATCACTAATCAATCCCGAAAAATCCGTCACCATAGTGTTGCCCGAAGCGTCCGTCGCCGGAGTTCCCGCCGGAGCCGGAGTGGTTGCGTTTTGTCCGCCTTCTGATTTACCGGTGTAAAAGGCTTTATCTTCCCGCAAATATCCGCGCGGCACGGTTCCCGGCGATAATTCTCGCATCGCCTTGCCGTCTTTAAAAAAATCGCTCTGCTTGTGCGCTTTGTAACGCGGCTGATCCTGCATATCATAACGACAGCCGATTGCCAGTAAGCAGTAAGCAGTAAGCAGTAAGCAGCAAGCAGTTGATTTGCCGACTTTGAACTTTGAATTTTGAACCTTGAACTTATTCATCAACATCAAAAACCTCCTGTGGGTTCAAACTCTCCATAAAAGTTTTTGTTTGGTCGTAATCGAATTTCTCGTCTTTACGCTCGATCAATAAAAAGAATTTTTCGCGCGTCGCCAGAGCGAAACGCGGAACATTAAAAACCGGATGATACGGCTGCGGCAAACCGTTGAGAATAATCATTCCGAAAACGGCAGTAAACGCCGCGAGTAAAATCGTTACTTCGTAACTGATCGGAACAAACGACGGGATACTAAAATACGGGCGACCGCCGACGAGAATCGGGTAATCTATAACGTGGGTATACCACTGCAAGCCGAGACCTGCCAACAGTCCGGTAATGCCGCCGCCCAAAACGAGAAACGGCAAAATCGAACGCTTGATGCCCAACGCTTCATCAATCTCGTGCAGTGGAAACGGCGAAAACGCATCGGTCTTTTTATAACCCGCGTCGCGGACTTTTTCTGCCGCCGCGACCAATTCAGTTGGCGTGTCGAATTCCGCTAGTAATCCGTAAACTTGTTTGTTCATAACTTTCGCTCTGCAATCAGCCGCGCCGGTTGGCGGACGGCTTGACACGGGTGAGTTGCCCTAGATTACCGACCGCGGACAAACGCGGCTGACTGCAAATTTGTTCTACAAAATTCTACGTTCCCTTTTCTTCGATTCCATCTTCAAATTTATCGCGCTCCCTGCCCGGCGATTCATTGGTTCCTTCGATAAAAGAAGTCGGTTCGTCGTGATGCGCGTGTCCGTGCTTGACCTGCGCGTCGGGCAGTAATGTTCTGACTTCAAAAATCGAAATGATCGGCACGAAGCGCACAAACAAATAGATCAGCGTAAAGAAAAATCCGATGGTTCCGGCAAACATCGAAAGATCAAACATCGTCGGCGAATACATCGCCCACGACGACGGCAGAAAATCCCTATGTAAACTGGTGACGATAATCACGAAACGCTCCAGCCACATCCCGATACTAACGACGATTGCCAGAATAAACAGCCAAAACTCGCTTTCGCGGAACCGCTTAAACCAGAGAAACTGAATCGAGATGCCGTTGCACAAAATCAAAAGCCAGTAAAACCACCAGTAAGGACCTTCCCAAATACGATTTTTAATCATAAAATACTC
>Ga0136611_10002794_pt1 | contig 12202 bp, 10 predicted proteins | sample AntDrymUQ2232306_2_FD_106645 | JGI IMG/M metagenome (GOLD analysis project Ga0136611, IMG submission 106645) | Polar desert sand microbial communities from Dry Valleys, Antarctica - metaG UQ223 (23.06) | ecosystem: Environmental > Terrestrial > Soil > Desert | place: Antarctica: Dry Valley... | reverse complement strand
GCGATCACCGCCGACACGCGCATCCAGCCCGGCAACGTATGTTCCTCATTGACGAAACCGATGCGGCGGCGATCGTCGGGCGTGAGCCAACGGCTGTCGCGCCCGAGGATCCGCGCCTCGCCCCCGGTCTGCGGCATGAAGCCGAGCAGGATGCGGAACAACGTCGATTTTCCGGCGCCGTTGGCACCGACGATGGCGTGGATGCGGCCGCGCGGGATCCGCAGGTCGAGATGGTCCAGCGCGAGCTTGCGGCCGTAGCGCTTGCTCAGCGCGACGGTTTCGATCACGTATTCGGACGAATGTGACGTGGTGGTGCTGGATGTGGTGTCGGACATGGCGGTCTCGAAGCTGTTCTGGAATCACGAAAGGTCAGGCAGGGTCAGGCGATTTTTCGCGGCGCAAGCTGCTGAAATTCGCTTGCGATGCGCGCCTGCACCTCGTCAGGCGAGAAATCCAGCGGGATCACGTCGTTGACGAAGCGACCGATGGCGTCGTCCAGCCTGCGTTCGCGTTCGGTGTCCGACAGCCGCTGGCGCTGCTGGGCCACGTACAGTCCAAGCCCCTGGCGCGACTCCAGCCAGCCTTCGGCGGTGAGCTCGGCGTAGGCCTTGGCCACCGTGTTGGGATTGACCATGAGTTGCTGGGCCAGGCCGCGCACGCTGGGCAGCTGGTCGCCCTGCCCCAACTCGGCCGTGGCGACTTTCATCCGGATTGCGTCCACGATCTGCCGGCCGATGGGGCGCGGATCGCCGGTGGCGATCTGGATCATCAGGGGTTGGGTCCGGGCCATGCGCATTCCACGTCCTCTGTACTATGCGACCTAGTACAGTGCATACACCAACTGGTTGTCAAGTGCCGTTCGACAATGTGCGCCGCAAAAAAGCGAAAGGCGCGGCCGGTTCCCAGTCAACCTGGAAACTAGTCAGTTGACGGGCGAGCACCGGCGTCACGGCTTGCGTCATCCCGCCGTCATTCACGTGACGCTACCCCGTCATCTACATGCAGCAGCCTTGCGCAAACCCGGAGCCACGCATGCGCTACAGCATCGTCACCGAGACCTACCCGCCTGAAGTCAACGGCGTCGCACTCACCGTGCAGGCCAAGGAGCAAGGCCTGCGCGCACGCGGCCATGACGTCGACATCGTCCGCCCCCGCCAGGCGGCCTTGCAGTCCGACGCCTCGCATGAGCTCCTCACCCGCAGCGCGCAGATCCCCGGCTATCCCGGCATGCGATTCGGCTTTCCATCGCATCGCGCCCTGCGCGCCCAATGGACGCGCAACAGGCCCGATGCCATCTACATCGCCACCGAAGGTCCGCTGGGCTGGTCGGCGATGCGCACCGCGACACGCATGGGGATTCCCGTCGCATCGGGTTTCCACACCCGCTTCGATGAGTACACCCGGGACTACGGCGTTGGCTTCCTGCAGCCGCTCGCGCTGCGCTGGATGCGCGGCTTCCACAACACGTCGGATGCCACCCTGGTCCCCACCTGCGAGCTCGCCGACTTCCTCCGGACGCAGGGCTTCAGCAAGGTGGTGCACCTGCCGCGCGCAGTGGATACCGCGCGCTTCGATCCTGCCCGCCGTAGCGCCGTCCTGCGCGATGCCTGGGGCGTGGGCGAACATGGCCTCGCAGCCATTTATCTGGGCCGCATCGCCGCCGAAAAGAACCTCCCGCTTGCGGTGCGCGCGTTCCGCGCATTGCAGCAACAGCGGGCCGATGCGAAATTCGTGTGGGTCGGCGAAGGGCCGGAACTGGGCGCGATCCGTGACGCCAACCCGGATTTCATTTTCAGCGGCCTGCAGCGCGGCGACGCGGTGGCCGAACATTTCGCCAGCGGGGATCTGTTCCTGTTCCCCAGCCATTCGGAAACCTTTGGCAACGTCACTGTCGAAGCCCTGGCGAGCGGCGTGGCCACCGTGGCCTTCCGCTACGGCGCGGCCCGCGAACACCTTGTGGATGGCCTGCACGGCGCGGCCATCCAAGGACAGGACGACGAAGCGTTCGTCGCCGCGGCCTGCCGGATCGGTTGCGACGACCCATTGCGCCACGCCATGGGGCTGGAAGCGCGCGAGGCCGTGCGCAAGTTGCGCCCAGCGCAGGTCGCGGCCGACTTCGACGACATCCTGCAACGCATCATCCGCCTGCGGAGCGCCGACCATGCGCAACTCGCACTGGCCTGAACGCCTGACCTTGCACGACGCCGGCTGGTGCCTGCGCAGCAACCGGTTGTGCGCGCGCAGCGGCGCGCTGCGCTATTTCGCGGCGGTGAGCCGGCTTGGCGATGGCATGTTCTGGTATGGACTGATGGCGGCGCTGGCGGTGCTTGACGGCGTGGCTGGCGTGCATGCATCGCTGCACTTGGCGCTCACCGGGCTGGTCGCCCTGGTCCTGTACAAAGTCCTCAAGCGCTGGACGCGGCGCGCCCGCCCGTGCGCCCGTGACATGCGCATCCGCGCCTGGGTGGCGCCTCTGGACGAGTTCAGTTTCCCGTCTGGCCACACGTTGCACGCGGTCGCGTTCGGCGTGGTGGCAATCGCCCACTATCCGGCGCTTGCCTGGCTGTTGGTGCCGTTCACTGCCAGCATCGCCGCTTCCCGCGTGGTGCTTGGGCTGCACTATCCCAGCGATGTGCTGGCGGCGACGGGCATAGGGAGTGTGCTTGCGGGTGTGTCGCTTTGGCTGGTGCCGGGGGTGTCGCTTTTCGTGTGACAAACCAAGGAACACTCGGTGGCACTGCGCCGCCTGGGGTAGTGGCCGAGCAGGCCATGGATGGCCTGCGCCCGCGCATCGAAGCCGGATGCGGAGCCTAAGCGGCGGACACTACCCCAGGCGGCGCAGTGCCTGCACCACCGGCAGACATCAATCCTCGACCAGCATCTTCCGCGGCAGCTTGCCCGGCCGCATCGCCGTGTTGTAGACGAACGACGCCACGATCGCCGACGCCTGCTTCAGGTCATCCGCCACCACATGGTCCTGCACGTCCAGGTGGGTGTGGTGGACGTGGCTGAAATAGTCCAGCTGGTCCTGCACGAACTGGAAACCCGGGATGCCGGCGCGATCAAAGGAAATGTGGTCGGTGCTGCCGGTGTTTCGCTGGGTGACCACGGTCGCGCCAACGTCGTTCCAGGGCTTCAACCACGCCTCGAAGATCGGCGCTGCAGCCAGGTTCTCCTGCGCGTAGATGCCGCGTATCTTTCCGCTGCCGTTGTCGAGGTTGAAATACGCCGACACCTTGTCATAAGCCGGCGTGCGACGGAGCTTGCCCTTGTTGGTGCGAAGCGAAACGGGGATTGCTTTCTCGGCCGGATCGACGGGCTCCGCGTAACTGGCGAAATGCCTGGACACATACGCTTGCGACCCGATCAGGCCCTGCTCCTCGCCGGTCCACAACGCGACCCGGATGGTGCGGTTGGGCCTGGCCCCCACCGCTTTCAGGATGCGCATCGCTTCCATCATCACCGCAACGCCGGCGCCATTGTCGTTGGCACCGGAGCCGGTGTGCCAGCTGTCCATGTGCGCGCCCAGCATCACCACCTCGTCGCGCTGCGGGCCACTGCCGGGGAGTTCGGCGATGGTGTTGTAGCCGGGTTCATCGGCGTTGCCGGTGAAGCGCGACTCGATGTTGAGCCGCAGGCGTACGGCCTGCTTGCGCTCCAGCGCGCGCATCACGGTGTTGTAGTGCTCGGCCATCATCACCATCGCCGGCACGCCCACGGGCTCGCCCGCCTTGCGCGAACCCCCGCCCATGACCCGCACGATGCCGTTGTCCCAGCTGCTGATCGACATGGTGGCCACCACGCCTTCGTCGACCAGGAACTTGTTGAGCAGCGGCGTGAATTCCAGCCGCTCGCGGTACTGCGCGAGTTGGTCGGGGCCGGTGCGGCGGTCCGTGGGGAGCGGGTAGGACAGCAGGTCTTCAAGGCTTTCGTGATCGTGCCGGTTGAAGTCAGACTTCTCGTTGACCTTGTAGATGCGCAGCTCGTCGGTGAACAGCACCTTGCCTTTCAGCTTGCCTTTCCATTTTTCCAGGTCGGCCTTGTTTTGCAGCTTGGCAAACGCGGCTTCCCCTTCCACGGGCCCGGTGGTGCCAGGTGTCCACGCCTTGGGCAGCGCGTGCAGCGGCATGATCCGCGGGCTGAGCATTTCCACACCGGCGTCGCTGAATTCCCATCCACGGCCGATGTCATCAACGGCTTCGTCATGCACGTGGGTCAAACCCCATTCGGTGAACTTGGCGCGCGTCCACGCATTGGCCTGCGCCATCGCCGGGGAATTGGTGAGTCGTGGACCAATCACTTCGGTCAGGTGACCGAGGGTGGCCATTACCTGGGAGCGCTGGAAAGCCTCCTGGCGGATGCGGCCCGTCATGTCGAGATCCACACTTTCCTGTGCGTGGACCATGCCAGTGACGGCGACGGAGGCGGCCAGACAGGTGGCCAACAGATGCTGTTTCAAGCGGAGTTCCCGGAGGCGATCAGCCCGCAAGTCTAGTCGTCGTCGCATTCCATCTCGTGGGCCATCGGTCATGGACCAGCGGCGGCGCCTCCGCGGTGTGACCCAGGGGCGGGCCGGAGCAGGCCATGGATTGCCTGCGCCCGCGAGATCAGGCGTGGATGACTGGACAGAGCGAAGCGCATCCCCCCATCTAGCCGGCGCCGCTAGCGATCAACCCGGCAGCTTCAGTGTGGCGACGGCGCCGCCACCTTCGCGATTGCGCAAGTTGGCTGCGCCGCCATGCAGCTGCGCCACCTGCGCCACGAATGGCAGGCCCAGCCCGCTGCTGCGGCTGCCGCCCTCGGGCCGCGGCAGCGAATAGAAGCGCTCGAACACACGTTCGCGCGCGTATTCCGGTATGCCGGCTCCTCGGTCGGCAATCTCGAAGCGCACGCCATCGGCATCGCAAAGCGCCCTTGCTTCAACCGTTGACCCGCGCGGCGCGAAATCCAGCGCGTTGTCGAGCAGATTGACCAGCGCCTGGCGCAGCAGGAACCCGTCGCCGGACATCGTGACCGGACCGGATGCACCCACGATGACGTCCACGCCTGTTGCTTCCGCATGCGATCGCACCGCGTCCACCGCGTCGCGCAGCAGTGTGTCGGCATCCAGCTCCAGCGGCTGCTAGATGCGTTGCCGATGTTCCACTGCCGCCAGCGCCAGCAGCTTGTCCACCATCTGCGCCATGCGCTGGCCCTGCGCGCCGATGTTGGCAACGAAGCGCGCGCGGTCTGCCTCGGGCAGTGGCGGCTGTCCGGGACAAGGCTCCAGCAATTCCGCGGCCCCGCGGATTGCCGCCAACGGACTCTTCAGTTCGTGGGTCAGCGCGTGCACGTATTGCTCGACGTACTGCTTGCCCTCCAGCTTGATGCGCATCTGCTGCAGCGCGCGGCCCAGGTCGCCGAACTCGCCGGCGGTGTCAGGCAAGTCCACCCGCTCACCGGCCGCCACCGCGTCGGCATAGCGGCGCAAGGCGCCCAGCTGGCGGGACAGCCACCACGCAGCCAGAACGCCCACCAGCAGCGCCGTGCCCATCAGCACCATGCCCCAACGGCTGACCACGTCCTGGCTGCGCGCGATGAAAGGCGCCATGGCCCGGTTGGGCTTGGCCACGGTGAGCACGCCAAGCAGGCGCGCGCCGTCGCGGACCGGTGCGGCCACGTGCATGACGGTGCTGTCCTCATCTGCCGGATCGGACCGCGTGGAGCGCGCGCCGTATTGCCCGCGCAGGGTGCGATGGACATCATTCCAGCGCGTATTGTTGCGTCCGAGGTCCAGCCCGTCGGAATCGAACACCACGACACCGCGCGCATCGGTCACCGTGACCCGGAAATTGGTGCGCCGCTTCGAGAACCCGGAGACTTCCGCGCCGATTTCGCGCTGGCGCACCGCGCGGATCCGCCGCGCAAACTGGCCATCTGCAATACGCCCGATGAGCATGTCATCCGCCGCAAGTTCGGCCAGCATGTTGGCGGTGTCGATCAAGGTGTCTTCCATGGCCTGGCGCACGCCGGGCTTGACCTGTTCGACAAACACCTTGCCCACCAACAGCGCTGCCAGCGCCACGATCAGAAAGTACCCAAGCAGTACCCGCAGGCCGATGTTCACCGGTCAGCCTTGCACATGCACCGCGTAGCCCAGGCCACGCACGGTGCGGATCGGGTCGGCGTCGGGCGCGATCGCGCGCAGCTTGGCGCGCACCGTCTTGACATGCGTGTCCACGGTGCGCTCGCTGGACTCCAGTGCGTCGCCCCATACCCGGTCCATCAGCCGCGCCCGCTCCATGACCGCGCCGGGCCGCGCCAGCAGCGTGGCCAGCAGACCGGATTCATAGCGCGTCAGCTCCAGCAGGACGCCATCGAAGCGGATGCGGTGGCCGCCGGCATCCACTTCAAAGCGGCCGGCCTGCTTCCAGCCCCCCTCCTGCGCGCCAACCGCTTGCCGGCGCAGGTGCGCGCGTACCCGCGCGACCAGCTCGCGCGGGGAAAACGGCTTGGCCATGTAGTCATCGCCGCCCAGTTCCAGCCCCAGCACGCGGTCGACCTCGCCATCGCGCGCGGTGAGGAACAGCACGGGAACCTGGCTTTCCAGGCGCAAGGCGCGGCACACGTCGAATCCGCTGCAGTCCGGCAGGCCCACGTCCAGGATCAGCAAGTCGATGCCGCCACGGCGGACCCGCGGCAGCACCTCGCCGCCCAGCAGCACGTGCTGCGCCGCATAGCCGTCCGCGCGCAACGCGTACAGGACCGTTTCGGCAATCGCGGTTTCGTCCTCGGCGAGTAGGATGGTGGGCATCCGCCGCATGCTAGCCGACCGCGCCACGCCGGTTGTGTGGCGGGTGCGAAGTGCGGGTTCCGTGCCCGCATCGGCAAGAGCAGGGACGGCGCAGTTGCTGCGTGCGCAGCGGAACCGCGGTGTGCCGCGCAAGGCCAGCCACCATGGCCGCACTGCGGCACCGGATTGGGCCTGAGCGATCACCGTGACCCCGTTTCCTCCACAATCTCCAGATGAACTACCGTCACGCCTTCCACGCCGGCAACCATGCCGACGTACTCAAGCACGTTGTGCTGCTCGCCATGTGCGATGCGCTGGCTGCCAAGCCGAGCCCCTGCTTTGCCCTGGACACCCACGCTGGGCGGGGCTTGTACAAACTCGACGGCGAGTCATCGCTCAAGACCGGCGAGGCCGCGGACGGCATTGCGCGGTTAGTGGCGGAAGCGCCCAGGCACCCCGCCATCGCCCGCTACCTGGCCGCGGTGCGCGCCTGCAGGCAGCAGCACGGCGTGCATGCGTATCCTGGGTCTCCGTGGCTGCTCGCCCATGCGCTGCGCGCTGAAGACCGCATCGCCGCGTGCGAATTGCTGCCAGACGAAGCGGCGGCGCTGAAGTCCAATTTCGCCCGCGATGCGCGCGTTGCCGTGCATCAGCGCGACGGATACGCCGCGATCAAGGCGATCCTGCCACCAAAGTATGTCGACAAGGGCGGCGGCGCGCTGCGCTTCGCCCGGGGGCTGGTGCTGGTTGACCCGCCCTACGAGGCGCAACTGGATGAATTCGACGCCGCAATGGCCGCGCTGCGCGAGGCCTTGCAACGCTGGCCGCAGGCCATGCTGGCACTGTGGTACCCCATCAAGCAACGACGCGTGCTGCATGGGTTTTTTCGAAAGGCCCGCCTGCTGCCGTCGAAATCCACCCTGCTGCTCGAACTGCTGGTGCGCCCCGACCACTCACCGCTGCGCATGAACGGCAGCGGCATGCTGCTGGTCAATGCACCATTCCGTTTCGACGAGGAACTTGCGCCCGCATTGCAGGGCCTGAGCGCCGCCTTGGGCGAGGATGGCGCCACGTCCCGGGTGGAGTGGCTGCGCGCGCCTGCCTGATTTCGCGGCCTGCATTCACCCCCGCAGGCGCAACGCTGGTTAAGCTGTCGCCCCGCTTTTCCCTCCCTGACAGCGCCCATGCCTTCCAGTTTTTTTGCACTGTTCGACGACATCGCCACCCTGCTCGACGATGTTTCGGTGATGACCAAGGTGGCGACCAAGAAGACCGCAGGCGTGCTGGGCGACGATCTGGCGCTCAACGCCCAGCAAGTCAGCGGGGTGAACGCAGACCGCGAATTGCCGGTGGTGTGGGCGGTGGCCAAGGGTTCGTTTGTCAACAAGGCCATCCTCGTACCCGCCGCGCTTGCGATCAGCCAGTTCGCGCCTTGGGCGGTCACGCCATTGATGATGATCGGCGGCGCCTACCTCTGCTACGAAGGCGTCGAGAAGCTGGCGCACAAGGTGCTGCACAAGCCGGAGGAAGACGCGAAGCACCACGACGACCTCCTGGAGGCGGTCAGCGACGAAAGCGTTGACATGCTTGCGTTCGAAAAGGACAAGATCAAGGGCGCCATCCGCACCGATTTCATCCTGTCGGCGGAGATCATCGTCATCAGCCTTGGCACCGTGGCTGGCGCCGCTTTCGGACGACAGGTGGGCGTGCTGGTGGCCATCGCGCTGATCATGACCGTGGGCGTGTACGGCCTGGTTGCCGGCATCGTCAAGCTGGACGACCTGGGCCTGCGCCTGGCCCGCGAGGGCGCCGGCAAGGCCCGCGCCGCGCTGGGCCGAGCCATCCTGGCGTTCGCGCCCAAGCTGATGAAATTCCTGTCGGTCGCCGGCACGGCCGCCATGTTCCTGGTGGGCGGCGGCATCCTGGTACACGGCGTCACCGCGCTCGAGCACTGGATTGGGCCGTATGCCAAAGGCACGCTGGGCTGGCTGTGGAGCAACCTGTTCAATGGCGTGGTCGGGATCATCGCCGGCGCCGTGGTCCTTGCCGTTGTCCTTGGAATCAAGCGCCTGCGCCGCCAGGCGCCCGTCGTGACGCCTCGATAGCCCTGGCGTTCGCCCGGGCGCCAGGAGGCGCCTGTGATCCGGCCTCCCAGCGGCTTCTTCACCTGCCTGCCGCCATGATGACCTCATGGCCGTTCGCAACCGCATGCCCCCATGGCACCAGCACGTCGTCCTGGCCAATGGCCGCGACGTCCTGATCCGCCCCATCCGACCGGAAGACGCCGTGCCGCTCCGTGCAGGTTTCAGCCTGCTGGAGCCCGAGGAGGTGCGCCAGCGCTTCCTGTTCCCGATGAAGGAAATGAGTGTTGAGCAGGCTGAGCGCCTGACCCGCCCCAACACCCGGCGAGAATTCGCGCTGGTGGTGGCGGAACCGCTGCCGCCAGGCGAGGCGCTGGTGGGCGCGGTGGCGCGGGTTGCAGTGGACGACGATGGCCGCGCGGGTGAATTCGCCATCCTGGTGAGCCACTACATCAATGGCATGGGCCTGGGCCGGCATTTGATGCGACGTCTGGTGAGATGGGCCAAGGGCCGCAAGCTGGAGCGCCTGTACGGCGACGTGCTGGAATCCAACTTGCCGATGCAAGCGCTGGCCCAGTCGCTGGACTTCCACCGCGATACCGGGCAATCACCGGGACTGGTGCGGATGGTGCTTGACTTGCCCAAGCCAAAACCCCGTTTGGCCGCAGCGCCGCTGTAGTTGGCGCTGCTGTCGTTGGGGCGCTGTAGTTGGCGTTGCTGTATTTGGTCCCGGGCGCGCGCTCCGCTCGCGATGCAGCACCTGCCCCGCGTGCCGTGCCGGTCAAGTTAAAATCGATGCGGCCCTTCGCCCCCACAACTTGAATCCCGAGCGCTGGCGCGCCGCGTCCGGCGCGGAAGCCTTTTGCATGCCCCCCAGCACGTCACCCTCGGTCACACCTGTTCCATTGCCGCGTTCCGGTCACGCCCGCGCGTACTGGCGCGCGCCCGACTCCAACACCGCGCTTGCCTGCGCAGTGGCAATGGCCGCCGGGCAACACCCGGCGCCCTTGCTGGTGGTGGCCCGCGACACCCACACCGCGCAGCAGCTTGAATCGGACCTGCGCATCCTTGGAGGCACCGATCCTGCGCTGCACGTGCTGCACCTGCCCGACTGGGAAACCCTGCCCTTCGACCGCTTCAGCCCGCACCCCGACATCGTCAGCCAGCGCCTGGCCACGCTGGCCCGCCTGCCCGCGTTGAAGCGCGGGATAGTAGTCGTGCCGGTTGCCACCCTGATGCAGCGCCTGGCCCCGCTGGGGCACGTGATCGGAAACCGGTTTGACCTGGCACTCGGCCAGCGGCTCGACTTGGACGCCGAGAAGCGCCGCCTCGAGTCTGCAGGTTACCGGCACGCCACGCAGGTGTTCGATCCAGGCGACTTCGCGGTACGTGGCGGCTTGCTGGACGTGTATCCGATGGGCGCCGAGGCGCCGTTCCGGATCGAGCTCCTGGATGACGAGATCGAATCGATCCGCGCCTTCGACCCAGAAACGCAGCGCTCGCTGGAGCGCGTTGCACGCATCGAATTGCTGCCCGGCCGGGAAGTGCCGCTGGACGAGGCGCCGGTCAAGCGCGCGCTGGGGATCCTGCGCGATCGCTTCGACATCGACACCCGTCGCAGCGCGCTGGTGCAGGACCTCAAGGCCGGGCTGGCGCCGGCTGGCATCGAGTATTACCTGCCGTTGTTCCATGCGCAGACCGCCACGCTGTTCGACTACCTCGCGCCGGGCACGCTGCCGCTGCTGTGCGATGGCGTGCACGCCGCGGCTGATCACGCCTGGGCGCAAATCCAGGACCGCTACGACCAGCTCCGCCATGACGTGGAACGCCCGCTGCTGCCGCCGGATGAGGTTTGGCTGCCGCCGGACGCATTGCGCGCGCGGTTCAACCAGGGCGAACGCATCGAAGTGTGCGATGCCCGGCACCTGCGCCACGCCGAGGCCGCGCCGCTGCCGGTGCAGCGTGCCCCGGACCTGCCGCTGGTCGCCCGCGATCACGTACCCGCCGATGCCCTGTCGCATTTCCTTGGCCAGTATCCGGGCCGCGTGCTGGTGGCCGCGGATTCCGCGGGACGTCGCGAGGCGCTGCTCGACGTGCTGCGCGCTGCAGATCTCGATCCGCAAGTGGTCGCGGACTGGCAGGCGTTTGCCGCCGGAGACGCGCGCTTCGCCATCGCGGTTGCCCCGTTCGACGATGGCTTCGCACTCGACGCAGGCGCGCCGGGCGGCTTGTCGCTGTGCGTGCTCACCGAGCGCCAGTTGTTTCCGGAACGCGCCGCCCAACCGCGCCGCCGCAAGCGCGCCGGCCGCGAGCCCGAAGCCATCATCCGCGATCTTGGCGAGCTCTCACTGGGCGCGCCGATCGTCCACGAAGACCATGGCGTTGGACGCTACCGCGGGCTGGTGATGCTGGACGCCGGCGGCATGCCTGCCGAATACCTGGAGATCGAATACGCCAAGGGCGACCGTCTGTACGTGCCGGTGGCGCAACTTGACCGCATCAGCCGCTACTCCGGCGCGTCCCCGGAAACCGCGCCGCTGCACAACCTCGGCGGCGAACAATGGAACAAGGCCAAGAAGAAAGCCGCCGAGAAAGTCCACGATGTCGCTGCCGAACTGCTCGAGATCCAGGCCAAGCGACAAGCCCGTCGCGGCCTTGCCATCGATGTCGACCGCGCCATGTACGAGCCGTTCGCGGCCACCTTTCCGTTCGAGGAAACTCCCGACCAGCACAGCGCGATCGAAGCCGTGATCCGGGACCTGGCAAGCTCGCAACCGATGGACCGCGTGGTGTGCGGCGACGTCGGCTTCGGCAAGACCGAGGTCGCGGTGCGCGCGGCCTTTGTTGCCGCCGCGGCCGGCAAGCAGGTGGCGGTGCTGGTGCCTACCACGCTGCTTGCAGAACAGCACTACCGCAACTTCCGCGACCGCTTCGCGGACTGGCCACTGAAGGTCGAAGTGCTGTCGCGCTTCAAGAGCAAGAAAGAGATCGAGGCTGAGCTGGTGCGGTTGGCCGAGGGCAAGCTCGACGTGATCGTCGGCACCCATCGCCTGCTGCAGGCGGACGTGCGCTTCAAGGACCTCGGCCTCGTCATCGTCGATGAAGAGCAACGCTTCGGCGTGCGCCAGAAGGAGGCACTGAAGGCCCTGCGCGCCAACGTGCATCTGCTCACGCTCACGGCAACGCCAATCCCGCGCACCCTCAACATGGCGATGGCCGGCTTGCGCGACCTGTCGATCATCGCCACCCCGCCGGCCAACCGGCTCGCCGTGCAGACCTTCATCAGCGCCTGGGACGACGCCCAGTTGCGCGAAGCCTTCCAGCGCGAACTCGCGCGCGGCGGCCAGGT
>Ga0136611_10002793_pt1 | contig 12206 bp, 6 predicted proteins | sample AntDrymUQ2232306_2_FD_106645 | JGI IMG/M metagenome (GOLD analysis project Ga0136611, IMG submission 106645) | Polar desert sand microbial communities from Dry Valleys, Antarctica - metaG UQ223 (23.06) | ecosystem: Environmental > Terrestrial > Soil > Desert | place: Antarctica: Dry Valley... | reverse complement strand
TCCACTCCCTGACCAAGTTCATCGGTGGCCACGGCACCTCGATCGGCGGCATCATCGTCGACGGTGGCAGCTTCGACTGGGCCGCGTCGGGCCGGTTCCCGGACCTGACCGAGCCGGACCCGAGCTACCACGGCCTGCGGTACACCGAAGCCTTCGGCAACCTGGCCTACATCCTTAAGGCCCGGGTCCAAGTCCTGCGCGACACCGGGGCGGCGTTGAGCCCGTTCAATGCCTTCCTCCTGCTCCAGGGCGCCGAGACGTTGCCCCTGAGGATGGAGCGCCACAGCCAGAACGCGATGCAGGTGGCGCGGTTCCTCTCCGAGCACCCCAAGGTGGACTGGGTCAACTACCCGGGCCTGCCCGGCCACCCGTCCTACGAGACGGCCACCAAGTACCACCGCCGGGGCCTCTACGGGGCGATCCTCGGCTTCGGCATCAAGGGTGGCATGGAGGCAGGCCGGACCTTCATCGGCAACGTGGAGATCTTCTCGCACCTGGCCAACGTCGGCGACGCCAAGTCGCTGGTGATCCACCCGGCCTCGACGACCCACTCCCAACTGGACGAGAACGCCCAGCAGGCCACGGGCGCCAGCCCGGACTACGTCCGCCTATCCGTCGGCCTGGAGACGGCCGGCGACCTGATCGCGGATCTGGAACAGGCGCTGGCGAAGGACTGATCTGGCACTCTGAAGTCCAGGATAGGACAAGCGACGGCTCCGGGATTCACGGTCTCGGCGCCGTCGTCAGGCCTTGACGGGTGGCGTCCGCTCATACATACGTTGCAGCGGTTGCCGCAGCGGTTCCGGAGATCGTCATCACGGTATCCCAGTTCGGGTCATTAGCCACGTCGCCCTACCGAATAGATGGTCACGTTGGCATGAGACGCGAGTCCGCCGCGGCGAGTGACCCAATCTGATCTCCTCTCGTCCCGTGAGTTCACCCGCCTCGGGATCCAAGGCACCCCGGACGCCGGGGCAATATTCGGGGCCATACAGGGTGATGCGCCGGGTGCTGGTCGGGCCGCGGGGGGACGCCACCTCCTCCAGACGATTCGCGGCGACCGGCCGCGTCTGGTCCTTCACGGTGATGTCGCCACACCGGAGCCCTGGCCGATTGTCCGGTGATGATCCGCGCCGCCGCGCCGCCGCGCCGCCACCGGCGCCCGTGTAGTACGAGTCACGGGGATGAACGTTTTCTCATCCATATTTCGTCGGTATTTAACACTTGGAGTCTATCTTGCTAAGTGTCGGTGACCGAAGTGACGGCCGCGACGATCGCGTGCCCATCCTGATCACTGGGATGGAGCGAACTGGCACGCGCGAGTTCGGATCTGCCCCATGCCCCGGTGACGAGCGGCCAAACGACCGACGTGGACAGGGATCGAAGAGCTGGGCGCGATGGCGCGCTGGCCGCCATCACGCCCGGTCGCCGCACATCCCCCGACGAATCGCGGTGGATGGAACCGTCCGGCACCAGTCGGCACCATATCGAGGGTCAATCATGCGCGATGTCGGGTCCTTCACATCGTCGCCGCGACGGGCGATGTTCTACTGCCATGACACCTACGGCCTCGGCCACCTGCGTCGGACGTTGGCGCTCGCCGATCACGTCAGGGGCAACATGCCCGGTCTGTCGCAGTTGATCGTGACCGGTTCGCCGGTCGCGCACGCGTTCGACCTCCCGGCCGACACGGACTACGTCAAGCTCCCCTCGGTGACCAAGGACCAGGACGGCGAGTACGTCCCCCGCTCGCTGATGAGTAGCTTCACCTCCGTCCGGGACATGCGTTGCGACATGTTGCTGAGCGCGGCCAAGCACTTCCAACCGGATTTTTTTATCGTCGATCATGCCCCGGCCGGACTCGATGGCGAAGCGGTCGCCACCCTCCGGTTCCTGCGTGAACACCTCCCGGAGACGAAACTGATCCTCGGGCTGCGCGACATCATCGACGAGGCCGCGAAGGTCCGTCGCTCCTGGGCGCGGGATGGCATCTACGAACTGCTCGACGACGTCTACGACATGATCCTCGTCTATGGGCATCGTCATGTGTACGATGTCGTGGCGGAGTATGGGCTGTCCCATATCGCCGCCGGCAAGACACGGTTCGTCGGGTACCTCGACCGGGGGAAGGGCTCTGTCCCGCCGGCGGAGCTGCGCGCATCGATCCCCATGCAGACCGGCAAATTGGTCGTCGTGACCGGAGGTGGAGGCGGGGATGGCCAGGCCCTGCTCGACGCGATGACGCGGGGGTTGACCCACCCCGACATTCCGGTCACCGGAGATTTCGATTGCGTCCTCATCGGCGGGCCACTGATGGCGGACGCGGCACAGGGCCACCTCCGCGATCGGCTCGAGGGTCGGGGTAACGTCCACTACCTCGCCTTCACCGACCAGATGACCAGCTACATCGGTGCCGCCGACGTGGTGGTCTCGATGGGTGGGTACAACTCGGTTTGCGAGATCCTGGCGGCGGGCCGTCCGGCGATCATCGTTCCCCGGGTCACGCCTCGCAAGGAACAACTGATCCGCGCCGAGATCCTGAGCCAGCGCGGTCTGGTCCGGATGATCCACCCGGACGATCTGACGCCCTCCCGCCTCCTCGGGGCGACGCGAGACATGCTGGCGGAAACGGCTGGCGCGGCAACTCCCGTGCCGATGGACGGGCTCGGCAACGTCGTGGTGGCCCTCCGGTCGCTCATGCCGGAACTCCGGTTGATGCCGGGCTCACTTCCGTTCCCGGTGGCCGCCTCGGCATGAAGGCGGCTCTCCCCCCCTCAGACGCGGCTCCGTCCGACCGAGAACCGCCAGTCGAGGCCAGTGGCCGTGCGCCGGGCACCGTTGCCTACATCCTCAAGATGTTTCCCCGCTTCTCGGAAACGTTCATCCTGAGCGAGATCCTCGAGCTCGAGCGGCAAGGGATGGATATCAGGATCTTCTCGTTGAAGGCTCCCAACGACGCGCTCTCCCATGCCGATGTCGCCCGCGTCAAGGCTCCCGTCACGTACGTCCCGCCCGTCTCGGCGGGGCGAATCCTGGATTACCTCACCCCGCATTGGCAGGTGTTCACCTGGGACCGGCGACGGTACCTGCGGACCCTGTGGCGTACCGTGAAGCGGCGACGGTGGGGGGCGGTCAAGCGGTTCATCCAGGCGGTCTACATCGCGCCCAGGCTCCGGGACGCCGGCATCACCCACGTCCATGCCCACTTCGCCTCCAGCGCGACCGCCGTCGCCCACCACCTCCACGCACTGGCGGGCATCGGCTATAGCTTCACCGCCCACGCCAAGGACATCTATCTCGACACCGTCGCCCAGGACGTGTTGCGACGCAAGATGGACCGGGCGACGTTCATCGTGACCGTCAGCGATTACAATCTCGCCTACCTCGCGACAATCGCGCCTCGCGCGGAGATCATCCGCATCTATAACGGGCTGGACCTCCGCCAGTTCTCCCCAAACGGTACCCATCCCGGACCGGTGCCGCTCGTCCTGGGCGTCGGTCGCCTGGTCGAGAAGAAAGGGTTCGATGTCCTGATCCGTGCCTGCGGCGTCCTGAGGGATCAGGGTGTCGCGTTCCGGAGTTCGATCGTCGGGATGGGAGACCAGGAACACGCCCTCCGGCGACTGATCGCGGAGCTTGACCTGGGTGACTGGGTCGAGCTCCCCGGTGCTATGCCCCGTGATGCCCTGCTCTCCCTCTACCCACGGGCGAGCGTCGTCGTCGCGCCGTGCGTGATCGGCGCCGACGGCAATCGTGATGGGCTGCCGACCGTCCTCGTCGAGGCCATGGCCCTCGGTGTGCCGGTGATCTCGACTGCCGTCACCGGGATCCCAGAACTGGTGAGGGACGGCAGCACCGGACAGATCGTGCCGCAGGACGATCCGGTCGCGCTCGCCACCGCCATCCGCGGGACGCTCGACCAGCGCGGGCGGGCGTTGGACATGGCCCGGGAGGGCCGTCGCCTGGTCGAGGCGGGGTTCGATCTGCGGCGCAACGCGGCGAAACTCCGGGCCCGTCTCGCGATCGCGAGCCAGCGGCCATGAACATCGCCTACCTGTGCGCTGATTTCGGCATCCCGATCCATGGCGACAAGGGCGCCGCGATCCACGTCCGCGAGGTCAGCAGGGCTCTGGTCGGCCTCGGCCACCGGGTGGAGATCATCGCGCCCCGGGCCGGCGGACCGGCTCCCGCCGACTTCGGGGTTCCCGTCCGCGAACTGCCCCTTTCCCCGGACGACAAGCGGCTCTTCGGCCTGCTGCGGGACGATCCCGCCGGGGGTGAGCCGGCGGCCAAGGAGATCCGCTCGATGCTCTACGCGGCCTGGCTGCGGCACTCCTCCCTGCCACACCTCCGCGCGTTCGGGCCCGATGCGATCTACGAACGCTATGCGCTCCTCGCGACCGCCGGGTCGGCGCTGGCCCGCGAGTTGGGCGTACCCCATATCCTGGAGGTCAACGCCCCGCTCAGCAACGAGCAGGCCACCCATCGCGGCTCCCTGTTCGCCCAGACCGCGCGGGCCGTCGAGCGGACCGTACTCGGCTCGGCGACCCGAGTGATCTCGGTTTCCGACCCACTCCGGGACTGGATGGTCGGGCTCGGCGTCGCGCCGGAGCGGATCACCGTCGTCTGGAACGGCGTGGACGTCGAGCGCTTCGCGGCCGGCGGGGCCGGGGCTGCGGCGGTTCGCTTGCGCCACAGCCTGGGCGACCAACCGGTGATCGGCTTCGTCGGCACCCTCAAGGCCTGGCACGGCACGGCCACTCTGGTGCGGGCGTTCGCGATGCTCGACCGGGTCCGGGACGCGACGGGAGGACCCCGCCTCTTGATCGTCGGGGACGGCCCAGAGCGGGCGACGCTCGAATCGCTGGCCTGGGACGAGGGCGTGAGTCGCTCGGTGACCTTCACCGGGAGCGTCACCCACGCCGAGATTCCCGCCCATATCGCGGCGATGGACATCGTGACCGCGCCGTATGACGTCGTCGCCGATCACTACTTCTCGCCACTCAAACTCTTCGAGTACATGGCCAGCGGTCGTCCGATCGTCGCCGCCGAGATCGGACAGATCGCGACCTGCCTCCGCGATGGGGAGACGGGTCTGCTATACCGGCCGGGGGATGTCCCTTCCCTGGCGGCCCGGATGACCGAGTTGCTCGATGATCCCGCTCGCGGACATGCCATGGGCCAGGTTGCCCAGGAAGTGGCGCGGGCGCGGCACGGCTGGGATGCGATCGCCCGGACCGTGATCGACCTGATCGGGGGAGCCGGTCACGTCGGCCGGCGGACCGTGGCCGCGGGGCCGGTCGTGATCGGACACGCGCCATCGCCGCCGATCCCGGCCGGGGAGATCGCCCGGTGACGACTCCCATGGAGTTGCTCAGGCGGCAGTCACGCGGGATCGGGATGTCGTTCGGCACGATCATCCGGTTCCGTCGCGAGTTGCTCGCCCACTGGCCCCGCCTGGCGATCGCCCTGCTCTGCACCCTCGGCTACACGGGGATGCGCCTCGTCGAGCCGTGGCCCCTCAAGTTCATCTTCGACAATGTCCTGATCGACCGGCCGCTCGTCACCCCCTTCCCGTGGGTCAATGAGACGATCGGGACCGATCGGATGCGCGTCCTCTACGCGGCGGTCGGAGCGCTGGTCGTCTTCGCCCTGCTCCGCGGCATCTTCTATTACTTCCAGAGCGTGCTGACCTCATACGTCGGCCAGGAAGTCGTCCTCCGGATCCGCCGCCAGCTCTTCGCCCATATCCAGCGGCTCTCCCTGCGTTTTCACAACGAGAGCAGCACGGGGGACATGCTGACCCGCCTCACGGGAGACATCAACAACCTTCGCCAGTTGCTGGCGGCCTCGCTCCTCTCGCTGATCTCCGAGAGCATCCTGCTGGTCAGTTTCCTAGTCGTGATGTTCGTGATGAACTGGCGTCTGGCCCTGCTGGCCGTGATCACCATGCCGGCGATCTTCGCGCTGGTCACCTTCTACTCGGGCCGCATCCGCCAAGCCGCCCGCAAGCAGCGTCGCCGGGAAGGCGAGCTCGCCTCCCGCATGCACGAGACCCTCTCCGGGATCCACGTCGTCCAGATGTTCGCCCGCGAGCGCTACGAAGACGAACAGTTGCGTGGCCTCAACAAGCGCAGTCTCCGGGCCGGTCTGAAATCGACCAAGCTGGAAGGCAAAATGAACCAGGGCATCGAGCTCTCGGTCGCGGTCGGGATGGCGCTCACGCTCTGGTTCGGCGCCACCGAGGTAATCGCGGGCCGGCTCTCCCCAGGCGGCCTCCTGGTCTTCGTCACCTACATGCAGAGTTTCTATCGTCCGATCCGCCGGCTGTCGCGCGTCGCGGAGCGGGCGAGCAAGGCGGCGAGCTGCGTCGACCGGATCACCGATATCCTCGATCAGGAGTCCGAGATCAAGGACGGGCCAGTGAAGGCGCGTCGCCTCCGCGGCGACATCACGTTCGACGGCGTCTCCTTCGCCTACGGGGACGGTGCGTCGGTGCTGGACCGCTTCGACCTTACCATCGCCGCCGGCCAGACGGTCGCCCTGGTCGGTCCATCCGGGGCCGGCAAGTCGACCCTGGTCTCGTTGGTCTCGCGGCTCTACGACCCGACCGGCGGCAGCGTCTCGATCGACGGGACCGACATCCGGCAGTTCACGCTGATCTCCCTCCGGAACAACGTCAGTGTCGTCCCCCAGACCGGCGTGCTGTTCAGCGGCACGATCCGCGACAACATCGCCTACGGGCGACCCGGCGCGACCGAGGAGGAGATCGCCGACGCCGCGCGGGCCGCCAACGTCCACGACTTCGTGATGACGCTGCGGGAGGGGTACGACACGATGGTCTCCGAGCGGGGCGTGTCGCTCTCGGGCGGCCAGCAGCAGCGGATCGCGATCGCCCGGGCCATGATCAAGGACGCCCCGATCGTGCTGCTCGACGAGCCGACGACCGGTCTCGATTCCCGGTCAGAAGGCCTGGTCATGGGAGCCCTGCTGCGCCTCCTCACCGGTCGCACCGCGATCGTCATCGCGCACCGGTTGGGAACGATCCGACGCGCGGACCTGATCGTCGTGGTGGATGACGGCCGGATCGTCGAGACCGGGACGCACGACGACCTCATGCGCCGCGACGGTGGCTACCGGGAGTTCCACGACCTGCAGTTCTCCGCACGACCGGAGGCCGGCAACGAGACGGCGCGACCGGCGGATGGGGTGATCCGGCTCGATCGGACATCCGCATGACCTCGGTCCCCCCTCATGACCCCCGCCTACCCCGGCTGGCGGATGTCCTCGACGGGAGCACCGTCATCGCGCTGTTCGGCGACCACTTGCCGCTGCTCCGGTGTCGCCCGCGGTACGTGCGCTATAAGCCAGGGACGAGTTGCCTCGTCCAGTACGACGTCACGGTTCGTCAGCCCGACGGGACGGGATTCGACACGACCGCGCACCTCACCATGTACGACGACGACCGGGGCCGGCATCGTGCAGGCAGTGCCCGGATGCGGCGGTTGATCGACCGCGCGACCCCGGATCTGACCGGGATCGCCGGTCCCCCCGTCGCCTACGTCCCCGGGTTGGGTGCGCTGGTCCAAGTCTTCCCAGTCGATCACGACCTGCGGGCGCTGGTGCGATTCGCGGACGCGGCCCCCATGCGGAAGATCGTCTCCCGCTCCCTTCCCCAGGGAACGGGCAAAGTTCGAGACGCACGCCCACGCCTGGTTCGCTATAAGCCGGGGCGCAAGGCGCTGTTCATGTTCGGTCTCGACGATGGTGCCCACGACCTGCTCTATGCCAAGCTGCTGGACGACGACCGCGGAGCGACGGTGTTCGCGGCCACGGCGGCCCTGCGGCACGCGGGGGTCGACACGCCGCGCGCCCTGCTGTATTCCCCCCGATTCCACCTGATCGCCCATGAATCGGCGCCCGGGTCGCCCCTGGCGTCATTCCGGGGCACACTCGATCTCGACGCGTGGATGGGACCGGTCGCGGCAAGCCTCGCCAGGCTCCAGGCCGTTGCCCTACCGGACCTGCCCGTGCAGACCCTCACCGGTGAGGCGGGGACGGTCGTCAAGACGGCACGGTGGTTATCCCGCATCTGTCCGGAACTGACCACTCGCCTGACGCGGGTAGGGTCGCGGATCGCGAACGCGCTCGAGGACCAAGCTGATGACCTCCGCACTGTCCATGGTGATTTCTACGACGACCAGGTCCTCGTCTCGGGATCGGGCGTCGCGATCATCGACCTCGACGAGGTGCGCCAGGCCCATCCCCTGACCGATGTCGGGAACATGCTCGGCCACCTGAGCTCCGGGCAGGCCACCGGCCACGGGACCGGCGCGGCCCACGAGGCATTCCTCCGGGCCGCCCTGGCTGACGCCCCGTATCGGGTGGCCGATGTCGCCCCGTTCGAGGCGGCGGCGCTCCTCAAGCTCGCCCCGGGGCCGTTCCGCCGACTGGAGACGAACTGGCGGGATGGCATCGAGCGGATCGTCGGCTTGGCCGAGTCGTGCCTCGGCGATGGGGTCCGTTCATTCCGGGGTGCCATCCCGATCGAGACCGCCGTGGTCGGGGACCGGGACCGGGACTGGGACCGGGACCGGGACCGGCCGCCGGAGGACGGGGATGCGACGCTTCCCCAGTTGCATGCCCTCCAGGACCACCGGCAGATGAGCCAGGCGCTGTCCGGCCTCGGCGCACTCCTGGGCATCGAGCTGGTTCGCCACAAGCCGGGTCGCCGGGTCCTCCTCCGCTACACCGTCGAACGCCACGACGGCGGCACCGAGCACCTGTACGGCAAGTCGTTCGCCAGCAAGCGGGGGGGCCGGGTGTTCGCCACCGCCCGGCTCATCGCGGCGGCCAGGGCGTTCGGGACTGATATCCTGGTCCCCGACCCCATCATGTTCCTGCCGGACCTGAAGCTGATGGTGCAACGATCGGTGCCGGGCGAGCCCGTCGGACCGGCCTTGCTAGACGGCGACCGAGACCTCGCGCGGCGGATCGCGACGGCGTTCCACCGGCTGCATACCTCGGGCATCGACCTCGGCCGGCGCCACGACATGGTTGGGGAACTCGCCCCACTGCTCGGACGCGCCGGGGATATCGGCGACCGTGCCCCCGGACTATCCCCCCGCGCCGCCGTGTGCCTGGCGAGGGTGCAGGAAATCGCGCGCGAGGCCGATTGGTCGTGGCGATGGCGACCGATCCACCGCGACGCCTATCACGACCAGATGCTCGTCGATGGGGACCGTCTCGCGATCCTCGACCTCGACGACGCCGCGATGTCCGAGCCGGCCGTCGACATCGCCAACATCGCCGCCCACCTGCGGTTGCTCGCCATCCAGCGGCCGGACCGGGCCATCGCCCTCGACCCGGTGATCGCCGCCTTCCTCGACCGGTCCCGCGAACTGGACCCCGCGCTCGATCCCGCCCTCCTCGACGTGCTGCGGGCGACGACCCTGCTCCGCCTGGCGGGCATCCACATCGGACGACCGGACGGGGTCCGGGTCGCGACGGCCCTCCTCGCCGACTGCGCCGACATCCTCGGCGTCTCGTCGTAGTCTCCGAGCCCGTGGTCCGGAAACGCCGCCAGCGAGAGCGACGGCCGGACGTCGTCAAGACGGGAGGCCGCCGGCATGCCCGGCGTGGTCCGGGGCGACCCGCCGGATCAGGACCATGTCGGTGGCGGTGTCGTCACGTCCCGGTCGCTCGTCGTCCCGCGCCCCGGCGCAGGGTTCTACCGGTGGTCTGAGGAGCGTCCGAGCGCTCTGATCGAAGCGGCAGGGCGCTACCCGACCACCAAAGCGGGGGACCAATCACGTCCGACCCCGGGAGCCTGTCTTCCGGGGTCGTACGTGGCAATCCAGCCTCGCGAAGGCGCGTCAACGTCCTGAGTAGAGCGCCGTAGATCGTGTGCCGACGGGACTCATGGCTGCCCCGCAGCACATATCCGAATACGTGAACCGCCGGTCTGGGGCCTTGGTCCTTTCAACGAGGGCCGCGTCACGCAGTAGGCCGATGCTTGGCCCGGACGCGACCGCCCGGGTTCGGAGGACGACGGAGGGGCACTATCGGCAAGCCGTCAGGCCCGAGATGATCGACGGGATGGGGAGGATCGGGGGCACCTGCCGGCGCATCCCGACCCACCCGTACTGGAGGACTATTCGAAGCGCAACGCCTCGGCGGGAGGGATACGGCCAGCCTGCGCCGCCGGGACCCACGTCATCAGGAGGGCGGCGCCGGTCGTGACGGCGAGGACGGCGCCGACGAATGTCCACGGCACGGTGAAATCGACACCGTCAGGGCCGACCCCCTCGCTACGGAACACGTTGTAGGCCGTGACGACGCCGAGGGTGGTGCCGACGACGACGCCGAGAATGACGACGAACGCCGCTTCGATCAGCAGGGAGAGCGAGACGAGCGAGCGTTGGAAGCCGAGGGCGCGAAGCATGCCAATCTGCTGGCGTCTCTCCACCACCGCTCGGAACGCGATGACGCCGACCGCCGCCACTCCCACCACGAGACCTAATGTGAAGAAGCTGCCCATGATCATCAAGGTGCCCGTGTACCAGCGCTGTTCCTCGATTTGGGCGTCACGGATCGACACGGCCTGGACGCCATTCGTCAGGAAGGCCGATTCGACCTCACGCGCGATGTGACGGGCGTTGCCAGCATCTTCGAGGTTCAGATAATAGGAGACTGCGGCTGGCTTCGGATAGATGTCATCGACGGTCCTCTGGGACGTGTAGAGACCCCAGAAGTTGATCCGGCCATCGATGATGGCGATGATCTTGACGGGGCGCGGTATGCCCGTGACCGGGTCCTCCAGTTCGATCCAGATCGGGTCGAAGACGGTATCTCCAGAATCGATGGTGGTCAGCGCGAACCCTTCCCCCCCACCGCCGTAGTCCTCATCCTGGATCGAGAACGAATCGCTGACGACGACATCCGGCTCGGTGAGTATGGCCTGGATCACCGCCGCGTCACTCTGGTAGCCGACGGCCCGCTGCTGGAAGGTCAGCGTGCTGCCGTGGATGAAGGCGTCATCCAGGCCGTAGACCACCTGATTCTTCCAAGGATCGGTGTTGGCCATCCGGACGTGGGATGCGACCGGATTCGGGGTCGTCATCGTCCCTGTTGCCCTGACGCCACGCATGTCTGCGCCACGGTCCCGCAGGGCGGTTTCGACGTTTCCAATCGGGTTGGGGGTGCTGGCGTCGACTCGGACGTGCCAGCCGGCGCTCGCCTCGTCGCCGACCGAGAGCGCGGCGAAGTTCGTCATCATGGTCGTCATCATCACCAGCGCGAAGACGATGAGGCTGAACATCGCCATCGTTAGACCGGTCCGCCCCGGCGCGATGCGTGGGTAGGCGATCGCGGTCCGGACCCCCGGCAGCCACCCCCGAAACACGCTGCCGGTCCGCGAGACGCCCGCGAGGAGGACATCCAGATTGTTGACGACCAGAACCGCTGCCGCGACCACCAGCGAGATCCCAGCGCCGAAGAACATCTCGAAGCCACTCTCGTACTGGCCGAAGAGGCGCCGTGAGACCGCTTCCGGCATCAGCCAGACGAAGAGGATCCACAGGCCGACAGCCGTGTAGACACCTCGACCCGCGAACCCCGCAAAACGCAGCACGAGCGCGAGACCAAATGACACGACGCTCATGCCCACGAAGAAAGGGAATGCCTGTCCGATGCTGGCGCCTATCGAGATCAACGCGCCACCGGCGAGCAGGAGCAGCGCCCCCCAGGCCAACGTCCGCTTCTTGCGCCCGCGGACCGTGACGTCGGGAATATCGCGGATCGCGGCGACGACGTTCAGGCGACTGATGACCCAGGAAGCGACGAGCATGGTCAAGAACGTCAAAACAACCCCGAGGCAGTAAGCGATGATCAGGCTCTGCGGTCGGACGCGCTGTTCGAACGCGACCTCGTCACCGGATACTGACTCAAATATCCGGAGGATGCCGGTCGAGAGGACGACGCCGAGGATCGCGCCCACCAGGCTTGCCAGCAATGCGTAGCCAGCTCCCTCGGCCATGAACTGTTCGATGAGGTGGCGGCGCTGCGCACCGAGTGCCCGCGCCATGCCCATCTCCGGCCGGCGCTCCGCGGCGAGCATGGTGAAGATCAAGATCACGAGCAGCACGCCGGCCGCAACCGAGAAGAGGCTCAATACGAGGAAGATGCCCGTCATCCCCTGCGCCATC
>Ga0136611_10002792_pt1 | contig 12216 bp, 11 predicted proteins | sample AntDrymUQ2232306_2_FD_106645 | JGI IMG/M metagenome (GOLD analysis project Ga0136611, IMG submission 106645) | Polar desert sand microbial communities from Dry Valleys, Antarctica - metaG UQ223 (23.06) | ecosystem: Environmental > Terrestrial > Soil > Desert | place: Antarctica: Dry Valley... | reverse complement strand
GAACAAGGGTGAGATCGAGCGCGGCACCATCGGAAGCACCAAGGGCACCAATGCCGGCGTGAAGAGCTTCGGCAAGATGGTGGTGGGCGAGCACACCGCCCTTGAAGCCGAGGCGCAGGCGCTTGCGACGAAGCTCGGAGTCACGCCGATGATGCCCTCCGGCGACATGACGGAGATGAACGCCAAACAGCAGATGGACACGTTCAACACGACGGCCAAGGGCGCCGGCTGGGACAAGGCCTACGTCGACTACGAGGTCACCTACCACCAGGGGCTGATGGAAACGGCGAAGTCCGCGATCGCCGCGACGCAGAATGCCGAGCTCAAGGCGTTGCTCGAGAAGGCCGCGCCGGTCGTGCAGAAGCACATCGACGAAGCGATGGCGCTGCAAAAGAAAATGATGTAAACGAAGAGGGAAAGAAGGAAAGAAGGAAAGAGGGAAAGAGGGAAAGAGGGAAAGAGGGAAGCGGAAAGAACGGCGCGTGACTGTTGTCACGCGCCGTTCTCATATGCGTTTGAAGCTTTCCTTCTACTTCTTTCCCTCTTTCCCTCTTTCCCTCCTTCTAGACGTCTTTCCGTCGTGCATCGTCCGCCGAATCACCCAACGCGTCTTGCACGTCGCCGAGCGCCTGCTTCGCCTTGCCCTTGACCTGCTCGAACTTGCCCTTGACCTGCTGGTCGCCGTCACCGGTGAGCTCGGCGGCAGCGCTGCGTACGCGACCCTTCGCTTCGCCCGCGGCACCTTCCACGCGATTCTTCGCGGCCTTGTCGTTGAGATCTTCCATGTGACGCTCCTGGCAATGGGGTATCGGAACACGCGAGAGCGCGTGGTTCGTGTCTAGACATCCGTGCCTCTGCCATGGGAGTTGCAATTTCGAGACCCGGTGCCGACCTTCGCGGACAGATGAACCATCGCACATGGAGACTGCTCGGCTCGCTCTGGTGTTCCGCGGCGATCGCGTGCGGTGTGATGTCGTGCAGCGACGCGCAGCGAGGTGATCCGTTGCCAGTTCCGGCCGCAGCCGCAGCCGCGACGACGTCGCGCAACACTGTCACACGAGGCGGCGAGCTCAGCGTCGGGAGCTGGAATATCGAATGGTTCGGCGACCCGACGAACGGACCCGGCAACGAACCGCTGCAGCTCGCGAACGCTGCCGCCGTGCTCGCAGAAGTCGATGCCGATCTGTGGGGGTTCGCTGAAATCGTGGACGAGGCGCAGTGGACGCGGCTGGTCGCATCCATGCGCGGCTACTCGGGACTGCTCGCTTCCGACCGCACCGTCGAGGACGGGCGCCGACACTACGCAGCGCGCGAGCAGAAAGTCGCGGTGCTCTATCGCAGTGACGCGTTCACCGTGCGCCACGCGCGCGTGATTCTCGCCAGCAACGACGCAGACTTCGCGGGTCGGCCGCCACTCGAGGTGCGACTTCGCCGAACGGACGCCGGCGGCGCAGAGCTGGTGTTCATTGTGGTGCACCTCAAGGCACGCGCCGACGACGGCAGCTGGCGCCGGCGTGAGCGCGCCGCACGCGCACTCAAGGCGTATCTCGATCGCACGCATCCCGATGCGGCCGTGATCGTCGCGGGCGACTGGAACGACGGCGTCGATCGTTCGATCACCGTCGGGCGGCCGTCACCGTTCGCGGAGTTCGTACGCGACCCGGCGCACTACCGATTCACGTCGCGGGGACTGACCAACCGATCGGCGCGATCGGGCTCCGGCACACTCGTCGACCATCATCTGGTCACCAACGAGCTGGCTGCCCTCGAGCTCCCTGGAACCGCCGCGATCGTGTCCCCGTCGGTCCGGAACTACCGCAACACCACGAGCGATCATTTTCCTGTCGTCAGTCACTTCCGCTCGCTCCCACCCTGACGCAAGCTCCACTCACGCAGCACGCACCGCGCCGTTCGCCGGCACCTTCAGGTCGCACCCCATGAAACTCGCCGAGCCCATCGCCATCACTCCTCCTGCCCAGAGCGGCCCGCGTCCCCGTGACGAGGAGCTGGATCTGTTCGGCCTGACGCATCCCGGGCTGGTCCGTGAGGAGAACCAGGACCACTTCCTCCTCTGCACGGTGCATCCGCAGGTGGTGGTTCACGGCACGAGCCTCTCCACGCCGGAAGGGCTCGAACTGCGTGGCCAGCGTCTCGCGACGATCATGCTGGTGGCCGACGGTGTCGGCGGGAGCGCGGCCGGCAGCGAAGCGAGCCGGCTCGCGACGGAGGCGGTCACGCAGTACTTCGCGTCGACCCTGCGCTGCTACCACACCGCCGGCACGTCCAACGAGGGCGAGTTCAAGGAGTCCCTGCGCTCGGCCGCGATCGATGCGCACAACACCGTGCGCGCAGAAGCGCAGCACCGGGGCGAGTCGCGCGACATGGCCACGACGCTATCGCTTGCGTTCTTCGTCTGGCCGTGGCTGTACGTGCTGCAGGTGGGCGACAGCCGCTGCTACTTCTATCAGGACGGCGCGCTGCGTCAGGTCACGCGCGACCAGACGCTCGCACAGGAGATGATCGATCGCGGCGTGCTCACGCCGGAGCGCGCGCACGCGTCACCGCTCAATCACGTGCTGTCGAGCGCGATCGGTTCGTCGGAGGCGTTGCCCGAGATCACGCGCGTGGACATCAGCAAGCGCGGCTGCGTTACGCTGGTCTGCTCCGATGGCCTCACCAAGCACGTGACGGACGAGGAAATAGCGCAGCACCTCGGCGCGATGACATCGGCGAAGCAGGTGTGCGAGTCGCTGCTGCAAGTGGCACTCGACCGCGGCGGTAGCGACAACATCACGCTGGTGGTGGGGCGCGCGTTGCGGGCGGCTGCGCCGACGTGAACGGCCGATGAAGGATGAAGAACGAAGGACGAAGGACGAAGGACGAAGGATGACGAACGAAGGATGAAGGATGAAGGACGAAGGATTGGCTCCTGACTCCTGCTACTCGCGCCCCAACTCGTAGGCCGTGACGCGAGTGCACGCGCGATCCGGTCGCGCCGTGCGGTCGGGTGACACATGCGCAGCGGCCTCCTGGCTCATGTTGACGGCGGGTCAAGGCGGCGGGTTGGCCGCGCGTTCACTCGGCCTCGCAGCCGCATGCCTCGACCGCGCACCGCGGCAATTCGACCGCTTCGCTCGCGGAGAGTTGACGGCCCTCCAGCGCCGGAGCACAATAGCGCGGAGCACTCATCGCCTTCGAGGAGTTTCCGTGCGTCTGTTCCGCCGTTCGTCCTGTCGTGTCCTCGCGCTGGTCGTCGGACTCGCCGCCTGTCGCGAGGCGCCGGCGCAGGGTCCGGCCCAGAAGTCACCGACACCGGCAGCGGTTCGCGAAGGGTTTCGCGTCGAGACGCTGGCCGAAGGGCTGGTGAACCCGTGGGCGCTGGCGTTCCTGCCGGATGGGCGCATCCTGGTGACGGAGCGCGCCGGGCGGCTTCGCATCGTCGGCACGGACGGCAAGCTCTCGGAGCCGCTGTCAGGCGTCCCCGACGTGTTCGCGCAGGGACAGGGTGGCCTGCTCGATGTCGCACTCGATCCAGATTTCACGAGCAACCGATTCGTGTACGTGTCGTATGCCGAGCCGGGGGCTGGCGGTGCGGGCACATCCGTCGCGCGAGGCCGACTGGGTGCGTCCGGTCTCGAAGGGACGCGTGTCATCTATCAGCAGACGCCCAAGGTGAGCGGCGGCGGACACTTCGGCTCGCGCCTCGTGTTTGCGCGTGACGGCAAACTGTTCGTGACGATGGGCGATCGCATGGCCTACGCGGAGCGCGCGCAGGCTCTCGCCATGGGGCAGGGCAAGATCGCGCGCGTGAATGCCGACGGTACGATTCCCGCCGACAACCCGTTCACCGGTCGCGCCGGTGCGCAGCCCGCGCTCTGGTCGTACGGGCATCGCAACCTGCAGGGCGCTGCGCTGCATCCGGAAACCGGCCAGCTCTGGACGATCGAGCACGGCGGGCGCGGTGGCGACGAACTGAATCATCCCGAGGCGGGCAAGAACTACGGCTGGCCGGTGATCACGTACGGCATCGATTACTCCGGTGCGCGCATCGGCGAGGGTGCGGAGAAGGCGGGCATGGAGCAGCCGGTGTATTTCTGGGATCCCGTCATCGCGCCATCAGGCATGATGTTCTATACCGGCGACCGGTTCTCCGGCTGGAAGGGGAACGTCGTCATCGCGTCGATGGGGACGGCGTCGCTCGTGCGGCTGGTCATGGCGAACGGCAAGGTGACGAGCGAGACACGGTATGCGATGGGCGCTCGCGTGCGCGACGTGCAGCCGGGGCCGGACGGGCTGCTCTACGCTGTCACCGACGAAGGGAACGGCAAGCTGTTGCGGGTGTCTCCCGCACGATGAAGACCGCTGCCGTGGGGCAAAGCGTTGCACGCAAGGACGGCATCGGCAAAGCGACCGGCGCCGCGAAGTACGCGGACGATCTCGTGTTTCCCGGCATGTTGCACGGGCGCACGATCCGCTCGACGATCGCCGCCGGGCGCGTGCTCTCGATCGGCGACGTCACGGGTGACGATTTCGTCTCGGTACATGCGCGCGAGATCCCTGGAAAGAATGCCGTGGAACTCCTCGGCTTCGACCAGCCGTTCCTTGCCGACCAGCGCGTACGTCACATGCACGAGCCGATCATGCTGCTTGCGCATCACGATCGCGAGACGCTGTTCGCTGCGGATGTGCGCGTGGAATACGAGATCAGCGCGCCGCAGTTCGACCCGGCCCAATCGACGCACGTGTTCAAGCAGATCGACATGCAGAAAGGCGACGCGTCGAGCGCAATGTCCAAGGCAGACCTCATCGTCGAAGGCACGTATCGCACGGGCCATCAGGAGCATGTCTACATCGAGCCGAATGGCGTGATCGCGGTGCCGGAGAACGGTGGCATCACGGTTTACGGTTCGGTGCAGTGCCCGTTCTATGTGAAGAAGGCGCTCCGATGCCTGCTGGGCGACGAGCACGTGATCCGCGTCGTGCAGACCGAAACCGGCGGTGGCTTCGGCGGCAAGGAGGAGTACCCGTCCATCCTGGCCGGTCACGCGGCGTTGCTGGCGCTCAAGGCCGGCCGACCGGTGAAGATGGTGTACGACCGCGAAGAGGACATGGTCGCCACCACGAAGCGGCATCCCTCCGTCGTCACGCATCGTACGGGCGTGATGCGCGATGGGCGCCTGGTTGCGATGGAAGTGGACGTGCTGCTCGACGGTGGGGCGTACATGACGTTGAGCCCCGTGGTGCTCTCCCGCGGATGCATCCACGCCGCCGGGCCGTACCGATGCGATCACACGAGCGTGCAGGGGCGCGCGGTGTTCACGAATACGCCACCCAACGGCGCCTTCCGCGGTTTCGGTGCTCCTCAGACGGAGTTCGCGATGGAGGTCCACCTGGACCGCATCGCCGAAGTGCTCGGCATCGATGCGCTGTCGCTGCGACGCATCAACGCGCTGCGGGCCGGCGATACGACCGCCACCGGCCAGACCATGCGTGACGACTGCAGCGCGCACATGGTGCTGGAGGAAGCCGTGCGTCGCACCGACTTCGAGCGGAAGCGCGCGGAGTACGCCGGCACGAATCGCGGCATCGGACTCGCGCTGTTCTTTCACGGCGCAGGATTCACGGGCAGTGGCGAGCGCAATCTCAAATCACGCGCCCGGCTCGAGCTCACGGCCACTGGTGTACGCATCGCGACCGGAAGCACGGAGATCGGCCAGGGCACGCGCACCATGCACGCGCAGATCGTCACGGATGCACTCGGCATTCCGTACGAGACCGTCGAGGTCGCGCAGCCGGACACCGCGAACGTTCCGGACAGTGGCCCCACCGTCGCATCGCGCACGTGCATGGTCGTGGGCAAAATCCTCGAGGAGTGCGCCGGTGAAATGCGGGCGCGACTCGGTGACCTCACTCCTGCGCAGTACCACGCGCAGCACGGTGCATTCGCGGTGGAGCGTGTGTACGAGCCGCCCGACTGGATCGACTGGGACGACGATACCTACCGCGGTGATGCGTACGCGACGTACTCGTGGGGATGCGATGTCGCGGAACTGGAGCTCGATCCCGACACGTTCGAGGTTCGGCTCATCAAGGTCACCGCGGTGCAGGAGTTCGGACGGCCCATTCACCCGGCGCTCGCGAAGGGGCAAATCGAGGGTGGCACCGTGCAGGGTCTCGGTTTCGCGCTGTTGGAGCGCGTCGTGATGAAGGGCGGCGCGATGGCGAATGGACAGCTCACCAACTACACGATTCCGACGACACTCGATGTCCCGGAGCTCGACATCGTCATGATGGAAAACCCTTACCCCGCCGGCCCGTTCGGCGCGAAGGGCTTGGGCGAGCTGCCGATGGATGGCCCGGCACCCGCGGTCGTGAATGCGCTCAGGCACATCGGGCTCGATGTGTGCGAGGTTCCCGCCACTCCCGAGCTGTTGTCTTCGCTCGCCCCGGCGGCGGTGGTCGGGTGAAGCTCACGATCAACTCTGTCGAGCACGACATCGCAGCGCATCCAATGGCGCGGCTGCTGGACGTGCTGCGCGTCGAGTGTGGCTTGACCGGAACCAAGGAAGGCTGCGGCGAAGGCGAGTGCGGGGCCTGCACTGTTCTCGTCGGCGGTGAGCCCGTGTGCGCGTGCATACTCCCGGTCGGACAGGTCGAAGATTCCGAGGTGCGCACCATCGAAGGGTTGGGCGGCGATCATCCGCTGCAGCATCACTTCATGAACGAGATCGGGGCGCAGTGCGGAATCTGCACGCCGGGCATGATCATGGCCGCGATGACGCTCGGCCCGTCGCCGTCGCTCGCCGACGTGAAGCTCGCGCTGGCAGGGAATCTCTGTCGCTGCACCGGGTACCCGGCGATCTACCGGGCAGTGCTCAAGTGGAAGGGCATGCCGGTGGACGGAGTGGCGGACCGGTGAAGCCGCTACTCTCGGAGCTCGCCCTGCGGCGTGCGTCCACGCTGGATGAAGCGCTCGCGATACTGCGCGACGACCCGCGTACGCCGATCGCCGGTGCCACCGATATTGGTGTCGCACTCAACTTCGGTACGACGACAGCTCGCCGTTTCCTCGACATCACGCAAGTGCGTGCGCTGCGGCGCATCGACACGGCAGGCGACACGCTCGTGATCGGGGCGCTCTCGACGTACAGCGACATCCTGCGTTCGGCGCTCGTGACCGAACGCCTTCCGATGCTGCAGCAGGCCGCCGGGCAGACCGGCGGCGTGCAGATCCAGAATCGTGGCACGCTGGCTGGCAACGTAGCCAACGCATCTCCCGCTGGGGATTCGCTGCCGGTACTCGCTGCCGCTGATGCGACGATCGTGCTGCAAAGCACCCGCGGCGAACGGCGCGTGCCGATGGCGGACTTCTACACGGGATATCGAGCCACCGTCGTCCAGGGCGACGAGCTGATCACCGCCATCGAGATCCCGCGCGTCCCGGGGCGTCAGTGGTTTCGCAAGGTGGGCACGCGCGCGGCGCAGGCAATCTCCAAGATCGTGATGGCCGCTGTGCGTGATGCGGACAGCGGCATTCTGCGCGTGGCAGTGGGCAGTGTCGCACCGACGGTGGTGCGGGCGACGCGTACCGAGGAACTGCTGGCAAGCGGCGCCGGCATCGACGCGGCGGTGCGTGCGCTCGACGGCGAGATCGCGCCCATCGACGACATTCGCTCCACCGAAGTGTATCGACGGCGAGTGGCGGGCAATCTGCTGCGCCGATTCTGGGCCGACTCCGCGTGACGATCATCCGCAGCACGCGCGTCATGACGCCGGAGGGCATCCGTGCGGCGTCCTTACACATAGAGCAGGGGCGAATCGCACGTGTGAGCGCGTGGAGCGACCTCGGGAACGACGGTGCGAGCGTGCACGACGCGGGCGAGCACCTGGTCATGCCCGGCGTGATAGACACACATGTGCACGTGAACGAACCGGGACGCACGGAGTGGGAGGGCTTCGCGACCGCGACACGAGCGGCCGCTGCAGGGGGCATCACCACGATGCTCGACATGCCGCTCAACGCGGTGCCCGCCACGACATCCGCGCACGCTCTTGCCGAGAAGCGCGGGTACGCCCGCGGGCAGTCGGTGGTGAATGTCGAGTTCATCGGTGGTGTCGTGCCCGGCAACGTCGGCGAGTTGGAAGGCTTGTACGACGCCGGCGTGCGTGCCTTCAAGTGCTTCCTCACGCCGTCCGGCGTCGAGGAGTTCCAGCACGTCACCGAAACCGACCTGCATGTCGCGTTTCCGGTACTCGCCCGATTCGGCGTGCCGCTCATGGTGCACGCAGAGGATCCGCAGCGGCTGCTGCCGGCGCCGGCCGGCGGGTCGCGCCGCTACACCGACTATCTCGCGTCGCGGCCGCAGGAAGCCGAAGCATCGGCAATCGCGATGCTGATCCGCTGCCTGGAGGCGTGCCCGACACCGGTGCACATCGTGCACCTCTCGTCAGCGAGGTCGTTGTCACAGGTCCGTGCGGCGCGAGAAGCGGGCTTGCCAATCACCGTGGAGACCTGCCCGCACTATCTCACCTTCGCGGCACACGAAATCCCGGACGGTGCCGTGGAATACAAGTGCGCGCCGCCGCTGCGCGAATCGGTCGAGCGTGAGGCGCTGTGGACCGCACTGGTGGGGGGCGACATCGACCTCATCGCCTCCGATCACTCGCCCTGTCCTCCGGAGTTGAAGGATACCAGCGGTGATTTCTTCGGAGCGTGGGGCGGGATCGCGTCGTTGCAACTCTCCTTGCCCGCCGTTTGGACCGGCGCGCGGGCACGTGGCATTCCCGTGGCGCGCATGGTGGACTGGATGTGCGCCGCGCCAGCGCGCCTCGCCGGTCTCGATTACCGGAAGGGCGTCATCGCGGTCGGCTTCGACGCGGATCTCGTTATCTGGAATCCGGATGCCAGCTTCATCGTGGATCCCGACCGGCTGCTGCACCGTCACCGACTGACGCCGTACGCCGGGCGCGAACTGTTCGGTCGCGTGGTGTCCACGTTCGTTGCGGGCGAACGCGTGTTCGCGTCGTAATCAGGCATTCGCCACTTCAACCGCTACCAGCAACCACTCGTGTCTACGCGCGCCCCCGATTCACCACCTCCCGAATTCACGGATCACCTCGACCTTGCGTCGGAGCGACTGGGCGGCGCGGTCATTGCCGCGAACGACGAGTTCTTTGCGCCGAAGGAAGGGCTCATCAAGGCGGGTGTGCCGGAATGGCGCGAAGGCGTGTACACCGAGCGCGGCAAGTGGATGGACGGTTGGGAGACGCGCCGCCGTCGTACGCCGGGACATGACTGGGCGATCGTGCGACTCGGATTGCCGGGACGCGTGCGCGGCGTCGTGATCGACACGAGTTTCTATACTGGCAACTACCCGGAGCATGCGAGCATCGAGGCGGCGACGATCGACGCCATCGCGCCGGCCGCCGAGATCGCGGACGGTGCAGAGTGGCGTCCGCTGCTTCCCAAGCGTGCACTGGATGGCGATTTCGCGAACCCCTTCGCAATCGACGGCGACATCGGGCGCGTCACTCATCTGCGCCTCAACATCTTTCCCGATGGCGGCGTTGCCCGGCTCCGTGTGCATGGCGAGCCGATGCCGGACGAGCGGACGTTTGCGCACGGTCGTGAGCTCGATCTCGCCGCACTGGAGCATGGTGGGTACGTCGTGGCGTGCAGCGACATGCACTATGGCCACCGTCAGAACCTGATCCTGCCCGGCCGTTCGACACACATGGGCGACGGGTGGGAGACCAAGCGACGTCGTGGACCGGGACACGACTGGTCGATCGTGCGCCTGGCGCGTCGTGGCAGCGTGGAGCGCGTGGAGCTCGACACCGATCACTTCAAGGGGAACGCGCCGGGGCGGTGCATGATGGAGTGGTGCGACCATGCAGCGGGCGCGTTCGACGCGGACCGTGCCGCGTGGCAGCAACTGGTGGCAGAGACGCCGCTCGAACCACATGCGCGGCACCAGTTCGGCGCAGCGGCGAACACGGCGACGCACGTACGACTCAACATCTATCCCGACGGCGGTGTGGCGCGGCTTCGCCTCTTCGGTCGCGTGCCGGACGAGGGCGCCGCGTGACGGTCGCAACGCATGATGCGCGGGGTGTGACGATCCTCGACACGATGCCGGCAGGGCGCGCCGCCGCGCTGATCGCCGATTGCTGCGGGTCATCCCGCTGGGTAACGGCGATGCTGTCGCGCCGTCCGTTCGGGACTATCGATCGCCTGCTCGCTGCATCGACGGAGGTCTGGTATTCGCTCGACAGCGACGACTGGCTCGAGGCATTCGCGCATCACCCGCGCATCGGCGAGCGTGCGAGCGACCGGCCGCAGGGAGTGCAGGGCGCGGCGTGGTCCGAGGCGGAGCAGGCGGGCGTCGAACGTGCGCGCGATACAACGCGTGACGCGCTGGTCAAGACCAATCGAGCGTACGAGCAACGCTTCGGCTTCATCTACATCGTCTGCGCTTCCGGACGCTCGGCCGACGAAATGCTCGAGATGGCGAACCAGCGTATGCAGCACGGCTTGTCGCAGGAGATCGTCGTGGCGGCGGCCGAGCAGCACGCGATCACGCAGCGACGGCTCGCGAAGCTGGTGATCACCTTGCGCGAGGGCACGCCGTGAGCGGCTCCATCAGCACGCACGTCCTCGACACGTCGCTCGGCACGCCTGCTGCGGGCATCGCGGCACGCCTCGAACGTGAGGGTGAGACCTTGGCGGCCGGCGTGACAGACGCTGACGGCCGCATTCGCGAGTGGAGCGAATCGGTGACGCTCACGGCGGGCGCGTACACATTACGATTCCGTGTGGCGGGTTATTTCGCCGAGCGCGAACGCGCGAGTTTCTACGAGGAGATCGCGATCGTGTTCGTGGTGGCCGATCCGGAGGCCAAGTATCACGTGCCGCTGCTGCTGAGCCCTTTCGGGTACTCGACGTACCGGGGGAGCTAGGGCAACGGCAACGACGACGGCTACTGCGTGCCGCGCGTTTACGCGAGTGAAATGCCGAGTTACCACGCGTTCGCCGTTCGCCTACGGAATCATCGCTCCGTTCCAGCCCGCCAGTACGCGTCGCTCCGCGTCCGTCATGCGCGTCTTGTTGTTCGGCGGCATCGTGCGCGTCACGACCGCCCGCTCGCGTGTGCGCGGCGCATGTCGCACGATGTCGTCCGGCGTGTCGAACTTCACGCCGCCCGGAGCGGGGCCGAACGTCACGTCGCTCGGTTCCGCCGCATGACATGCCGCGCAGCGACGGTCGATCACGTGGCGCACCTCGGCGAATGTCGCGGGCGCGCCGACACCTACCCCCGTGTCGAGCTGACGGCCCCCAGTTCGTAACCCGACGGCAAGGAGCGCCACCGTCGTTCCGATCGCTGCGCCAAGCCACGGTTTCCACGCGGGCAACCGAAAGCGGATGTTGAGCACGTGCCTGATCGCCGCGCCGCCCGCGATCAACACCAGCAGCATCGGCGCACGGAACTGCGATCCGTACAGCGCCGGGAAATGGCTGGAGAGCATCAACGCCAGCACTGGGAACGTGAAATAATTGTTGTGGATCGACACCCGTTTCGCGCGTGCCGACAGCGCGACCGCATCGCCGCCCGCGCTGCCTGCATCGAAGACCGACGCCACGAGAGCGCGCTGCGACGGCACAATCGTGAACAACACGTTGCCCGCCATGATCGTGCCGAGCATCGCCCCGACATGCAGGTATGCCGCGCGTCCACTCAGCGTTTCCGTGAGCAGCACCGCGATCGAGACCAGCGCGGTCAGCCACACGGCCAGGGCGAGAGCCGGCGCACGCGGGGCGAGGAACCGCTGCGCCACCTCGTACATCAGCCAGCCGCCCGCGACTGAACAGGTCGCAATCGCCAATTCCTGCCCCGGCCTGAGCACCGCGACCGACGGGTCGCCAAGGAGCGATCGACCGCCAGCCCAGTACACGATGATGAGCAGCGCGAATCCGCTCAGCCACGTCGTGTACGCCTGCCACTTGAACCAGTGCAGTACGCGCGGCGCAGGGCCGCGACTCCCCGCGAAGAGCGTCTTCTCGACGTAGTAGAAGCCACCGCTGTGCAGCAGCCACACCGTACCGACCGGCTCCGGCGTCATGCCTTCGCGTGCCGGCTGCTCGAGACTGCGGTCGAGCCAGTTGAAGAGCAGGGAATTTCCGACCCACATGATCCCCGCGATCAGGTGGATCCATCG
>Ga0136611_10002791_pt1 | contig 12216 bp, 9 predicted proteins | sample AntDrymUQ2232306_2_FD_106645 | JGI IMG/M metagenome (GOLD analysis project Ga0136611, IMG submission 106645) | Polar desert sand microbial communities from Dry Valleys, Antarctica - metaG UQ223 (23.06) | ecosystem: Environmental > Terrestrial > Soil > Desert | place: Antarctica: Dry Valley... | reverse complement strand
GGGCGGCGCCGCCCACCTGCCCGGCATGGTCGCGGCCAAGACGGTACTGCCGGTGCTGGGCGTCCCGGTCGAGTCGCGGGCGCTGCGCGGGATGGACTCGCTCCTGTCGATCGTCCAGATGCCGGCCGGCGTGCCCGTCGGGACGCTCGCCATCGGGCGGGCCGGCGCGATCAACGCCGCGCTCCTCGCCGGGAGCATGCTCGGCGCCCGCCACCCGCCGATCCGGGAGGCGGTGCGGGCCTTCCGGGCCGCGAAAACCGCCGACGTGCTGGCCAACCCCGACCCCCGCATCGCTCCGACCGGCTGATCCATTCGGCCGATGCCCAGGAGACGCATTTTGACAGGATTCACAGGATGAACAGGATCGATTTTCGGTCATGCCAATCCCGTTCATCCTGTGAATCCTGTCAAAAAAAGAGACCAAAAAGCGCCGTAGTGACGGATCAACCGCCTGTAGGGGCCGTGGCGTGATCGTCGGCGTGCTCGGCGGCGGGCAGCTCGGGCGGATGCTCGCATTGGCCGGGCTGCCGCTCGGCCTTCGCTTCCGCTTCCTCGATCCCAGCCTGGACGCCTGCGCCGGCCACGTCGGCGAGCTGCACGTCGGGGACTACGACGATGAGGCCGCGCTCGCCCGGTTCGCGGACGGCCTCGACGCGGTCACTTACGAGTTCGAGAACGTTCCGGTCGCGGCGGTGCGGTGGCTGGCCGAGCGCGTCCCGGTCTTCCCATCGGCCGACACGCTCGAAGTGGCCCAGGATCGGCTGGCCGAGAAGTCGCTGTTCGCGCGACTTGGCATCCCGACCGTCCCCTTCGCGTCCATCGATTCGCTCGCCGATCTCCGAGCGGCACTCGGCACGATCGGGCTGCCGGCGATCTTCAAGACGCGCCGTCTCGGCTACGACGGCAAGGGCCAGGTCGTCCTGCGCGCGGAGGTTGATGCGGAGGGCGCGTGGCGGGCGCTCGGCGGCGCGCAGAGCATCCTCGAAGGATGGGCGCCGTTCTCGCGTGAGGTCTCGCTGCTCGCCGCACGCGGCCAGGATGGCGACGTGCGCGCCTTCCCGCTGACCGAGAACCGCCACCGCGACGGCATCCTGCGCGTCAGCCGCGCGCCGGCCGCCGACGGCCCCGACGCGGCGATCGCTCGCCTCCAGGGCCTCGCCGACGAGTACGCCGGCCGTGTCCTCGGCGCGCTCGGCTACGTCGGGCTGCTGGCCGTCGAGCTGTTCGTGGTCGAGGGCGGACTGCTGGCGAACGAGATCGCGCCGCGGGTCCACAACTCCGGCCACTGGACGATCGAGGGCGCCGCGACGAGCCAGTTCGAGCAGCACCTGCGCGCCGGCCTCGGCCTGCCGCTCGGATCGACCGAGCCGCTCGGCCACGCCGGGATGGTCAACCTGATCGGCGACGCGCCCCCGCTGGCCGATCTGCTGGGCGCGCGCGGCGCCCACGTCCACCTCTACGGCAAGGCCGCGCGCGCCGGCCGCAAGATCGGCCACGTCACCGTCGTGGACCCCGACCCCGCGCACCGCGACGCCCGCCTTGAGGCCCTCACCCAGAAAAGCTACCCCTGAGCGAGCCGCTCCGACGCCGCGTGCAGGCGGGCCATGACGCGCTCGCGGCCGAGCACCTCCATCGTCTCGAAGAGGGGCGGCGAGACGGTACCGTAGGTGCAGGCCACGCGCATGGCCATGAACAGCTGGCCGGTTTTCACGCTGCGCTCGGTTGCCAGCGCGCGGAAGGCCGCTTCGAGGGCAGCGTTCGTGAAGTCGTCCATCGACGTGACCAGGGCGCTCGATGCCGCGAGCATGTCGCGCGTCGTGACCGCGTCGAGGCCTTTCGGGACAAGCAGCGCCGAGTCGTACTCGCCGGCCGACTGGTACAAGAAGCCGAGTAGCTCCGGTGCCTCACCGAGCTGCTTCAACCGCTCGTGGACCAGCGGGATCGCGGCCGAGAGCGGCGGATCGTCGGCCACGATGCCGGCCCGCTCCAAGAACGGCCGGATCCGCGCGGCCACTTCGGCCACCGACATGGCGCGGATGTAATGCCCGTTCAGCCAGTCGAGCTTGGTCAGGTCGAAGATGGGGCCGGACGTGCTGATCCGTTCCAGGCTGACCTCGGCGACGAACTCCTCGAACGAGAACACTTCGCGCCCGTCCGGCATCGACCAGCCCAGCAGCGCCAGGAAGTTCACCAGCGCTTCGGGCAGGTAGCCGCGCTCGCGGAACCAGGGCAGCGTGGCCCATTCGTTCTTGCGCTTCGAGACCTTGCTGCGGTTCTCGTTGCGGAGGAGCGGGAAGTGCGCGAATTGGGGTAGCGGCCAGCCGAACCACTCGTACAGCAGCACGTGCTTCGGCGTGCTCGAGATCCACTCCTCGCCGCGCGTGACGTGCGTGATCCGCATCTCGCGATCGTCCACCACGACCGCCAGGTGGTAGGTCGGGAAGCCGTCGCCCTTGAGCAGGACTTGATCGTCAATCAGGCGGTTCTCGAACTCGATCCGGCCCCGAATCAGGTCGTCGAAGGCCGTGACGCCCGCGTCGGGGATCAGCATGCGGATCACTGGTCGGTCGGTAGCCTCGCCCAGCGCAAGCCGCTCGTGCTCGGACTTGCCGTAGCAGAAGCGGTCGTACTTCGGCGGCTCCTTGCGGGCCTGCATCTCCTCGCGCACGCGCTTCAGCCGCTCTGGCGAGCACCAGCAGCGGTACGCCTTGCCGGCCGCGATCAGCCGCTCGGCGTACACGCGGTAGAGCGGCAGGCGCTCGGACTGGCGATACGGCGCGTACGGCCCGCCCTTGTCCGGCCCCTCGTCCCAATCGAGCCCGAGCCAGCGCAGCGACTCGAAGATGTTGCGCTCCGAGTTCTCGACATAACGGTTCTGGTCGGTGTCCTCGATGCGCAGCACGAACTGGCCGCCGTGCCGCCGCGCGACCGCCACGTCGAACAGGGCGATGTAGGCGGTCCCGACGTGCGGGTCGCCGGTCGGGGAGGGCGCGATGCGGAGTCGGACGGGCGGCGCCTCAGTCACGGCGCGGGGCCGGAATTTGGACAGGATTGACAAGATTTACAGGATGGAGGAGGTCCATTCCGAATCGGATAATCCTGTTCATCCTGTCAATCCTGTCCAAGAACGTCCTCCCAATCTTTACGACGGCTGGCGGCCGGTCGCCTTGCGCCCGCTGCGCGCTTTGGCGAGTCCGCCGGCGCCGCCCTTGGGCCGCCAGCCGCTCGGCTGGCCGTAGCGGCGGGGCTCCGCGCCGTCCTTCGTCGGGCGCCCCGCGCCGCGTGCGGCCCGGCCGCGCCCGCCGGCGCCGGCCGTGCCCCGCTCGTCACTCGTCTCCGCCGGCCCGTTCGGACCCGGCGCGCCGACCGTCACGGCGGCCTCGGGCGTCGGCGCGACGATCACGTCCGGCCCGAACTCGCCGGAGGCAAGCAGTGGGTCGCCGGCCGGCGATGGCATGTCGCTCACGACGCGGAGCCGCTCGATCGGCGCCAGTAGGTCCGGCGGCAGCGGCGCGTAGAACTTTCGCTCCACGCCGTCGTGCGGCGAGCGGATCGCCAGGTACGCCGCGTGGACGAACTGGCGCTTCAGCCCCGGCGGGCGCGTGCCCGGCCCGTAGGTGCGGTCGCAGGCAACCGGGTGGCCGATGAACTGGAAATGGACCCGCAGCTGGTGGGTCCGGCCGCTCTGGAGGTCGGCGTCAACCAGCGTGAAGCGCCCGTACCGTTCGAGCACGCGGAACTGCGTCCGCGACTCTCGGCCGTCGGACTGCGCGCTCATCTTCTTGCGGTCGCGCCGGTCGCGGCCGATCGGCGCCTCGATCGCCGCCTCCTCCTCGGAGAGCGAGCCGATCAGCAAGAGCAGATAGCGCTTGCCGGCCGTCCGCTCGCGGAACTGCGTCTGGAGCGCGGCCATCGCGGCTGTCGTCCGCCCGATCACGATTAGGCCCGACGTGTCCTTGTCCAGGCGATGCACGATGCCCGGCCGCTGCTCGCCGGTCGGGTCTTGCAGCTCCGGAAAGCGACCCAGCAGCGCGTGAACGAGCGTGTTCTCCTCGTGGCCGGGCGACGGGTGGACGACCATGCCCGGTGGCTTGTTGACCACCACCATCGACGGGTCTTCGTACACGATGGTGAGCGGGATGCGGGCCGGCTTGAGCGCGATGTGCGACGCGACCAGCTCGACGCGGACACGCTGGCCGGCCTCGATGCGGTCGCTCGAGGTCGCGATGCGATTGTCCACCGTCACCGAGCCCGCGTCGATCAGTCGCTGCCACTCCGAGCGCGAGCGGGCCGGCGAATACTTGGCCAGGAACGCATCGAGCCGCTGGCGCGCGGCGAAGGGCGGCACGTCGAGCTGCTCGGAGCCGCCCGGCTGGACGAAATGGCGGGGCTTCAGGGGCAGGCGCTCAGGCATGGTTCTCCACCGTCCGCGGCTGCTCGGGCGGGAACAGCACCGAGTAGGCCAGCCCGGCCACCCCGACGCAGATCGCGGAATCAGCCACGTTGAAGACAGGCCAGAACGTCAAATCTACGAAATCTACCACATAGCCGACCCGGATCCGGTCGATCAGGTTGCCGACCGCGCCGCCGAGCTGCAATCCGAGGCAGACGTTGAGCAGCAGCGGCGGCGACGCCATGTAGCGATACGACGCGATGATGACCCCGATCACGACCACGCCGACGACGATGAAGAAGGCCGTCTGGTCCTGGAGCAGGCCGAACGCCGCGCCGCGATTCTCGACGTAGGTGAAGCGGATGTACTCGCCGAGGACAGGGACCGAACGCGCGCCGGAGTCGAGTAGGTGCTCGATCGCGAGCCCCTTCGTCCAGCGGTCGAGCACCAGCACCGCTACCGTCGTGGCGGCGAACACCAGCCCGCGCCACGAGAGCAGGGCGTTCGTCGGCCGCACGGCGCCGCTCTCGTCATTCTTCGCGATGGGCGCCCCCACTAGTTCGACACCGACGCTACGATGGGGACTGTCATCTGATGCACCACCAATACGACGACGGGGACTGGCATCCCGAGGAGCCTGCGACGAGGGATCTCACGCTGGCCAGTCGTCGGCGCCGATGCGTGAGATCCCTCGCTGTGCTTCGGGATGACAGGGTAGTGGACGGCGCTCCCGTCAGCGTCTCGCTGGCGTAGCACTAGCGGCTGCTCGCGCGCGCCACGACGAGCCGGAGTGGCTCGCCATCGATCTGCCCTGACCAACGGTGACCACCGCCTCCGTCCGGGCCGTTGCCGTGTGCGCCGTCGCCGTGTGCGCCGTCGCCGCTCGCGCCGTTCCCACCCCCGCCGTTCGCGCCGAGCGCCACCGTCAGCGTCTCCTGCTTGATGTACTCCCCGAACTGCTCGAACACCGCCCGCAACGCGCCGTCCGCCTCGAAGTGGGTCTCGATGCGGTCCTCGACCTCGAACCCGGCGTCCTTGCGCATCGTCTGGATGCGGTGGACCACCTCGCGGGCCTGGCCGGCCCGCACCAGATCCGGCGTCAGGCGCGTGTCCAGCACCAGCGTGTAGCCGTCCGACTCGGCCGCCGCGAAGCCCGGCTTCGCTTGCGTCGATACCTGGACCTCGCTCGGCTGGAGCGTCTCGCCGGCCGCCAGTACCGTCCCGTCCGCGTTCAGGGTGAACGCGTTCTCGCGGAGCGCCTTGATGACGCCCTGCATCGCCTTGCCGAGGCGCGGGCCGAGTGCCTGCGGCTTCGGCCGCACCACGTGCGACACCGCGTCGCTCACGTCGCCGGCCAATTCGAGCCGCTCGACGTTCAATTCGCGCTCGATCTCCTCGCGCAGCTCGTCCGGCAGGGTCGGGGCGTCGCCGGGCGCCGCCACGCGGGCGAGCGCCAGCGGCTGTCGCACCTTGATGCTGGCCTGGTCGCGCGCCGCCCGCCCGAGGCCGACCAGTCGCCGCGCCAGCTCCACCTGGCGATCGAGCGTCTCATCGATCAGCGCCGCGTCCGCCTCCGGATAGCGCGTGTGGTGCACCGACTCCGGCGCCGCGTCGTCCATCGAGCGGACCAGATTCTGGTACATCGACTCGCTGACGAACGGCAGGAACGGCGCGAGCAGGCTCGCGAGCGTCGTCAGCACCTCGTAGAGCGTCGCGTACGCCGCTCGCTTGTCGATAGCCTGCCCTGAGCTTGCCGAAGGGTCGGCGGCCTTCCAGAACCGCCGCCGCCCGCGCCGGACGTACCACGTCGAGAGATCCTCCACGAACCGCTCGACCGCCCGCACCGGCTGAACCGAGTCGAGCCGGTCCAGCCCGGCCCGCGTGGTCCGGATCAGCCCGTGCAGCCGCGACAGGATCCAGCGATCCAGCAGCGACCGCTCCCCGAGCGCCGGCCTCGCGGCAGCCGGATCGAAGCGGTCGAGTCGCGCATACGTCACGAAGAAGCTGTACACGTTCCAGAGCACCAGCAGCTTGCGCTTGACGTCCTCGGCCGGCCCGTACCCGAAGTTCAGGTTCGATTGGACGTTCTGGCTCGCGTACAGCCAGCGCATCACGTCCGCGCCCATCTTCTCGGCGGCCTCGTCGAACCAGATGGCGTTGCCGGAGCTCTTGTGCATCGGCTTGCCGGACTCGTCCATCAACTTCTCGAACGCGAGCACACTCTGGTACGGCGCGCGGTCCTTGAGCGTCACGCTCATGAAGAGCATGCTGTAGAACCAGAGCCGAATCTGCTCGCGCATCTCGGTGATGAAGTGGGCCGGGTACCACTGCTCCCAGTAGCCACGGTCGCCGAGATAGTTGAGTGTCGAGAACGGCACGATGCCCGCGTCGAGCCAGGCGTCGCCCACCTCCAGCACGCGCTCGACCGTCGCGTCGCACGCCTCGCAGCGGATCTTCACGTCGTCGATCCACGGGCGGTGCAACTCCTTGAGCCCGTCCAGGCCGCCGACGGCCCGCTCGCGCAGCTCGGCCACCGTCCCGATCACGTTCAGCGTGCCGCACGCGCACGGGTAGAACGGCAGCGGCAGGCCCCAGTAGCGCTTGCGACTGATGTTCCAGTCGCCCATGTTGTTGAGCCAGTCGTCCATCCGCTTCCCGGACGACGCCGGCACCCAGTTGACCGTGGCCGAGGCGGCCTTCATCCGGGGGCGGATCTCGTCGGCGCGGATGAACCACTCATCGGCCAGCCGGAACACGAGCTCCTCGTGGCAGCGCCAGCAGGTCGGGTAGCGGTGAGTGTACTCCTGGGTCCGATAGAGGAGGCCCTTCTCCTCGAGGCTCGCGAAGAGCGCCGGGTTCGTCTCGCGGACGTTCCGCCCACTCAGCGCGCCGAAGCCGGCGTAGTAGTCGCCGGCCTCGTCGATCGGCGTGACCACGGCCAGGTTGTGCTGCTTGGACAGCTCGAAGTCCTCAGCGCCGCAGCCCGGCGCGATGTGGACGATGCCGGTGCCCTCGTCCTCGCCGACGTCTTCCCAGGCGATCACCCGGTGCTCGACCGCCGCCTGAGCGTCGAGCTCGTCGAAGGGGCCGCGATAGCCCAGCCCGACCAGTTCGCTCCCCCGCAGCCGCGCCACCTCTTCGAACTCGCCCTTCAGGAAGCCGGTCGTGCGCGGCGAGAGATAAAATGTGCTCTCGCCCTGCCGGACCTTGACGTACTCGAGCTCCGGATGCACCGCCAGCGCCACGTTGGCCGGCAGCGTCCAAGGCGTCGTCGTCCAGACCAGGAAGTGCTCGCGCTCGCGGCCCTCGCCCCCAACAACCGGCAGCGCCAGGTACACCGACGTGTGGGTCAGATCCTGGTAGGAGTCCGTGCCGACCAGCTCGTGCTGCGACAGGCCGGTCCCGCAGCGGATGCACCACGGCATCGACCGCGCCCCCTGGTACAGCCAGCCGTTCTCGTGGCACGCCTTGAGGAAGTGCCAGATGTGCTCGATGTTGCGGTCGGCGTGGGTGTAGTACGAGTCGTCCCAGTGCATCCACTGGCCGAGCCGGATCGACTGCTTGGCGATCACGTCGGCGTAGTTGAGCACCCGCTCCTTGCAGCGCTCAGAGAATTTGTCTAGCCCATACGCCTCGATCTCGCGCTTCGAGTTGAAGCCGAGCTGCTTCTCGACCTCGACCTCGACCCAGAGTCCCTGGCAGTCGAAGCCGTTCTGGAAGCGCTGCTGGTAGCCCTGCATGGCGAAGTAGCGCTGGTACAGATCCTTGTAGGTCCGGCCCCAGGCATGGTGGACGCCCATCGGGTTGTTCGCGGTGATCGGGCCGTCGATGAAGGAGTACCGCGGGCCGTTGGCGTTCTGTTCGACGAGCTTCTCGAACGCGCGCGTCCGCTCCCAAAACGCGAGGACGTCGCGATCCAGGGCGGGGAAATCGACGGAGCTCTGTACTGGCTGGTACACCAAGCGACGGACCTCCGGGGCCGATGCGGCAAGCGGTCGGGGCCGATGCGGCGAGAGCGGACAGTGTCGGTGCGGCGAGCGGACGCCACGCGCACCGCGATGCCACTCGGCGACCGCGCAGGCGGACCCGACGCCAAATGGCTAACAGTGAATCGTATCAGGGAGAAAATTGACGCGGCAACGACCAGGTCGAACCGGGGCGCGCTCGGAGCGGCACGTCAGGGAAGTTACGCAAGCGCCGTCGATGAATGTGTCATCCTGAGGTACCCATGCCCCTTCGGGGCACCACGGACGATGAACGTTCATGTTCGAGGGAGGCAGGCAAAGCCTGCCGAACGGATCTCGCCCTCGGCGCCGGCATCATTGTGCGTCGGTCTACCGACAGTCGAGCACCCTACGCGCCCGCCGCGATGGCCTGCGCCCGCTCCAAATCGTCCGGCGTGTTGACGTTGAAGAACGACAGCAGCTCGGGATCGAAGCCGCGCACCTCCGCTTCCTCCACCTCGCGCACCCGCACGTTGTCCAGGAAGGCGATCATCCGCCGCTGGCCGCGCGCGATGCTCGCCGCGATGGCCTCGCGGCATGGCTCGCGACGGTAGACCGCGTGCATCGGCTGGAGCTGGTCCCCGACGCGCGGGATCACCACGTCGTGCGCATCCGTCTGCTCGACCAGCCACGCCAGCAGCGCCGGCCGCAAGAACGGCATGTCGCAGGCCACCATCAGGCACAACTCGTTGCGGGCTTCGCCGAGCGCCGCGTGCAGGGCCGGCAGGACGCCGGCGTGCGGCTCCGGATCCTCGATCCTTCGAATCCCCTCGACGCCGGCAAGCCGGTCCTCGTTGACGACCGCCACGACTTCATCCGCAATCCCTCCCAGCGCGTGAAGCACGCGGTCGATCGTGCGCCGCCCGCCGATCTCCAGCAGCGCCTTGTCCACGCCGCCCAGCCGTGACCCCTTGCCGCCAGCCAGCACGATCGCCGTCACCGCGCTCACGAACGGCGACGCAGCGTGGCAGGACCGGTCGCACGCGGCCCATTACCGGCGGTGCAAGGGCATACCTTCAACCGATGTGTCATCCTGAGGCAGGCGGAGCCTGTCGAAGGATCTCGTCCTCGGCAGTCACCGTCCACGCACGTGTGTCCCGAGCGAGCATAGCAAGGCAGCCATCCCAAGGAGTGCAAACCGCACGCCGACGAGCCCCTACGCGGCGGGCTTGTCGTCGTTCTTCTTGGGCGCGTCGATGCCGGCGTTCTCCTTGAACAGCCGGACGCCCTTCGCGAGCGCGCCGCCAACGTCGCCGAGCTTGCCCGCGCCGAAGAAGATCAAGAAAATGACGAGGATGAGGATCAGCTCGATTGGTCCGAGCGTTGGCATGTCCGCGCCTCCCGACCGCCCGAAGGATACCGCCGCGCGCGCCGAAGAGCCAATATCGCAGAGTTTTGGTCAGCGGGGATCGCGATTGAAAGTTGCAGGCTTTCATCGCGGCACTGGTAACCTTGCCATGCGAACATGGGCATGACGGCAACGCCAACACCTTACCTGTCATCCCGAGCCTGCGAGGGATCTACGGACTCACCAGATCTGATGGGGCTGGCGCCGATGTTCATCATGCCGTCCGTCTCGAATGAGGGCGCCGCCATGACCTGGACCAGAGACCTGTTCGGCTCGGCGCTCCGCGTCACGGCCCTCGCCATGTCGTTCGTGCTTATTGCCGCCACGATGGCGACCGTGTGGTGCGGGAGCGCACTCGTGGCGCATCAGTTCACCTCCAGCCACAAGGACAGCCCCTACCTGCTGTCCGGCCTGCTCATCCTGATCTTCGCGACCGTGCCCGCGTTTCTCGGCTGGCTGCTGGTGGAGCGTTCGGTCCCCGTGTATCAGGAGGACCGTGCCGCGCTGGCGTACCTCGCGCTCGTCGTTGCCCTGCCAATGGTTGCCGGCATCGCGACCGATATTGTGGGCGCCCGCCAGTGGCGTGTCCGCCACCACCCTTCCGCCCGGTACTCCCTCAGCGCACCGCCGAAATGGGTGGTGTCCCCAGGGTCGCGGCCCGACCAGCCGCCCGAGTCCATGACGCTCTGGAGCTGGTTTTCGACCGAGTCCAGCGGGCCGATGCCAAGCAACGGCCTCATGATCGTGGTGCGCCCGCTCGACGGCCCAGCGCCGGCGGGCGAACCGTTCGCCGTCGGCCAGGGCCGCTACCCCGCCACCATCGGGGTCCCGTCGCGCGTCGGTGACACAAGCGACCACGCCATCGTGATCGCCTACGTCGTTGAGGGGAGAACATGGCAGATCACCGGCCTGTTCGCCGAGCCGCCCGACACATCGAATACCAACCTCAAGGTCTTTCGCGACGTCGTCGCGTCACTCCGCCACACGCCATTGTCGGAGCCTGACCCAGCGCTGCGATCCAAGCCGCCGGCGAGGTGAACGCTGAGCTGTGATGGTCGGGCCGCAGTGCCGTACGGCGCGCTCCCTGTTCGCAGTTCACATCTTCGCCAGCAACCATTCGATTGCGACAAGTCAACTGCTAATGAAGCCGTGCGTCAGGCTGTCGCGAGTCGTTCGGACGGGTGGAGGCTCAGGTACTCGCGGACATCCAGTTGCATGCGGTCGATCTCTGCAAGGAAGCCCGACACGGAAGCGCGGTAGCTGGCCGGATCGGTCTCGACTCGCCGGAGGAGTGCCGCCTGGGCCTGGAATCGAGCGATCCGTTCCAATGTGACGTTCAGTTCCTGGTCATTGGCAATCATGACGACTCCACGACGATCTCGACGATACCGCGGCGACTACCATTGCAGGAACGGGAACAAAAATCGGGCCGAGGCATAGCCTCGACCCGATCCGTTGGTACCGCGTACGGGATTCGAACCCGTGATCTCCGCCTTGAGAGGGCGGTGTCCTGGGCCGCTAGACGAACGCGGCGCGACTGCAGCAACGCTGCGCCCATCAGTATACCGACCACCCGGACACCCCCGCAAACGCGCCTCATCATCTCCGGCCGCCGCCTACCGTCTCCCCTCTCCCGCGGCAGGGAGAGGGGTTGGGGGTGAGGGCCGCGCCCCCACTCACGCCCATACCGGCACCCACGCGCGGCGGTCGCCACAACCCCCGCTGCTATACTCGCCCGGCCGCCGGCATCCGCCCGTCCCATCCTTCCGCCCATGCACCCGGAGAACGCGCCATCGTGGCCAGCCGCGACTTCGACCAGCTCGCCCTCCTCGGCGCCGACTACCTGCCCACCACCCCCGTCCGCCGCCAGTACCTCGAGCTCAAGGCGCGCCACCCCGATGCCATCCTCTTCTTCCGGCTCGGCGACTTCTACGAGACCTTCGACGACGACGCCAAGCTCGTCGCCGCCGCCCTCGACATCGCCCTAACCGGCCGCGAGATGGGCCGCGGCGAGCGCATCCCGATGGCCGGCGTCCCCGCCGCCGCCGCCGAGGGCTACATCGCCCGCCTCGTCGAGCGCGGCCACCGCGTCGCCCTCTGCGACCAGATCGGCGAGGTCCCCGCGCGCGGCCTCGTCAAGCGCGAGGTCGTCCGCGTCGTCTCGCCCGGCACCGTCGTCGAGGACGGCATGCTCTCGGCCCGCGCCAACAACTACCTCGCCGCCATCGTCTTCGAGCGTGCGGGCGCCGGCCTCGCCTACGTCGACGTCAGCACCGGCCAGCTCGCCGCCACCGAGGTCATGGGCGCCGCCTGGCGCCCGCTGCTCGCAGCCGAGCTGGTGCGCCTCGGCCCCGCCGAATGCCTCGTGTCGGCCGAGCGCGACGGCGCCGGCAATCGCGATGCGCACGACCAGACCGGGAGCGACCGGGCCGGCGAGCACCTGGCCGCCGACGACCTCTCCGACCTCCTGC
>Ga0136611_10002790_pt1 | contig 12216 bp, 11 predicted proteins | sample AntDrymUQ2232306_2_FD_106645 | JGI IMG/M metagenome (GOLD analysis project Ga0136611, IMG submission 106645) | Polar desert sand microbial communities from Dry Valleys, Antarctica - metaG UQ223 (23.06) | ecosystem: Environmental > Terrestrial > Soil > Desert | place: Antarctica: Dry Valley... | reverse complement strand
CAATGTGTGCGAGGCGATATCGGCGATGAGCTTGACCGGCGTGGTGATCAGTTTTTCGATTTCGCTGTCGACGGCCTTCATTTGCGGCTCGATGGCGCGCAGCGTCTGCATGATATCGATGCGCCGCACGCCGGCGAGCAATTCGCGCGGCAGCAAATTCCACGGCTCGGCCTGGAGAAGATCGCTGTCAAGCGGCGCGCCGTCATCGGAAAGTACGTCGTTAATCAGGCGTACTTTTTCGGTCGCTTCTTCGATAACCGTGCGCACATCGGGCAATTCGCCGGTCGGAGCTGATTGGTTTTGGCGGGTGTTCATGCGTTATTTCGCGCGCAAATAATAGGACAGGACTTCCATTTCGCTCGTCAAATCGACGTTGCGCACGGTGATGCCGGGCCGAACCAGAATCGCCGTCGGCGCGAAATTGAGAATCGCCAGCACGCCCGCCGCGACCAATTTATCGACGGCTTCTTGCGCCGCCGCGCGCGGCACCGCGACAACCGCGACCTGGGCGCCGACCTGCGCGTTGATTTTGCCGATGTCGTTGATGTGATGAATCGGGCGATCCGCGAGAGTTTGCCCGACTTTTTTGGCGTCGTTATCAAACACCGCGACGACGCGAAAACCGCGCTCGGGGAAACCAAGATAACTCGACAGCGCCGCGCCCAAGTTGCCGGCGCCGACCAAAAGCACATCGCGCGCTGCATCGAGGCCCATGATGCGCGCAAGATGCGCTTCGAGTTCGTGAACGTCGTAGCCCAGTCCGGGCGTGCCGAACTCGCCAAAATACGACAAGTCCTTGCGAAACTGCGCGGCGTTGATGCCCGTGCTGTGCGCGATTTCGGTCGAAGACGCGGTGGCGACGCCATCGGCGATCAAGCCGCGCACGCATTGCAGATAGGCGCTCATGCGCTCGATAGTCGGCTGCGGGATTTTGGGCGCCTCGCCGTGTGCTGCATTTCCCGTTCGCTCGGCCTTACGTTTCGGTTTAGTCGTCATGATTGTTCAAAAATCAGGTTATCATAATCGCGCGCGAAAAACGTCAGGCTGTGAAAAAACGCGCACATTTCTTCACAAAGAACTTCCGCGATTTTGTAACATCGGCGCGCGAGCGTCGTCTAAACCGCTCGTTTGAAAGGAGAAACCATGAATTGGAAAATCATGAATTGGAAAATGTTGACACTCGCCGGCGCATTGTCGCTGGCCCCGCTGACGATAGTTGTCGCGCAGCCGCCGGCCAAAGCCGAAGTCGAGCCGCAGCCGCTTGAAAAAATCAAAAAACCGCGCGTGCCCAAAGCGAACAAGGAAAACAAAGCCAACAAAGCGAAAGAGCCACAGCCGGATGATCTGCTGAAGAACTTCGAGGCGCTTTTCGGGCGCAAGCTGACCGACGACGAAACCGCGCAGCTTAAAAAAGCGACCGCCGCACGCCAGGCCGCAATCCGCGCCGCGCAAGACGATTGGCGCAAGCAGTTCCTCCAGATCACCGGCGTGACCGAAGCCGAATTGAAGCAAAAGCAACGCGAAGCGCGCCTGAAAAACAAAGACAACAAAGACGCGCGCAAGCCGATGCCGAAGCAGCCCGACCAGCAGCCCGCTGAAAAGCCGGACGCCGAACCCGCGAACGCCGAAATGCCCGCGCCCGCCGCACAAGACGAAGCGCGCTAAAAGCATTTGAAAACGCGCGCGTCGCGCAAATGCTTCGTGCATTTGTGACATCGCGCGAAGAACCCATGAAAACCTTTCCCCTTCTGGTCGCCATTGCCGCAAGCGCCGCAGGATTGAGCGGCGGCATCGCGCACGCTGCACCGCCGGTCGAAACAAAAAGTACGCCTGAAAACGGGCGTACTTTCGATGAGCGCGCGATTGTTCATGTCTTGAATCGCCTGGCGTTCGGGCCGCGCCCGGGCGATGTCGCGGCGCTGAGAGATCAAGGCGTCATCGCGTGGATCGACGCGCAGCTTGCGCCCGAAACATTGGAAGACCGCGCGGTCGAGGCCAAGCTGGAGCCGCTGGCGACGCTGCGCCTGAGCCAGTCGCAATTGCTGAACGCGTATGACGCCGACCGCGCGTTCGGCCAGATGCGCAAGGCCGAAACGCAAAAAGCCGGCGATGCGCCGGTCAAAACCCTGAACGCGCGCCAGAAAGCGGCGGCAGCCGAAGGCACGCGCAACGGTTTTCAGGTCGGCATTGGGTTGCAGGCGCTGGGCGAATCGCAAACCGCGCGTCTGGTGCGCGCCGTCGAATCGAAGCGCCAGTTGCAGGAAAACCTGGTCGATTTTTGGAGCAATCATTTCAACCTCGACGCACGCAAAGGCCCGGTGCGCACGTTGCGCATCGCCGACGAGCGCGAGGTGATTCGTCCGCACGTTCTGGGCAAGTTCCGCGAAATGCTCGGCGCCTCGGCGAAAAGCCCGGCGATGTTGTTTTACCTCGATAATTTTCGCTCGACGCAGGCGACGGAAATCCGGCGACCTCTGAATCGCAAAGATCGCGCTGCCAAAAAACAGGTCGCCGATGCCGAAATGATGGAAGCCGCGATTCCGAAAAAAATGCGCGGCGGCATCAATGAAAACTACGCGCGCGAGCTGATGGAATTGCACACTCTGGGCGTCGGCGGCTATTCGCAAAAAGACGTGCAGGAAGTCGCGCGCTGTTTCACCGGCTGGAGTTTCAGCCAGCAAAGCGGCGAGTTTGAGTTCAGGCCGCGCGCGCACGACAACGGCGCCAAAGTCGTTTTGGGGCGCGCGATCCCCGCGGGTGGCGGCATCCGCGACGGCGAAACCGTGCTCGATATTCTGGCGCAAAGCCCGGCGACGGCGCGTCATCTGGCGCGCCGGCTCAGCCAGCGTTTCGTGGCCGACGAGCCGCCGCCGGCTCTGGTCGAACGCGCCGCGCAAGTGTTTCTCAAGACCGGCGGCGACTTGAAAGCCGTCACGCGCGCCGTCGTCACCTCGCCGGAATTTTTTGCGGCAACGAGCAGCAAAATCAAATCGCCCTTCGAATTCGCCGCCTCGGCGGTGCGCGCGTTGGGCGGAACAGTTGCGGTGCCGAATCCGGGACGCCCGCGCGAACGCCAAACATTGATCGTCAACGGCGCGACGTCGCTCGGACGCAACAACGCGCGCGCGAGAGCGACGCGTACTTTGCCGCGCGAACTGGCCTTGATGGGCCAGCCGTTTTTCGCTTTTCAAGCGCCGACCGGATATCCGGAAGATTCGCGCACCTGGGTTTCTGCGGGCGCACTTGTGGCGCGTCTCAATTTCGCCCTTGCCCTTGCCGGCGGGCAGATGAGCGATGTCCATTCGCCGCAAATTCGCCTTGAAGGACAAAACGCGGCGGCGCGCGTGCAAAATCTCGCGCGCACGCTTCTCGGCACGCCGCTTTCGGCAACAACGCAGGCGACCATCGAAAAACAAGTCGCGCCCGCCGCCGGAATGCGTCCCGTCAGCACGCACGGTTCGGACGCACAGAAAATTTGCGCCCTGATTCTCGGCTCGCCCGAATTTCAGCGGCGCTAAAAAGTAACTCAGGCTGCACCACTGCGCTCGGCGGTTAAAACCGCGGCTCCTAACGACGCAAAGTCGGCCTGCGCCGACTCCAACGAATTTCATACAGTCGGCGCAGGCCGACTTCGGGTCGTTGAAGACGCGGTTTTAACCGCCGTCATACGAAGGAAGCAACATGAGTAAAGTACGCCCGAATTCAGGCGTACTTTTTTTGGAGAAAACATGAACACAACGCGACGTGTATTTTTGAAAAGCGGCGGACTGGCGCTGGTTTCAGTCGGCCTGGCGCCGGCGTGGGGGCCGCAATTTTTGCGCGATGCGGTTTTCGCCGCCGGGGCGACGGGCAAAAAACCAAACAGGCGCAAAACTGTGATCTGCCTTTTTCAGCGCGGGGCGGTCGATGGCCTGTCGATGGTCGTGCCGCATGGCGACTCGTGGTATTACCGTCATCGCAACCTAAATGGCATCGCCCTGCCGCGCACCGGCGCGGGCAGGGTGCTCGATCTCGACGGGACTTTCGGCTTGCATCCGGCGCTCGCTGCGCTCAAGCCGATTTATGATGCGGGCCATCTGGCGGCGATTCAGGCGTGCGGCTCGCCCTCGGCCACGCGCTCGCATTTCGATGCGCAAGACTACATGGAAAGCGGCTCGCCCGACCGCGCGTTGCCGACCGGCTGGCTGGCGCGCGTCCTGGAAAACTGCCCGGAAGACGCCGCGCGGCTCGAAGCGCAGGGCGATACGCAGGGCACAGCGCAAACCGCGGTTTTTCAAGGTGTCGCCCTGACGCCGCAAACGCCGCTTTCGCTTCGTGGCGCCGACGCGCTTGCGTTTAGCGATTTGCGCTCGTTTTCCGTCGGCGCCAGTTCCGCCGCGATGGGCAAAAAAGCGGCGAAATCCGTCGATGACAGCGCGGCAGGCTTTGAAGCGTTATATGATGGCGCCGTCGGCGACGTGCTGCACGGAACCGGCGAAGAATCGTTTGAAGCGATCAGGATGTTGAAAAGCCTGACGGCCAAGCCCTACGTTCCTGCCGCCGGCGCGAAATATCCGGGCGGTCGTTTTGGCCTGGCGTTGCAGCAAATCGCGCAATTGATTAAAGCCGATGTCGGCGTCGAGATCGCGTTCGCCGAATCGGGCGGTTGGGACACGCACGTCGGGCAGGGCGCAGCGCAAGGCCGGCTCGCGCGCAATTTAACCGAGTTCGGTCAAGGCATTGCGGCGCTTTACCGTGATCTGGGCGACCGCATGGACGACGTTGTGATTTTGACGATGAGCGAGTTCGGGCGCACGGCGCGGCAAAACGGCACCGGCGGCACCGATCACGGGCACGCGACGTGCTTTTTCGCGCTCGGCGGAAAGGTAAACGGCGGAAAAGTTTTGGGTAAATGGCCTGGCCTTGCGCCCGATCAGCTTTACGAACAAAGGGATTTGGCCGTCACGACCGATTTTCGCGATGTCTTTGGCGAAGTTGCCAATCGCCACCTCGGCGTGACCAACCTGGACGCGGTTTTCCCCGGTCGCACCGCCAGCGCCAAGAACTTCCGCAACGTCTTAAAAGTTTAAACTGTGCCGGACAAACAAAAAGTACGCCCGAATTCGGGCGTACTTTTTTCGATGTCAATGCGACGATTTTATGAGAAAACTCTTGTTTTTGTGCAGCCGCAACAAGCTGCGAAGTCCGACCGCCGAAACGGTTTTTTCGGTTTACGAAAACCTAGAAGTCGAATCCGCGGGCCTGAATCATGACGCCGAAACGCGGGTTTCGCTGGAGATGATCGAATCGGCTGACCTGATTTTCGTGATGGAGAAAAAACACAAAATCAGATTGGCGAAATTGTTCGGCCAAAGCCTCAAGTCCAAGCGCGTGATTTGCCTGGACATCGCCGATAAATACGACTTCATGGATGCCGAATTGGTCGAGATTCTGGAACGTAAAGTGAACGCGGTTCTGGGGACGTGAAACCCAAAAAGTACGCCTGAATTCAGGCGTACTTTTCGTTTGCTATCGGAAATTAATGCGCGACGGTTGTCACAGGATGCGGGCCATTGGTGGCGACGGGCGAGAACTCGTTTTCGCTTTCTGGGCCGGGGTCGCCGCTGGCGCTTTCCATCAGGGTTTTGGCGGCGTCGCCGTTGTGCCCGTTGGCGCCGTTGGCATCTTCCAGCATCAGCTTGGTCAGCTTGATATCTTGTGGAATCGAAATCGGATATTCGCCGTCGAAGCAGGCGCGGCAGAAAACGTCTTTGGGCTGACCGGTGGCTGCGAGCATGTTGTCCATCGAAATATAGGCCAGCGAGTCGGCGCCGTTGTATTGGCGAATGTCCTCGACGCTGCGCTCGAAGGCGATCAAGTCTTTGCGCGCGGCGGTGTCGATGCCGTAGAAACACGGCCATTTGTAGGGCGGACTGGAAATGCGCAAATGCACTTCGGCGGCGCCGGCGTCGCGGATCATTTGAACAATGCGCTTGGTCGTCGTGCCGCGCACAATCGAATCTTCGACAACCACAACGCGGCGGCCTTCGAGCACTTCGCGCAGCGGCGTCAGTTTCATGCGCACGCCAAGCTCGCGCTGCATCTGGTCGGGCTGGATAAACGTGCGCTGGATATAGCGGTTTTTAATCAAGCCTTCCTGGTAGGGAATGCCGCTCGCCGACGCGTATCCGATGGCGGCGGGCAGGCCCGAATCGGGAACGCCGATCACGACATCGGCTTCGACGGGCGCTTGCTTCGCCAGCATTTCGCCCATGCGGCGGCGCGTGAAATGGACGTTGCGTCCCATCAGTTGCGAATCGGGGCGCGCAAGGTAAACGAACTCGAAAACGCACAGCGCCGAACCGTTTTTGTGATACGGAGACGGCTCGCTGAATCTCGTGCTTTCGATTCCTTCGGCGTTGATAAACACGATTTCGCCCGGCTCGATTTCGCGCACGTATTCGGCGCCGACGACGTTCAGCGCGCAGGTTTCACTCGCCAGCGCCCATTTCTGGCCGTCGCCCGCATCCTTTACGGCGCCCAGACACAGCGGGCGCACGCCGTTCGGGTCGCGCATCGCAATCAAGGTGTCGCGCGTCATCAAGACGAGCGAATAGGCGCCTTGCACGCGGCGCATGGTTTCTAAAAGGGCTTCTTCGAGCGGCAGGTGCTTCAGTTCTTCGATGGTTTTGGCGATGACTTCGGTGTCCATCGAAGTTTGGAATTCGATGCCGCGCGCTTCCATTTCGCTGCGCATGATTTGCGCGTTGACCAGGTTGCCGTTGTGCGCGACGGCCATAATGCCTTCGCTCGATTCGGTTAAAATCGGCTGCGCGTTGCAGGCTGTCGAAGAACCCGTTGTCGAATAGCGCGTGTGCCCGACGGCGATGTCGCCGGTCAGGGTTTCAATGGTGTCGTTGCTGAAAACCTGCGATACCAGGCCCATGTCGGTGTGCAATTTAATGCGCTCGCCGTTGGAGACCGCGATGCCGGCGGATTCCTGGCCGCGATGCTGGAGCGCGAAGATGCCGAAAAATGCGCGCCGCGCGACATCCACTCCCGGCGCGTAAATGCCGAAGACGCCGCATTCTTCGTGCGGCCTGCCTTCGGCATTGTCGTTGTGTTCGTGAGAACGATCCTGAAATTCGTGTGCGGCGAAAAATACGTCCGCTTGACGCGATGAACGCTGATGCGATGAGCTTTGTGTCGGGGAGCCGTGCATGGCCGTGCGCCTCCTGAAACTTCAACGGAATAATCGAAAATCAACTGGCTGCGAAGAAATCTGCCGGGAGCAACAACGTCTGACGACAACGTCTAGCGACAGCGTTATTTTAACAAGATTTAACAATTGTCAAGCAAGGCGAAAAGTACGCCCGAATCGAGGCGTACTTTTCCGGCGTTGTTTCTGGCACCGTTCGCGCACCACGCACTGATTCTTCATTTCACGTCCAAGGGTTTCTTCATGGTGCCAGAATCTCGCCCAAAGCCGCGCAAAATCTCACACAAGAACGCGCGGGATGCGTTGCGCCGCGTGCGCTTGTTTCAAGGCCTGACGGCAACACAATTAAAGTGGCTGGCCGAGCGCGCGCAGATTCGAGAAATCGAGAGCGACGAACGGATTGTCGGCTATGATTTTCCATCGACGAGCGTTTTCTTTTTGCTGCGCGGAACCGTAAAAATCTGCGCGCAGCGGCGCTTCGATCACGAAGTCGTTTTCGATATCCTCGGCCCCGGCGAAGCAATCGGCGACCTGCACGCCATCGACGGCGCCGGTCATTCGGCCAACGTCGTGACGCTGGAAACTTCGTGCGTCGCGTCTCTTTCATGCGCCGAGTTCCGCGAGGCTCTGGTGCTCATAACTCCTCTTTCGCAAAACCTGATCGCGATGCTGGCGCGCCGCCTGCGCCGCCGCACCGGACAAGCCGAAATCCTCGCCGCGCTTGATGTTTGCGGGCGCCTCGCCTATCACCTTTTGCTTTACGCCGAAGATTATGGCGTGCGCGAAAACGACGGCCTCTTGCTGCCGCTGCACCTCAGCCAGACCGAACTTGGCGGCTTGATCGGCGCATCGCGCGAACGCGTCAATCGCGCGCTCAATTATTTCAGGCGCCAGAATTATCTAACGCTGCGCGCCGACGGCTACATCGTCATCCACGACACCGTCGCGCTCAGCCAGCGTCACCCTCGCCTTTAATCACGACACGCGAAAAGAAGGCGTACTTCTAAAAAGTACGCCTTCTTTTCGCTTCAGTTTTCGATTAGCTGGCTTTGAGCAATTCGACCTGGAAAACCAGCGTCGCGTTGGGTGGAATCACGCCGCCGGCGCCGCTTTCGCCATAAGCCAGACCTGGCGGAAGGATCAATTTTCGCTTGCCGCCGACTTTCATGCCGGCCACGCCTTCGTCCCAGCCTTTGATGACCTGGCCCGCGCCCAAATCGAACTCGAACGGCGCCTTGCCATACGATTGGTCGAACAGTTTTCCGCTTGTCAGCGTGCCTTTGTAGTTGACCGAAACGCGGTCGCCCGCTTTGGCGGTGCGGCCTTTGCCGATGCGCAAATCCTGAATCTTCAAGCCCGATGCCGTTGTGCGAATTTTGGGCGCAATATATTTGGCGCGCGCTTTCGCTCGCGCTTTTTTGCGCGTCGTCTGCGCTTTGTGCCGCGCCGTTGTTTTGGCCGATGTTTTGGCCGATGTCTCAGGCGCGTTCAGCGCCAGTCCGAGCAGCAACGCGCCGCCAACAAGAACAAATTTTTTCATGTGAAATCTCCTCAACCGAATGCGCCTGTCATTTTATCGCAACGCGTTATCGCAACGCGCGAAGCCTGAAAAGTACGCCCGTTTTCAGGCGTACTTTTGGGGCGCGTGCCGAATTCTTTTAAACTCGCGGCGTGCGTTATTTCAAACTTTACCGGGCGTTCTTCGCCAACTGCCTTTCGCGCACGATGGAATTTCGCGCGCAGTTTTTCGCCGGCATTCTCGCCTACCTTGTCTGGAACGGCGTGTCGCTGCTCTTCATCGAGATCGTGTTCGACCAGATCGGCGGCGCCAATTTGCGCGGCTGGAACCGCGACCAGATGTGGGTTTTATACGGCACGTTCGTGATTCTGGAATCGCTGTGCTACGGCTTGCTCGGGCCGAATATGTGGCGCTTTTCGCAAAGCGTGCGCGACGGAACGCTGGATGTGGCGCTGACCAAGCCGGTCAATACGCAGTTCTGGGTTTCGCTGCGTTACATCGATTTCAATGGCTTGCTCAACGCTTTCGCCGGCCTGGCGCTTTTGCTTTTCGGCCTGCACCGCGCGGGCTTAAATCCGAGCCTCGCGCAGTGGCTGGTGTGGCTGGGGCTTTTGGCGTGCGGCTTCGTGCTCGCCTATTGCGTTTGGTTCGCCTGCGTGACGTGGAGCATTTGGGCCGTGAAACTCGAAGCCATCGCGGTGATCTTCGACCCGATGATGCAGCTCGCGCGTTTTCCCGTCCAGATTTATCCGCTGCGCCTGCAATCGCTCTTGACTTTCGTTTTGCCGGTCGCGTTTCTCACCACGTTTCCGGCGCAGGCGCTTCTGGGGCAAAGCGGCGTTTCCACTCTGGCAACCGCGTTTGTTTTCAGTCTCGCGTCGTTGGCGGCGACGCACTTGTTTTTCTCATTTGCCTTGCGCTCTTACGGCAGCGCGAGTTCGTAAAAGTACGCCCGTTTTCAGGCGTACTTTCAACGCACGAAATTCTTGACCAGGAAAATAACCAGCGAAACGGTGAGCATCGAAGCGAGCGTTGTGTAGAACACGACGGCGGAGGAAAACTCCGGCTCGTTGTCGAATTCGATGGCGAGCAGGGCCGCGTTGACCGCTGTCGGAAAGCTGGTCGAAACGATCAGAGCCTGCGCCAGAACGCCGTGCAAGCCCATCGCGCACACAATGCAAAAGCCGAGAAAAGGCGCGACGAGCAAGCGCAAAGCGACCGTCAGCGCCATCGCGCGCGTCAGGCGATAGCTTTCCAGATTCGCCATCTGTGCGCCGAACGTGACAAGCGCAATCGGCACCATGCCGTCGGAAATGAGATGCAGCGAAGTCTTGATCGGCGTTGGAAGCGGCAAACTGAAGACGCGCCACGTCACGGCCAGAACGAACACGTAAATCATCGGCAGACGCAGCATCGCTTTGACTTGCTCGCGCACTTTCATGCCGCCCGCGCCCGCGTGCAAGCCTAATCCAACAGTGAAATTGGTGAAATTTTGCAGCAAAATCACGAACGCCTGCACCGCGACGCCCGCGCCGGCAAACGCCAGAGCCGCCGCCGGCACGCCATAATTGCCCGAATTGTAGAACAACACCGACGCCGTCATCGCGCGGCGCAATCGGTCTTCGTAGCCGCAGAACTTCGCCGTCCACCACGTCAAGGCGAACATCGCGCCGAACAAAACCGCAAAGTGCCCGGCGATGAGCGCGAACTCTTTGCCCGAAAGACTCGATTCGGTGAAATGCACGAACAAAAACACCGGCACGAAAATCCAGAAATTGAGCCGCGTCAGCGTGCGAATATCCAGGCCGAGCTTTCGCTGAACCACAAAACCAACGCCCATCAAAAGAAAAATCGGCGCGATGACGATGTAGACAATGCGCGCAAAAAGCAAGAGCGAATCCGAAACGGAATGAAGCATGACGGGCGCAGTTCAACACAAACCGCAAGGCAGAAGTACGCCCGAATCCGGGCGTACTCTGGACTTACGCACAACGAACGCGCTCAGCGTAAGCGGCGCGCTTAGTCGCACAAAGAGCGCGCCGCTTACGCTGAGCGCGTTCGTTTCCAGGCCGTGTTTGCGTAAGTCCAGCGTGCTTTTATTTTTTGATCCAGGCAGAAAGATGTTTTGAGAAAATTCAAAAAATATCTCGTGCCATAATTGTTATCCTGTTATCTATTCTCAAGAGGCGCTCCATGAAAATTTCCAGAGCTGTCGCTGTCGTTTGTTTTGTGCTGATTTCAATTTCCGCCGCGACCTACTTTTGTTTTCAGAAAGACATGGCGCAACCGCCGCTTTTGACCATCGAATCCGGCGCGAAAAGCCTCGCTGCAACGCCCGATCTATCGCTGGTTTTCGCAGCTTATTCTCAGGTGGGAAACGGCTCAAAAAAGCCTGCTGGAACGATCAAGATGTGGAGTTTGGCAAACGTAGTCGCGGCTCCTGGGTGGCAATGGGTTTCGCCTGGATATGCCGCCAATGAAATCGCTGTTTCGCCCGCAGGCAAAGTGCTTGCTGCGGCCTGCACAGACGGAAAAACGCGTTTGTGGAAAAGGCCGTCCGGGAAATTCTCCGGTGCGATTGCAGCTTTGCGCAACGGAAACCAGGCGGGCGCTTCTTCTGTTGCATTTTCGCCCGACGGAATTTCTCTCGCGATTGCAACACCGCTTCAGCACAACGCGAAAGACCGCGATCCCAACATCAAGAGCAGCGTTCGTGTTTTTGATGCGCGCACTTTGAAGTTGCTCAACGTTTTTAATTTTCAGTGGCATGTGCGGAAGATTCGTTTTTCGCCGGACAGCAAAAATTTGTTGGTCTCCTACACAGGACACAGTTCCAACACGGTCTTCGGGCGCTTCGGCTATTGCGCCGGGGAGGACATCGCCGGCGTCTCATTGATGAAGATCAGCGATTGGTCGGAGCTGGGAACCGGCGGCGCTTCGTACTTTTCCGTTAAGCCATTTGCCGCTGCGCAATTGCTCAGGAACAAGGCAAGCAATATCGCGCGCCACGAAGGCGAAGATTTATCTGCTTTAGCCAAACCCGAACGTGGTGAAGTCTTAAAAGTAGAACTTTCGTCTGGCGGCGACCGGATTGCTGTTGGCTATCGCGGATTGCTTGAAATCTACGATCCTGCAACGCGCGAATTAAAAGACACGATTTCGAACGGCAATGCGGGAAGCTTTCCCGATTTTCTGGAATTCTCGCGTGACGGCAAACGCCTGCTTTTAGTTGAGAGCGGCGACGTGCGTTTGTTTTTCGTAAATTGACTTACTTTTCGCGTGCAAAAGTGCCGAGAATGCCGTTGATGAAACTGGAGGAATCGGCGGTGCCGTATTTCTTGGCGAGTTCCACGGCTTCGTTGATGGCGACGCTTTGCGGCGTGTCGTCGCGGTGAATGATTTCGTAGAGCGCGACGCGCAAAATGTTGCGGTCGGCGTTGGCCATGCGCTCCAATGTCCAGCCGGCGGCGAGGCGCACGATGATCGCGTCCAGTTCGTT
>Ga0136611_10002789_pt1 | contig 12218 bp, 13 predicted proteins | sample AntDrymUQ2232306_2_FD_106645 | JGI IMG/M metagenome (GOLD analysis project Ga0136611, IMG submission 106645) | Polar desert sand microbial communities from Dry Valleys, Antarctica - metaG UQ223 (23.06) | ecosystem: Environmental > Terrestrial > Soil > Desert | place: Antarctica: Dry Valley... | reverse complement strand
TACGAGCCGGGCAGGACGCCGGCAAGCTTCGACAAGCAATACCTGCGCGACTGGCTCGAGACGACCAGCTGGAACAAGGAGCCACCGGCGCCGGAGCTGCCGGCGGAGGTGGTCGCGCATACGCGCGAGCGGTACGTCGAGGCGCTGGAACGGCTGACCGGTAAAGGCCTCTGATCTGGTGGCGGTGGTCGCATGGGTCTTCGCGGTCACTATCGAAGGCGGCGATTTGGCCAGCTATCTGCTGCCATCGCCGCTGATCCTGGTGGTGGGGGGATCGCTCGCTGGCCTGCTGATCGCATGCTGATCGCCTACGGCGCGTCAAGCGCCGAGATCGCGGCGCGCTACCGGCTGGGGCAGCACCTCTTCCGGGACGCGGGGCACTTCTCACTGCTGAGCGGAGTCGTCGCGACGCTGCTCGGGCTGATCATCGTGCTGTCCAATCTGTCAGCGGCGAACCAGATGGGGCACCACGTCGCCGTGACGCTGACCGGTTTCCTCTACGGCTTCGTCGTGGCGATCTTCTGCTATGCGCTCAGCTCCAACCTGCGCCACAAGGGCGAGCAAGTAAACGGCACCCGCCGCGCGCTGGAGCAAGCAGCGTCTGGGCTGGGGGAGACGGCGAACCCACCGCGGACGCCTGCGAATAGCGTTTTGGCAACAGCGCCGGCCGGGGCGAGCTAAGCTCGGACAGTTCGTCACCTGCAGTGGTCTCCCTCGCGGCATGGTGCTCTGCCCCTGACCCCTAGCCCCACCCAGCGCACGCCCGTGGACTCTTCACCCGTTGTTCCGTCTTGGGCATTGACAAGTTGACGAGCGGGCGAGGACCAGAGGGCGTGTGGTCACTCCGCACTAGGCGCGCTCAGGTGGCGGGCGCGAGCCTGGCGGACGCGAGCCTCGCCGCCTCCCGCCACTGCTCGAAGCGCTCGGTGCGGATCTGGCGGTAGTGCTCGGCTGAACGGAGCTGGCGCCGGGGGCGAAAGTGGTTGCAGAGGGCGCTGAAGGGCTCCAGGAAGCGCTGCGCGTGCGCCGGCGACTTGAAGCGCTGGAGCACGCGTTCTCGCTTGCGCACGGGTCGGTGCGAGTTCTCCGCCCGGTTGTTGAGCCCCTTGTGCCGCCGGGGCTCCACGCCCGGGAGCACCCGCCGCAGTGCGGGCGGGTAGCTCGCGAACTTGTCCGTGACCACCACCCGCGGTGACTGTTCCCCCCCCGTCCAGCACGCGGCGCAGGAAGCGCTCGGCCGCCTCCTGGTTGCGCCGCTCCTGGACGAGGATGTCGAGCACCAGCCCGTCACTATCCACCGCCCGCCACAGCCAGTGCTTCTTGCCCTTGATCTTCAGCTGCACCTCGTCCACGTGCCACTTGCCGGCTGCTGGGCGACGACGACGACGCAGACCTGCCGCACACGCGGAACCGAACTTCCTGCACCAGAGCCGAATGGCCTCGTAGCTGACCTGGACGCCGCGCTCCGCCAGCAGGTCCTCGATGTCCCGGTGGCTCAACGCGAACCGGTAGTACAACCACACCGCGTGGCTGATGATCTCGGCGTGAAACCGGTAGCCGCGGTACAGCGGGTCACGGGTGAGTGCGGCAGGCATCGACCAAGCGTACGCGAAGGCTCCCGCTCAACTTGTCAATCCCGATGGGATTGCCGGCGATCAAGCGGTTCCAGCGGCGGCAGGAGGTGTTTCGGGCGCTGTTGACGGCGGTGGAGGAGCGGGTGCTGGAGGAGGCAATGAAGGTAGGGCGGTTGGGGCCACGGGTGAACCGGCGGTTTGCCGTGCAGTTTGAGGAGCTGAGTCCGGCACCCGCGGGGGCGATGGCGGATGTGGTAGGGCGGTTGACGGATGCGCTGGCGGTGGCGGCTGAGCATGGGTGGGTGAATGAGGAGGAGGCGCGGCGGCTGTGGTGGCGGTATCAGGGGCAGGTGGATGAGAGCGCGCCGCAGGCCGCCGTGGGGGAGGTGGCGGAGTGAATGGAGTGGCGCCGCGCCGGGCCGTTTTCAGACTAATCTAGCGCGAGGAGGTTGGCGCCGAGCGAACGGAAGCGGCCGGTGAGATCTTCGTACCCGCGTTCCACGTTTTGGTAGTCCGAGATGACGGTGGAGCCTTTGGCCATCAACCCGGCGATAGTCAGGGCGATCCCGCAGCGCAGATCCAGGGCAGTGACGGCCGCGCCTGCCAGCGGCGCTGGGCCATGAACGTATGCCTTGGTTGCCTGGTCCGTACTGCCGTTGACGCCGTTCACGTCGACATGCGCGCCCAGCTTGCGCAGCTCGCCCACGTAGCCGAACCGGTTCTCAAACACCCGCTCATAGATGATGCTCTCGCCTTGAGCTTGCGTGAGCAACGCGCAGAATGGAGCCTGAAGGTCCGTGGGGAAGCCGGGATAGTGCATGGCTTGCACTTCTACCGATGTGAGCGGCTTGGTACGACGCACGGAAATGGCGTCGTCACGCAAGAACACCTCGGCACCGGCTTCGTCCAACTTGTGGACGAGCGATTCCAAATGTTCGGGGATGACCTTGCGGATAACCACGTCGCCGCCGGTAGCGGCGGCCGCGATCGCAAAACTCCCCGCCTCGATACGATCCGGCATAACGCGCGTGCGCGTGCCGTGTAGCGCGTGCACGCCGACAATCTCGATCTTGGGGGTGCCCGCGCCACGGATCATGGCGCCCATACGGGTCAAATGCTCAGCCAGCGCGACGACTTCCGGCTCGCAGCAAGCGTTGAGGATAACCGTGGTCCCCTCTGCGAGAACGGCGGCCATCATGAGGGTCTCTGTGCCGGTATGGCTGGGATAATCCAGATACAACCGGGCGCCACGTAGACCGGTCGTGCGCGCCTTGTAGGTGCCGTTCAGGTGCAGCAGCTCGACGCCCATCTTGGTGAAGCCGCGGATAGCCACGTCGATGGGACGCGCACCAATGTTGCAGCCACCGGGCTTGGGCGCCTCTACCTCGCCCATGCGGGCAAGCATCGGTCCCACCAGAACGAAGGGGGAGCGTTCCTTGAGCGCCAATTCGGGTGGCAGAACCGAGGTTGTCAGCTTCTCTGCCACCAGCGTCATCTGCTTGCTCACCGGGTCGTACTCGACGACCACGCCGATGGCCCGCAACAGCTCCATTTGGGTACGAATGGCGTCTATGTTGGGGACGTTGTCTAGCACCACAGGTTCGCGTGTCAGTAGTGCGGACGCCATCATCTTGGTGGCGGCGTTCTTTGCGCCGTTGGCGGTGATCTCACCGCGAAGCTGGGCGCCGCTGGCAACGACAATGCGGCGACCACGGGTCGCCTTGATGTCAATCGCGGGAAGTGCAGGTGACGCGGGCGGCGGAAAGATGGCCGTCATTGGGGGGAATTCACGGTCAAGCGTGGGCCGTCCAAGAGCAACCATTGCAGCAGGCGCCTCCTACTGGCCCAAACGCAAGATGCACGCCAACGTTTCGGAACTGTAACTACAGCCGTCCGCCGCATATCTATCACGCTCGGGGGATCATACCCTCACATGCGAAAACTAGGGAGAAGGCGGGAAACCTGTCTCGGTTGGCAGTGGACGGGAACGACCTCCCCGCTGTCGTACTCGCTCCACCACGCGGATGCGCGCCATCGAGCGGCTGAGCGCCATTTGCGCGCGATCAAGGTCCACCTCGCGGCTGCGCGACTGAACGCGATCGGTCGCGCGGCGCCGGGCCTCCTCGGCTCGCGCGACGTCGATCTCTTCAGCTCGCTCCGCCGAATCTACGAGGATGGTCACGCGGTTGTTGGCGACCTCCAGAAAGCCGCCGCCAATCGCCAGCACGCTCTCCTGGTCGCCCTTCTTGAGGCGCATCTCCCCAGGAACCAGCAGCGTCAAGAGGGCAGCGTGACGGGGGAGGATGCCGATCTGGCCGTCGGGCGTCGGTGCCACAATTTCATCGACATCGTCCTCTAAGACGCGCCGCTCGGCCGCAACGATCTCTACATGAGTAGGCATGGTTCTTAGATCGCGCCGAGCTCTTTGGCCTTCTCGATGGCATCGTCGATCGTGCCGACGAGGCGGAAGGCGTCCTCCGGGAGGTGATCGTGCTTGCCGTCCAAAATTTCGCGGAAGCCCCGCACCGTCTCGGCCACGGAAACGTAACGTCCCGGCACGTTGGTAAAGACTTCACCAACGAAGAACGGCTGCGAGAGGAACTGTTCGATGCGCCTGGCCCGGTTGACGATGACCTTGTCTTCTTCAGACAGCTCCTCCATCCCGAGGATCGCGATGATGTCCTGGAGATCCTTGTACCGCTGCAAGAGGCGCTGCACGCCGCGCGCGGTGTCGTAGTGCTCTTGGCCGACGACGAGTGGATCAAGGATGCGCGAGGTCGATCCAAGCGGATCGACCGCCGGGTAGATGGCGCGTTCGAAGATGGCCCGCTCGAGCGCGATGGTGGCGTCCAGGTGGGCAAACGTCGTGACCGGCGCCGGGTCCGAATAGTCATCCGCCGGCACGTAGATGGCCTGCACCGAGGTGATAGACCCGCTCTTAGTCGAGGTGATGCGCTCCTGCAATTGCCCCATCTCGCTGGCGAGCGTCGGCTGATACCCCACCGCGCTCGGCATGCGCCCCAGCAGCGCCGAGACCTCTGAGCCAGCCTGAGTGAAGCGGAACATGTTGTCAATGAAGAGCAGAAGGTCCTGATCCTCCTCATCGCGGAAGTACTCAGCCATAGCGAGTCCCGTCAGCGCAACGCGTAGGCGCGCTCCGGGCGGCTCGTTCATCTGGCCGTAGACCAACACGGCCTTGTCGAGCACGCCCGACTCTTTGAACTCGTGATAGAGGTCGGTACCTTCGCGGCTGCGTTCGCCAACGCCGCAGAAGACGGAGAAACCACCGTGCTGGCGGGCAACGTTGTTGATCAACTCCTGAATGGTGACGGTCTTGCCCACACCGGCACCGCCGAAGATGCCAGTCTTGCCACCTCTGGTGAAGGGTGCGAGGAGATCGATCACTTTGATGCCGGTCTCGAACATCTCCACCTTGTCCGCCTGGTCCTGGAAGGACGGTGACGCACGGTGAATGGGGTACATCACGTCCGAATGAACAGGCTCGCCGCCGTCAACGGGCTCGCCGAGCACGTTGAAGAGGCGGCCCAACGTGGGACGCCCAACGGGCACGGTGATAGCCGATCCGGTATCGGTGGCGTCCATGCCGCGCCGGATGCCGTCGGTGGTGTCCATCGCAACGCAGCGCACCCAGTTGTTCCCAATGTGCTGCTCTACCTCAAGTACCAGCCGGTCAGGGAGCGCCTGGCGCAGGGTGTCGCCGTCACTCGCGCCGTTGGAGGAGGCGCCATCGCCTCCGGCAGTGCCTATCACTCCCTCCGTCAGCGCGACGCCGCGGCGTATCTCCAGGGCGTTGAAAATTGACGGCATCTGATCCGGTGGGAACTCACAGTCCACCACCGCGCCGAGCACCTGGACGACTTTTCCGATTGTTCCTGCGGCCATGGCAGCCGTTCTCCTGTCTTACCTGCCCGCGTTCGCGCCGGCAGAAACCTCAATAATTTCACGCGTGATCGTCGCCTGGCGTGCCTTGTTGTAGCCCAAACGCAAATCGCTGAGCAGTTCCTTAGCGTTATCACTTGCGTTGCGCATCGCCACCATGCGGGCACTGAACTCGCTCGCCACCAGCTCCAGCAGTGCCTGATAGATTTGAAGCTCAACAAAGCGCGGCAGCAGCGCGGTAAGCACCTCGCGTGGACTTGGCTCGTAGATGTAGTCCACCTCAGAACCGCGCTCGTCTTCGGTTCGTTCCGGCGGTTGAATGGGTAGGAGGGGAACCACCGAAGGCTCCTGACGCATGGTGCTGATGAAGCGGGGGTAAATAAGGACCACCTCATCTACCTGACGCGTCGTAAACGCGTCCATCGCCAACCGCGCGATGGGTGCGATCTTAGTTACGTCCGGGTAGTCGCCCATACCGGTGAACTCGGCGACGATGTTCACCGGGAGACGGCGCAGCGCCTGCAACCCTTTGCGTCCAACGACGACCAGGTCAACTTCGCGCCCCTGATTCTGTTGGTCAAAGGTGTAGCGCGTTGCCTCACGGATCACGTTGGCATTGAGCGCCCCGCACAGCCCGCGATCCGTACTAAGCACAATCACGCCAATGCGCTTGATCTCGGAACGCCGGTCCAGCAGCGGATGCATCGCCTGGCTGGAGTTCTCATCCGCGCCGTAAGAATCGTACGCGTCAGCCTTCTCGTTCGCGTCTGGATCAATACGCTCGACCAACTGGCCGAGCACCTGGCGCATCTTCTCGGCATACGGCCGGGTAGCGACGACGCGCGCTTGCGCCCGGCGCAGACGCGTGACGGCGATCAACTCCATCGCGCGGGTGATCTGGCCGATATTGCGGATGGACGCCATCCGGCGCCGAATCTCGCGAGCCGTAGCCATCTGTCTTTCCTGTCCGCCGCCTAGCCTGCCGCCGCCGCGGTCTGGCTGTCCGCCGCCCAGACGCGCTGCTCAAACTCGTCGAACGCAGCGTTCAACGCGGCCTCAAGCTCCGCATTCAGGCGCCCGGTGGACTCCTGACGCTCAGTCAAGAAGCGTTCGAAGATCTCGGGGTGCGTCGTACGGAAGAACTGGACTGCTTCACGTTCGAAGCGCGCGACATCCTCAACCGCCACGTTATCCATCCGGCCGGTGATTCCGGCGAACACCATGAGGATCTGCTCCTCAATCGGAACCGGAGAGTACTGCGGCTGCTTGAGCAGCTCCTGGAGGCGCTGCCCACGGGTGAGCTGCTGCTGCGTTGCCCGGTCGAGGTCAGACCCAAACTGGGCGAAGGCGGCAAGCTCGCGGAAGCGCGCCATATCAAGACGCAAGCGCCCGGCAACGGCGCGCGTTGGGCGTAACTGGGCGCTGCCACCCACGCGGGACACCGAAAGGCCGACGCTGATAGCGGGTCGGATACCGGCGTAGAACAAATCGTTGACGAGGAAGATCTGGCCGTCGGTAATCGAAATGACGTTGGTCGGGATGTACGTGGAAATGTCACCCAGCTGCGTCTCAATCACTGGGAACGCAGTGAGGGATCCTCCGCCGAGGTCTGCCGACAGCTTGGCGGAGCGCTCGAGCAAGCGCGAGTGCAGATAAAAGACATCGCCCGGATACGCCTCACGGCCGGGAGGACGGCGCAGCAGTAGCGACACCTGGCGGTACGCCCAGGCGTGTTTGGAGAGATCGTCGTACGCGATGAACGCGTCCCGTCCGCTATCGCGGTAGTACTCGCCCATGGCGGTACCGGCATAGGGAGCCATGTACTGCAAGGCGGCCGGGTCCGCCGCGCCGGCGACGACGACGATGGAGTTTTGCATGGCGCCCGCTTCTTCCAGCGTGCGCACCAACTGCGCCACTTTGGCCTCTTTCTGACCGATAGCGACGTAAATGCAGACGATGCCAGTCTTCTGGCGCGTCTGGTTGATGATAGTGTCGACGATGATGGCGGTCTTACCGGTCTGGCGGTCACCGATAATCAGCTCGCGCTGGCCGCGACCGATGGGAATCATCGTGTCGATGGCCTTGATGCCGGTCTGGAGCGGCTGGCGCACTTCCTGGCGCTTGATCACGCCAGGGGCGACGATCTCAAGCGGCCGGAACTCTGTGGTGGTAATGGGACCCTTGCCATCCAGAGGCTCGCCCACAGGGCTGACGACGCGACCAAGCAGCGCGTCGCCGACGGGCACCTGGGCGATGCGACCGGTAGTACGGACCTCGGCACCTTCATTGATGTGCGCGTACTCGCCCAGGATGATGGCGCCGACGGCGTCTTCCTCCAGGTTGAGTGCCATGCCCAGCGTTGGCGGCTGAGGCGGCTCACCCGGCTTGGATGGGGGAGCGGGAAACTCCAGCAACTCGCTGGACATAGCCTGTGAGAGGCCATAGACGCGGGCGATGCCGTCTCCAACCTCAATCACGGTGCCGACGTTGGTCGTGCGAACCGGCTGATCGAGATTCTGAATCTGGTCCTGTAGCGCGCGGACGATGTCTTCTGAACGAATACCCATCGGTCTTTCCTTACTAGTTCAGCCGTTCCCGCAAGGTCTCAAGACGCGTACGGATGCTGTAGTCGTGAATGAGATCCTCATGCCGCACCACAAACCCGCCAATCAGCGCGGGGTCGACTCGCTCGGACAGCACCACCTGCCCGCCGTCCTCACTGAGCTGGCGCAGCAGGCGCTGGCGCTGCTGGTCGGTCAGCGGCACCGCACTGGTAACCGTATGGCGCCGAACGTCCAGCGCGCGATCAGCAATATCGTCAAACCAGACTGCGACGTCAGCGAACAGATTGAAGCGCCCCCGACGGCCAATTACCGTCAGCAGGTTCTTGGTGGCTGGCGCAACACGGTTTCCCAGTGTTTCATCCAACAGCGCCTTCTTACGCTCCGCGGTGATGCGTGGACTCTCCAGCGTGAGACGAAGATCAGGGTTTTGAAGCGCCTCCTGAACAACAGCCAGATCTTGCCGCCACTGCTCCCAGGTGTTGTCTGTGCGAGCAATGGCGGCAATAGCCTGAGCGTAGCGCTTGGCCGCAGTGGTCCGTCCGGCCATCAGTTGTTCTGAGCGGGATCTACCCGAGCCAAAGCCTCATCAACGAACCGGCTCTGGTCGTTCGCATCTATCGTGCGGCCAACCACCTGGGTCGCCACCCGGATTGCGAGATCGCCCACTTCGCGGCGCAGTTCGGCGATGGCGTGCTGCTTCTCGCGCACAATCTCGTCGCGCGCGCGCTGGAGCGTGATGGCATTCTGCGCTTCGGCGTCAATGATTGCCAGCTCGCGGATTCGAGCAGCCACGTTATTCGCCTCTTCCAGGACAGCCCGTGCTTCGTCCCGCGCCCGATTCAACTGGGAGCGGTACGTTTCACGGTCGCGCTCGCTTTCCTCGCGCAGGCGCCGCGCCTCATCAAGGTCGTTGCGGATGCGCTCAGCGCGTTGATCCATCATGCGCAGCAGCGGCTTGTAGGCCACGGCGCGCAGAATAAACAGCAGGGCCAGGAAATTGAACGCCTGGATACCCAGCTTGATCGGATCGATGCCAAGCTGTTCGATCATCTAGTGATTCCCACTTCCCCACGCGGCAGCCAGCCGCTGAGCGGCCGGCGACACGTCGAGCTTTCTGCCTAGACGAACGCGATGATCAGCGCAACGACGAAGCAATAGATGGCGACCGCTTCCGCGAGGCCAAGTCCAATGATCATCGTGGTGCGGATAGCATTCTCCGCCTCCGGGTTACGTCCGATCGCTTCCATGGCGGCGCGCACGCCCAATCCAATGGCCAGCGCGGGCGCAAGGCCACCAAAGCCAATGGCCATGGCGGCCGCGATGCGACGAACAGCCTCTGCGTCCAGTCCTGCGAAGTTCAGAAACATTCTCTCAACCCTTCCGCTATGCGGTTCCAGTGTGCTTGCTAACCAGCCGGTCTCTAGGGTACCCGTGGGTTCCTCAAGAGTCCATGCCAAGTGGCGCCAAATTATGCGTGTACCGGAGCGATGACGTGTCCTGCACGCTCCGGTTGGTCCGAGTGGGCACGTTCCCCTTCACCTTCGTCATGCCCGCCGTGGCCGCCGTGCCCATGTCCGGGCGCAACGTAGACCGCGAGTGACGTGAAGATAAGCGTGAGAATAGAGAAGATCAACGCCTGAATGAACCCAAAGAACAGCTCGGCAAACATGAAGATAATTGCTACCAGCGGCAGGTTCATCACTGTGAGCAGCATCTCGCCACCAAAGACGTTGCCAAAGAGACGCATGGAGAGTGAAATCGGGAGAAACGCCTCGATGGTGATCTTAATGGGCGTCAGGAAGAGCGGCTTCGCAATATCGTTCTTGAAGTATGACCATGGGCCGTGGACGATCATGCCGGAAACGTGAATGAAGAGGAAGGAGATCAGGCCCATCCCCAACGTCATGTTCACATCCGCGTTGGCGGCACGCAGCAGCGGCACCGTAGCGGGTTCATGACGCTCCTTCTTGGTTGCTGTCCCCGTAGTACCGGTCTTAGGGGCGGTGGTCCCGCGTCCGGCCGCTTCTGCCACAGGGACAACGGCAAACACCTTGGCTGGAGATGCATGCGCGATGTCCGTACTGTGATAGTGCGGATTTGCGACAGAAATAGTGCCAACCCCGGGTATGAGCGCCAGGTAGTTCGCCGTCAAGATGTAGATGAACAGGGTGGCGATCAGCGGAAAGACGCGTCGTGCGTAGTGTCCCGCAGTGCCTTCCACAAGGCCCAGGATGCCCTCCAAAAACATCTCAAAGACGTTCTGAATGCCGCGGGGAACCATTTGGGGGTTGCGCCCGGCAAAGAAGCCAACGACGCTCAGGATGATGACCGTCATCCACGACATCACCATTGAGTTGGTGACCTTGACCGGTCCGAGCAGGAAGAGGTCCTCGGCGCGCAGGCTGGCGTGGATTTCCATAGAACTCAGGGATTACTCGTAGTCCGCCGTCGCGGCTGAATCTGGACGCGGTAGATCACGTACATCAAATACAGGCTGAAGATGAACCCACCAACGATGCCTACCAGCAGGAAGACCGGCGTTGTAGCCAACTGCCCGTCCGCGTAGCGCCCCAGCAGGACGCCACCCAGAAGCCCGGCGACAACGCTGAACCCAAACTCCGCCGCCAGGGCTGCGGCGCGCCAGGCACCACCCATACTCGAAGGCCGCAGGAGTATAGCACCCACGATCCTCGCGCCGGATGACGCTCGTGAATGAATTCACAAAGTCATTGTAGCGGGGAAGACCGACCAATGCAAAAAAACCGGCTTCGCAAGAAGCCGGTTTTCCGCTAGTGCCAAAGGAGGGACTCGAACCCTCACGGGGGAAACCCCACTACGCCCTGAACGTAGCGCGTCTACCAATTCCGCCACTTCGGCCTGAGCGGAATAAGTATACCGAAGCGATCTACATCATGTCTTTGAGTGAACCGAGGAACTCTGCGTTGCTGGTGGTCTTGGAGAGGCGCTGAATCATGGCCTCAACGGCTTCCTGAGTGCCGATGGCGGCGAGCATGCGACGCAGCGTGACCACCTGCTTGAGCAGGGACTCTTCCAACAGCAGCTCCTCACGGCGGGTGCCGGAGGCGGCGGCGCTGATGGCGGGGAAGATGCGCTTCTCCTGGAGCTTGCGGTCCAGGCGCAGCTCCATATTGCCGGTACCCTTGAACTCCTCATAGATCAAGTCGTCCATACGGCTTTCGGTTTCCACCAGGCAGGTGGCGATGATCGTCAAGCTGCCGCCATCCTCCACATTTCTGGCGGCGCCAAAGAAGCGCTTAGGGGGGAAGATGGCGGCGGGATCAATACCACCAGACATAGTGCGCCCGCTCGTTGGTACCGCGATGTTGTACGCGCGCGTCAGACGCGTGATGCTGTCCAACAGGATCACCACATTCTGTCCGCTTTCCACTAGGCGCTTGGCGCGCTCCAGGCACATCTCGGCCACGCGCGTATGGCTCTCAGCCGGCTCGTCAAAGGTGGAGGAGATGACCTCGGCCTTCCCAACGGTCTTTTGCCAGTCGGTCACCTCTTCAGGGCGCTCGCCAATCAGAGCAACCATGACGGTGACATCGGGATGGTTCTGCGTAATGCCGTGGGCAATCCCCTTGAGTAGCAGCGTCTTCCCCGCCTTTGGCGGTGACACAATCAGGCCGCGCTGGCCCTTGCCTATTGGCGCTAGCAGCGTGATCACTCGGTTGGACAGGTTGGCCTGCTGAAGCTCGCGCGCGGACGTGTCCTTGAGCTCCAACGCGAACGCCTCGTCTGGAAAGACGGCGGTGAGGGTGTCGAACCATGGGCGCTGACGCGCCAGCTCGGGATCGGTGCCGTTGACCGATTCAATCCGTACCAGGCTGTGGAATTTTTCGGTGTCCTTTGGCGGCCGCATCTGCCCGTTGATTAGGTCGCCCGTGCGCAGGCTGAACTTCCTGATCTGCGTCTGCGAGACATAGATGTCTTCCGGGCTCGGCATCCAGTGCCGGTCCATGCGAAGGAAGCCGTAGCCGTCATCCATGGTCTCAAGCACGCCCTTCTCAAAGAGGTGCTGCGGATTGACGGGACCGAACTCTTCGCGCGCTTCGCGGCCATCGCGGAAGTCCCGGCCGTCTCTGAATTCCCGGCCATTACGAAAGTCCCGCCCGCCCCGACCCTCGCGCGGCTCAAACCGGTCTCTGCCGTCACG
>Ga0136611_10002788_pt1 | contig 12218 bp, 10 predicted proteins | sample AntDrymUQ2232306_2_FD_106645 | JGI IMG/M metagenome (GOLD analysis project Ga0136611, IMG submission 106645) | Polar desert sand microbial communities from Dry Valleys, Antarctica - metaG UQ223 (23.06) | ecosystem: Environmental > Terrestrial > Soil > Desert | place: Antarctica: Dry Valley... | reverse complement strand
GAATGGGGCGGGTGGAGGAGGAGCCTCCTGTGAATCGTGTATCGTGGGACGGAGTGAGTCTTAGCCCATGATCCGGCGCCAGAGCGAGGTGCGCGCAGTCTGGCTGGCGACAACCCGGCGGCGGTACTCGTACTCCGCGTACATCGTTTGCATTTCCATGTCAGTGACCTCTCCGTCAGTACAACAGCATCGTTCTCCATCGCCGGCCGCTGCGTTGCGGTTTGTCGACCCCGTTGTCGACTTCCGACACTCATAGAATAGGCGTTGACGGGATTTCACACATCGACCGAGGGGATGAGTTCCGAGTGTCCATGCGGACAGGTTAGAGGGCAGCCGTTGGGATGAGGGCGGCAATGCCCGATCGCGGCAGTCCCCCGCACCACCCGTCAGACGAGGAGGGTGCTCTCCTCGTCTGACGGCCAACACTGGTAACAGCGGTCAGCCGAAGCTGATATCCCGGTTCACATCCTTGTAGAGCAGGTAGGCGGCTTCCTCCCAGCCGGTGCAGAAGCAGAACTGCGGGCAGTAGTGGCTCATCCAGATGAAGTCGTGGGCTTGCACCTCGTGGATGTCGCCGGCCAGTTGGTAGAGCATCTGGCCTTCGAGCATGTAGAGGCCGTGCTCCATGATGTGCGTCTCGACGTAGGGAAAGTAGCTGCCAGGCTCGAAGCCGAGGATGTTGACCTGCATGTCGAAGGCCAGGTCGTCGATCGGCAGCAGGTACTGCCAGTAGCGGCCGAGCGTGTGCTGGCGCGTGCGCTCGACATTGTCGCGGTGGCCGACGACCGGGGCCGGGGCAGGGACATCGACCGGCACATACGGGCGCTTGATCCAGATCAGGCGGCTCTGTTCGTCGCCAGCGGCGCGGATGTCGTAGGAGTGACCCGTCGGGACGTAGGCGTAGCCATGCGGCGCCAGCTCGTGCGCCTCGCCATCGATGCTGAGGGTGACAGCGCCGCCGATGAGGTAGAAGAAGTGTTCGAGGCCGTCCTCACGGGTGGCGGTCGTCCCGCCGCCCGGCTCGATCTCAAGCGCCGCCTGCGCGAAGTGCGCGCCCATCTCCGGCGAGGTCTGAAACCGGACGGACGTCTGCTCAAACCCCGGCAGCCTGCTAGCGAGGATGCACTCCGGCGGCATGACGGCGTACTGTGGGGTCACGACGCCTCGGTTATGGGCGAAGATGCCGGGCGGCAACGGCATTGGCGGTTGATTCTGGGACATTGTCGTGGATTCCTTTCTCACAATCACTTACCCGAGGACGACGTTACCATGCTCCCCGTCGATTTCAATCGTGGTGCCGAACGGCTCGGAGAGGCGGGCGAAGTCACGCAGGATCTCGATCCCTGTCAACTGGCGATCCTAACCCGCCTGGCAGGAAGGGGTAGGACCCCTCTCCGGCAGGGGCGATCATCGCGATGTTGCCCTTCTTGACACACGGACGATCGGAGAAGGGCGACATTGCGACGATCGCCCCTGCCGGAGAGGGGTGCTAGGCGCGCCACGTCCGCCCCAGCACCCGCAGCCAGTTCTCCGACGCGATCTGGCGCAGGGATGCATCGTCGTGACCGCGAGCGCGGAGGGTGGCGAGCAGGTCGGGCAGATACGAGGCGTCGGCGAGAGCGTGGGGCGTGACAGCGCCGTCGAAGTCTGAGCCGAGGCAGACGTGCTCGATGCCGATCCGGTCGACGACGTAGTCGATCTGGGCGGCGATGATGTCAAGCGGCGTGTCGCGGTTGAGGTGGCCGTCGGGGCGGACCATGCTGACATCGAACGGGATACCAACGATCCCACCTGACGCGCCAATCGCGTCGAGCTGGCGGTCGGTCAGGTTGCGCGAGGTCGGCGTGATTGCGTGGACGCCTGAATGGGTCGCGACCAGTGGAGCATCGCTGACGCGGGCGACATCGTCGAAGCCACGCTCGTTCAGGTGCGAGAGGTCGATCAGAATGCCAAGCCGGTTGCAATCGCGGACGAGCCGGTTGCCATCTTCGGTCAGCCCCGGCCCGGTGTCGGGCGACGACGGCTGGCGGAACGGGACGCCCTCACCGAAGCGGTTGGCCCGGCTCCAGACCAGCCCCAGCGAGCGCACACCGGCCTGATACAGCACCTCGAGCGTGTTCCCACCGGCATCGAGCAGATCCGCACCCTCAATGTGCGCGATTGCACCGAAAGCGCCGTCCGCCAGGCACTCCCGCAACCTCGCGACATCACGGACGACGCGCACCTGCCCCTCAGATGCCGCTTCGATCCTGAACAGCGACGCCAGGACAGCCAGTGTCGTCCGCAGCGCGTATAGCGGGTCGAGCGATGGTGGGAGCGGCATCGTGTAGCCATCGGCGGTGATCTCCAGGCCGTCGTCCGGCAGGCGTGGCAGACGTGGGTCATGTGGCGTGAAGGCGGCGAAGAAGGCTGCACCCATTCCACCGGCCTTCGCACGGGGCAGATCGACCTGACAGGTTGGCATACCTGTCAGGAAGTCGCGCCAATCTGCCTGCTCGTCCTTGTACAACCGCAGGAGCGTGTCGTTGTGGCCGTCGATGATCTGCAACTGGACCTCCAATCCTCACGTTCAGAGAGGAAGCGTACCCGGCATTGGCTGAACGGGTTTGCGGCAGACGCGATTCTGCCTGACAATGCGCCTGGTCGGACAGGTCCGAGCGATGGGAGGATGGATGGCGGTCATCGACAAAACGACGTTGGGCGAACTGGTCCAACAACAAATGGAACATTGGCAGATCCCCGGCGTGGTGGTCGGAGTGCTGAAGGACGGCGATGTCAGGCTCGACGCCTGGGGTGCCGCGAACCTGAACGGCGAAGAGCCGATGCGAGCGGAGATGCTCGTGCGGGTCGCTTCGATCTCGAAGGTGTTCACAGCAACGCTGGCGATGATCCTGGCCGAGGACGGCGCGGTCACGCTCGACACGCCGGTCATCGAGTACCTGCCCGACCTGCGACTGGACGATGAGGAGGTGCAACGGACGGTCACACTGCGGCACCTGCTCTCGCACGGCTCGGGGCTGCACGGCGACTTCTTCATCGACATGGGCCAGGGCGAGGACGCGCTGGCGACGGCGATCGGCCAATTCCACACACTGCGACAGGTCTACCGGCCCGACGAACTCTGGGCCTACACCAACTCCGGCTTCCACCTGGCTGGCCGGGTGCTCGAAGTGGCCGGCGGCAAGCCGTTCGACACCCTGATGCGCGAGCGGATCTTCAAGCCGCTCGGGATGGAACGCAGTTGCTTCTTCGCGCACGAGATCCTGTGCTGGCCGCATGCAGTCGGTCACGCGCCGGTCGCGCCGGGCAGCCGCGAGCATCGTGTGGCAGGCCAGTATTACCCGCGCAACCGCTTCCCGGCTGGCGGAGTCGCCTCCAACGCGCGGGAGCTGCTGCGCTTCGCCACGTTCCACATGTGCGATGGCGAGGGTGTGCTCAGCGCATCCTCACTGGCGAGCATGCGTGAGCCGCAGCGCAAGGCTGGCAACTGGGCGCACGAGTGGGGCATCGGCTGGGACCTGCGGACGATCGACGGCGTTCAGGTCATCTCCCACGGCGGCTCGATCAACGGCTTCAAGTCGCAACTGACGTTGGTGCCGGAGCGTGGGACAGCCTTCGTGATGCTGACCAACAGCGACTACGGCAGCGCCGCCAACACGGTCTTCGACCGCTGGCTGCTGGACCACGAGTGCGGCCTCGTCGAGGAACGGCCAGCACCAATCACACTCCCTGCCGAAGCCCTCACCCGCTACGCTGGCCGCTACATGCACCCCGACGCCGACGTGACACTCACGGTCGAGGGCGACCGCATGCGGATCGTCGCAACAGGCGGCTGGCCCGGCGTCGAGGGACGGATCGACTACCCGGCGGATGTTGCCGCCCCGATCAGCGATCGCGCCTTCCTGGTTGTCGAGGGCGACGGAGCAGGCACCGTCTGCGACATCATCACCCATGCCGACGGCTCCCCGCGCTTCCTGCGGCGGCATGGTCGGCTGTACGATCGAGTGAAGTAGAAGGTCCTGAGTCCTGAGTGCTGAGGCGGAGTCGAATAGTTGGATTGTCATCCTGAGTCGCAGCGAAGGATCGCCTGGCGTGAATGACAGGAGCGCGTCGATCGGTCATCATGCGCGTTGGTCCTCGATCGTGCCCGTCTCCCAAGACCAGGCGATCCTTCGCTGCGACTCAGGATGACAATCCAACTACTCGACTCCGCCTCAGCACTCAGGACTCAGGACTCAGGACTGAAAGGAACGTTTCATGGTCACAATGGACATGCAGACCGAAGAGCGCGTGCGGCAATGGGATCGCGCGCATGTGTTTCATTCGTGGTCGGCGCAGGGCAAGATCGACCCGATGCCGGTCGTTGGCGGGCAGGGCTGCGAGTTCTGGGACATGGAGGGACGACGCTACCTCGACTTCTCCTCCCAGTTGATCTACTCCAACCTCGGCCACCAGCACCCGAAGATCGTCGACGCGATCAAGGAGCAGGCCGACAGGCTCTGTGTCATCCAGCCGTCGTTCGCGAATGACAAGACAGCCGAGCTGGCGCACCTGCTGGCCGAACGTTCGCCCGGCGATCTGAACATGGTCTTCTTCACCAACGGCGGCGCCGAGGCGACTGAGAACGCGATCAAGCTGGCGAGGGCACACACCGGGCGGCACAAGATGATGGCCGCCTACCGCTCATACCACGGCGCGACGCATGGCGCGATGGCGCTGACCGGCGACCCGCGCCGCTGGGCGTCGGAACCATCCATCTCCGGTGTCGTCCACTTCATCGGCCCGTACACCTACCGCTCGTCGTTCCACTCCGAGAACGAGCAGCAGGAGGCCGAGCGGGCGCTGGCGCACCTCGAAGAGGTCATCATGTACGAGGGGCCGGGGACAATCGCCGGGATCATCCTCGAGGTCATCGTCGGCACAAACGGCATCCTCGTCCCGCCCGGCAACTACCTGCAAGGGGTTCGGGAGCTGTGCGACCGGCACGGGATCGTCATGATCCTCGACGAGGTGATGACCGGCTTCGGACGGACTGGCCACTGGTTCGGCTCGCTCGGCTTCGATGTCGTGCCGGACATCATCACCTGCGCCAAGGGCATCACCAGCGGCTATGTCCCACTGGGCGCGGTCCTCATCTCGCAGGCAGTAGCCGACTCGTTCCGCGACAAGGTCTTCTTCGGCGGCCTGACCTACTCGGGCCACCCGCTGGCCTGCGCGGCTGGTGTCGGCGCGATCGAGGCGATGGAGGAGGACGGCGTCATCGAGAACGCGAAGTCGATCGGCGACGATGTTCTCGGCCCCGGCCTGCGCGATCTGATGACGAAGCACAAGTCCATCGGCGATGTCCGTGGGCGCGGCTGCTTCTGGGGCGTTGAGCTCGTCAAGAACCGCGAGACGAAGGAGATGCTGGCCCCCTTCAACGCCAGCGCCGCCGAAATGGGGGCAGTCGGCGAAATGGGTAGGGCTGCCATGCAACGCGGCCTCTCGTTGATGCTGCACTGGAACGTCCTGATCGTCGCCCCACCGCTCATCATCACCCCCGACGAGGCCAAGCGCGGGTTAGCGATCATCGACGAGGTGCTGGAGATTTGTGACAAAGCGACGGCGTGAGTCGGGAACCGGGAACCGGGGGCTGATAGCGTCCCGTGTCCCGTGTCCCGTATCCCGATTCCCGAACACGGAGGAACCCATGCGCATAGCAATCGGCGAGTTCGCGCACGAGACGAATACGTTCTGTGCCGGGTTGACGGAGGTTGACGAGTTCAAGGCGCGGCACTGGGTCGCGGGTGAGGAGCTGCTGGAGAACCACGACGGTGTACGCGGACCACTGGGCGGGATGATCGCAGCCGGGAAGGATCAGGGGATCGAAATCGTCCCGACCTTCGCGACCTCGACTGAGCCCTCGGAGACGATCAGCAGCCGGGCCTACGAGACGATCCGCGATGAGCTGATCGGCGGGCTGAAGGCGGCAGGCGAGGTGGACGCGATCTGCCTCTCGCTGCACGGCGCGGGTGTCGCCGAAGAGCGGGACGATCTGGAAGGGACGCTGCTGACAGAGATTCGGGCGGTCGTTGGCCACGAAATCCCGATCGTCGTGACGCTCGACCTGCACGGCAATATGACACAGGCGATGGTCGATGGCGCGGACGTCCTGCTCAACTGCCACCTCTACCCGCACACCGACGGCTACGAGCGCGGCTACGAGGCGGTCGAACTGGCGGCGCGGATTGCGAAGGGCGAACTCAAGCCAACCCGCCATCTGGAGATCCTGCCGATGATTATCCCGCCCTCGACGACGATGCACGGCGCGGCCAAGGCCGTCAACGAGATGTGCTTCGAGTGGGAGTCGGGGCCGGGGATCGTCGATGTTGCGTTCGTGCATGGCTTCCCGCACACCGACATCCCGAAGATCCAGACGACGATCCTCGTCACGACCGACAACGATCCGGAGCTGGCCCAGCGCGCCGCGAAGGATGTCGCACGCCGATTGTGGCAAATGCGTGACGAGTTCCTGCTCGATCTTCTGGGGGCAAATGATGCCGTCCAGCAAGCGCTGGCCTCCGAAAAGCATCCTGTCATCATCGCCGACATCTCCGACAACGCGGGCGGTGGCGCGCCCGGCGACAGCACCCACCTGCTGCGCGCCCTGCTGGCGGCGGACCAACCGCACACTTGCTTCGGCTACATCTTCGATCCCGAGGTGGCCCAGCAGGCACACGCGGCTGGCACTGGCGCGACGATCGACATCCGGCTCGGCGGTAAGACCGACCCTTCGACAGGGTCAGGGCAGGCTCTGCACGGCGCGCCGGTCGAAACGAGCGCCTATGTCAAGTGCTTGACGGACGGCCAGTTCATCCACACGACGCCAATGGGTGCTGGCGCGCGCGTCAATCTCGGCCCGATGGCCCGCCTCGTTATCGGCAACGTCGATGTCATCGTCTCCTCAATCCGCACCCAGACGCTCGACCAGGAACCGTTCCTGCTGCACGGCATCGATGTGACGCGCTACAAGGTCGTCTGCCTCAAGTCGCAGCAACACTTCCGGGCCGGCTTCGAGCACCTGGCCGGCGAGATCATCCGCTGCGACACGCCCGGCGCGACCTCCTCCAACCTCGACACGATGCCTTTCGAGCGCATCCAGCGCCCGATCTGGCCGCTGGACCGTGAGGTGGAGTACGCAGGATGAGGGATGCAGGGATGTAGATATATGCGAGTGCAAAGCGAAGGGTCGCCACGCCACTTCCCCGGCAGGGCAATGTCCTCAACGGTCAACACTCAGCACTCATTGCTCGAAGGTCGTATCATTCAAAGGTTGGGCCTCGCGTCGGCCAGCGCGTCTGCCCTTTCCTGGAACACGCACAACAGCCTGAGAGTGAGACGCCCGGCGTGGATGCTGAATTAATCGGTCAATTACTGCGTATTATCGCAATCGACCTTGTCCTCAGCGGTGACAATGCCGTTGTCATCGCGATGGCGTCAAGGCGTCTGCCAGCCGAACAACGCAAGAAAGCCATTCTCTGGGGCGGTGGCCTGGCCGTTGGGCTGCGCATCCTCTTCACGATCATGGCATCGTTGCTGCTGGATGTGAATTACATTCAGGCCATCGGTGGACTGCTACTCGTCTACATCGCCATCAAGCTCGTCCGACCGGGTGGCGAGGCGCACGGTGCCGTCAAAGAGGCCGACACCATGCGCGGTGCGATCCAGACGATCATCCTCGCCGATGCCGTGATGAGCCTCGACAACATGCTGGCGGTCGGAGCCGCCGGCCACGGGAACATCTGGCTGCTGATCTTCGGCCTGCTGCTCTCGATCCCAATCCTGCTGTTTGGCAGCAGCCTGATCGCCCGGCTGATCGACAAGCATCCGTGGCTCATGTACGTCGGCGCTGCGATCCTCGTCCATACCGCCCTCGAACTGTTCTTCGCCGACGATGTCGTCCACGATTGGCTGGGCCTCTCGCGCACCGTCGAATGGATCGTCATCGCGATCGCCGTCATTGCCGTCACCGCGTTCGGCCTGTTGCTCAGCCGCCGCGCGCGGGCGAAGATGGTCGAAGAACACGTCGCCGAACACGACCAGCCATTCAACGCTCCCGAACCGGGAGACTGACAGTGGGCGGGATTCGGGACACGGGATTCGGGGCGAGTTAATGCAACCGTCTCCGGTTCCCGAATCCCGAATCCCGAATCCCGGAGATCATGCCTGTGACGAGTGAACATTCCGACACATCCACAATCCGCGACTGGTTCACAACCTGGGACAGCTACGTCCGCGCCCGTGACTACGAGAGCGCCCGCGCACTCTTCCACCCCGATGTCGTCGGTTTCGGAACCCACATGCGTGTTGTCAGCGGGCTGGAGCACCTCGAAGAGAACCAGTGGCGCAATGTCTGGGGAACGATCGAGGACTTCCGCTTCATCGTTGAAGAGCTACAGTCCGGCGTCTCCAGCGACGGCCTGCAGGCATGGGCCGTCGTCCCCTGGGCCTCAACCGGCTTCCACGAGGACGGCTCCACCTTCGACCGCCCCGGTCGCGCCACTGTCATCTTCACCCGCGACGACGCAGCCTCCCCCTGGCGCGCGATCCACACGCACATCTCACTGGCCCCCGGCACACCGCAGCAATCGTTCGGGAAACGGGATTCGAGAATCGGTGCCCGTGGGTTGGCCTGATTGGATCAGCCTCCGGTTTCCGAATCCCGGTTCCCGGTTCCCGCCCGTTCCGCCATCGGCGCAGGCTGCCCCACCTTCAGTTGCACCAGGGTGGGCGGCGCGACGAGGTCGAGCGTCCAGGAGAACATGACGCGGACGCGCTTCTCGACCAACGGCATCTGTGCCAGGTAGTAGCTCCGCCAGAGGAACCATGCTGGGAGACCAGAGATACAGCGCCCGCCGATCTCAGCGATCGCGTTCTGACGACCGAGCGCCACCATCTGCCCGCGTGTTTGATACACCATCGGCTTCAACGCCTCGCCGTGTATCGTCGCGGCGATATTGCGCGCCACCAGCTTCGCCTGCCGGACTGCATGTTGCGCCGTCTGTGGGTAGGGCTTGCCAGTTGCGGGATCGAGCACACGCGCGTTGTCGCCCAGCGCCCAGACATTCCGGAAGTCGCCGACGCGCAACGTCTCATGCGCGATCAGCCGTCCACGCTCGTCGTGCGGCGCGTCGAGGTCGCGGATCAGCGGGTTGACATCGACACCGACTGAGCCGACGACCGTCTCGGCATGGATCGTCTCACCGTTATTGAGGATGACTGCGTGCCGCTCGATCCGCTCGACGCCGGTGTTGACCAGCACCTCGACCCCGCGCTGTTCGAGCGAGCGCGTTGCGAACGCCGCCAGCTCCTCCGGCAGCGGCCCGAGGATCCTCGGCGCGAACTCAACGATCACGACGCGCAGGTCGGAGCGTTCGATTCCGGCGTAATACTGGACCGCGTCGTCAACCAGGCCGTTGATCTCGGCTGCGATCTCGACGCCGGTCGGCCCGCCGCCGATCACGACGTAGGTCAGCAGCCGCTCACGCTCGGCGGGATCGCGCTCGATAGCCGCCTGCTCCAATGTGTCGATGATGTGGTTGCGCAGCGCGAAGGCGTTCGAGAGCCGCTGGACATCGAAGGCGTACTCGCCCAATCCCGGTATCCGTGACACTGACGGCACACCGCCGAGCGCGAGAACGAGGTGGTCGTAGTACAGCGTCCTCGGCTCCTGGCGGTGCTGGTAGAGACCATGCCGAATCTCGACGCTCTGACTGGCGAGGTCGATGCCGGTCACGGCGCCGACATACAGTCTGGCGCGCGGCGCGACCAGCCGGATCGGGTTGAGCACCTGCTCGGTGTCGATCGCACCCGAGATGATCTCCGGCAGCATCGGGTAGAAGACGAAGAAGTTCTCGCGGTTGACGATCGCGACCTTCGCGTCGGTTCCGCGCAGCTCCTCCTGCAACGCCCGGGCCGTGTAGACACCGGCAAAGCCCCCACCCAGGATCAGAATCCGGTTCCGAGACCTATCTACCACGCACTCCTCGTCTCCTCTTCGTTCCGGTCGAGGCAATCGCGCAAGTCACGCGCCGCGCCGTTATCCGTCAACCGGCAGCAGCTCGAAGGTCGCCTGCTCACCCGGCGTTGGCTCCTCGTCATCAGCCGTCACGACGAAGCTGCCCTCGTACTTGGCCTTGCCCAGCGCACCGGCCTTCCGCGACGCTGCGATGTCGTTAACATGCACCGCTCGAACCGGCACATCTATCCCGCCCACGTGCAGGATCGCTCGACTGTTGGCCAACAGGTTCTGCGGCCAGTCGCGCCCAAGTCCCCCGCCCGAACGGATGTAGACGTGCTCATCGTCGCCATATGCCCAGAGAATCCGGCGTGACGGATTGCCCGTCTTGCGCCCGTAGGTCGTCAGCTCGACCTCACGCTCGGTCTGGACAACCGGTTGTCACCTTCGCGTCGAATCCCGCCACACAACACCTCCTGATACGCTCCAATATGCTCGATACACGCATCGTCGGAGAAGGGCGAGGCTGTGGCCATCACCCCTGCACGATTGATGCCTGCCCGGTTGTACATTACCGGTTCGGTCCCTGTAGCGTGCACAACAGCCTTACTGTATCGCGCACACGGCACATCGTACGGTTTTCTATTATCATTCGCTCAACGGAGCAGCAATCGAGGAACGGTACAAGCAGCCTGAAGCGGGTATCCGCGTTCGGCGCGACTGGCGCAACCAGAGCGCGGCAGCAGGACAGGAGCACTGGATGAGTCAGCAGCACGTCGAGGTTTCAAGGAGCACCCCCAGCGTCTACGACGACCGCCCCTGGCTGGGGCACTATCCAGCCGGCACGCCTGCCGATATCGACTTCCCGCAGGCAACCATTCCCGACTTCCTGCGCGACTCGGCAACCCGCTATCCGGACCGCATCGCCTACGCTTACTACGGTCGCCACATCAGCTACCGCGAGATCGACCGCCTCTCCTCGATGTTTGCCAACCGGCTGATCGAGCACGGCCTCAAGCCGGGCGACCCGGTCCTCGTCATCCTCGCCAACCTGCCGCAGTTCCCGATCGTCCACTTCGGCATCATGAAAGCCGGTGGCGTCGTCGCCGCCCTCTCGCCACTGCTGGTCGAGCGCGAGATCTCGCAGCTCGCCGCCGACTCGGGCGCGCGGATCATCGTCACCCTCGACCGCGCCTGGGATCGGATCGGGCCGATGGTCGAGCGCAAGGAGATCGATGTCGCGATCGTGACCGGCGCGCACGATGAGCTGCCAACCATGAAGCGGCTGCTTTACCCCTTCAAGTACCGCAAGGAGATGATCAAGATCGCCCACGAGCCGTCGAAGGGCGTCTACCAGTTTCGCAAGTTCATGAAGGGCGCGTCCGACAAGCAGCCGAACGTCAAGATATCGCCGGACGACATGGCCGCCTTCCAGTACACCGGCGGGACGACCGGCCTGCCGAAGGCCGCCGTCCTGACGCATCGCAACATGACCTGCAACACGATCCAGGTGCGGAACTGGGTGCCCGCCCTGCGCGACGGCGAGGAGACGATCATGTCGATCCTGCCGTTCTTCCACTCCTACGGCGTCACACTCTGCCTTCATCTCGGAGCCTATATCGGCGCGACAGTTGTGCTTGTCCCGCGCTTCGAGATCGCCGATGTCATGACTCAGATCGCCAACTACCAGCCGACGGCACTGCCCGGCGTCCCAACCCTCTACAACGCGATCAATGGCGCTGCCGAAAAGAACGAAGAGCGCAAGCAGTCGATGAAGTCGATCCGCTACTGCATCTCCGGTGGCGCGCCGCTCCCGGCTGAAGTGAAGCGCAAGTTCGAAGAGATGACCGGCGGCTACGTCGTTGAGGGCTACGGTCTCTCCGAGGCGTCACCGGTCACGCATGCCAACCCGCTCGATGGCCGCGCCCGCAGCGGCTTTGTCGGCATGCCACTGCCGAACACCGAGTCGAGGATCATCGACCTTGAAACCCGCGAGCCGGTCGCGCAGGGCGAACGTGGCGAGATCGCCGTCCGTGGCCCACAGGTCATGAAGGGCTACTGGAAGCGCCCCGAAGACACCGCTGCCGTCCTCTCCGAGGACGGCTGGCTGCTGACCGGCGATGTCGGCATCATGGACGCTGACGGCTTCTTCCAGATCGTCGACCGCCAGAAGGATGTCGTCATCACCGGCGGCGAGAACATCTACCCACGTGAGATCGAG